>Ga0272447_1001266_pt1 | contig 16258 bp, 9 predicted proteins | sample YNPCB0133_FD_194589 | JGI IMG/M metagenome (GOLD analysis project Ga0272447, IMG submission 194589) | Hot spring microbial mat communities from Yellowstone National Park, WY, United States - YNP-CB-013-3 | ecosystem: Environmental > Aquatic > Thermal springs > Hot (42-90C) > Sediment | place... | reverse complement strand
GTTCACGTCGTCGATGCGGCGGTTGTTGTAGAGGGTCCCCGTCAGCACCGCGAGGATCACGGTGATCAGGATGGCGGCGACCTGGTCCCAGCCCACGGGGGGATTGTACCACGCGGGCGTGGAGCTCCACCTCTGCCTCATCTGGGGGTGCTGGCGCAGCCCGTAACGATTCGCACCGCTTCGGACTCCGACGGTCGGGCTTGGGAGGGGGCCCCTGCAGGTCCACGATCCGGCCTTCCGGAATCCCTGCCCCGGCGTACACCCTTCCATTCCGCTCGCGCTCGAACCGCCAGGTGGCGTCCGCCACTTCCCACCCGGCGCTCGTACTCCTCCGTGGTCTACTTCCGGAGCCGCACCGCCACCCGCGCCAGCATACACGGCCGGGCTCGTCACCAAGCCGGCGGCTCAGCCGCGGGGACGCCCCCCTGAGGCCCTAGACCACCCCAAAAATCGCTGCGCGATTTTTGGGGACCCCGGTCAGTCTGTCCGAGAGCTTTTCCGGACAGGCCCCTCGCCCGCCTGCGCCCCCCGGGGCACAACCCGCCCGGCATCCGTCCGCCGCACCTGCGGCCCAAAGGGTCGCTGGTGTCGTCAGCTGGCTCTGACCGGAGGGGAATCGTTGCCCTCGACGCAGAACGACGGAGGGAGGGACGATGCGCAACCGGGGGACCCAGATCGTCCGGCAGTACCACGAGGCCAGCAAGCACTCCTACTGGAGCGTCCGACGCTCAGCCCACCGGCTGGACTGGTCCGACGAGCCCTTCCTGTTCAAGGTCTACCCGGACCTGCCGGGGATCCCGCTCCCGCGCGACGTCCCGCGTACGGGAGTCTTGGCAGTGGAGGCGGTGGCGACGTCAGGCGGCGACCGGAACCCCGACCTTCGAACCCTCTCAAGCCTCCTCCTGTACTCGGCCGGAATCCTCCGCCGGGTGCGGACCCGGTGGGGCGAGATCGCCTTCCGGGCCGCCTCCTGCACCGGAGCTCTCTACCACGTGGAGGTCTACCTCGTGGCCGGTGACCTGCCGGGGCTTGCCGCGGGCGTCTACCACTTCGACCCACAGGGGTTCGTGCTGCGGCCGCTGCGGATCGGTGACTTCCGGGGCGTGCTCACAGACGCCACCGCCGGCGAAGAGGTCGTGGCGCTGGCGCCGGTCACCCTCGTGCTGACCAGTATGTGGCAGCGGAACGCGTGGAAGTACCAGGCCCGGGCGTGGCGGCACGTGTTTTGGGATTCGGGCACGGTCCTCGCCAACCTCCTCGCCCTGGCAACGGCCCACCGGATCCCCTCAAGGGTCGTCTTGGGCTTCGTGGACGGGGAGGTGGCCCGGCTCCTGGACGTGGACCCGGTCCGGGAACCCCCGGTGGCCCTCGTCCCCCTCGGACGGAAAGAGACACCTCCCCCACCGGCCCCGCCGGTTTCCCCCCTGGGTCACCGGGTCTCGCCCACCCTCCGGCGGGAGATCCGGGAGCCTCTCATCCTGGAGGCCCACGAAGGGTCCTCCTTCCGGACAGGGGACGAGGTGCGGGCATGGCGGACTCTCCGCGTGGACCTCGGGTGGGAGCCCTCCGGGTCCTCTATCCCGCTCCGGCTCCTCAAGCCGGAGGCCCTGCCCGGAGCCCTTCTGGAGGAGGTGATCGAGGGGCGGCGATCCACCCGCCGGTTCGCCCGGGACCCGATCCCCTTCGAGGCGTTCTCCGAGATACTCAGTCGATGCTCTGCAGACATCTCCGCGGACTTCGCAACCCCGCTCGTCCTCCCATACGGGATGGTCCACGCGGTGGAGGGGATGACGTCCGGCGCCTACGTGTACCACCCGGAGCACCGGGCGGTAGAACTCCTGAGGCAGGGCGATTTCCGGCAGGACGCCGCGTTCTTGGCCCTGGAGCAGCCCGCTGCGGGGCTCGCGGCGGTGGTCCTGGTGTTCATGACCCACCTCGGCGGGGTCCTGGAAGCCCTGGGTCCCCGGGGCTACCGGGCCGCGCAGCTAGAGGGCGGGATCCGCGGGGGCCGCGTCTACCTCCTGGCCCATGCGTTCGGCCTGCGGGCCACAGCCCTGACCTTCTACGACGACGAGATCACCCGCTTCTTCTCGCCCCATGCGGCGGGGCGGAGCCCCATGTTCCTCACCGTGTTCGGGCGAAAAGCCTAAGAACACCCCGGGAATCGCTGCGGGATTTTTGGGGGTGGTCTACGGACCCCCACTCCGGGCTGAGCCCGCCCCGGCCGGAAGTCCCGTGGCCGAGAACCTGGACCCCGACCGAGGTACACCCTTACTGCGGCTCGCTATCTGCGGGAGGGACACACGGGTGGGGACCCGGCGGGGCAACCGCGGCTATGGGCTGAAACAGGCTTTCGATGCGGCTTCGGTGGTGCCTGGGGAGGGAGTCGAACCCCCGACACGGGGATTTTCAGTCCCCTGCTCTACCACCTGAGCTACCCAGGCCTTTCTGGCGGGAGCGACGGGATTTGAACCCGCGATCTCCGGCGTGACAGGCCGGTGTGTTCACCTGGCTACACCACGCCCCCGCTCCCGCCGAACCGTAGTCTACCGGGCAGGGGACTTCCGGGCAAGGGTGCGCGGCCCGGACCGACCGGGGTACCATTCTCCCCGGATGGCTAGGAGCGTGTCCCGGAAAACCCTCGAACGGAAGGAGACCGGGGTCCCCAAAAATCGCTGTCGCGATTTTTGGGGTGGTCCGGGAGGAGGACCCATGCCGGGCGCCAACCGAGAATTCGTGACCCTGGACACCGTGGGCCTGCTGGTGGACCTCTACGAGCTCACCATGGCCCAGTGTTACTTCCGGGAGGGGAAAAACGAGCCCGCCACCTTCGACCTGTTCGTCCGGGCTCTGCCCCCGAACCGGAGCTTCCTCCTCAGCGCGGGCCTCGACACGGTCCTGGACTACCTAGAGGGCCTCCGCTTCAGCCGGGAGGCCCTGGACTACCTGAGGAGCCTCGGCCTGTTCGACGAAGAGTTCCTAGACTACCTACACCGGTTCCGGTTCACCGGGGACGTGCGGGCCCTGCCGGAGGGGGAGGTGTTCTTCCCACCCGAGCCGCTGTTGCAGGTGAGGGCACCGCGCATCGAGGCCCAGATCGTGGAGACCTTCCTCCTCAACCAGGTGAACTTCCAGGTCATGGTGGCCACCAAGGCCGCCCGGGTGGTCTTGGCCGCCCGGGGGCGGCCGGTGGTGGACTTCAGCCCCCGGAGGGACCACGGGGTGGACGCGGCCCTGAAGGCGGCCCGCAGCAGCTACCTGGCGGGCTGCGCCGGCACCTCCAACGTCCTGGCGGGGATGGTGTACGGCATTCCCGTGTACGGTACCATGGCGCACTCCTACGTCATGTCCTTCGACAGCGAGCTGGAGGCCTTTCGTGCCTACGCCCGTCACTTCCCCGACCAGTGCATCCTCCTCATCGACACCTACGACACCCTGGAGGGGGCTCGTCTGGCGGCGCAGGTGGCGGACGAACTCCGGGCCTCCGGGCACCGGCTCCGGGCGGTCCGGATTGACAGCGGGGACTTGCTGGAGCTGAGCCGTCAGGTGCGGCGCATCCTGGACGAAGCTGGACACCGGGAAGTCCAGATCCTGGCCAGCGGAGACCTCAACGAGTACCGCATCGCGGACCTGGTGGAGGCGCAGGCCCCCATTGACGCCTTCGGCGTGGGCACGGAGATGGGCACCTCCTACGACGCCCCTGCCTTGGGAGGCGTGTACAAGTTGGTGGAGGACCAAAGCGGGTACCGGATCAAGCGCAGCACGGGCAAGGTCACCCTCCCCGGCCGCAAACAGGTCTGGCGCGTCTACCGGGAGGGAGTGTTGCACGAGGACGTGATCACCCTCGCGGACGAGCCCGGGCCCCCGGGGGCCGAGCCGCTCCTGGTGGAGGTCATGGTGGGCGGGGTGCGGTCCGTACGGGAGGGGCTACAGGAAGCCCGGGCCCGCGCCGCGAGCCGGCTCCGGGCCCTGCCCGAACCTCTCCGCAGCCTCCGGGACGGTCCCTACCCGGTGCGCCTGGGGCCTCAGTTGGAGGCTTTGTTCCACCGCATGGCGTCCGCGTAGACCACCTCGGCAATGGCGCAACGAGCTTGGGGAACCCCAGCCCGGTCTCCCTACGGACCTTTCAGGACGGGCTCACCGGCCCTTCCCGCGCGGCCACGCTCCCCTCACTGGAACCGGACCCGTATGCGGTCCCCGTTCTGGGGGTAGTAACGGAGGAACTCCTCCACCGCCATCTCCCGGTCGTTGACCCACACCCGCAGGCGGCCAGGCCGGCCCCCGCAGGGGTCGCCGTTCCGGAACTGCTTTCCGTCCGGCAGGGTAAGGGTGTCCGAGGTGAGGGTCACGCCAATGGACTGGAAGAAGGTGAGGAGCGTGGCCTGACGGCCCTCTTCGTCCGTCTCCGGGTGCACGTGGATTACCCCATCCCCGTGGGTGTGCGTGTTGCCCGGGCTGGGGGGGAAGGCCAGGGCTCGCCCGCACACCTCCACGGAGAAGGGCGCGTGCCAGTGCGCGCCTGCCCGCGGGTACGGGGGCCGAGACCGGATGGCGTACGCCACCACCGCCACCCCCAGGACCACCACGGCCCCGAAGAACCAGGGCCACAGGCGGTCCGTCACCTTCTTCCGGGCTTTGGGAAGCTCCTTGCGCTTGGCCATGGCACGTGCCGCCTCCGGAAACGTCAAACGGGATAGCCCATGCTCTGCAGGGCCAACCGGCCTTCGTCCGTCAGCCGCTCCGGGGTCCACGGGGGCGAGAACACGATCTCCACCTCCACCTCCTCCACCCCCGGCAACTGGCCCACCTTGTCCCGAATCTCCTCCGCCAGGACCGGGCCGATGGGGCAGCCGAGGGCCGTCAAGGTCATCTGGATCTTAACCCTCGCGTCCTCCTGCGCGATGTCGTAGATCAGCCCCAGGTCCCAGATGTTCACCGGGATCTCCGGGTCGTAGCAGCTCTTCAGCACCTCCACGATCTCTTCCCGCGTGGCCATGCCGCACCCCGAGCTCGTGGACCTGCTCTTTAGCCTACCACAGCCTGCGCACGGTCCCGCGGGCAGGGTATCATCGGGACGTGCGCCGCTTCCACCAAGCGACCGGTCTAGTCTTGGGGTACGACGAGACCGCCTTCCCCCGGGAGGCGGTGCAGAGGGCCCGGGACGCGTGGAAGGCCCTGCTGCCGGCCCGGACCATGCAGTTCCTCCGGGCGGACGCCCAGGCCCCTGCCTCCGTGCTCCTGAGCCTGGGGGCCTTCCGGGACGTGACCCAGCTCCGGGGCGTACTGCAGCTTCTGCGTTCCGAGGCGGCCCGGCCCGCCCGGGAGGCCCTGTGCGAGCTCTTCCGGGCCTGTACCAAGCCCGCGCCCGAGTTCCAGCTCCGCTGGGACGTGGGCTCGGTGATCCTCCGCGGCCGCTTCCTCCCTTCCCACCCCTCGGAGGTGGGTGCCGCCCTGGAGACTCTGCTGGACCTCGCCAAGGCCCTCGAGGAAGCTGGGCTGCCCTCGGGGGCCACCGTGCTGGTGGCCTCCTACCGAGGAGGCTGGGAGCTGGCGGCTGCGCACGGCTTCGACCCTGCCGCCGGCCGCGTCCAGGCCTACCGCTACCGGGGGGGCCGGTGGGAGGCGCAGCGGAGGTAGTCTGTGGGCTGGCGCGGCGTGGTCCTCGTCCTTCTGGCCGCGGCCCTGGTGGTCTGGCCCACCGTCGCCCGGTGGTACACGGACTGGCTGTGGTACGTGGAACTCGGCTACCCCCAGGTCTTCTGGGTGCCGGTGCTGTCTCAGGCGGGCCTTTTCGGGTTCGTGGCCGCGGTGGTGTGGGCGCTTTTGTACGTGAACCTCCGGGTGGCTTTCCGCTCCCTCCCCCCGCCCGCCCACATCGAACTCCGCCTGGACGGCACCCGCTACATCCCCAGGCCCGGCGTACGCAGGTGGTTGGGCTTGGGCTGCGCCGCGGTGGCGGCTGTGGCGGGCCTGGCCAGCACGGGGCAGTGGGTGGCCTTCCAGCAGTTCCTGCACGCCCTGCCTGCGGGAGAAAGAGACCCTGTCTTCAGCCTGGACGTCTCCTTCTACCTGTTCCGGCTGCCCTTCGCGCGGTTCCTGCAACACCTGGTTTGGGGCTGGCTGCTGGTGGCCGCGGTGGCGAGCCTCTTCGTGTACCTCGCGGCGGCCACCTCTCGACCGAGCCTGCGGGGGCTGTGGGCCCTACCGCCGGGCGCCCGGGCGCACCTGTCCCTGCTGGCCGGGCTGCTGCTCCTGGTCCGGGCCGCGGGGTTCCGCCTGGACGCGTACGAACTCCTCACCTCCCAACGAGGCTTGGTCTTCGGGATCACGTACGCGGACGCCCACGCGCGCCTGCCCGCCCTGAACCTCCTCAGTGTTTTGGCGGTGGTGTGCGCGGGGCTGCTTTTTTCCAACGTGTGGCTGCGGACCCTCCGCTTCGCGGCGGGGGTGCTGGCGGGGATGGTGGGCGCCTGGTTGGTGGGGGTGGGCGTGGTTCCCGCCGCGATCCAGCAGCTGGTGGTGGCGCCCGCGGAGCTCACCCGGGAAGCACCCTTCCTCCGCAGGCACATCGAGGCCACCTTGCGGGCCTACGACCTGCACCGGGTGCGCACCGTGCCCTTCGACCCCCAGGACACCCTGGATCCCGCGGCCCTGGAAGCTCACCGGGACACCTTGGAAAACGTACGGCTGTGGGACTACCGGCCCTTGCTGGAGACCTACCGGCAGCTACAGAGCCTAAGGGCCTACTACACCTTTTCTGACGTGGACATCGACCGGTACTGGGTCCGGGGCCGCCAGCAGCAACTCATGCTGGCGGTCCGGGAGCTGGACCCCACCCGCCTGCCGGTTCAGGCCCGTACTTGGGTGAACCAGCACCTGGTGTACACCCACGGGTACGGCGTGGTGGCTTCACCCGTGCACCGGGTGTCCGCGGAGGGCCTCCCGGAGCTGTGGGTGCGGGACATCCCGCCCCGGTGGGAGTTCCCGGAGCTGCAGCTGCAGCGCCCGGAGGTGTACTTCGGGGAACTCACCCGCCACTACGTGATCGTGGACACCCGCGTACCGGAGTTCGACTACCCGCGCGGGGACGAGAACGTCACCACCCGGTACCAGGGCCGGGCAGGGATTCCCCTGCGGGGCCTGCTCCGGCGGCTGGCCTTCGCAACCCGGTTCGGGGACGCCCGGATCCTGCTCAGCACCGACCTCACTCCCTCCAGCCGCATCCTGTTCGCACGGGCAGTACCCGACCGCCTGCACCGGCTGGCCCCTTTCCTGCGGTACGACCGCGACCCGTACGCGGTGGTGGCAGAGGGCCGCCTGTTCTGGATCGTGGACGCGTACACCACCAGCGACCGTTACCCGTACAGCCAGCCCGTGGGCTCCTTCAACTACCTCCGCAACTCCGTGAAGGCGGTGGTCGACGCCTACCACGGCACCGTGCGGTTCTACGTGGCGGACCCCTCCGACCCCATGGTCCGGGTGTACGCCCGCGTCTTCCCGGGGCTGTTCCAGCCCTTCTCGGAACTGCCGCCGTCCCTGCGGGCGCACCTCCGGTACCCCGTCGACCTTTTCGAGGTCCAGGCGCAGGTGTACGCCACCTACCACATGCGGGACCCGCAGGTCTTCTACAACCGGGAAGACAGCTGGGCCGTGGCCCACGAGATCTTCGCGGACCGGCCTCAGCCTGTGGAACCCTATTACGTCACCCTGCGCCTGCCCGGGGCGGGATCCCCCCAGCCGGAGTTCGTCCTGATCCTCCCCGTGACGCCCCAGCGCCGGGACAACATGGTGGCGTGGCTGGCGGCCCGGAACGACCCCCCGCACCTGGGGGAGTTGTGGGTCTTCACCTTCCCCAAAGACCGGGTGGTGTTCGGGCCCATGCAGATCGAGTCCCGCATCAACCAGGACCCCTTCATCAGCCAGCAGCTGACCCTGTGGAACCAGCAGGGCTCCCGGGTGATCCGCGGCAACCTGCTGGTGGTGCCCGTCCAACGTAGCCTCTTGTACGTGGAGCCCATTTTCCTCCAGGCGGAGCGCAGCCAGCTCCCCGAGCTCCGGCGAGTGGTGGTGACCCACGGGCCCCGGGTGGCCATGGCGCCCACCCTGGACGAGGCCCTCGCCCAAGCCCTGGTCGGCCGCGCCCAGCCGCCTCCCACGCAGCCGGGGCAGGGCCGGGAGGAGCTGGCGGACCTGGCCCTGCAGCGCTTCCGGAAGGCCCAGGCCCTGCTCCGCCAAGGGGACCTGGCAGGCTTTCAGAGGGAGCTGGAGGCCCTGGGCCGGTTGCTGGAGGAGCTGGCGGGGCGGCGGTAGACCTACCCGACTGGGGAGTCGACCGACCGTTCGAAAGGGTTTCCCGCCCGCCCCAGCGAAGGCGGGGCGCAAGGGGGTGGAAGCGTGCAGACCACGAGCACCCTGCAGCACACCATGATGAGGGTCCCCTTGACCCTCCCGCACTTTTTGGAGCGCGCCCGTAAGCTGTTCGGGAAGGTGGAGGTCGTCTCCCGGATGCCGGACCGGTCCCTCCACCGGTACACCTACGCGGACTTCTACCGGCGGGCGCGGCGCTTGGCGGAAGCCCTGCAGCGGGCCGGACTGCGGCCCGGGGATCGGGTGGCCACCCTGATGTGGAACCACTATGCCCACTTGGAGGCTTACTTCGGGGTTCCCTGCGCGGGGGGAGTTCTGCACACCCTCAACCTCCGTCTGCACCCCTCCGACATCGCGTACATCGCGCAGCACGCGGGGGACCGGTTCCTTCTCGTGGACGACGTGCTCCTTCCCCTGTGGGAACAGGTCCGGTCCCAGGTTTCCTTTGAGCGGGTTTTCGTGGTCCCCCTGAGCGGCACTCCCCTCCCCTCGGGTTGCGAGAGCTACGAGGAGCTCTTGGCCAGTGCCACCGGTTCCTGGGACTACCCGGCCCTGGAGGAGGACGCACCCGTGGGGATGTGCTACACCTCCGGCACCACGGGAAGGCCCAAGGGGGTCGTGTACTGCCACCGCTCCCTGGTCCTGCACACCTTAGCAGCCGCCTTGCCGGACGCCCTGGGGCTGAGCCAGCGGGACGTGGTGTGTCCTGTGGTTCCCATGTTCCACGTGAACGCCTGGGGGATCCCCTTCGGCGCCACCCTCCTGGGCTGCAAGCAGGTGTTCCCCGGCCCCCACCTAGACCCCACTAGCCTCCTGGACCTCTTCGAGGCGGAGGAGGTGACCGTCACCGCGGGTGTCCCCACCATCTGGCTGGGGGTGCTGGAGGCGCTCCGCAGGGAACCGGGGCGATGGAGGCTCACGCTGCGGACCATGGTGGTGGGTGGCTCCGCGGCTCCGGAGGCCATGATCCGTGCCTACGACCGGTTCGGGCTGCAGGTGCTGCACGCGTGGGGGATGACGGAGATGAGCCCCCTCGGTACGGTGAGCCGCCTGAAGAGCACCCTGCAGGACCTCCCAGAGGACCAGCGGTACGCCTACCGGGCCAAGCAGGGTCTACCCGCCCCTCTGGTGGACATCCGCGCCGTGTCCGAGCACGGCGAGGTCCCCTGGGACGGCCAGACCATGGGCGAGCTGCAGGTCCGCGGGCCGTGGATCGCGGGCTCCTACTACGGCGGGGAGGACGCGGACAAGTGGACCCCGGACGGGTGGTTCCGCACGGGGGACGTGGTCACCATCGACCCGGAGGGGTACGTGAAGATCGTGGACCGCACCAAGGATCTGATCAAGTCCGGCGGTGAGTGGATCAGCTCCGTAGACCTGGAGAACGCCCTCATGGGCCACCCCGCGGTGAAGGAGGCTGCGGTGGTGGCCGTCCCCCACCCCAGGTGGGGCGAACGCCCGCTGGCGGTGGTGGTCCTGCGGGAGGGCCACCAAGCCGGCCCGGAGGATCTGCGGCAGTTCCTGGCCCCCCGGTTCGCCAAGTGGTGGCTGCCGGACGCTTTCGTCTTCGCGGAGGAGATCCCCAAGACCTCCGCGGGAAAGTTCCAGAAGTCCAAGCTCCGGGAGCAGTACCGGAACTGGTCCTGGGATTGATCCCAAAACGCGGAGGGGAGAGGTCCTCTCCCTCTCCCCTCACAGCACTCCCGGCAGCGACCTACTCTCCCGCGCCGTTGCCAGCGCAGTACCATCGGCCCTGGAGGGCTTAACTTCCGTGTTCGGGATGGGAACGGGTGTGGCCCCTCCGGCATTGCCACCGGGAAAATTCCCAAGCGCACCGGCGCCGGAAGCAGGCAGCCTCAACGGACTGTGCCTTGACAGAACCGCGACTGCTTCCAGCGTCCCAAACCTTGCCGCACTCGAGAGCCGAACGCCAAGCTCCTTCCAGCTGCCCCCGAAGGGGAGCTCCCTTCAAGCCCTCGGCCGATTAGTACCGGTAGGCTCCACGCGTTGCCGCGCTTCCACCTCCGGCCTATCTACCAGGTAGTCTCCCTGGGACCTTACCCGGTTGACCCGGTGGGTGGCCTCATCTTGGGGTGTGCTTCGCGCTTAGATGCTTTCAGCGCTTATCACGACCGCACATGGCTACCCGGCGCGTGCCGCTGGCGCGACAACCGGTACACCAGAGGTGCGTCCACTCCGGTCCTCTCGTACTAGGAGCAGCCCCCCTCAAGCCACCGACGCCCGCAGTGGATAGGGACCGACCTGTCTCACGACGGTCTGAACCCAGCTCACGTACCCCTTTAATGGGCGAACAGCCCAACCCTTGGGAGGTACTGCCCCCCCAGGATGGGATGAGCCGACATCGAGGTGCCAAACCTCCCCGTCGATGTGGACTCTTGGGGGAGATCAGCCTGTTATCCCCGGGGTAGCTTTTATCCGTTAAGCCACGGCGCTTCCACTTGCCGCCGTAGGATCACTAGGCCCGGCTTTCGCCCCTGCTCGACTTGTCGGTCTCGCAGTCAAGCCCCCTTATGCCCTTGCACTCGGCGCACGGTTTCCAACCGTGCTGAGGGGACCTTTGGGCGCCTCCGTTACCCTTTAGGAGGCGACCGCCCCAGTCAAACTGCCCACCTGACACGGTCCCAGAGCCCGATGTAGGGCCCCGGTTAGGACGTAGTCCTGACAAGGGTGGTATTCCAAGGGCGGCTCCACGGGAGCTGGCGCCCCCGCTTCCCAGCCTCCCACCTATCCTATACATGCCAAAACCACATCCAGTATCAGGCTGCAGTAAAGCTCCACGGGGTCTTTCCGTCCAGCTGCGGGAAACCCGTATCTTCACGGGTGGTACACCTTCGCCGAGCCCCTCCTCGAGACAGCGCCCAAGTCGTTACGCCTTTCGTGCAGGTCGGAACTTACCCGACAAGGAATTTCGCTCAGGAGCCCCCTGTGTTTCCACAGGGCCTGGACTCTCTCTTGGGCGACCGCTCGCGCATTCGCGCCACGATGGAGCGAATCCGTTCGAGCCCCTCGGGTGTCCGATGCGCGCCGCGTTCCATCAGGAACACCACCCGCCGGAACCGGATGAAGTCCACCCGCTTCCTGGACTTGAGAGGGTGCTTTTCGAAGAACGGGATAATGCGTTCCGCGAGGTGCTCCTTCCGGCGCACCCGGTACGCCATCCGGTCTCCGTGGTTCCTCCGGACCACCCCGCACCCGAAGAACGCCTTCAGGGCGTGCAAGAGCTGCACCTCCCGTTCGTGCTGGACGACCACGAACTCCGGCAGCACTTGGTACCCAGAGGAACTCTCCGGATGCCGGTGGACACTTACGTGGAAGCACCCCTCTCCGTCCACGAACCCGACCACCCATTCCGGCGTCAGCTTCATGGTCGCCTCCGAGCGTCTGGTCTCTGAGGGTTCCCGGTTCCGTCGGAACCGGGCCTTCCCTGCGGATTGTCCCCGTGTCCGCCGGTTTTTTACTGCCGGAGGCAGCCCTCCGACGAGTACCGGGCGGCTGTGTGAGGAGTTTCCCGCATACAGCTCGGTTTTACTAAGGCTAGCCACGACTAACCTTAGGACGGTTATAGTTACCGCCGCCGTTCACCGGGGCTTCGGTTTGGAGCTTCGCCCGGGCCGAAGCCCGAGCTAACCCCTCCCCTTTACCTTCCGGCACTGGGCAGGCGTCAGCCCCTATACATCGCCTTGCGGCTTCGCAGAGACCTGTGTTTTTGTTAAACAGTCGCTTGGGCCGATTCTCTGCGGCCCCCTCGGGCTCGGTGCGCGAACACCTCACCCTGCCGGGGCACCCCTTCTCCCGAAGTTACGGGGTCAACTTGCAGAGTTCCTTGAGGAGGGTTCCCTCGCGCCCCTTGGCACCTTGAGTGCCCGCCTACCTGTGTCGGTTTGCGGTACGGGCGCCCGGAGTTCTGGCCGCGAAGCTTTTCTCGGCAGCGTGGGATCACTCCCTTCGCGGACGTTTCAAGTCCGCTCGCACTCCCGTCTCGGCCTTGCTGGAGCCCCGGATTTGCCTGAGGCCCCGGCCTACGCGGTTGGCCCGGCACGACCGGTCGCCGGTAGAGCTACCCTTCTGCGTCCCTCCGCGGCTCGTGACGAACTCCGAGCGGGGCCGGAATGTCGACCGGCTGTGCATCGGCTACGCCTTTCGGCCTCGCCTTAGCTCCCGCCTAACCTTACGCGGACGAACCTTCCGTAAGAACCCTTAGGCTTACGGGGGGCGGGATTCTCACCCGCCTTTTCGCTACTCATGCCTGCATTCTCACTTCTGCCTCGTCCACCGGTCCTCGCGGTCCGGCTTCACCCGACTGCAGAACGCTCCCCTACCGCTCGGCGCAGGCCGCGCCCGCGCCGAACCCGTGGCTTCGGTGCCCAGCTTAGCCCCGTTACGTTTTCGGCGCAGCACCACTCGACCGGTGAGCTATTACGCACTCTTTCAAGGATGGCTGCTTCTAAGCCAACCTCCCGGCTGTCTGGGCGGTGCCACTTCCTTTCCCACTGAGCTGGGACTTGGGGACCTTAGCCGACGGTCTGGGCTGTTCCCCTCTCGACGATGGAGCTTATCCCCCACCGTCTCACTCCCGGCGAGCACGCCGCGGCATTCGGAGTTTGGTTGGGTTCGGTACGGATTCTTCCGCCCTAGCCCATCCAGTGCTCTACCTCCGCGGCGCTCCGCACCGGGGCTGCACCTCAATGCATTTCGGGGAGAACCAGCTATCTCCGGGTTCGATTGGCATATCACCCCTACCCACAGCTCATCCCACGGTTTTGCAACACCGACGGGTTCGGGCCTCCACGCGGGGTTAGCCGCGCTTCACCCTGGCCATGGGTAGCTCACCCGGTTTCGGGTCTGCCGCGTGCGACTGGCGAGGTCTCCCTCGCCCTCCCCTCCGGAAGCGGCGCCCTGTTCAGACTCGGTTTCCCTGCGCCTCCGGCCCGAAGGCCTTAGGCTCGCCACACGCGACAACTCACAGGCTCATTCTTCAATAGGCACGCCGTCAGGCCTTCCAGCCCTTGCGGGCCGGCATAGCCCTCCGACTGCTTGTGGGCACACGGTTTCAGGTTCTCTTTCACTCCCCTCCCGGGGTTCTTTTCACCTTTCCCTCACGGTACTCGTGCGCTATCGGTCGTCAGGAGTATTTAGCCTTGGAGGGTGGTCCCCCCGGCTTCCCACGGGGTTCCACGTGTCCCGTGGTACTCGGGAGCGCGGCCCAGGAAGTCCCCTCCCTTTCGGCTACGGGGCTTTCACCCTCTCTGGCCCGCCGTTCCAGGACGGTTCGCCTAGAGAGGGGATTGGTAACTTCCCGACCGGTCCGCAACCCGGTCCGGCCACGTCCCACAACCCCCCGCGGGCAACGCCTGCGGGCTTGGCACCCGCGGGGTTTGGGCTTTTCCCTTTTCGCTCGCCACTACTCAGGGAATCTCGGTTGATTTCTTTTCCTCCGGGTACTGAGATGTTTCAGTTCCCCGGGTTCCCTCCGCACCGCCTATGGATTCCGCGGTGGGTGACGGGGCATGACCCCCGCCGGGTTTCCCCATTCGGAGACGTCCGGATCGCAGCTTGCTCGGCAGCTCCCCGGACCTTTCGCCGCCGGCAGCGTCCTTCGTCGGCTCCTGACGCCAAGGCATCCACCGTGCGCCCATTCTCGCTTGACGGGTTCCCCCTCAGGAGCAGCTGGAAGAAGCCTCGTTCTGACCCTTGCGTTCGGCTCTCGCTATGCGGTTGTCAAGGTTCGCCCCTGTGTGGGGTGGTATCACGCCGCGGAGGAGGTGAACACCACCTCCTCCGCGGGGACCCAAAACCGAGCGTGGCAGGAACGGCCGCGACCTGCCTCCGCGACCCAGGGGTCCGGAGGCGTGTGCTCCTTAGAAAGGAGGTGATCCAGCCGCACGTTCCCGTACGGCTACCTTGTTACGACTTCGTCCCAGTCACCGACCCCACCTTCGACGGCTCCCTCCCTTGCGGGTTGGGCCACCGGCTTCGGGTAGAGCCAGCTCCCATGACGTGACGGGCGGTGTGTACAAGACCCGGGAACGTATTCACCGCCGTGTGGCTGACCGGCGGTTACTAGCGATTCCGGCTTCACGCAGGCGAGTTGCAGCCTGCGATCCGAACTGAGACCGGGTTTTTGGGATTGGCTCCCCCTCGCGGGTTTGCAGCCCATTGTCCCGGCCATTGTAGCATGTGTGTCGCCCAGGCCATCAGGGGCATGATGACTTGACGTCATCCCCACCTTCCTCCGGCTCATCGCCGGCAGTCCCTCTAGAGTGCCCGGCCGAACCGATGGCAACTAGAGGCGAGGGTTGCGCTCGTTGCGGGACTTAACCCAACACCTCACGGCACGAGCTGACGACAGCCATGCACCACCTGTGCCGGCTCCCGACTTTACGGGTCCCTCCCCTTTCGGTTCGGTACTTCCGGCATGTCAAGGCCTGGTAAGGTTCTTCGCTTTGCATCGAATTAAACCACATGCTCCACCGCTTGTGCGGGTCCCCGTCAATTCCTTTGAGTTTTAGCCTTGCGGCCGTACTCCCCAGGCGGCTCACTTAATGCGTTAGCTTCGGCACCGAGGGAGTGACCCCCCGACACCTAGTGAGCATCGTTTAGGGCTGGGACTACCGGGGTATCTAATCCCGTTCGCTCCCCCAGCTTTCGGGTCTGAGCGTCAGGGACAGCCCAGGTGGCCGCCTTCGCCACTGGCGTTCCTCCCGATCTCTACGCATTTCACCGCTACACCGGGAATTCCACCACCCTCTGCTGCCCTCAAGCCGGGCAGTTTCCCGCGACGTCCCACGGTTGAGCCGTGGGCTTTCACACGGGACTTACCCGGCCGCCTACACCCGCTTTACGCCCAGTAAATCCGGGCAACGCTCGCCCCCTACGTCTTACCGCGGCTGCTGGCACGTAGTTAGCCGGGGCTTCCTCTGGAGGTACCGTCACCCGCCCCGGAGGGCGGGCTTCGTCCCTCCTGACAGGGGTTTACAACCCGAAGGCCTTCATCCCCCACGCGGCGTCGCTGGGTCAGGCTTGCGCCCATTGCCCAAGATTCCCAACTGCTGCCTCCCGTAGGAGTCTGGGCCGTGTCTCAGTCCCAGTGTGGCTGACCACCCTCTCAGGCCAGCTACCCGTCATCGCCTTGGTGGGCCGTTACCCCACCAACGAGCTGATAGGCCGCGGGCCCATCCCGAAGCGGAAGGGCTTGCGCCCAACCCTTTCCTCCCCCAGGGATGCCCCCGGAGGAGGGCATCGGGTATTAGCCCCGGTTTCCCGAGGTTATCCCCGTCTTCGGGGCAGGTTACCCACGTGTTACTCACCCGTTCGCCGCTAGAGCTGAAACCGCGGGTTGCCCCGCGGCCAACCCCCGCTCGACTTGCATGTTTTAGGCACGCCGCCAGCGTTCGCCCTGAGCCAGGATCAAACTCTCCGTCGGAAAGTTCAATCCGGGACTCACTCCGGGTCGGGTTCCCCCGGCCCGGGGGTTTCTCTGGGTTTCGGCCGCGTCGTTCCTGCCACGATTCGGTTTTCAAGGTCCGCGCCGGGTTCCACCGGCGGAATTTTAGAGTACCACGCGGCTCCAGCTCGTGTCAACGGACGCAAACCACGTCCGCGGTGTCTCCAAAAACCGGGCTCGGGGAGTCCGCCGGCACCGCATGCCGCGGACCCTTCCGCGCAGCCACCCGTATCCTACCAGCCGGCCGACGGCTGTCAAGCGGCCCGGGCGCGGTCTTCAGTTCCCCGGCGCGCCCGCCGCGGCGGCGCGCGGCGTGGACGCCAAGGAACGCCCGCCCGCTCCCGCGGACTGGCCCAGCTTCCTCCGCTCTTCTTCCCGCAGCTCCCTGCGGAGGAGCTTCCCCACCTTGGACTTGGGGAGCATGTC
>Ga0272447_1001265_pt1 | contig 16277 bp, 14 predicted proteins | sample YNPCB0133_FD_194589 | JGI IMG/M metagenome (GOLD analysis project Ga0272447, IMG submission 194589) | Hot spring microbial mat communities from Yellowstone National Park, WY, United States - YNP-CB-013-3 | ecosystem: Environmental > Aquatic > Thermal springs > Hot (42-90C) > Sediment | place... | reverse complement strand
CATGGCGGAACACCCCGAGTTGAAGCCGCTACTGCGCGAAGGGCAGTGGATATGGGACATTCGCCAAGAACCGCCTGGTTTGAAGCTGGGCAGTGGAGCGGCACGAGAACTGTCCTGCCTGCGGGTGCTGACCGTCGGTACCGACATGGCGATTGGTAAGATGTCGGCGGCGATCGAATTGCACCGCGCAGCGAAACGGCGGGGAATGCGCTCTGCATTTGTGGCATCGGGGCAGACGGGCATCATGATTGCGGGCGACGGCGTGCCACTGGATGCCGTGCGGGTGGACTTTGCAGCAGGGGCAGTAGAGGAAGTTGTCCTGCGTTACGGACGCGACCATGAGATACTGTTTATTGAGGGACAGGGCTCTCTGCTCAATCCTGCTTCTACGGCTACCCTGCCTCTAATTCGCGGCTCACAGCCCACGCACCAGATTCTGGTGCATCGCGCTGGGCAGACGCACATCCGCAGCTATCCTTACGTGCCCATCCCACCGCTTCCAGAGGTGGTGCGATTATACGAAATGGTTGCTTGTGCAGCGGGGGCTTTCTCGCCCGCACCTGTGGTGGGCATTGCGCTCAATACCGCCCACCTTTCTGAAGCCGAAGCCAAAAGAGCCATCGTACAAGCCGAGTCGGAGACGGGGTTGCCCTGCACAGATGCGGTTCGCTACGGCGCGGAGAAACTGCTGGACGCGGTGTTAGCTGACACACATTAGCCAACAGGTTGCGAATAGGGAAACATGTCAGGTTGGAGGGAGTATTTGCTGTTTCGGTTGAGGGGCGTTATACGTTCTGGAGAAACGCAGCTTCCATGGCAGCCAGATCGCTTCCCAAATGACCCGTTTGGAAAGCTTGGATTTGCCAGCGCGCCGCTCGGTGAACACGATGGGGATTTCCTGGATGTGGAAGCCGAGACGATACGCGCGATATGCCATCTCGATCTGGAAGGCGTAGCCGTTGGAGCGGATGGTGTCGAGACCAATGGCTTCCAGCACTTCGCGACGCCAGCAGCGGTAGCCTCCGGTCGCATCGTGCACAGCGATGCCTGTAATCATACGGACATATTGGTTGGCGAAAAAGCTCAGCCAGTAGCGCTCGCGTGACCAATTGCTAACGTCGCCTCCTAGAACGTACCTTGACCCTATCACAAGGTCTGCAGATGCAGCGGTCTCGACTAGGCGGGGCAAATCTTTAGGGTCATGTGAGAGGTCGGCGTCCATCTGCGCGATGAGCGGGTAGCCCATCTGCAGCGCGTGTTTGAACCCCGCGACGTAGGCGCGCCCCAAGCCTTCCTTCTTCTGTCGGTGCAGCACATGAATTTGGTGATGCTGGCGCGCGAGGGCATCCGCGAGTTGCCCAGTGCCGTCCGGTGAGTTGTCGTCTACGACGAGGATATGCGCGTTGCCAGCAGTATGCAGCAGAACGCTTTCACAGACGAGGGGCAGATTCTCCCGCTCGTTGTAGGTCGGGATGACCACGATGGCTGAGCGGTCTGACATCGACACTTCTCGTTCTCCTCCGTCTTCTCGCAACCGCAGATGCAGGGCGCGGTTTCTTGGTTAACTTGATTTTGAGCCTGACGGCTAGTTTCCTTCGAGCAAAGTAAAGTCTCCTTGCGCTCCTTCGTGCTGCTTGGGGTTAGGGAACGTTTTGCTGTGCTCAGCCGTATAGACAGTCTGCTTGCCCCGCACATTATAACATATCCTCCACGAATTATCGGTAGAAGGAGAGGCGGGGTGCAGGCGCAAAAAAATTCATAAAAATCTCGCCAAAAACGCTAAAAAGCCGCGCGAATGGCACGAATCTTGCATATACACAAGAGTGGAAACGGTTCTCGCAGCGCTGAACCAAATTCCGAAAAGGAGGGAAGTACGCATGAAACGGTTCGTACTGTTCGTACTGGTAGCCGGTTTGGTGCTGGCGGTCAGCGGCGCGTGGGCGATAACGCTGCAGCCCAATGTTAACACGTGGCAGAGTTGGACGACGGGGGTTCTCGACGAAGACGGGACACCCTATTGGGACGGTAACTCGTCAGATTACAACCCCTATCCCGCCAACATTGGTTACTGGCTGACCAAGACAGGGGCGTGGGCTCCTGGCGGACCCGCGCCTGCAGCGGAAAAGGCGAAGTCGCCTGGTGTTGCCTATGACTATCTGGGCAATTCGGATGGCACGGCTATCACCAACGTCTACTTCACGGCGACGGCTCCTGCGTTGGCGGCTATTCAGATTGAGGTCGCGGGACTAAAGAACCTCAATTACTTCGGCATCTACAAGCAGGGCACTCTACCAACCAACCTAAACGACCTCCTTCAGCCGGGAGGCGGTCCTGGTGATACTTGGAAGCGACTGTTCACGGGATCGGACAGCCCTTCCAGTCTGGCTGTTACGTTTGTTGCCCCTTGGTCCGATTTCGGCTTCTACCTGGCTACTGAAACCAGTGTGGGCTCTGGCGTGGTAGCGCACGCTTTCTTTTCGGAGTCCGGCCTGAACTTGGGTGCCGACAAAAACAAGCAGCACTTTGCGTTCTTCCGGGCAAAGGGGGGTGCATACCCAGCATACTACATCGGGGTTGAAGACAAGCCTGAGCTCGGCGACAAGGACTATCAGGATTTCGTGGTCTACATCCAGGCGATCCCCGACGCACCGACCCTGATGCTTTTCCTAAGTGGGGTGCCTGCGCTGGTGCTGCTGCGCCGCAAGCGGGCGTAAAGTAGACGCGAAAACCTGTTGGTGAGCCCACCGCAGGCTTCATCCCTCCCGAAAAGCGAATAAACCGGCTACCAAATGAGTGTGAAATGCGCCGTGCTGCAGTACAAAAGCTGCCTATCGGCGCATTTTCCATTGTTGGTGCCTGGCACCCCTTTTCATGCCTCGGGCGGTTGCCAATAATACAGATTGTGAATGCAAAGGAAGCCCTAGGCATCCGAATATCGCGTGCGGTGGGGCTGCCGCCCTTACCGCATGTCACCGTTCAGGTGATGCGGCTGATTGATGACCCGCGAGCGTCCACCCGTGAATTCGAACGGGTCATTACGCAGGATGCCGCACTAGCTGCGAAGGTGCTGCGCATGGCAAACTCCGCCTACTACGGGGGAAACGGCAAAATCACCACTGTGAGCCGCGCCATCGCCGTGCTAGGGATGAACACCATCCGCACTATCGTCATGTCGCTGACCTTTCATGCGATGGTACACGCCCGTCAACGAAAGTCGCGCTTCAACCGGCAGGAGTACTGGCGTCATTCGCTGGCGACAGCCATCGCCGGCAGGGTATTAGCACGCCTGAAACGCTCCAGATATGACGAAGAGGTTTTCTTGGCGGGGCTGCTGCACGACATCGGCAAACTCATCGCCGACCAGTTCCTGCAAGAGGAGATGGACATGTTCATCACCCATAGTATGGAGGTGACCTCGGGCGTGCCAGAAGACGTACTGGTGTTGGAAACACGGGTGTTGGGTACAACACATCCAGAACTAGGTGAGTATGCCGCCGAGAAGTGGAACTTGCCTCCTGCCATTCGGGCGGCTATCGGTTACCATCATCAGCCAGAGCGCGCCCCACAGGAGATGTTGGAAGTGGTCGCCTTTGTTCATGCCGCCAACTGCATCGCGCATCAGGCGGAAATCGGCGTGTTGATACCCGGAATCCAATACGAGATTTCTTCCATGGTGAAGGAGTTTTTGAGCATTCCCGAAGAACAGTATGAACCGATCCGCCTTGCGGTAACTAAAGAGGTGCTCGAGACACAGGCGGTATTCGGGGTCGTGTGATACCATGCGCAAGCGGATGCGGGTGTTGGTTTCGGGGCGCGTCCAGGGCGTGGGATACCGTGCGTTTGTGGTGCGGTTTGCGCGCGCCTTGGGATTGCACGGTAGCGTGCGCAACCTGCCGACGGGACAGGTGGAGGTAATCGCCGAGGGCGATGAACCGTCCCTGTCCCACCTACTGAGCCTTCTCAGGCAGGGACCACCTGCTTCACGGGTCACCGATGTGCAGGTCGAGTGGAGCAACTCGGAAGGCGAGGGCGCTGGCTTTTATGTCATCTCGTAGCTGCCTTTGGCACACTTACCCGTGCCAATCCGAAGCCACCTGCGACAGCGTCACGAATCGGCATCCCTGCTGACGCAGCCATTGTACGCAGCGACGCCAGTTTTCCACGCCGTTCGCCCAGTCGCGCGCCCCCACACTAAGCAATCGGTCGCCTTGCAGATACGGCTCCATAATGCCCTGCAGCGATGACCATTCCATGTCGAGGAACGCGACCCGTCCTTGATGTGATGCCAATGGCACTATCAGCAGCTTGGCAGTGCCTGGCGCTTTCAGGTTGTCATAAGCGGGATGATATGGCTGGGTCGGTGCGTCGCTCCAGTCGGCTCGGTCGGTAACGAGACCAGGTGCAGCGCTTGCGTCCACAACGATTCCGATATCCTCTAAATACCGTAAGTCGGAAACCTGTAGCGCATGGTCGGCAGCCCGGAACGCTGTCGGCTTCACATGGCACTGCTTGAGCAAGTCCTTACCCTCCTGTATCAACATGCCTCGCTCGCGCGGATCGGTGATGAGGGAACCGTTGCTCTGAAAGTGAACCCGCAACCCGATTTCGTGCCACGAGGGGATACGGTGCAGATATTCTGCATGATAAAGCATGATGTTGCTCATCGGGTCGCTTGCGGAGACGGTGATGAGCCAGGTCATCGGCACGTGGAACTCTTCGGCGATGCGCACCAATTCGGGCGTGTAGCAACGCCCCTGATTTGCCGCCGCACAGTCCACGCTGACCACGACGGTCGCCATGGGAACCACCCCCTTGATGGTGATTTGTTGCTGTGATTCGCGTTTCTCATTCAGATTCCCTGCTTGCGCGGGTACAATCAGGCTGACATGACCGAGCGCGAGGTGCAGTTACATATCGATGGCATGACCTGCGCGGCTTGCGTAGCGCGCGTGGAACGTGCCCTCAAACGAGTGCCCGGCGTGCAGGAGGCAGTTGTCAACCTCGCTACGGAACGCGCGGTCGTGCAGATAGATGGCGAACTGGTGCCATTGGAACGATTGGTGGAAGCAGTAGAGCTGGCAGGCTATGCAGGTCGTCCCATCTCAGAGGGGGCATCGGAGCCATTAGCCGCACTGGTAGGTGACCCAGAATTGCCTGCGCTCTGGCGTCGGCTGCTGGTAAGCGTGTTGCTAACCACGCCCATATTCGTGCTAAGCATGGCTTGGCACCACCCACCAGACAGGCTGAAATGGCTTCTGCTCGCGCTGACCACTCCTGTCCAGTTCGGGATCGGTGCGCCATTTTACGCGCGGGCATGGCATTCGCTGCGTGCCCGCAGCGCGAACATGGAGACACTTATCGTACTGGGTACCTCGGCGGCGTACTTTTACAGTGTCGCTGCTACTCTGTGGATAGGGGGAGCAGTCTACTACGAGACGGCAGCGGTGATTATCACGCTGATCACGTTGGGCAGGTATTTAGAGGCGCGCGCGAAGGGACGAGCGCGAAAGGCGATCGAGCGCTTGATGCGGTTGACACCCTCTGAGGCGATACGGCTGGAGGATGGGCAAGAACAGCGTGTGCCGCTGTCGGCGATTCAGGTGGGCGATATCCTAATTGTGCGCAGCGGCGAGGCAGTACCAGTGGACGGCGAGGTGCTTGAGGGGGTTGCAACGGTGGACGAGAGCATGTTGACCGGCGAGAGCTTGCCTGTGCAAAAGCGAGTAGGTGACAAGGTGGCGGCGGGTACGTTGAACACCGATGGGCTGTTGGTAATCCGGGCACAGCGGGTTGGTGCGGACACTACGCTGGCGCAGATCGTTCGCGCGGTGGAGCGAGCGCAGTCTTCCAAAGCACCTGTGCAGAGGTTGGCGGACGCGGTCGCGGCGATATTTGTGCCTGCGGTGCTGTTAGTCGCGTTAGGCACCTTCGGAGCTTGGGCGTTTGTGTTGGATGCTGGCTTCACGGTGGCAATGATGCACGCGGTGGGTGTGTTAGTGATAGCCTGCCCATGTGCGCTTGGGTTGGCAACTCCAGCAGCGGTGCTGGTAGGCACAGGTAGGGGGGCAGAATTAGGGGTGTTGGTGAAAGATACAGAGACGCTGGAGCGGATGCGGCGGGTGGATACTATCGTGTTCGACAAGACAGGTACGCTGACGCGCGGCAAACCTAGTGTTGAGCGGGTCGAGGTGCTGAAGGAGATAGCCGAGCAGCAGTTGCTACGGCTGGCAGCGAGTGCGGAGATGGGTTCCACGCATCCGTTTGGACAGGCGTTGGTGCAGCTCGCGCGGCAACAAGGGCTTTCCACGGCGCCGTTACACGCTTTTTGCAGCGTTGCAGGCAGCGGGGTAGTGGCAAGCGTGGATAGGCATCAGGTGGTAGTAGGGTCGTTGCAACTGATGCAGCGGGAGGGCTGTACCGTGGGTGAGGCTGCGCTTCAGAGGCTCGACCATTTGCAATCGCAGGGGATGGCTACGGTATTGGTGGCAGTCGATGGCGAGGTAGCAGGCGTTTTTGGTCTACGGGACGTGCCGCACCCTACTGCACGCGACACGGTGAGCCAGTTAAGGGGGTTGGGGCTGGAGGTGTGGATGGTGACTGGTGACCAGCGCATGGTGGCGGAGGCTGTTGCGAAAGAGGTAGGAATCTCTCCAGAGCATGTTATGGCGGAGGTGTTGCCTCAAGAAAAAGCGGAAGTGGTGGCACATTTGCAGGGGCAGGGGCGAAGAGTGGCGTTTGTGGGCGATGGTATCAACGATGCACCTGCGCTAGCGCAGGCGGAGGTGGGCATTGCGATAGGGGATGGCACAGACATTGCGTTGGAGACAGCAGACATCGCGCTGTTGGGAAGTGACCTGCGCGGCGTGGTCACCGCCGTGCGTTTGTCGCGAGCGACCGTACGCACCATCCGCCAGAACCTCTTCTTCGCATTTGTGTATAATGTATTGGGTATTCCCTTAGCTGCCATGGGTTATTTGAGCCCCATGCTTGCAGCGGTTGCGATGAGCTTGAGCTCCGTTTCAGTGGTAACTAATGCACTGCGACTACGGCGGGCAGTGTAGCACTGGAGAAGGAGGGCGAGGTTATGGCGATTGTAGCAACTGTTCATCAGGGGCTGACCAAAGGACAGCGCAAAGAATGGAGACGCAGGGGATTCGCGACGGCGAGCCTTTACGGAAAAGGAGTGGAACCGCTACAGCTAGTCGTACCAGTGCGTGAGGTAATGGACGCTATCGTGCAGCAAGGTGGCAAAAGCAAGGCAGTGCTGGAGCTAAACTTGGATATCGCACGAACCTATGCGGTGCGTGTAAAGGAGATTCAACGAGATCTCACGACGCAAGAGCCTATCCATTTCGATTTCCAGGTCACTTCGTAGTATGTCCTGCCTTACCCCCCTTCGTCTTGCGGGAAGGGGGTTGTTGAGGAGCATAGCGTAACGCACTACCATCAGCTTCACTGCTGCTTGACTGCCCGTTGGCTTAGCGGCAAAATGTGAGCAGGAAATCTGCAACTGAACGGGGGCACCAAGTTCCATGCGATCGTGGCGATTCGTGGTCTGGTCAGTCGTGCTGTGGCTTTTTGCCAGCACGGTCTGGGCATCGGTATCCAAAGTTGGTATCGTTGTGCAGGTGGACGACCCTTCGCAGGGCTTCCTCACTATCGAGTATGTTTTGCAAGGTGTAACCTCTGAAACTTTGACCGTCGCCATCCCGACCTGGACGCCAGGCTGGTATCAACAGATGCCGTTTAGCGATGGCATCCGAGACATGCAGGCAGTGAGTGAAGGCGGGGAGCCCCTACCGATCGAGCGAACGAACCGATTCTCTTGGCGGATCGACACCCAGGGAACGCAGGTGGTTCGTTTGCGGTATCGGGTTCTGGCTCGCGATGAAGGGCTCGGTTTCTTCGGGGTCGCGATGGGCACATACCACGCATTTATTAACGGGGCGGCTGCCTTCGTGTATGAGATGAACTCCAAACAAGTGCCGCATGAGGTGCGATTCCGCTTGCCAGCCGGATGGAAGGTTACCACGGCGATGGACTTCGTCGCCCAGAGCGAGCAGCGTCCGTTCGGTGATGTGCGCGACACTTTCCTTGCTCCAAATTATGATGAGCTTATCGACAGCCCCATCCAGATGGGGTGGTTTGAGGTTCGTGACTTCCGCGCACGAGGCGTGCCGATGCGAATCGTGTTCGTCTCGGAAACGGATAGCATCCAGTGTAACATGGAGAGAATCGCCAGCGACTTTCAGCGCATAGCAGAAGTGGGGATTGACCTGTTCGGCAGCTCGCCGTTCAGCCGCTATCTTTTTATCGTGCATTTGAGCGGTAAAGGGTTCGCTGGCGGACTGGAACATCTGAACTCCACGGTGTTGAACGTGCCTGATCGTCCCGACTTGAACATTAACGGGCTGGCAGCCCATGAGTTTTTCCATGCATGGAACGTGAAGCGCATTCGTCCGAAGGTCTTGGGGCCGTTCGATTACACCCAGCCCGTTCGTACCCGGGCGTTATGGTGGTGCGAGGGCGTTACCGACTACTACACGAGTTTGATACTGCTGCGCGCAGGGCTACTTAATGAACGCGCCTTCTGGCAGGACATGGAGCGTGAAATCTTCACTTTAGAGAACAACCCAGCGCGGGAACGTGTCACGTTGGAAGAGGCGAGCTGGAAAGTGTGGGAAGGCAACGGCATGGGCTACGGAGGGCTAAGTTACTACAACAAGGGAAAAGTAGTTGGCTTTTTACTCGATGTTTATATTCGGGGTGTAACCCAAAACCAGCGAAGCCTTGATGATGTTCTGCGGTTCTTAATGGAGCGGTATGCCTACCCCAAGCCTGGTTTTGAGGAAGATGGCATCCTGCAAGCAATCAACCGTGTGGTCGGCCGCGATGTGAGCGCGTTGTATCAGCGCATGGTTGCCAGCACCGAGCCGTTACCTTATGACGAGGTGCTACCATTTATTGGCGTCCGCGCGGAACGGCAAACAACCGAAAGCACGTATTTCGGCGTGACGAGCAGGGTGGATGGGGTCGGGCGCACCATCGTACAGGCGGTGGATTCGCAGAGCCCGGCGTTCTTGATGGGTTTGCGTGGGGGGGATATCGCGGTAGAAATCGATGGACAGTCTGCCGACTATAAGCGGATAGAGGACGTTGTTACGCGAAAGCGAGTAGGAGACCCCATCAAGGTAGCAGTGTGGCGCGGCGGTCGTCTGGTGGTGATGGAGGGCAGGGTCGGTGGAGAGCGGCACACCACCATCCGGCTGGTACTCGAGCCGACTGCAGACCCAGCGGTACTTCGTGTTCGGGAAGGGTTGCTGCGAGGTGTGACACAGGTTCCCACTGTGGCGCGATAGTTTCAAGAGCAAGGAGCATGGCGAGTTGGTGACACACAAGGTTTTACGCTTTCTCTGGTATGCAGGACCGATGCTCTCGTGGATGGTGGTGATCTTTGTTCTCTCTACGGAAGTGGGGTCCGCGCCCAACACAGCAGGTTTGCTATATCGTTTGCTAAAAGCGCTCGTGCCCGATTGGCTGGCGCAGGCAAGCCCCGAAGAGCTCTTTGCTTTGCATTATTGGGTGCGTAAGGGAGCGCACTTTACCGAGTATTTCATCCTCGCGCTGCTGGCTTATCGGGCGTTTTGCTACGGCGAGGTGTGGCGGCACTGGCGCGCGCTCGGGTTTTCGGGCAGCTTCAGCATCTTGTATGCGTTCACCGATGAGTTCCATCAGGTGTTTGTTTCCTCGCGAAGTCCTTCTCTGCGCGATGTGGGCATCGATGCACTAGGAGCGATGACGGGGTTCGTGTGGGTCGCGACGCGCTATGCATGGCAAAGTGCGCGCGAAGCAATGCAAACAAGTTCGCTACAGGTCACTACTCGTGTGACCGACTGATTTCGTCTCGCACGCGGCGGACGAAGGCGGAGTCGTACGCGCCGAGTCTCCCCGCTTTACGGTAGTGTGCGGCAGCGTGTTTCACCATGCCCATCCGTCGGTAGGTGTCCGCCAGCAGGTAGTGGTAGCTAGGGTTGTCGGGGTTCAGGCGTATCGCTTGGCGAAAGGCGGCTGCTGCTTTAGGTAGCGCTCGGATGTGCAAATACATGATGCCGAGACAAGCGCTGTAGTAGTCGTCATAGGGGGCGAAGACGGTCGCTAAGTGCATCTCCTGGGCTGCCTCTTCGTAGCGCTTCAAGCGCGCGAACATATCTCCCAGAGCATAGTGGTAGAAGGCATCGGAATGAGCCATCTGCACGCAATACACCATCTGCTCGATGGCTTCGCGAATTTCCCCATGTTCGAAGAGTGTTTTGGCTAGGCGGTAGCGATAGAACGGGTTCTGCGGGCTTAGATCGACCGCCTTTCGGTACTCTACGATAGCCACCTTGAGCAACCCGTAGCGTCGGTAGACTTCGCCCAATCGAAAGTGGGGTTCCGCCCGTCGCGGGTGACTACGTGCCGCCTTGCGGTAGTGCCGAACCGCCTTAAAGGACATGTCTGCCAACAGGTAGGCATCTGCGATGCGCATATGCGCATCCAGCGAATCGGGGTCTGCCTGCATCATCCGTCGGTAGGCGCTGATGGCTTCTTCGACCAGCCCCTGTGCCAAATGTTCGTCGCCCTCTCTAGCGGCGTCAGCGGTCTCTTCAGGCGTGATGTCTGAGTCTAGCTCGATGTTCCGAAGGTCGTTCTCGATCATCGCCTCAAGCCGCGCGGCTTCCTCTGGGGTTAGCGACTCGATTTCCAGTAGCTCGATCTCGTCCAGCCACAAGTTCGGATCGTCATTCAGGTCGTAAGGACGCCCCTTACTCATATTCAACACCACCGTCGCAGCTGCTCATCATTCCACCACGGCAGACATTTTGTGCTTTGCACTCCTATCCATTAAACCAGACAAGCCTCTGCTGTGTCAAGCGTCTCGGGGACCTTGGGAAGACCGTCATACGGCTCTATTAGCGGGTGGAACGAACCACGAGGCAGTTCAGGCGAGGTGCAGAGCGGGTGGACCCAGCTTATCGGTTGCTGGCTTGAGAGGTGGCGCGCAGCGAGAAAACAATGCACAAGGTTACGTAGATATACTGGTTTTATGCTTAAAAATTTGGAAAATTTCCAATACCGAAGGGGATGAACCTTCAGGAATGGCACGATTCTTGCATTATGAATCGATGGGGAAAAGCAGGGCGGCAGACCCTGTGCTAACAGAGGTGGTATTGCTGGATATGTTTGGTGTGGTTCGCGCCAACCTGAAGCGAATGAAGGAGTGAGGTGTATGGAAGTAGAAGTGGTACCGCCACGAGCTGCGGTTTCTGTTAATCGCTTGCAATGGACTCTTTTCATTGTTGCTTTGGCACTATTCGTCGGCTTCTTTTGGCCGAGCATCACTTTTCTGGTCGACCGATGGTCGCGCAGCGAAGAGTTCTCGCACGGTTTCTTGGTGCCGCTTGTCAGCCTGTTCATTCTGTGGCGGAAACGGGAGGTGATACGGAAGACGCCTGTGCACGCGTGTGTTTGGGGGCTGCCGATACTGGGGCTCGCCTTGCTAATGCAAATCGCTAGCGAGTGGGCGTCAGTTAGCTTTTTGAAAGCGCTGTCGTTGCCGGTAGGGATAGGCGGTCTGGCATGGTATCTGGTGGGCACACGCATGATGCGAGTCGTGTTGTTTCCCTACCTGTTCCTCTATTTTGCAGTGCCGTGGCCAGACTTCGCAATTGAAGTGCTCAGCGTGCCTTTACAACACTTCAGTGCCGCTGCGTCTGCGATGTTGTTAGGTTTGTTGGGAGTACCCATCGAGCGAGAGGGCGTACATATGTGGACTCCGCGCTTTGATGTAGAGGTTGCTGTACCCTGCAGCGGTATCCGCTCGATGGTAGCGATACTGGGCATTGCAGCGCTAGTAGGGTATCTGACACAGGGCAAGCTCTGGGCGAAGGGGCTTGTATTTCTGGCAGGCATCCCGATAACGATGGCAGCCAATGTGCTGCGTATTGCAGCCATCGTGATGATGGGACACTACATCAGTCAAGATTTCGCCATGACCTTTTTCCATGACTATTCGTCGCCGTTTCTGTTCTTTATCTCTGCGTTAACCCTGCTTGGCATCAAAGCGCTAACGGAGAAGGTACAATGACAACGTATCGTCCCAACCTGTGGATAGTTATCGTGATGGTGCTGGTTGCATGGGCCATGGTGGGATATGCCCGTCAGGCGGAGAACCGCGTCGTCACGTTCCCCATTGACGTGAAACAGGTGCCCGAGACCATCGCTGGCTTTCGTATGGTGGAACAACAGGACTTGGATGACTTGTCGAAACAGATGTTGGCACCAGATGCCTACCTTGTGCGCAACTATGCAAATTCGGCAGGCTATCCGGTGAATGTGGTGGTTATTTATGGGCATCGGAAGAACACGTTCCACTCGCCTGGGTACTGCCTGCCAGGTGGCGGATGGGCGATCCAGAAGAAGGATGTGGAACGATTATCGATGGTTGCTCCCGATGGCCGAGATTTCGTGGCGGTCATGAACCGTTTCCTACTACAAAAAGGGGAACAAAAGCAGGTCGTGCTTTATTGCTTCGTTGAGGGCGGGCGAGTGACGCCGAGCATCTTCCGTCTCAACTGGTATCTGCTGCAGGATAGGTTGTTACATCGTCCAGCGATGGGGGCACTGCTGCGAATTATCGTGCCCGTCGCCGATAATGAGGAACAGGCGGCGGAAATCGCGCGGGCTTTCGCCCGTGAGTTAGTACCCATCGTGCAACATCAACTGGTCGGGAAGCAAGTGGAAACAAGCGCGCGAAGGAGTGAGTGAGACCTATGAATTCGGTTATTATGAGCGAAGCAAATACCAATCAGTGGGACTTCTGGCGCCTTTATCGCATCCTGCGGAAGCGGATTTGGTTGATAGTGGCTGCAGTCATCATCACCGTTGGCACGGCGGTGGTGGGCTTGCAGTTCTTCGGCAAGCAGTATATCGCCTACCGCTATGTGCAGCCGTCAGAAAGTATCTTGCGTCCTCCTGGGGATAGAGCAAGCAGCGAGGAGCGTGGCGCACGTGACCGCAAGATGGCCACCCTGTTACAGCTGGCGAATTCGCCCGGCGTGGTGGAGATGGCGATGACCATGACCTACGCGGATGTCGCTCTGCCGGACGAGCCGGTGGCTCCTGGACGCGAGAACATCGCCGTACTCAGTGATGTCGGATTGACCCGCGAAGCGATTGCCGAGATGCGTCAGAAAAATAAAATCCAGGCGCAAGTTAACAGTGCTTCTGGCGAATCTGGCCGGGTCAATACGGACCTCATTGTATTTGTTGCCAAGGCTCCAAACCCACAACAGGCGAAGGCGATTGTGGACACGTTCACCGTCGCTTTCAAGCGGTTCTATGAAGAGTATAGCCGTGAAAGCTTGCGAAACAACGTCAACTTCCTGAAGCGAGAAGTAGAAAATGCCCGTGCGAAGCTAGAGGCAAAGGAGAAGGAGCTCAAAGCTTTGCGTCAGCAGAAGGGTATCGTGGACTTACAGTCCGCTGTGCAAGGCGACTACTCGATTCTTACACCGTTGCGCCAGAAGGCTGAGGAGCTACAATCGGAGCTGGCTTCTACCCGCACGCTGCTAGCGGAGAAGCGCAGGCAGTTCGCACAGATGTCTGAAACTCTTCCCGACCCTGTAGGTAAGACGGTCGCCGCCCAAGAGCTCGAAAAGGAGCTGGCGACACTCACCACGCAGTATACCAGTTTGAGAGGTACATATACCGACGAGAACCCCATCATGCAGCAGCTGCAACGACGTATCCGAGAGGTGCAGCAGAAGCTGCAAGAAGAAGAGCGAAACCGCCCGCGTGTGACCAACACCGCCTACCTAAGCCTGCGCGAAGAGATACGCACATTGGAGGCAAAGGAACGTGCCCTCGCTACCGAATTGGCTCAGACGCAAGCGCAGGTATCGAAGTACGAGCAGCGTATAGCGGGTTATCAAGGATTGGATGTGGACATTCAGGCAGCAACCGCAGATTATCAGCTGCTTTTGGACGCCTACAACAAGCTGTTCAACCAGTATCAAGCGGCATTGCTGAATCTGAATGCGAATACCGAGAGCTTCATCACGTTGATGGGGAAAACCTCGGTGGAAGGTCCCGTGCGCGCCGGACCAAACCCGATGCAGGTCATCATCGCGGCGATTTTGCTCAGCCTGTTCTTGGGCATCGGCATTGCCGTGGGGCTGGAAGTGGTGGACAACACCGTGAAGACTACCGATGACGCGCAGCAGCTCATCGGATTGCCGGTGACGGGCGTCATTCCTCGGTTGGAGAGCGGAGACAGCCTACTGCTGCCCAAGATTACGCACGTGCTTCCTGCGTCGCCACACGCGGAGTCCTACCGCTTCGTGGGCGAGGATATCCTGCTGACATTGGAGGAACACCCTGAAATTCGCTCCATCATGGTGGCGACGGTGCGCCCTGGTCAGGGAGGGACGTCGACCATCGCCAACCTAGCTATCACGCTGGCGCAGGGAGGCAAGCGCGTGATACTGGTAGACGGCGATATGCGTCGGCCGTCGCTGCACAAAGTATTCAACGTGAGCAACGATGCTGGGTTAAGCTCGGTGCTGGCGAACGGCATGCAGATCGCAGAGGTGCTTCGCCCCACCGAAGTGGATAACCTTGTGTTGGTGCCTGCTGGACCGACACCCAAAAACGCATGGCAACTGCTGCGCTCGCAGAAGATGCAGGAGGTAGTAGAAGCTCTAGAAAAGAGCTGTGACATCGTGCTGTTCGACACGCCGAGCGCGGCGGTGTTCGCCGATGCGTCTGTGATGGCGTCGCTGGTGGATGGCGTTGTGGTAGTGGTGCGTGCCAATCACATCCCGCGTGGCAGCGAGCTTCAGGTGCGCCACTTGCTGAACAAGGCGAAGGTGCGGTTGCTGGGGGTGGTGTTGAATGACGCCGCACCAGAGATGGTGGACAGTTACTACTACCACAGTCATTATTATCAAACGAACGGTAAAAGCGAGACGCCCCTGCCGAGCAGTACCAGACCGTCTTCGGCTGCGAAGCCGGTAGCGGTTCAACAAGCGAAAAGCAAGCGGGTCAGCAGCCCGCAGGCTCAGCAGAAGATGGAGCAAACCCACATCGTGCCGGTAGACCCGAGCGCGCGGGTCGAGATGCGAAGGGAAGACGTGTTTGGCAAAGATGAGGGCGGAGGGCGTGCATGAAGGAATCTCGTGCGGAAGCCGCTGTTTGGAAACAGCAACCCATGCCCGAAGAGGAGCCAGTGCGGTTAGCCCTGTCTCAGGAGAGTGAAAGGGCGGCGAAGCGAAGGGTGCTTATTGTGGGAGCGGGGGAGGTTGGGCATCGCCTGGCTCGCTATCTGCAGGATACAGGCTCTGAGGTGGTTGGTTTCGTAGATGATGAGGTAGAAAGTGTAGTGAGTGGGCTGCGGGTGCTGGGGCGCCGCACCGATATCGAACGCCTAGTGGCGGAGTACGGGATCGACGAGGTGTTAATCGCCTACGCGCCCACGTGGCAACAGCGGCTCGCTGAAATGCTGGTGACCAACGGGCACCGTCGTATTCAGATAAGGGTGGTCCCGAACATCGTGGATATCGTTCTGAGTGGACCCGTGGCGGACCGGGTGGGCGATATTCCAGTCGTTGACATTACCCCGCGTCTGCCATCCAAGCGCCTTTTGTTTGCGAAACGGGTATTTGACGTAGTATTCGCGCTGCTGGGTCTGCTGGTCAGCTTCCCTTTGCTGCTGCTGGCTGCAATAGCCATCAAACTTACCTCGCCAGGACCAATCGTTTACAAACAGGAGCGCGTTGGCAAGGATGGCAAGATTTTTTATATCTTTAAATTGCGTACGATGGTGGCGGATGCGGAACGGGTGTCAGGTCCTGTGCTGGCAAGTAAAGGAGACCCTCGCATCACTAAGGTGGGACGTATCTTGCGGGCGACGAAGTTGGACGAAGTACCGCAGTTCGTTAATGTGTTGCTGGGTAACATGAGCATTGTCGGTCCTCGCCCTGAGCGCCCCAAGTTCGTGGAGGAGTATCGGCAGCGCATCCCGCACTACGATGAGCGTCACCGTATCAAACCAGGCATCACCGGCTGGGCGCAGGTGATGGGTGGGTATCATACGACGGTCTATGACAAACTGCGCTACGATTTAATGTACCTGTACCATATGTCTCTGTGGCTTGATTTGAAGATTCTTCTCCTGACCGTTTGGACGATATTGAAGCGTCGGGAGGGATGTTGATGAGCACGCAGGTTGGCGTGCC
>Ga0272447_1001264_pt1 | contig 16285 bp, 11 predicted proteins | sample YNPCB0133_FD_194589 | JGI IMG/M metagenome (GOLD analysis project Ga0272447, IMG submission 194589) | Hot spring microbial mat communities from Yellowstone National Park, WY, United States - YNP-CB-013-3 | ecosystem: Environmental > Aquatic > Thermal springs > Hot (42-90C) > Sediment | place... | reverse complement strand
ACCGATGGTACTATCCCAACGAGACCTGATTTCATCGTTTACAGGCAGGATGTGTTGCTCACTTATGTCAGCAAATTTAATGCACTTATATTGCACAAATGTGATGAACCATTCTCTAGCTAAACCAATAGCTTTTTCGTAGTAACCGTGCTTAAGGTACCAAGCAACATGCATAAATAACTGCTGCAACTGTTCTTCAAGCTTCATGTCCTGGCGGATCGCCAAATGCGACAAAACTTCTTTTATTTCATTCAACAGTAACTTAATTGGCCCAGACTCCTCACCCCACTTTTCGATTTCATGGTCAATGCTAAGTGCTTTGAAGGCGTGGCTACCTGCAAGAAAAGTTCTGTTAGTGGCTACCGCATATGAAAGGTCTTCTAGTTCCTTGACTCCCTGCACAAGAGACTGGGGTGCGTTTTCTCTGATCGTAAGTTTGTGGAATTTACTTGTATCTCCAATTTCCAAAAAACGCTCTGTAGCGCCAGCCCAGTCGAGCATTGCCAGGAAAGGGGTGAGGTCGAAAATCGGTGTGATTCCTTCGGAGGTTTTAGCTTCTTGGGCTGCATATATTACCGCTTCAAGTTCAATTCTTCCAGCAGCACGCAGGAAAACAAGCGCCAGAAGTGTGATCAAGGGTATGGAGCGCAGACCGTGGGTAAAGTCCAGGATTACCCGGGCCCTATATGGCAGTGATTCAGTTACAGCATTGTAAATTTTCCAAAACTCATTTTGCGAACTTCCTTTGGGAATCTTCCTGAAGCATACATTTCCTATTGGCTTTACCTTTGGCCAGGTATGCTCGAGGGCTTCTTCCGTTGCCAGCGCTAAAATATCAGCCTCAGGAAACCATTCCCGCAAAGCCTGTTGTACAAGCCTGGTCTTTACTGGCTTATTGGGGAAACGTGACCATTGGTAGGTAGCCTCCTCGTAAACATGGACGCCCGTATTCTTATCGAACCTGCCCAAACCTAAAATTGTGACAATAACGGTCATTTCCCCTCCAGCAACTCGCGAATGAGTTTTACGTAGTCTCTTTCCTCTTTCCACAACCCTTTTTCTTGCAGACGCCTCCGCAACTCTTCCAGCGTTGCCCTTCGCACGCCTGGCGGTTTATCTCTTAGCTCCCTAGCAATCTGCATGGCTTTGTTTGCAGAACCTGGGTTTTGAATCTTTTGGATTTCAGGAAGCTTCTCTTCCAAGAGTTTTTGCGACTCCTCTCGCTCTCGGAGCTCTTCCTCTAGACTTTTAGCCCTCACACAGGAGAAATACCCATACCCGGCGTTGGTCTTTCCGCCTAAACCCAGGTTTTCCAAACCCCACTTGAGTATCTCGGCGGCCCTATCCAGCCAGTCCTGAGCGTTCTCGGCGGTGCAGCTAATGGGAATATGGAACTTTACCCCTGGCTTTATCGAGAGAAAGCTCACAGGGTTGGGGTCGTCGAAGTCGGTGGGCCAATCTTTGCCGCCACTGTAGTAGTTTTGGTGGTGTACGGTGATCACGTCTTTTTGGAAAGGCCGTTTGCTGTCGGGGTCTAGCCAGCCATCCCAGTAGACGAGGTAGGCCGCGTTGCCCTGGGTTTTACGCTTGGGGTCGGGGCCTTCGCCCAGCAAAACTGCTTTCTCCTGCGGGCTCAGGCCAAAGCGGTCGGCAGCCCGGCGCAGCAGGCCCTTCAGAGCGCTGCCGGGCAGGTAGGGCGTACCGTAGGTGTGGTGGATGGAAAGGCCATTCTCGATGGGGCTGGCGTTCCCCAGGCCGATGGCCAGGGGGGTGCGGGTGGTAGCCTCTAATCGCAAAATGCCCTGGGATTTCACAAAATCCATCCATCTACAGAAGGCCTCCTTCTCGTAGACTTCCGGCACCGACCATTTCTCAATGCTGTCAGCTAGTACTGTATAAGGGTGTTTTCCGCTTTCAAACTTATCATTACGTTCAGGCTGATTTGCTAGCAGGTGATGTAGGGCCAGCCCGGCGTGACTACCAGGTAAAGGTAGCTTCAATTTTTGAATATCATTTCTATGTGCTCGTTTCATGGTTTATCCACCGATAGCACACTCTTGGAAAAGCGCTTGAAGTAAGTCCAAGCATCCAGTACGCGGCGGGTTTGGTGCATGTACTCCACCACAGAAGCGTTTTGCACCATAGACAATAAAGCATCTGTACCCAGGATTTTCCCCACATGATCCAGCAACAGGCCGTGCGCTTCTGCTAAACCTTCTTCGGAACCCTTTTTGGCCTCACAAAAGGCTAAGGTCTGGCAAAGGCCCATCGTCCGCACCATCACCGGGAACTCCTGGCACAGCGCTTGATAGCGACCTTTGGTTTTGTCCGGCTGGGAATTTTTATAGCGTTGTTCCACCTCTGCCACCAAGTCCAGGGCCAGCTTCATGTCCCGTTGCGACCGGGTGGCGATTTTACCGATGGTCTGGGGGTTAACCATGCGACACCCCCAGTCGCCGCAACAGCCCCCGGCCCACGCTGGCCTGGCCGCCAATCTGGAGGTAGCGGCTTTTTTCTAGTTCGCTAAAGTGTTGCGGGTCTTTGGCGATGGCGAAGCAGGAGAATACCGCCTCGGCGGGGATAGCTTCCTCGTACCAGGGGCCTTCCTTGACAGTCTTTTGCTTGTGGTCGAGCTGTACTCGAGCGATGACCTCGAGGCCCGTCTGGCAAAAATAGCTAAACACGTCGTTGCTGACCAGGGCGAAGCGCTCCAGTAGATAAGGCTCTTCCCGACCAAATGCCATTTGGCTTATGGCCCTGGCCAGTGTATCGGATGGGCCCGCCACTTTTAGGTCAATGTCCTCCAAAATCACCTTCTGCTCGTACTGGATGGCGCTTCCCGCCAGGGCCTGCTCCCCCGCTACGTTGCTTAGGGGTAGGTTGAACGGCCTGCCCAGGGCTTCCGCATCGCGCTCGAGGCGCTGCAACACCAACGGGCAGGTAATGAGGGCAAAAGTACCGACATACGAGCGCACTGGCAAAAGCAGCAGGCGAGCATCGGTAAGGGTCAGCTCGCCCATCTGATCGAGCGAGCCAAAAATCTTATTGGCCGCCTCATCACTGCGCCCGTCACGCAACACCCCTTTAAGGCTGCTGGCCGGTATCACCGGAAAACCCGTGGCCGCCTCGCGGGCGACCGGAAGGTCAATTACGCTGCTCGAGTCCTGCCCGGTTCCGGGGTGCACCGGCGTAAGGGCCTGCCAGAAAATCGCTTTTGCTTTCATGTTTAGCACACTCCCCATAACGCAAGACCAAAACCGTCTTTGCGGTCTTGTTGGTGGTCACTGACCGGGCGCAGCCAGCTTTCCAGCAACCGGCTGGGGTCGCCCCCTTCTATCTCAAAGAAGTACACACTGCCTGCCGGAACCATCCAGCGCACCGCTTTAGGCCGTTTTTCCCGCAGGCTCCAGCCGCTCACCGGCTCGCGTCGGCCCACCGCGGCGGCCACCAGCTTTAGCCGAACCGCACCTACCCCAGCCGGAAGATTCATCTGCTCGAACTTATCCAGCCAGCCCGGCCTCCAGCCGCCCTCAAACAGCGCCGGAGTAGCCAGCACCATCCGCACCATATCCCCGGCTTTGAGCCTAGCGAAGGCCTGTTTTATCTCGCCTGGGCAGTCGAACCAGTATTCGCTCAGCTTTGCATTGGGGTAAGCCGTCACCCGTACCGGGCGGCACTCACCCCCCAGGTAGCCCAGAGGTTCGGGCTCCTCCCCCTCGGCCAGCTTGACCCTGGCCCGGATGCTCCAGGGGTGGTACTGGCCTTCCTCGAGGCTCTCCAAGCGCCTATACGTCACGCTGTACAGCACGCCTTCGTTGGCCTTTCCGGTGGCCGGGTCAATGCCCACGTGTATGCGGGTCTCCTCGGGCAAGCCCCCGATCTTCTGGGGCACCACCTCCTGGCCCAGCAGCCAGCGGGTCAGGTCGTCTGCCGTCCAGAAGTTGTAGCCGCTTTCGGGCTTGATGTCCTCGGTCACCTCGAGGGGCAGCATCCCCTCTGGCAGGTCGCACCCGCACCCGGCCTCGAGGGCTTTGGGCTGGAGCCGCATCATCTGCAAGCTCTCGCCTTTCTTGTAGACCACCGCATCGCGCGGGGCGGGCAGCACAAACTGCCCTCCGCGAACCAGCAGCGGCGCACAAACCTGAAGCCCGTGCAGGTTTTGCAGGGCTTGGGGGTCGTCGAAGGAGAGGCCCTGCCCCCTGCCTACCTGCGTGCGGACGAAGCCCGCCACCGTACTGGGCAGTGGCAAGGGCAGGCTCTGGGCTGCGGTTTCGTTACCCTCAGTAGCAGCAAAGGGCCGCCCATCACGCCAGAGCAAGGGGGCTAAGGCTTGTATCTCCAGTACGCGTTCAGGCACGGGATACCTCCGGGCTGTTGTCGGTTTTGATGCCGCTCAGGAAGCGGGCGATGATGAGTTGATCTACGAAGCGAAGCAGAGTGCTTCGATATTCACGTGTGTCGCGGGTGGGTGCTGGGATTTTCAGGCCCTGAAGCTCTTTACGGGCCAAAACCCGCTGGGCTTCCTCGTATAAGTAATCGGCCCGCATGTCCTCTTGCCACTCCCTTACCAAGTTCCGTAGTTCATATGCAAAACCACGGGTGATTTGACGAGACCTGTATGCCTGGAGCAGCTCATCCCAGGTCAGGTCGTCCCAACGCTGCACCACTGTGATGGGTATGCCGCCTCGCGTGTGCAAGGCCACAGCCAACGCATTGCGACCCCCGTTCTTGGCAGCTTTTTCAGCCTCTCTGGCCTTTTGTAACGAGATCGAGAGGGGCTCACGGTAGTGCACCACGGCGATACCTGCCGAAAGGGTTCCGCGCACCTGGTGGCGGAAGGCTTCAGAGAGTTCTTGCGCACAGGCAATGGCCCAGTTCACCGGCAAAAAGGCCAGCACATCATCACCACCGGAGTAGACCATGAAGCCGCGGTGGTTTTGCACGATTGCACGAGCCTTTTGAGCAAACTCGTCCAGGGTGCGGGAAAGCCTGCGGTGGGCTTCGGGATTATCCTGCCGGGCAATCAGCTCGCCCATGCGGTCGCCGTCGGCTACCAGGATGGCAAAGTAGGGCTGGGGCTCCTGGATATGATCGTCGTCCTCACCGTAGCGCTCGTCAGGTTCTGCTTCTGGCCTCCAGGAGCGCCGGGCCATGGTACGGGTATCCACCACTTTGTCTGAATTCAGCGCCCCATAGCAGCGCTTGAGCAGGGAGATGGCATCCAGGTGCTCGGTAGGCTTGATGCGCAGGGGGCGGTACGAACCGTCGGGCAGGCGCACGTTCGCCTCCGCCCATTGGCGGGGATCTATGACCGCAGCGCGGGCCGGGTCGAGGGGCGACTTGGGCACCCCATCGTCGTTTTGCCGTGTGGGGGCAAAGTCGCGCAGGGCTTTACGTCCGGCCAGCAGGCGTTCTGCGGCCAGACGCTTGCTGCTGTAGTCACTGCCATCGAACGGAACCCAGGCCGCGTAGAACTCGAGGAAACTCCCTAGCTGCTCTTGGGCCCGCGCTTGGTTAATCAAGCGGCGGTGCTCAGCAGAAAGCTCTTTGACGGTATCTTGCCAGAGGCGCTCGAGCGCTTCTTGTGCTGCTTTTTTGGCTCCTTCTGCCAGCTTGGCAGGGTTGGCACTTACCTCGGTCAGAATCTTGTTGGCCCCGTCGGCCTCTTTATCTGCTGGGAAGATTAGTTTTGCACCGTTTTGGTGCAGATACTCCGCCACTGCCTTGCTCAAGGCTTGCAGAATCTGCGAACCCGCGTACAGGTCGGCGGTGCGACGGGCAGCAGCGATGAAGTCTTGAACGGGGCCGATGGAGATGGAGAGCAGGTGGCTCATAGGCGCACCTCCACAGCAAAGCCTTGAATTCGGGCAGCCTTGCGAAGCGCCTCGAGGGAGTCGTTGGCCTCCAGGGCCTCCAGTACGGGATCGGAGTCCGGAGGATGCAGTTTGAGCTGCCGTTCACCGATTTTTATTGCTTCTGGGGCAGGTGCTTTGAGAATCACCACTGCGGGCCGTACGTTTCCGTCGGCGAAGGCTATAGGCTTCAGGATGACCGGCGAGGCCATACGTTTGCCCTGGGGGTGGATGGCCTCGAGGGTTCCGCTAAAGCTGTTCCCAAAGCGCTGGTAGACGATGGGCAGCCCCAGGTAAGGTTTTGCCAGGGCCACCTGTTCCTGGTCTTTGCTCAGGGCCAGGAGGGTTTTGTGGTCGCGCCACTTACCCCCGGCCATTGGCGTGTAAGGCATGGTTTCTCCGGTCTGAGGGTCTTCCACAAAATGCCCTTTGCGGAAGCGGGCCCAGAAGCGCCCCAGCTCGCGCCAGGCTGTGTGCCCCTTATAGGGGTCGCTGCGGCCTTGTTTAGGCTGGCCCAGGCAAACCACCGCACCGGCCAGCAGGGTGTGTGAGGGGTTTTCTACAGGCTTTTGGGAGAACCACTCCTTTAGCTGCTCGGGCTTATTTGGCAGCCAATGTTGCAGGTCAGCGGTAACTTCCAAAGCCCCCACACCCCGCCGGGTGCGCGCCCCTATACCGCCAAAAGCAATCCAGGCCCGCAAGGCACGGCGCAGGTGCTCTTTTTCGGCATCGGTGAGGTTTAGGGTTAGCTCGAGGCTGAACTCCACCCACTGCAGCCCGCTGGCTTCGGGAATACGTTCGGTTTTGTTTTCGTTGAATGGGTGCAGAAAAAACTTCTCCAGCGGGCCGGTTTTGGCTGTACCTTTATCCGGGACAAGCTCCGATGGTTTTACCTGTTGACCCGCGGCCTGCTCGAGCACGCGAAGGGCCACCTTGCCATACCGCTCTGCACTACCCCAGATTTGTTCCTCCTCCTTGAACAGTTCCTCTGCACTCGCATACTGCCCCCCCGCCGTAGCCCGCCACCAAAAGCGCAGATGCCCGCGCACGCTGGCCGCCCGCACGGGGTTTTTTTGGTCTACCTCGCGCGGGGTAGCGCTGCCGCCAAACATGGGGGTGATGGTCTTGAGCTTGAGCGTCCAGGTCTCCAGGGTGGGGGCCTTTAGCTTTGGGGGTGTAATCGGGATGGTTCTAGGCATGGGCTCCCCTCATCCAAGCGTCGAATTTCTCCTCGTTCCACTCGTCCAGCTCGAGCATCACCACGCCCTTGGGGAGCTTTTGGGGGTCGGCCACAATCTGGTAGTCGGCAAAGCTGCGCGGGGGTTTGCTTTCGTCCAGCCGCCGAACCGAGACCACCTCCCCCAGGTCGAGCAGGCGGTGGGCCGGGGCGCAGCCCAGCAGGGCCTGGCGCTTGTTCTGCTCGGCGTTGCCTGGATCGCCGTTGCCCACGTGCTTGAACAGGTAGAGCCGGCGGGTAGCCATATGGCCTTTGCTGGCGCTGCGGTCATGCTCAAACATGTTCAGGAGGGCTTCCACCAGTAGCTTCAGGTCATCCTGGCTAAAGCCAGTGCCCTGGGCCAGGTGGGCGCTGATGAAGCCTTTGGCCATATACAGGCCATAGGAAATAAAGCTCTTTCTACCCATTGTGCGAAGCTCATCTTCAGGCTGTGCGGATTCCCATTTCTTGAAATCAGCAGCACCCACGTTGGGCCCTTTGATGGATTTGTCGGTTTCAGCAACGCGGGTAATGGTTATCTCGTTAGGAAACACTGGATCTAACGACCTTGCAAAGGTGATTTGTACAGGCCCGCGAACCTGACCTGCGTTAGGTCCTGTGGATAGCACAGCGCCGAAAGTCCTAACATCGTAAAAGTTGGCGCACAGCCACTTGGCTGCCTCCCTAGCCTTATCCGCCGTTGTCAGCCATTTGCCCTTCTTTGGGTTATAGGGCGGCATTCCTCCCTTGTGTTCATGTGCTAGAGCAATTTTGGTATTCAGATTTGTGGCATGCTCGACGAAAATTTGCTGACCAGCAACCTGAACGTAGTTGCGGATGCGCCGCTTCAGGGCCACGTCGCTCACCAGGCCGTGGCCGTCCTCGGGGTCTATGCGGGGGGCATTGCCGCTGTCGGGGTCGCCGTTGGGGTTGCCGTCTTTTACGTCGAAAAACAGCAAAAACTCGTAGCGGTTCTGGATGGGTTGGGACATCTGGGGCCTCCTTAATCTTGGAACAGATCAGGCGCTGAGGGGGCCTGGGTTGGGAGGGTCTCCTTCTTGCGGCTAGCGGCCAGTTGCTGGTAGTAGCCCAGGGCAAACAGGCTTTGTTCTTCTAGGCTTAGGGTGCGGGGCAGGTTCTTGCCCAAGGCCTTCCAGACCTCAGCCAGTTGGCTGTTGAACCAGTAGGCTAGGCGGGGGGCGTCTTTGGCCATCTTGGCCAGGTGGTGCTGCGAGAGGCGGGTCAGGCGACCCAGCACCAGCGAGGGGGTGCTGGAAGCAGCCCCGTAGTAGCGCTGGATCACTCCGGCGTTGATATCGGACTCGCTGGCAGCCTCCTGAATCTGGGCCAAGAGGCACATCAAGCGGCCACAGTGGTAGGCCGGGCTGGGGTGGTTCAGGTCGAGTTCGGCACTCATGCGGTAACCTCCTTTGCGGTTGTGGTAGGCCTTTAGCAGTCCCATGCGGGCGTAAATGCGGCCCAGGGCGGCAGCATCGGGTTTCTGGGCATTGAGGGCTTCGCCAAATGCGCCGGTCATCACCTCGGCAGTGTGGGTCTCCATGATTTTGGCCACGGCAGCGTAGGGAATGGGCAGGCGGGGGTTCAAGGCTGCCCGCCAGAGGGGGGTCTGGAGATTCTTTACGCTATCTAGCGTATCCTCCCCTGTAACTTTAGGGATGCTCTCTAGTAGGGTTTGCAGCCCTGGCAGCCGTGCTCTTCTGTCTCCCCAACGATTAACTATGGCGAGGTCAGTTAGCCACTCCCGCACAGCATGAACAAAGCTTGCAAGTGTACCAGTTTGCCAATCACGGATCATTACTCTGCCCGCAGCACCCGACATAGACAGTGCGTAGTAGCGGCTATTCCCCAAATCCGTTCTGCTTATCTGCCCTGACTGGAACGCTCTCATGAGTTTCTCGACCTTCTCAAGCGCTACCAACTCGGCTTGTTCATTTGCTTGTTTTTCATCTTGAATCAGCCAAAATAGCGGGTCGTCCTCCTCGGGAATGTCGCTGTCGTACCAGACCGCAATCTTCATTTTTCCGACAACTATGTTTCTACCAAGAAGCTCATTCAAGGCAGACGTGTATGCCTTTGCCGCCTCAGTGGCAATGGGTGCATTTAGGCTGCGTTCAAGCCCATAAGACATGAACGCGTCTTTGTCGAATGAAACCAATGTTGCACCTGAGGTATTGGCCCCCACACCCAGCTTTGTAATGGGTGGATGCGTTTCCTCAGCTCTGAGCGTAATTTCCTTACCCGTTGCTAAACATATATGGGTGTTGTTTGATGCGTCAACTTGCTTTGGGAATGCTTTTTGGTAAAACTCCCTCCACCACTCATGTACAGCACCGGAATCCAAAAGCAGTTCATCACCGACTTGAAAACTTACTTTGTCAGTAGTCCTAGCTTTGACTGCTTTTAGTTCTGAGCGAAGACGCTCAAACTCTTGTTGGTTTGATAGCAATGCCAAGACTGGGACAACCACCTGCAAACTTTGGGATGCTAGCTCCAAGAATTTTTTGAATGCAGTATGCTTTTCCCTGAGGTCTTTACCCTCACTCTCTTTTTCCCTGAGGTCTTTACCTTCACTCTCTGTCCCATCGTCTATAAGCGCTACTACGCTGCAATCACCCCACAAAAAATCGGACGGTTTCCCACCAAACCCAAGCGCCTTTCTTATCTCCGAACTTTTCTTCTCCGTCGGGGTTAGATATGGGCAGTAATGGAAGGTTTTTCCTTTTTTGTCATCTCCTACGGGAATAACGCCGCTCAATTGTCCGGAGCTATTCAATCGAACTATCCATCGTATTTGTCGTGGGGAAAAGCCCGGCTCCGCAATAAGACCTTTTCGGTACGTGTAGGCCACCAGCTGCGACAGCATCACACACCTCCTTTCCTGACCAATGGGCTTTGGTAGGGCGGCACCTCGAGCACCCCCTGCACCACCTCGGCCTCGAACAGGCTGATGCGGGGTTTTTCACCTTTGTCGGGGCGCAGCGGAGCGCCGGGGCGGGAGAGATCGAAAACATCGTAGAGCATCCAGCCGATTTTTTCGTTGTAGGGCACGGGCTTTGCCGCCTCGTCCTCCACCAGCCGGAAATAACCGGTAAACTCGCGGCAGCCCAGATAGGGCTGGTAGATGCACTGCCCGGCACGGGCCCGCCTTTGGAAGCTGTGTTCGATCTTTTGCCGCAGGGCGTGGTCTTCCCGGTAGAGCACGGCGTGCGCGGTCAGGCGGTAGTGCACATCCTTGAGGGCCATGGTCTGGCGCTGGGTGCGGCCTTTGGTGTCCTGGCCGGTATCCTCTCGAGTGGCATCGGCCAGGAGGGGCTCAAAGCTGGCGGGGTCTCTCATCCAGCCCTGAATGCTCCGGACGCTGGCCTTCTCCTTGACCTCGTTGCGCATCAGGCTGATGTAGCGCACCGGCTTGAGCACCTCGATGCGGCTTAGCTGCCAGTACATGAGGGGCTTTTTGCTGTGGGGGTCGAAGTCTAAGTAGATGGCGTCGAAGATGCCCCGCGCCGCGCTGGGGGTGATGATGGGGTAGCTAAAGCGCTCCACCTTGAACTCGGGCCTTGTAAAACAGGCCAGCTCTCCCCAAACCTCGAGCACAAAACTTCGCATGGTGCCTCCTTTCCTCAAACAACCAACCCCGAAGCCCCGCCCTCCTCCAGGGTAAAGCCCAAGGCGGGGTGGTAGAGGGTTTTGTCGGGGCAGAGGTACCAGTCAGGCACCTCGCTTTTCTCGCGGCCATAGCGCAGGAAGACCGTCTCCAGGAAGGCCGGGGGGCCGCTCCTAGGCAGGAAGTAGGGCACTGCGTAGGGCCGGGCCTGGCGAATCCAGGCGGCGCTGATGCCCTGGTCGCGGGCTTCTTGCATCAGGGCCAGGGCCTCGTCGTTGTAGGGCACCACCACGTTGACCGCCGGGGTCTCGATCAGGCGGTAGTGCTGGGCCAGCTCGGCGTAGTTTTGGGTCTGAATACAGCGCTCGATCTCGGGGTCGGTTACGTCCCGCAAGGCGTAAAGGCTCTGGTAGTAGCGCTGCACGGTCTGGGGATGGTCGAGCTCGAGGCCCCCCTCGGCCTGCAAGGTTTTGGTGAGCTGGGCGGCCTGGGCATAGGCCCGGTCGGGGTAGCCCTCGTCCTCGGGCAGGAAGACCACCAGGCGGCCCTCTGGGCGCAGGCCGTGCCGGTTGATGCGCCCGGCGGTCTGGGCGATGGCCTCCAAAGGCCCCAAAGCCCGGTAGCCCACGGGGAAATCCAGCTCCACCCCCGCCTCCACCACCTGGGTAGCCACCAGGCGGCAGGGCGCCTGCTCGCTCAGGCGCTGCTGAATCTGCTCCAGCACCGCTTTGCGGTGGGCCGGGCACAGCGCGGTGGACAGGTGGAAAAGCCCTTCCTGCAAACCCTGCGCCTCGGCCTGGCGAAAAAGGGCCTGGGCCTGCCGCTTGAGGTTCAGCACCACCAGGGCCTGGGGGTGGGCCTCCAGCAAGGTAGCCAGGTAGGGCCAGGAGATGGGGTTTTTGAGCCACCATTCAAGCTGCACCCGCCGGTTTTGCGAAAAAAGCGCCTCTGGGTTTGGCACCATCTCCCGCGGCTGCCAGCCCTGGGGTTCGTTTTTCTGCACCTGTTCGTGTAGGGCTTCGAAGGCGGGCTGGGTGGCGGTGGCGAATACTACAACCGAACCATATTTCTCGCTGGCCAGGCGGGCCAGGGTTTTGAGGGTGGGCACGGCCAGGCCAGTGGGTAGGGTTTGCACCTCGTCGAAGAGCAGCACACTGCCCGCCAGGTTGTGCAGCTTGCGGCAAGGGCCGGGCCGATTGGCGTGCAGGCTCTCCAAAAGCTGCACGCTGGTGGTGAGGATGATGGGGGCCTCCCAGTTCTCGGCCAGCAGCCGGCGCTCTCGCTCGAGCAAATCCTGCTCGTCGCTTGGCCCTTTGGAGAGGGGCCGGTAGGCTAAGCTGTGGTCTTCCAGGATGTAGTGCGGCCCAAACTCGGCAAACAGTGCGCGGTAGATTTTAGCGGTCTGGTCGAGGATAGAAAGATAGGGCAGCACCACCACAATCCGGCGGATGCGGGGGTCTCGCACCGCGCGCCCCAGGGCGAAGCGCAGCATGGCCAGGGTTTTGCCCGCGCCAGTGGGGGCGGTAAGGGTAAAGAGGCGGCCCTCCTGCTGGGCGGCCTCCTCGCAGGCCTGGGCCACCGCCTGCCGCAGTTTGCGGGTTTTTTCGGGGATGGCAGGGTCGGCGGCCAGCTCGGCCAGCCGGGCCTCGAGCCGCTCCAAAGCCCGCGCGGCCTGCAAAGGCGGGGGTTCGGGGCGCAGCAACTCGGGGCCCAATAGGTGCCGCTCGGTGTCCAGAAAGTCGGCGTCCACCAGAGCTGAGAAAAGCATCCGGGTGTCGAGCATCTGGGCCGCATTGAACTGGTATTTTTCCTGCTCTGGCTGGGGCGGGGGCAGCGCCAGGCCATCCTGCTGCAAACGCGCCTTGAGCCGCTCCAGGTCGGTTTCGCTCAGCCGCAGTTCGGCGGGGATGCCCTGTCCGCCGCGCTTATTCAGGTCCATCTCGTGCAGGCTCTTGATGGCCCCGCTTTGCAGCCCGATGTGGTGGCCCTGAATGGCCAGGGCCACCTCCGGCTGGCGCAGCTCGAACAGGGCCACGTGCGCCCCCGCCGACCAGTGGTCGAGGCCTTTTTCCTTACCCTCCAGCCGCCGCTGGAACAGGTCGCCATATTTGCCCAGGTCGTGCAGCTTCCCGGCCAGCTCCGCTTTATGCGAGCCACCAAAAAGGGCGGCTTTTTGCGCCGCCAGGCGGGCTACCGCTGTGGCGTGCTCGCGCAGCGTTTGCCAGCGGGTAGGGTCGCGGTGGGAGTGGGCCCAGTAGACTTTGGGCGCGTCCAACCACTGGGGGCTGTAGAGCTCCAGCACCTGCCGGGCCTCGTGCAGCCAGGCCTGCCGCAGGCTATCGGGCTTTAGCACCTCCACCCGCGGCCCCCAGCTTTGTATCCAGGGTAGCAGCTCGAGGGGGAATTGGTTCTGATCAGTGCCTACGGTAATTTGAACGAGAGTGCTGCCACCCTCGAGCTGCTCTAGGATTTGCAGGTTGGGGTAACCCCCCTCCCGGATGCGCTCGCTGGCCTCCGGGCTGAAACGGAGCAGTACCTCCAGCGGCTGCTCGCTTTGCACAATGCCCCAGGCGCTGGAAAGGTATTCTCCGGGGTCGAAGTCGTCGGGGATGGTATAGGTTATGTCCAGCAGGCGGGGGCGCTGGATGCGCTCGAGCTTGTAGGTTTTGAGGTTGTCGCGGTAGTGGATGCCCCGGCCATACAGGCGGTCTTTACCGATGAGGTAGACCGCCATGTTGGCGCGGGAAACCTCGATAAAGTAAATCTCTAGCTCGACGGTAAAGGGCCGCTGCCCAGGTATGCGGTACTCGAAGGCCACCACCCTGCGCTCCAACCAGCCCTGGGTGAGGGTCTCGAGGTTGGCCCCGCTCAGGCTGGGAGGGCGCTTGTCAAGGGCCGCAATGCTCTGGAGGGCCAGCGCCTTGAGGGGCTCGGGCAGGTGCTTAACCAGCTTGCGCAGCGCCTCCTGGTAGGCCTTGTTGCTGCCGGGTGAGTGGTGCGCCAGCATGCGGGTAGCGATAAAGGCCACCACTGTTTCAGTCGGGCTAAGTTGCTCCCGCACCTCGATGTGGTAGGTGCTGCGCAGGGTATCGTGCACGAAGCTAAGCCCCAGTTGCGCGGCCAGGGCCCTTACTTCGTTCAAGTAGTCGAAGATGGCCCGCTCGCCCAGGCCCAGCTCCTGGCGCAGTTCCGCAGGCCTCCAGGGCTTCTGCTGCAACAGCTCCAGCAGCCGAAGCAGCCGCAGGGCCTTGTTCTGGTGGTAGCTAAGGTCGTACGGGTTGAGCATAACCCTAAGACTGAGCAGCTCAAAATTAGCAAACCCTCATCCAGCGCTCGTCCATTTATTAAGAGCAGCCCTTTTTTTATCAGAAAATATGAGTCTGTAATGCTCAACAAGCCGCGTCAGGCCAACCTAGACCACCAACCACTGCTGCCGCCACTCCTCCACCCATTCGCTGTAATACCCAGGCATAAAGATCTGGCTGGGGTCTTCGGCGGAAGGGAAGGGGTTACCTTTGGGCTCGAGGTCGCAAATCCACTCGACACGGGGATCAAGGCTATACACCCCACCGCAGTCCTTAACGCTGTCTTTCCAGCCCAACGCCTTGCGCAGTTTATCGATATTCTCCCACAGGGCTTTGCGCGGGTTCTTACTGCGGGGGTTGCCCAGCCGATCCAACAGCAACTCCAGGCTAGCCTGCTTACCATGCACCAACAAAAACACCAGCAGCTCGCCCATCTTGCTAACCGCTGGAATAGGCACCGGGCGCCCATTGACCCGCACCTCGAGTGGCCCAAAGGGTATCACCTCAACCCGGAGACGTTCAACTGAGGGTTGAAGCCCCCGGCCTTGGGCCAGCTCAGGAAAGCAGCTAAGCTCTTCACGCACCCACAGGTTTTGCAAACTCATGCCAGCCAGTAAGGCCTGGGCCTGCTCCAGATAGCCCTGGCGACGGGCCAGCTCGGCCTCGATGACCCGTAACACCACCTGGCCGCGCTCACTCAGTTTGCGCTCCTGCCGCAAACCCTGCAGCCTTGGCAGGCTTTGCAGAACGCTTTCTTGCTCTCCTAGCATTAAGCGGGCCGCAGCCAGGTCGGTTTCTATCCAGACCTCCTTGGGCAGCAGCTGCTGGGCCTGAACTAGCTTGGACAGCGCCTCTTCCACACGCCCCATCAGCCGCAGGGTATGACCCCAACCCCACAGGGCCGAGTGCCTATCTAGGGTATCGGTTGAGCACCGCAGGGCTTGCCGGTAACTATCCAGGGCACGTTCCCACTCCCCCAGGCTGCGCCGCACCGCCCCCAGTCCCACCAGGGCTTGGCTACGAAACGTGCGGGCAGCCTCCTTTTGGCTCAGGCGCAGGGCTTCCAGCAGGTGCTTCTCGGCTTTTTGTGGCTGATCTGCAAGCAAGGCAAAACCCAAGCTGTTGTGCGCCCAGGCCAGGTAGTAGGGATCATCCTCGAGGTAGGCCAGGGCTTCGGCCCAGCAGGCCACAGCCGCTGGACGCTGCCCCAGGTGGTTTAGGTACCAGCCTCGGTCTAGCAACATGCGACCCAGGGCGCTGCCCTGCAAGTGGGGCCGGGCGCGGTCGAAGACCTCGAGCCAGTCGGGCGCTCCCGTCCAGAACAAAGCCTCTCCCTTGGTACGATAAAAGATGCTCCAGTCCAGGTCGGTTTTTGGAAGGGCCTCCGCCAGGGTTTGCAGGGCCTGCGTGTAGTTACCTATCCGCACCTCAGCCCAGGCCTTATACGCCTTCAGGGCTGGGTCAGGGGTCTGGGAGTCCAGCAGGCGCAGAATCTCTTCGGGCTGGCGGGCACGGCACAGGGTTTGTACGTACAGCCTTTGGATTGCTGGGTCCTGCACGAAGGGCGCCGGCAGACGCCGTATCTGCTCCAGCAGCTCCAGGGCCTGCCGGTGGGTGTTGCACTGCTCAAATAGTCTGTGCAAGAGCCCAAGGGCATGTTCATGGTGCCCACCCTCGAGCAGAGCCTTTAGGCTCGACCAGACATCTGGAGAGCGCCTCGACACACCAGTATCTTAGCGGGAAACCAGGCAGCCAAGGGAGTTATCTAGCCCCCAGCACCCAGCTTAGGCCGGTCGTCGCCTTCCGCATAGGTCGGCAAGGAGTGCTGAACCTGATTTTTCACTGGCGGGGCTGCCAATAGTAGCGCCAGTATCAATGCTAAGGCAACTTTACCCCAGTTTTTTTGCTTAGGTCCGCTATTACTTAGGTTCGAGGTGAGTGGTTTGTTTTTCACACCCCCAGGCTCGGGTGGGGTACTGCGCGATTTGTGCAGGATGGTGTAACCTATAGCCTAAGAATCCGCGCGAACCCCAAGCAAGTGCCAAAACCCAGGGGGGTTCGCGCAGGCCGAGAAACCGGCTAGGGGACATTGAAAACCCGCATTTGCCTCACCCCGCGCCCCCCCGCGTCGGAAGCGCTTTTGGGGGGGTTCGCGCAAACCCCCCCTTGAACCCCGTCCAGCACGCACGCTAAAATGAGGCCGTTGCACTCGGGCGAAAGCTCGAGTGAGGATTGAAACTTATTCAAAAGCCGCTTGCTTATTCCTTTTTAAAGGTTGCACTCGGGC
>Ga0272447_1001259_pt1 | contig 16315 bp, 11 predicted proteins | sample YNPCB0133_FD_194589 | JGI IMG/M metagenome (GOLD analysis project Ga0272447, IMG submission 194589) | Hot spring microbial mat communities from Yellowstone National Park, WY, United States - YNP-CB-013-3 | ecosystem: Environmental > Aquatic > Thermal springs > Hot (42-90C) > Sediment | place... | reverse complement strand
GTCATGCGTGCGCAGGAAGGTTTCAGTTATCATCTTTTCCCTCCGTTGTGTTGTGCCTGGAGTGCCTTTCAGCAGACTTGCAAGAATGATACCACAAAAACAATCAATTGTGAATCAACTCTATTGGTTTGACCTGCTCTGTGCTTTCTTCGTTCACGAACTGAAGACGAACGAAAAAGTGCGCACTATCTTTGAAGGTCAACTGCTCGCGCAACTCACAGTGGAGAGCGCCCCTCTGACGCTTGAGCAGTTTGAGAAACTGAGCGAAGTGATGGGGAAGCGATTAGAGCAGTTGGATGCGCACCTTGCCCAATTGCGTGACGAGCAAGCTGAAGGCCTTGCTGCCGTGCAAGAGCGCCTGGACGAAATGCTACCATTGCTCGCGCTTTTGCCCGACATCGCCGCGCAGCAGCAAGTGTTGACCGCGCTGCTGCAAGAAGCGCTTCGCGAAATGCGCCGCCGCCCAGATGAGGTTTTGCGCTGGCTGCGACAGCGCTTCAGCGCCGAACACTTGGTGGTCGCCTTGCAGCAGCGAACTCAAGCCTTCATCCACAGACTTTGCCAGAAGCCGTTCGTCCCCCGTCAGGCGGCGTGGCAGCAACTTTCTGAGTGTGTCATGCAGGAGCAAGGCGGCGTTGCCGTCCTTCATGCGCCCGCTGGCTACGGCAAAACGACTTTTCTGGCAAACTGGGTCAACGCCCTGCAAAGGGAAGGCGGCATAGCTGTCGCCTATCACTTCTTCTCCAAAGACCCTGACTTGGGCGGCTATGCTACCAAGCCGATGAACGCCTTTGCTCACCTGCTGGGGCAAATCGCAGCGATGACTCAAACCGACGGCGTGCCCATCGCTTTTTCAGACAATCCGGACGAGCGAAGAGCGCAGCTGGAGCGCGCGATGGCCGAGTTGAAGCCGGCAGAGGGCGAGCGGCTGGTCGTCGTGCTAGATGGGTTGGACGATGCCGAAGAGGCGTTTTATCCGCCCGTTCAAAAGCCCTTGCCTAACGGTGTGTTTGTCGTCGTGTCGGGGCGGTGGGATGGGGCAGGTGACCCGCCGGACTACTTGGTGAATTGGCTGGAGATGGCCGATAGGACGGTGCAGTTGGATGCGATGGACGAGGATGAAATCGCCGAATGGTTGAAGCGGTTGGGCGATGGCGAACTCCAAGCCTTTGCCGATGACCGTGCCTTTGTGCGGCAACTTCGGGAGACGACCGACGGGTTGCCGTTGTTCTTGACCTTCCTCCTGGACGATTTGCGGCAGGCGGCAAAACAGGGCAAGGATGTTCGGCAATCGCTAGTGCAAACGCCCAAGGGCTTTTCAAAGTATGTGGCCGAGCAACTCAAGCAATTAGCGCCGCTGGTGAAAAGCGAGCAAGCGGTTCGAACGCTGTTCGCTGTGCTGTCGGTGGCAAAGGGCGCTTTGCGGGAAAGCGAATTGAAAGCCATAACGGATTTGTCAGCGTGGGATTTGGAAGGCTTGCCTCATCAAGCCACCCGCTGGTGGCACATCGGCGAACAAGACGGCGAACGCGCCTACGGCTTCACCCACACCTTGTTGGCAACGGAGTTCGCGAAGGCGTTGGGCAAAGAGGCGGAAGCAGCGGAGCAAAAGCTGCTGGCTTGGTGCGCCGACTGGCGGACGCACAACAGCGCGTATGCCTTGCGCCACTATGCCGAGCATTTGCGGGAGGCCAAGCGATGGGATGAGTTGTTCGCCCTGGCGCGGGACCGTGCGTTTCATCGAGCGCAGGCACAAGCATTCCCCGCTGACCCCGACCTGCCGCTGCGCACCGTGCGGGCGGCGCTGCTGAGCGCTGCTGCAAGGGACGATGCAGCGGCGATGGCGGAGTTTCTCATCACGCACGCGCGGAGGCTGCTCGAAATCAGGCAGGAAAATCCACTTGAGGCCCTTCGCAAGGGCCACCTGCAGCGGGCGTGGGAACTGGCGGATCTGTTTGAGATTGAACGGTGTGTCCTGTGGCATTTGCTGCTGGCGTGGGAATTGAAGGATGCCGGCAGGTTGCAAGAAGCGGGTAAGACGTTGCAACGGCTGATGGAAAAACAGTTGCCCCGCCTCTCAGGCTGGCATGGCCGGTATGCTTCTTACTTCCTCAGCCATACGTCCGATGTGAGCGAGGAGGCCTTCAATGCCTTGCAGGAGCGACTCCTGGGAGACGCTGACGCTGGTGCCTTGTGTGAAGAACTCTCCAGGTGCCGGCACTTCTCTGCTGCTTTGAAGACAGCGCGGCGGATTGAAAAGGTGAAGCAGCGTGCGGAGGCGCTTGTTGCGATAGCGAAAGCGCAGGCCGAGGCGGGGGAGAGGGAAAGGGCAAGGGAGACCTTCAGCGCTGCTTTGGAGACAGCGCAGGGGATTGAAGATGCATGGAGGCGTGCGCTGGCGCTTGTTGCGATAGCGAAAGCGCAGGTAGAGGCAGGGGAGAGGGAAAGGGGAAGGGAGACCTTCAGCGCTGCCTTGGAGACAGCGCAGGGGATCGAAGGGGCATGGGAGCGTGCGGAGGCGCTTGTTGCGATAGCGAAAGCGCAGGCAGAAGCAGGGGAGTTCAGCGCTGCTTTGGAGACAGCGCAGGGGATTAAAGATGCATGGAAGCGTGCGGAGGCGCTTGTTGGGATAGCGAAAGCGCAGGCAGAGGCGGGGGAGAGGGAAAGGGCAAGGGAGACCTTCAGCGCCGCTTTGGAGACAGCGCGGCGGATTGAAGAGGCATGGCGGCGTGTGGAGGCGCTTGTTGGGATAGCGAAAGCGCAGGCAGAGGCGGGGGATTTCAGCGCCGCTTTGGAGACAGCGCGGGGGATTGAATGGGAATGGGAGCGTGCGGAGGCGCTTGTTGCGATAGCGAAAGCGCAGGCAGAGGCAGGGGATTTCAGCGCCGCTTTGGAGACAGCGCAGGGGATTAAAGATGCATGGAAGCGTGCGGAGGCGCTTGTTGCGATAGCGAAAGCGCAGGCAGAGGCGGGGGATTTCAGCGCCGCTTTGGAGACAGCGCAGGGGATTAAAGATGCATGGAAGCGTGCGGAGGCGCTTGTTGGGATAGCGAAAGCGCAGGCAGAGGCAGGGGAGAGGGAAAGGGCAAGGGAGACCTTCAGCGCCGCTTTGGAGACAGCGCTGGGGATTGAATGGGAATGGAAGCGTGTGGAGGCGCTTGTTGCGATAGCGAAAGCGCAGGCAGAAGCAGGGGAGTTCAGCGCTGCTTTGGAGACAGCGCAGGGGATTGAAGATGCATGGAGGCGTGCGCTGGCGCTTGTTGCGATAGCGAAAGCGCAGGCAGGGGCGGGGGAGAGGGAAGGGGCAAGGGAGACCTTCAGCGCCGCTTTGGAGACAGCGCAGGGGATTGAAGAGGCATGGCGGCGTGCGGAGGCGCTTGTTGCGATAGCGAAAGCGCAGGCAGAGGCAGGGGATTTCAGCGCCGCTTTGGAGACAGCGCGGGGGATTGAAGAGGCAGGGCGGCGTGTGGGGGCGCTTGTTGCGATAGCGAAAGCGCAGGCAGGGGCGGGGGAGAGGGAAGGGGCAAGGGAGACCTTCAGCGCCGCTTTGGAGACAGCGCGGGGGATTGAAGAGGCATGGCGGCGTGCGCTGGCGCTTGTTGCGATAGCGGAAGCGCAGGCAGGGGCGGGGGAGAGGGAAGGGGCAAGGGAGACCTTCAGCGCCGCTTTGGAGACAGCGCGGGGGATTGAAGAGGCAGGGCGGCGTGTGGGGGCGCTTGTTGCGATAGCGAAAGCGCAGGCAGATGCAGGGGATTTCAGCGCCGCTTTGGAGACAGCGCTGGGGATTGAATGGGAATGGGAGCGTGTGTATGCGCTTGGTGCGATAGCGAAAGCGCAGGCAGAAGCAGGGCTTGGTGAAGGTGCGGTGAGGACGGCGGAGATGATTCTCACCGACCGGAATAAGCGTCTCCCCGAGATTGCCGAGGCCCTCGTCATCGCAGGCGACAAAGAGCATTTCAAACAACTGCTCCTTCCCTGCGCCTACTATCTGGATGCTGCGTATAAAATGTGCGGCTTGCTGGCGAGGTTGTATCCGAAGCAGGTTCTGGCTGTGGCTGAGGTGGTCAGGGGTGAAGTGAAATCAGAAAGCGGGGAGCAGTTATGAAGTTGAGCATGCCATTCTACCGTTAAGAACATTCGCATGCGTGCGGTCCTACCTGTCTTCGGATGGTATTGGAGTTCTTTGGCATGGCGCTGACAGGGAGTGAATGAGCACAACGCTGTGGCACGACCCCGCTGGGGACGGGGCGCGCGCAGTGGACGCAAGCGGACATTGCGTCGGGCGTGGCTGCCCCCAGGTGTTCACCGCCTGGTTGATCTTCCACGAGTGCATCGGATGGCCGAAACGACCGGGGACCGTGCTAGTGGCGCTGGGGATCCCCCTGATCCCCGGGCGACGCTGAACCCCGCAGACCGTGATGGAGGCCCTGGTCCACCCGCCGGATCCTCTATGGGGCGCGGATCCCCTGGATCCGCACGGGCAGGAGGATGTGGTCGCTCCCGTCCTCCGCCTGCAGGCGCTGCATGGTCTCGGGATCATACATCACGACGATGAGGCGGCCCTCCCCGCGCAGGGGCTCCCGGAAGGTCACCGGATGCGGATCCTCGATGAACTCCCCGAAGACCCATGAGGTGGTGGGGGAGCGTCCGTCCGCCGGCGGCCGGTCGTCCTGACCGATCAGGCGTCCCTCCGCGTTCAGGGCCTGCACCGAGACCACGTAGGGACGCTCGATGGGCGTTTCGTTCAGCGCCCGCCAGACCAGCTTCACGTTGAGGCTTTCCCCCTCCCGCAAAGTGGTCCAATCCAGAGTGACCCCCACCAGCTCCGCGACGCCGGGGAACCGACGGCCCACCGGGATGTCGAAGGGCGGGGCCTCGAACCGCCGGGGGCGCCCGGCGATCTCCACGGCGCCCAGAGAGAAGGACGCCCCCTCTCCCCAGCGCAAGCGCACTTCGGCTTTCCCCGCTGTCGCCTCCGGGGAGACCCAAAGAGTCCGGCGGTCCAGCACGGGCAGGCCCGGGATCCAGCGGGAAACCGGGTAGCGGCCGTAGCCGGCATCCCCCTGTTGTTGCCCAAGGATCTCCTCTCCGCGCGCGAGCTCCAGGATCAGCGGTCGATCCGGCAGGCCGGAACGCGCGGCCTGGAGCAGGAGCAACGCCCGGAGGGGTTCCCCCGGCGCCACGGCGGAGGCGGAGAGCTGGAAGCCCAGCAGCTCCAGGCCATCTCCTAGAGGAGCCGGGGCGGGGAGCCGGGGGATCCCCGCCATCGTGCCGTAGGGGTCCGCTGGCGTCCGGGGCGGATCCACCCGGACGGCGCCCAGGGTGAGGCTCCGCCCTCCCGGATTGCGAGCCTCGTCCAGGATGTCCAGCCCTTTGAGATCCGGCTCTCGATAGAGGGTGACGGTGAGGGTGTAGGGCCCGGGCGGCGCGCCCAGCGGGATCGGGACCACGAAATACGTGGCGGTCTCCTCGCCGGGGGTCCAGCGCGCGGTGTAGCGGTGGAGGTCGTTCATCAGCATCCAGTCCATCCCGCTGACGCGCTGCCGGCCGGCGTCCAGGAGGCTGACCGCCGCCTTCAGGTTCTCGGAGATCGGAGCCGGCATGCGCCAGCGGAGGGCGACGGCGATCCCCTCGCCGGCATCCCCCTCCGCTTCATAGAAGACGCCGGACAGAAGCAAGCGATCCCCGAAGTTCACCGCCGCCGGCCGCAGCGGCGGCATCGCCACCGGGCGCTCCAGCTCGTAAACCCAGAGGGTGTATCCTGGGAACTCCCGGTGATCGATCAGCCGCCCCGCGTGTTCCAGAAGGAAGGGGATGAAGCGCTTGTCGTCGGTCACCGAGCGGAACCAATGCAGGAGGAAGACGCGCCCTTTGCCGGCGGTGATCGCTTGAAGCTCCGCCAGCCCCTCCGCCTCCCGCCCCCGCATCTTGATCCCCTGGATGGGGGAAGGCCCTGCGTAATATTGCTGGAGCGTGTATTCCTCCGAATCCACCACGATGGCGTCGTCGGGGGTCGTGACCCCGGAGAGATAAGCGGCCACCCCCCGCACGTCTTCCCGGAAGAAGGCGGGGTCGTAGTAGACGATCCACAGCCCCTGGAGGAAGGTGGCGCCGATGGCCGCGGCGAGGGTCAACGTTAGGAGCCGGGCGGGCCCGCGCAGGAGGCCCTGCGCCCGCCAGAGGTCCGCCATCAGGAAGGCGCCGGTGAGCAGCAGCGCCGGGGTGAGCATCAGGATGTAGCGGGGGTGGACGATGGGCTTCCAGCGGGTGATGCCGAAGACCAGCAGGAGCGGCACCGCGAAGGCGGCCAGCCACAGCGCCGGGGCGGCGGGGACGCGGCGGAGATCCCGTCGCCGGCTCCAGAGGGCCAGCGCCAGGGCTCCAGCGAAGGCGATCCCGTAGGCGGCGGAGGCCGCGACGAAGCCGGGGCGGGGGGGCGGCTCGCCGGTTTTGCCGAGCACCTCCCGGATGCCGATGTTGAAGAAGTGCCAGGTGAGGGAGAGGAACTCGGGCAGCGTAGGGAAGGTCGCCCGTTCATCGCTGTGCTGGCCGGTCTGGCGGTAGGCAGGCGGGAGCCAGGGACCGTAAGCCAGCACCACCAGCGCCTGGACCAGCGCCCAGCGTCGGAAATTCCATCGACGATCTTCGATGGGTTGACGCAGGAGCAGGAGGAAAGCGGCCAGGTTCAGGAAAACCACCGCGACCACGGAGAAATAGTGGGTATACAGCATGGCGGCCTCGACCACCCCCATGGCGGCCAGGGTGGAAGCCGGCCAGCGCCGGGTTTTCCTCAGGCGGTCCAGCAGGAGGAGGGCGATGAGATATTCCAGGGCGAAGAGGGTGTACATCCGGGTTTCCTGGGAGTAATACACGTAAGCCGGGGCCAGAACGGCCAGGCCGGCGGCCAGCAGCCCCACGGCGCGCCCGGCCCCCTCCCGGCCCGCCCGGTAGAGCAGGGGAAGGATCAGGATGCCGAAGATGGTGGAAAGAAAGCGCGTGGTGAACTCCGTATAGCCCGTGAAGGATCCCCATAGGGAGAGCAGAAGGTAATAAAGCGGGGGATGGATGTCCACTGCGGTCATGCGGATGGCAGTGAGGAACCCATGGCGGGCCAGGTAGGTGCTGTAGCCCTCGTCCCACCACCAGCTCTGGACGGCGATGCGATGCAGCCGCAAGGCGAAGGCCAGCAGGATCAGCCCCAGCAGAAGGATCCAAACCCGCGTCCAGCGCATAGGCATCCCCGCGCTCCTCCCAGGGCCCATCGGAGTCCGAAGCCCAAGCAGGCCCCTGCCGGCCCGGGGGCTCCGGCCAGGGATCCCATGGTAAGCGGGATCGCCCCCTCCGGCGAACCGGCCAGGGGAACGAACGTTCTATGTCCGAGGTTCCCACGATCCCGTATACGCCACACAAGATAATTGATTCTCAGGGGTGAGCCATGAAGAGATTCGGGATCTGATGGGCCACTCCGTCCTCTCTCCCCCTGTTCTTAAATTAGGCCAAAGCCCACCGGATGCGAACATCGTGTGGGCAGTCTGTTCGGTGCGAATCCAATCCGACGCAGCTGATCGGAAGCATAGTTCACTTTCTGTCGCCTTAAGTCGTGGCCATTCTCTCCAGTCCATCGGAGGATCGGGTCTGACCCAAGCGGCCGGCTGACCTGCATCCGGTGTGCCCGTCGCCTCCCGCGGGGCCCCACGTATCAGGCGACCTGCCAAGAGGCGCAATCTCCGCGGGGGCGCCTGGCCCTCCTCCGGGCGGCGGAAGAGGGCCGGCTGCTCCTCGAGGAATCCGCCCGGGCCCATCCCTACTATTGCCTGGATTGCCGGGCCTGCGACACGGTCTGCCCAACAGGAGTTCCCATCGGGGAGCGGATCGGGGCCGGCCGGGCGGCTGCGGCGGTCCAGACTCCGCGGCCGCGGTGGCGGCGTGTGCCGCCGGAGCGCGCCCAGGACTTGCCCCAGGCCGCCCAGCGGGCGGCTGTGCCGCTCCGTTGGTCCCAGCGTCCGGGCCGGATCCCTCTTGCCCGCGGGCCGTTGTGGCGCTTCCCCTCGCCGCGGGAGCGGCCGGGCCCGGTTGCGCGCCCGGCTCCTTCGGTCGGTTGGGCGCTGCGCCATCGCCGGGCCCCGGCGGGGGCTCGTGACCGAGTGGGCCTCGTGGTGGGCTGTGCGATGAACAGGGGGTATGAGGACGTGGTGTTGGTTCTGGGGGATCCGGGGGGTTGTGGTGTGCCTCTGGACGATTGGGGTGTGCAGGAGGCGGAGGGCTTTGCCCGTTGGGACGCTGCTGTCTTTGCGGCGCTAAGGTCGCTGGATGAGGGGGTGAGGGATGGTGCAGGGTGCAGCGGTTTACTGAAAGGATGTCCACATCGGCCAGCAAGTGATCCGGTGTGGGTGGATCGTGGGCGGGGCTTCGCTGGCCGGGTTTGGGATCTCGTCGAGCGGCTGGAGGCCATCGGGCCAGAGGCGCTTCAAGCAGTCGCTTCAGGTCTCCGCTTGACGTATCATGAGCCATGTCACCTGGGCCACGTCCAGGGGGCGCGGCGGCAACCCCGGGCGTTGCGCCTTCGGCTACGGGGAGCAACGCTCCGGGAGCTGCCCGATGCGACGTGTTGTCGCGGGAGCGCTGGCATCTACGCCCGATCTATCCCGCCGCGTCCCGCCAGCTGCCGGAGCGGAAGATGGCGCACATCGCCGCTGCGGAGGCCTCTGTGGTGGTCACTGCCAACTCGGGATGCGTGCTCCAGCGGGAGTGGGGAGCCCGCCGATCCGGGCTCGTCGCGCAAGCCCCGCATCTCTCCGAGCTCCTGGACGCGGGGCCATTGTCTTCCGAGAGGAGGGAAGGATGAGGCGCTGGGTGATCCCGTCGGAAGTCCATGGGAACGGCCGCTTCGTCATCCCCCGCCGCGATTTCGTCCCGGCTTACCTGAAGACCTACGAGGAGGGCCGGCTGAAGGAGAAGGTCGAGGAGGCGCTCTCCCACCTGGGCCCTTCTTGTCGGGTGTGTCCGCGCCTGTGTAAGGGGGTGAACCGCCTGGAGAACGCCTTTGGGGTCTGCCGGGCAGGGCGCTACGCCCGAGTGGCCAGCGCCTTCCCCCACTTCGGGGAGGAGGACGTCCTGCGCGGCTGGCGGGGGTCCGGGACCATTTTCTTCTCCTGGTGCAATTTGCGCTGCGTCTTTTGCGTGGTGCCGGAGACCATGATCGCCACGGAGGAAGGGCCTCTGCCGATTCGGGAGATCTATGAACGGGGGGATCGGGAGCTGGATTACGCCGGCGGGCAGGTGCGTTTCTTCACGAAGCCGTTGAGGGTCTTCACGCGCCTGGGTCGGCTGGCCCGTGTGAGCAAGGCCTTCCGGCATCCCTTCGAAGGGCATCTGGTTCAGATTCAGCCTCACTGTTGCCCGGCATTGCTTCTGACCCCGAACCACGAAGTGTTTGCGGTCCATCCCTCAGCGCCCGATCAGGTGCGGAAGATCCGCGCCGATCAGCTGACCCGCGAGCACTGGCTTCTGGTCCCCAAGCAGATCGGATGGGAGCCCGCGGAGCGCCTGGAGGTTCAGGGGATCCTTTCCCAGGAGAAGCGCCCCAAGCGGAGCCTTCGCCCTCCGTTTCACCGGGATGTTGACGATTTCTACTTGGTGCTGATAGAGAACATTGACCGCAAATTATACAATGGTTGGGTATATAATATGGAAGTGGCAGATCCAGATCATTCCTATATCGCCTCATCTGTTGCAATTACAAATTGCCAAAACTATGAGATCAGCCAGCTGGGGGAGGGGGAGGAGTTAACGCCGAAGGAGCTGGCCTGGTTGATGGTGCGTCTGCAGGAGATGAACTGTCACAACATCAACTTCGTCACCCCGGAGCACGTGGTCCCGCAGATCGTGGAGGCCCTCCCCTATGCGATCCAGATGGGCCTGCGGGTGCCCTTAGTGTATAACACCAGCGCCTACGACAGCTTGGAGAGCCTGCGGGTAATGGAGGGGCTGGTGGACATCTACATGCCGGATTTCAAGCTGTGGACCCCCGAGCGGAGCCGGAAGTATCTGCTGGCGGCGAACTATCCGGAGGTGGCCCGCCAGGCCATTGCCGAGATGCATCGTCAGGTGGGCGAGCTCCGGGTGGATGAGGACGGCCTGGCGCTGCGCGGCGTGCTGGTGCGCCACCTGGTGATGCCCGGCGCGCTCGATGAGACGCACGAGATCACCCGCTGGTTGGCCGGGCTCTCCCGGGACACTTACGTCAACCTGATGGATCAGTATTACCCGGCCTGGAAGGTGAAGACAGATCCCCGCTACGCGGAGATCAACCGACGGTTGTTCCGTCGGGAGATGGAGGAGGCCTTCCGGATCGCCCGAGAGGCCGGCCTGTGGCGTTTCGACGTCCGCTGGCGGACGGTGATCCCCGGCCTGGAGTGGATCGCTGTCGAATGACCCCAGGTGAGCCCATGATGCGCCGGAAGCCATGGGCGTTCCGATGCGGAACGCAGATCTCAGCGGGGTGGAGCGATGGCGGCGGAGATGAACTCAGACGGTGACAGGGTGGTGGGCGTCCGGTTCCATCGGGTCGGCAAGATCTATCACTTCGACCCAGGGCCTTACGACCTGCAGGTAGGCGATTGGGTGATCGTGGAGACCCCGCGGGGCAAGCAGCTCGGCCAGGTGGTCTCTTGGGGGATGCCCCGCAGCGGCCGGATCGAAGGCCCCCTGCGGCCGGTGGAGCGGCTGGCCACCAACCGGGACTTGGCCATCCGTAAATACTGGGAGCGCAAGGAGATCGAGGCGCTGGTGGTCGCCCGCGATCACGCCCGCCAGCTGGGGCTTGCCATCAAGATTGTGAAGGTTGAGATCTCCTTCGACGGCAAGCATATCTCCTTCCTGTATCACACTGAGGAGAAAGTAGACTCAGAACCCCTTCGGGAGCGGCTGGCGGATCTCTACCGGGGCCGCCAGGTGGAGCTCCGATTGATCGGGCCCCGGGATGTGGCGAAGATCATCGGCGGGATGGGAGCGTGCGGCCTGGAGACCCGCTGCTGTGCCCTGTTCCTCACCGAGTTCAGCCCCATCTCCATCAAGATGGCCAAGGAGCAGGGCCTCTCCCTGAACCCGGAGGACATCACCGGGATGTGCGGGCGGCTCCGATGTTGCCTGATCTACGAATATGAGCAATACGTGCGAGCGAAGCAGGAGCTGCCCAAGAAGGGCAAGGCGGTGATGACCCCCCATGGGGAAGGGGTGGTGGTGGAGGTGCTGCCCCTGAAAGAGGCGGCCCTGGTCCGCGTGGGCGATCAGATCCATGAGGTGCCCAGGGCGCAGCTCCAGCCCCTGGAGGAGCTGAAGGCCCTCCAGCAGAAGGCGGAGCAACCATGCCACAACGGCGAGAACTGCGCCTGCGGCCGTCGGAACGGAGGATAGGCCCGCGCAGGCGGCGCGCCAAAGCCTCGTGGTTCATCCTCCAGCACACCCACGAGTCGTTCGTGGAGCGCCCTCCCCACTCAACGGCGAGCTAACGATGGCCGGGATCGATGTGGTGATCTGCGGGGCGGGGATCGCAGGGATCTCCGCCGCTTACTATCTGAGCCTTCGGAAGCCTTCCCTCCGGATCCTCCTCGTGGATCCCGGTCCCCCGCTGGGTCTCACCAGCGACAAGTCCACCGAGGCCTACCGCAACGGGTGGCCAGGGCCCGACGGGGCGATGGTCCGCCTGATGAACCGGAGCATCGATCTCATGGAGGAGATGGCCCGGGGGACGGGGAACGCCTTCCGCCTCAACCGGCGGGGCTATCTCTACGTCACAGCCGACCCCGAGCGCGCGGAAATCCTGCTTCAGGCGGCGGAGCGGACCGCCCGAGAAGGGGCCGGGCCGGTCCGTCGCCACACCGGCTCCCCAGGGGATCCACCGTATCTCCCTTCGCCCCCTGAGGGGTTCGAGGGTCTCCCGGACGGCGTGGACGCGTTTCTGGAGCCCGGGCTCATCCGATGTCGTTTCCCGTATCTCACCCCGCAGGCGATGGCCGCGTTCCACGTTCGTCGGTGCGGCTGGCTGAGCGCCTACCGCTTGGGGACGTTGCTTTTGGAGCAGGCCCAGGCGCGGGGCGTCGCCTTCCGATCCGCCCAGCTGGTCGGCGTGGAGGTCCGGGGCGGACGGGTGCAGGCGGTCCGCCTGAGCGCCCGGGGGGGTGAGGAAACGGTGGCCACCGGATGCTTGGTCAACGCCGCTGGCCCCTTCCTCCGGGAGGCGGCCCGGATGATGGACGTGGAGCTCCCCGTGTTCTGCGAGCTGCACCGGAAGGTGATGTTCCCGGATGTGGAGCGCGTGATCCCCCGGGACGCGCCGTTGATCATCGGGATGGATCCGCTTCCGCTGTCGTGGTCAGAGGAGGAGCGGGACTTGCTGGAGGAGATGGGGCGTCCGGAGCTGCTTGGGGTGTTGCCTGGGGGCGCCCATCTGCGGCCGGAGGGAGGCCCGGAGAGCCCCTACGTCCTGATGCTCTGGCCTTATGCGGCCCGACGGGTCGATCCGGTTTTCCCGCTTCCCGAAGACCGGCTGTTCCCCGAGGTGGTGTTGCGCGGGCTGTCGGAGCTGATCCCCGGGCTGCGGATCTATCTCTCGCGCATGCCCCGCCCGGCTTTGGACGGCGGATACTATGTGCGGACGCCGGAGAACCGCCCGCTGATCGGCCCGCTGCCGGTGGCGGGGGCGTATGTGATCGGGGCCCTCTCCGGCTTCGGCATCATGGCCGCGATGGGGGCGGGGGAGCTGCTTGCCGCCCACATCCTGGGGGAGCCGCTCCCGGACTACGCCCCCGCCTTCACCCTCGACCGCTACGAGCAACCGGATGACCAAGCCCGCCTGAACGCCTGGGGGGAGACATGGCAGCTGTAACGGGATTCCGGCAAGGGTTCCGCAGCCCAACGCCTGGGGGATCCTCTTCGCTTCTGCATGTAGCGCTTATCCCTATTCTCTTCTTAGACCGAAGGGAGGACTTAGGCATTCTTCACGGCTTTCCGCGCAAGACGTTGAGGCACAGGAACGCGAAGGCCAGCCCTGAGAGGGCGAGGCCCAGGCGTACCGAGAGTGGCTCGTAGCGCAGGATCACGACGTGTGCGCCTGCGGGCACCGGGACTGCCCGCAGGGTCGTATAGGCCCGCAGCACCGGGGCGGGCTGCCCATCCACCCACGCCTGCCAGCCAGGATACCAGACGTCCCCGACGACCAGGAACCCAGGCTTCTCCGTCCAAACTTCCAGCTGCAGCGCCTCGGGGGCCCAGGCTCGCACCGTCAGGCGCGGCGGCGTCAAGGGAGGAGACATCTCCGGCAGCGGCCAGGAGCGATCCAGGATCACTGTCCGAAGGGGATCGAAGGCGGCGTCCCGCATGGCGCGCAGCGCGGTTTCATCATCGAAGGCTACCGCCTCATATGCTAAATGATAGCGGGAGAAGGGGACCTCCAGGCAGCGCAGCTCGACGGCTTTTTCCCCGAGGGTGAGGGATCGGATGGTGTGGGAGGGGAAGGGAATGAGCGGCTCATCGGCTCGCTGGAGGTAGCATCCCACGCCCATCAGCGCCCAGACCCGCTCCCCCGGCACCTCCTGGCGGAACCGCATAACGGGGCGCAGGGCCAGCGTGACGGATCCATGGAGGTCCTCCACACCAACCTGGGCGGTCCAGTTCCCGGTGGCCAGCCCCCGGGTGTCGACCCGGTAAGGAGGCCAGCTTGCCGGGAGCATATCCGGGGTGATCGGGGGAGCGGCGACCGCCTCCGGATCCTGCCAGACCCGATGGCCCGCCTCCGCGGTCCGCCAGGCGGCGGAGCCCACGTCTAAGGCCAGCAACGCGACGAGGGCCCAGCGAGTGCGGGGCCAGCCGCGCAGGAGAAGGAGCGCGCCCGCGGCCATGGCCCACGGCCACGCGGCCTGGGAGAGCAGCCGATGGAGGCGAGGCCACTGGGAGATGTCCTGCGCCTGGACGAGCAAAAGGGATCCCAGGAGCAGCAACCCGGTGGCCCCCACGATCCACCCCATTGCGCGCCGGAGGGATTCTGAGGGTTGCCGGGGCCAGCCTTCCACCGCCAGGGCGACGAGGCACCAGGCGGGGATCAGGGCCGCGCGCTCCTGGTTGCGGAAGAGCTCTAAGGCCGGCAGGAGGCGAACGAGGGCCGGATACAGGGCGGCTTCGCCTCCCAGCGCCCACAGCCCGCCAATGCCCGCCAGCCCTCCCCACAAGATCTGGAAAGGCCGTCCCTCAGGGATCCCCGCGGCAAGGCCCCCAAGGGCCAGAAGCAGCGTAGGGATCCCTACGTAAAGCGGGGACCACAAGGTGAGCTGCGGCCAGAACACGCCGGCCAGCTCCCACAGCTCGAACCCGCCCGCCCGTTGCGGGAAGGTCCACCCTGTCCGCTCTGTCCAGGGGATGAGCTCCAGCGTGGCGAGGAGCGGCGCGGCCGTGAGCCCGGTGCCCAGCAGGATCACCTGGGCCAGCTCCCGCGCTCCCCAGGTGCCCCTGATCCGCTGGGCCCACAGCTGAGCCCCAGAGAAGGAAAGCGCGATGAGATAGACATAGAGCGCAGTCTGCGTGTGCCCTCCGAGGAACGTCATCGCCCAGGCGAGGATTGCCAGGGCGCGCCACCGGCTGGGATGGGGGGCTCCCTCCAGAAGCCCGGCCAGCCCCCAAAGGAGCCAGGGCAGCCACGCTAGGCTGGCGACGATAGGGGGATCCTGGAGGGGGTAGCCGGTCAGATATCCGCTCAGCCCCCAGGCGAAGGCGCCGAAGGCCGCGGCAGCGCGATCGTGCGCCACGTGACGGAAGAACCCGTAGGCCCCCCATGCGGTCAGGATGAGGTGCGCGATCGTCTCCGCAGCGTAAGCCCGGGCGCTTAGCGGATGTCCCTGGCTGAGGAGGGCGATTCCCCAGCGGACTGGATAAAACGCCTGGGCCTGGATGTCGGCGGCGAAGGGATGGCCGCCCAGGGTGTAGGGATCCCAAAGGGGCAGCTGACCGGCCTGGAGGCGCCGGTGGGCGTAGGCCGCAAACGGGTAGTGGTGCTCGGTGAAGTCCCCCGTACGGAAGGCGGCCTGCGCCCTCGGGTCCCCGGACCAGAAGGGCCAGGAGAGGAGGGCGATCCATCCGGCCAGGGCGAGGAGGACCCCGCTGTCCGCCAGCCCGAGGGCGTGCTGGCGTCCTGAGGTTCCTTCAAGGGGTGTGGAATTTCGCATCAGGCGGGGTCCTCCTGGGGAGCCGCGACTCCGTCCGCGTGCCGCGCGCCCGCGTAGACCTTACGATCACCCACCGTACCGTTTCCTTCACGCCTCCCACGCCTTCCGCATTTCCGCACCTTTCGAGGGCACCCCTCGGTAGGGTGGATGCCAAAGATATCGCTGACGCCGCCGTAGCCGCCTGGTCGGCGTGGCAGGTGACGCGAGGCGAGGCGGGCTGCCGGCCGAACCACCCAGGAACCGGTCAGGGCAAGCAGCCCGTCGCAATCTGGTATTGACCTCCAGGCGATTGAACGGCCCGACTACCGGTCTCCACTTTCAGGTCGCCTCGGCCCAAGGTTCCGATCAGAAAGGCCCAGCTCCTCGCCCCTTGGGTCCGCCTCACGTATCTCTCTCGCTCGGGCGATGAGTTCCTCGGTGACTGGCACCGCCTTCACCGCCCGGTTCTCGTAGCGTTGGATGGCCTGCTCCGGCATCTGCGCGAACAACCGTGCCTGCACCACGTTCTTGTGCCGCCCGACCTCGATCTCTCCCTCGAGGAGTTCTCGCATGAGCTTCACCGCCAGGTTCTTCTGCGGCATTCCCCGCACTTCGGCCAGGAACTCTTCGGAGAAGGTGAGGGTGTCAGGCTTCTTTAGATTGAGAGCGGCAAAAGTTTCGCCGCTCTCTTAGAGATCGTCTGAATCATAAAATGAAAATCACATATTTTACGGAAAAAATATCATAAATTCAACAATTTATCCAGCATATCTTCTATTTTGGCAAACCAGAACTGCCGATACAGCTCTGGGATTTTTGCGAGGTCTTGGGTGTGAAGGAACAAATGCACGGTCACCGTGTTGCCGTTCCACAGAAACGCTCGCGGTCGATCATCCTCCAGGAAGAGCTCACGGTAACCGTCGATTTTCCGCTGATAGTCCACGTGTTCGGTGCCCTTCGGATCAACAAACACAATCCAGTAGCGGTTTTCCTCCTGATGTCCCTCGTCAATTGACACAATATTTTCGGGAGCCCGGGGTGGTACCCGATACATCAGCAACTCTTGCAGAGTCCATACGTGATCCGTCACTCCCGCCGCCATCCTCGGGGTGACCTCCCGC
>Ga0272447_1001257_pt1 | contig 16321 bp, 15 predicted proteins | sample YNPCB0133_FD_194589 | JGI IMG/M metagenome (GOLD analysis project Ga0272447, IMG submission 194589) | Hot spring microbial mat communities from Yellowstone National Park, WY, United States - YNP-CB-013-3 | ecosystem: Environmental > Aquatic > Thermal springs > Hot (42-90C) > Sediment | place... | reverse complement strand
GCAGAATCGCCTTGTGTCGCTCATCAATAACGTCGCAAACCGCTTGCCCCACCAGATGGTTGCTGATGGCGAAGCACTTCAGCCCATATTTGCTCAGTATCTCCCAGCGCGATTCCACGTAGCCGTCTTGCGACAGCGCTTTGTCTACCTCAAAATGGTCGCCCCAGCAAGCGAGCTCGATGCCGTCGTAGCCGAACTCCCTCGCCTTCTTTGCCATCTCCTCCAGCGGAAGGTCTGCCCACTGTCCGGTAAACAGCGTAACCGGTCGCGCCATAGCGAATCCCTCCTTCAGCAAGGTTTTCACCTTCTTGATTCGCCTCGTCGCACCACCTTCCTGCACGCAAGAGAAGAGCCTGCGGCTACACCTGCCCCCGGTTCTCCAGCAACTTGTACAGCACCAGTGAATACACCACTGGCACGAACGCCACAATCAGCAGAAGCACGAAGCACACACCAGGCGGCGCGCCCAACCACACCGCCAGCGTGCCCAGTATCCCTGTGAGCAGAAACAGGCGCGCGGACAGGTGATGCGTCCTTTCCCACACCGCCTCGCTGGCAAGCGTCCAGGGTGTGCGGATACCCACCCAGAAGTTGCGTTTTACCCGGTTCAGCAAGATGCCGATGCCGCCAAACAGCAAGAAAACGCCGCCGATGAGCGCACGCGAGACATCCAGCCGAGGATGGAGCGCGGCTTGCAGAGCGACCAAGTGGATGTACGCCATCAGCGCCAGCACCAGCAGTACGATCAGGTTGTAGGTGGGGCGGAACGCTTCCACCCGGAACCCCCGCGGCGACAGCCAGGGCAATGCGAGAAATACCAACAACAACGCTGCCGTCATACCCGGCACCAGGAAGCTTCCCACCTGCTTGCTGCTCCAGCCGTCGGCTTCCCCCTTCCAATTCCAGTGCGTCGGGATTTGGTCAGGCAGGTTCGGATAGAGCCACAGCGAGTACGCCAGCATGGCAACAACGAGCAACACACTGCAGAAAATCATGGCACGTGTTGTCATATCGCGACACCTCCAGATAACGCAGACTGTTTTACCACGGGTCTTGTTTCCCCTACCCGTACAGCAGGTACCTGCCGCGCTTTCTGCGGAACGCAGCCGCCTGGCGCTGCATATAAGCCCATACCTCGTCCGCCCCTGCACCCTGTACAATCATCTCATACGCTTTGCCGTCGGTCAACAGAGTCATGAGCCGCTCGCATTCCCACTCGCGCGGGTGCAGGCGACGCAAGGCGCAGGCGATTTCCACTCCCAAGAGCACAGGCTGGAACCGCCCCCTGTCCACCACCGTGAACCGCAGCCCACTGCACACCTCCCCCGCAAACTTGCTGGCATTCGGCGTGAACTGTATAGGCATACACGCGAAGCCGGGCAGATTGCGTTTCAACAGGTGCTGCGCCAGCGCATCGGCGTTCAACCACGGCGCCCCAAACAGCTCGAACGGCGCGTCCGTGCCTCTGCCCACTGAGACGTTCGTGAACTCCAGCAGTCCCACGCCCGGATACAGCGTGGCTGCCGTGAGGCTGCGCATGTTGGGCGACGGGTTCACCCAACGCAAGCCGGTTTGGTCATACCACATCTCGCGCTTCCAGCCCGAACAGGGTATCACTTGCAGGTCGCACTTTGGCGCACGTTCCGCCTGAAACAGCCTCGCGAGTTCGCCCACCGTCATGCCGTGCCGCAGCGGGATAGAGTGATACGCCACAAACGAACGCTTGTCGGGGTCGGTCAGGCTTCCCTCCACTGCCACGCCGTTAATGGGGTTCACCCTGTCCAGTACCACCACGCGCACGCTGTGCTGTGCCGCCGCCTCCATCGCCAGTCCCAGCGTGGAGATGTACGTGTAAAAACGGCAGCCGATGTCCTGAATGTCGAACACCAGCACATCGACCGCCCTCAACATCTCTGCGGTCGGCGCTTTATGCTCTCCGTACAGGCTGTAGATGGGCAAGCCCGTTTCGGGGTGCCGTGCATCCTTTACCGGCTCGTCCACGATTCCCGCGAAGCCATGCTCCGGGCTGAACAGCGCAGTGAGTTTGACTCCCGCTTCCAGCAACGCACGCCAGGTCGGTTTGCCTTCGCGCGTTAGACCTGTGTGGTTGGTGATTAGCCCCACCCGCAAGCCGCTCAACGGTTTGCATCCCTGTTGTAACAGCATGTCTACGCCGTTCTGAACGCGAGACATCCGTCTCAACACTCCTTGTGAGTGACACGTTGTTATACTCGTCTTTCCATTCGACGGCGGCGCGCTGTTCTCATGCCTTGCACCTCGCACTCCGCTTGCCCTTTCCGTGCCTTCTGTACGACAAACTTGGCAAACTCTGTGCCGCTATGTTATGATGTGAGGAGAACACCGCATGGGAGGAAGGGATGAAATCGGCAACCAAGTACCTCTGGTTCAACACCGCCAAACGGCGGGAATATATCAACATCACCGACGAGGTGGAGCAGTTCGTGCGCGAAAGCGGCATTCAGGAGGGCTTCGTGCTGGTCAGTGCGATGCACATCACCGCGGGCGTCTACGTCAACGACGCCGAGAGCGGTTTAATTGCCGACATCGACGAGTGGCTGGAGAATCTCGCCCCATATCGCCCCGATTATCGCCACCACCGCACGGGCGAAGACAATGGCGACGCGCACCTCAAAAGCTTGCTCATCCACCACGAGGTGATTGTGCCCATTACCGGCGGACGATTAGACCTCGGTCCGTGGCAGCAAATCTACTACGCGGAGTTTGACGGACAGAGGCGCAAACGGGTAATATTGAAGGCGATAGGAGAATAGCGCGCTATCTTCCCCGTGGTGGGGCAAACGCCTCACCCGGGCAGGGAGAGCCTGCCTGAGCGGACAGCCGAGGGGCTGTCACAACGACAAGGGGGTCATATACACATGATTCGAAATCTCTGCACCGTTTTCGCGCAGGTCGCGCAACGGCAACCAGACCACACCGCACTGGTGCGCATCCTCAAAGGGCAGACGTACCCACTCACCTACGGCGAATATTTGCAACGGGTCATTCATCTCAGCGCGGGGCTAGAGGCAACCGGTGTTTCTCCGGGTGATCGTGTGCTGCTGCTTTCCGAGAACCGACCTGAATGGGCAATTGCCGACTATGCCCTGCTCTCGCTGGGAGCGATTGTCGTGCCAGTGTACCCTTCCCTGCCAGCCAACCAGATAGAGTATCTGGCGCGAGACAGCGGCGCGCGGGTCATAATTGTCTCCGATGAGAAACAGTATCGCAAGGCAGTCGAGGTGAGCGAGGCGGTACCCCAGCTGGAGACCATCGTGTGCATGGACCCGCCTACTGAACTTGCAAGCAACGCCATCAGCTTCGCCGACATCGAGCAACGCGGTGCCGAGGATACCGACGCTGAACGAAGGTTCCACGAACGCATCGCCAAGATACCGCCAGAGCACATCGCCACCTTCATCTACACCAGCGGCACCACCGGCGAGCCAAAAGGCGCCATGCTCACGCACCACAATCTTCAATCGAACGTGGATGCCTGTCTTCAAATCATCGACGCCGGACCCCATGATGTGTTCCTCTCCTTCCTGCCCCTCAGTCACGTTTTCGAACGCATGGGTGGACACTTCACAGCGGTCGCCTGCGGTGCAACGGTATACTACTGCGAAACCCTGTTTACCATCGCCCGTGATATGCAGATTGCTCGCCCCACCGTGATGCTGGCGGTACCTCGCCTCTTTGAGAGCATCCGCGACCGAGTCATGGAGAACGTGACTAAACAGCCTCCACTCCGAAGGCGAATCTTCCACTGGGCTTTCCGTAACGCCTCCAAAGCCGCCCAGGCAGTGCGTAGCGAACGACGCTGGACGCCGTGGCTGCGCTTCAAGAATCGCCTGGCGGATAAGTTGGTGCTGCACAAAGTTCGCGACCTCACAGGGGGACGGTTGCGCTTCTTCGTATCGGGTGGCGCGGCGCTGGGCAGACATACCGCCGAGTTTTTCCACGCCTTCGGCATCCTGGTTCTGGAAGGATACGGCTTGACCGAGACCTCCCCGGTGGTTTCCGTCAACCGACCTGAATATTACCGCTTTGGCACGGTGGGCAGACCTATTCCAGGCGTGGAAGTTCGCATTGCAGAGGATGGGGAAATCCTTGTGCGCGGTCCCAATGTGATGCTGGGCTATTACAACAAACCCGCCGAAACCGCAGAGGTGATTGACCCCGACGGGTGGTTCCATACTGGCGACCTCGGCTCGATTGACGCCGATGGCTTCCTGCGCATCACCGGACGCAAGAAGGACATTATCGTGCTGGCGAACGGCAAGAACGTCGCTCCCGTGCCTATCGAAGAGCAGCTAAAGACCAGTCCGTACATTGCCGAAGCGGTGCTGTTTGGTGACGAGCAGGACGTGATTACCGCGCTGATTGTGCCGCAGTTTGAACGCCTGCGCGAATGGGCGAAGATGCAGGGGTTGCTGGCGCAAAGCGACGCCGAACTGGTCGCCCTGACGGAAGTGAAGCAGCTGATGAAACAGGAGATCGACCGCCTGACGTCCCACCTGGCGGAATTCGAAAAGGTGCGTCGCTTCACCCTGCTGGACCACCCCTTCAGTATCGAAACCGGGGAACTTACCCCCACGCTGAAGGTGCGCAGACCCTTCATCAAGCAGCGCTACGCGAAAGAGCTGGAGGCGATGCGGCGATAACACGAAGGGCTTCAGGCAGAAGTCTTACCTCCATCGGCGTCATTCCCACCAGTTCCCCGTCGCACTGGAAAGGCTGTGGGACGTGGGCTTCGATGTGCAGGGATTGGGCGCGAAAACGCTGGATGTAGGGACACCGCTCCACCTTGCCCAGAAACACGTCCCACGCCACGCGCCAGAGATGCCACTTCCACTGCGTTTCTGCAGGCAGATACAGCACATCGAGAACCCCGTCGTTCATTCGCGCAGAGGGCGCAATCACCGTGAACCATCCGTAGCGCGAGGCGTTTGATACTACCAGCAGAACTGCCTCGAACTCGTGGAGCTCCCGCCCCGTGTGAACGCGGTAGCGCGTCGGCTGGTAACAGCGCAGCGCACGCACGCCTGTCCAAATGAAGGCAAACACCCCAAGCCGCCGCTTGAGACGGTTTGGCACTCGTTCCAGCGCGTAGGCATCGAACCCCGCGCTGGTCATCAACACGAACGGGCGCCCGTTGACCATCCCCACATCGATTTGCCGAACCTCCGCTTGCTGCAACGCATCAAGACAACCTTGTAACGCCCGTCGACCCAGCGGATAGCCCAGCTCTCGCGCCAGCACGTTGCTCGTGCCTGATGGAACCACCGCAAGCGCAGTGGGGCTATCCAGCAGCGCGGGTAGCACCGCATGGACGCTACCGTCTCCCCCGGCGACCACCACCACCTCACCGCCGCTCTGGCAAAACTCCCTCGCCTGCCGCAGGGCATCCTGTGGGGAAGCGGACAGCACAGCACGACACGGCATGGGCAGGGACGCACACACCTTCCGCCAGTCGATGCGCCCCGCCCTTCCCCCACCCGCCTGTGGGTTCACCAGAAAGAGAACCGCTCGGAAGTTCACCGCCTGTCTACTCCTGCTTTTCTGCCCCCCAATTTCACATAGCCGATAATTTCAATGGTGGGCGGACGTACTATCCTTGACATGGCAGGCTATGTTACCAAAGTGTCTTCTTTACACCCAATGTAGCCGCATCCTTCAGGATGCGCCACGATTGGCGCAGGCTAAAGCCTGCGGCTACAGCAGGCAGGTTTATGGAACACTCGGTTGAGGCTCGCAGCACGGACTGCCATGTGTCTGAATCTCTTTTTGCAACTTCATACGCAGGTTTCCAGCCTCCGCAGGAGGCTTCGTTTTGGGTTGCCCGCAACTTCCACTTGCCGGGAAAACCCATTTGTCGAACACCCCTGCCACCCTTGACTTTTTTTTTCGATGATATACTGTTGTACAATCCAATGCAAGGAGGTTCTCAGCCATGAAAGCCGTAACAGTACTGCTGATGTTGATAGCCTTAACCCCCTTCGCTGCGGCACAGTATCGAGGCTATCTACCTGTACAGACCGGAGGATGCGAGCAAACTACTGTGAATACTCAGAGCGGACAATGGTTTACCTACATGCTCGTCCAGCGAGATATGGACACAGTGGTGGTCGGTTATCCTCCGCAGCAGATGCTAGTATCTGACCAGACGTGCAATGTAGAGTGCATCGAATGGAACAGCGGAACATACCGAATCGAGATTACCTTAAGCGGGGTAACGCAGGACAACATCTACCGATGGCGCGCAGAGACACGTGCTCGATACGTCGCTCAGAGAACGACCTTCTACGACCGCTTCGTCTTGTATAACGCGCGATGGTCAACCGACATATACAAGGACCCCGACCTTTTCGTGGCGCAAGCGGTGGTCGTCGACCCGTAGCAAGGCTGGTCGGAAGCTTGGAGGTAAACAGACATGAAACCACGAACGGCGCGATGGGCACGCAGCAGGGTAGTGTGGATGTGCTTCGTTTTCGTTATTATGGAGGCATCGGCACAACCCCCGCTGTCGCCATCTTCAGAGGCAGGTGAACCGATTCGTTTCACGCAGATATTGCAGAAACTTGCCCAGAAAACGAGGCTCGGTTTGCTGGCAGAATGTTATTACGCCGAGGAACTTATTCCGCCCACCAACGCAGCGATGCTCGGGGAAGATTTGCGCCTTGAAACCGTCGCCGCGGTCTATCGTAGGGAGGTCGTGCGCACCCGCAACGTTATTATTTTGCGCCCTGCGGCCGATATTGCCGCAGTGAGACGTCTCGAGGAGACCCAGAGCAGCGTTCGGTTCCCCGCCGTCTGGTGGAAAGGATACGACCTGCTGGAGATGCGTAGCCGGAAAAACGCTGATGGGGGCATCCAGATGTCGGTAAAAGCATCTGGAGTACCACTGTCACGTTTTTGCGAGCAATTTCAGAAAGAGACCGGCTGGCGCCTGCAGGTGGAGCCAGAGTTACACACCGTGCGCCTCTTTGCAGAGTGGGGGTCTGCCTCTCCAGGCGAGGTCGTGGAGGCAATTAGCCTGCTACTGCGAAGCGGGGTTGAAGTTAATCTTTCGCGCACCGCCGAGCAGAAGGCGGCAGAGCAAAAGGCGGCGGAGGCGCGACGGAAAACAATGGAGCAGTGGTCGGTCAAACAGAAGTATACCGATGAGTTACTCGATGGACTGCTTCGGGAGTTAAACGCTGACGAACTCTCCCAGTTTCAACAAGGGGCGGAGGTGGAGATACCCCTTTCGCGCCTTTCGCCAGAACTGCATACCCGTGCCATCCGTTTTATCTCCGATTCGTTGGAGGAGCTCATCTCTCAGCTCGCGCCAGATGCTCAGATGCCGTTGATGAGGTTACGCGAACAGCTCGGCGAGTGTCGCCCGACCATCAGGCTTCCGACGCCTATGCGCAAGTGGCTTGGGGTAAAGCTAACAGACCCTAATTCAGGCGAACACTACGTATTTTAACACCAGGTAGGTGTCACCCACTAGAAAGGCTGTTCTAGATTTTACGACATCAAGCCACCGCAACTGTGGTCTTGGGCGTAGCGAAAAATCTCACAACTTTCCGCGCCCGCAGGCATCAGGTTGACCGTGGCTTCCGCCGGTTCTTTGCGCCAAGCGAGCCACTCTTCGCGCGGCGCCCGCCACGGCTAGCGCGCACAGTACGCCGATGACCGCCCCCCCCAACACATCGGACGGATAGTGCAGTCCGAGATAGATACGTGAGTAGGAGACCAGCGCCGCCAACCCAATGGCAAGCCACGCCACCCACCCACGATAGTACAGCGCGAACAGCGTTGCCGCGGCAAAGTTGTTCACCGCGTGGGAAGAGGGAAACGACGGGCTGTGCCGACAGCCGTCTATGGCACGCACTCCCTCCAGCGCTTCACACGGACGCACCCTGCCAAACAAATCTTTCAGCACATGGCTGCTCAGCTGATCCGTAATCAGTATTAGGGGCAACAGCATCAAAGCGACCGTTCTGCCCTTTGCCCCACCCTTCCACATTAGCCCTGCCCACACCAGCAGCAACAGGATGCCCGTCTTCTTAATGTCCGTCACGAAAAGCATGACCGCATCCAGTAGCGGGTGATGTGCCCCATTCGCCGCGTACAGAAGAGAGACGTCTATTTGGGACAAAGCGTCGAGCATGACACGTGTTAACGAGAACCGGGGGCAAGGCGCATGGTGATATTGTTTTCCTTGAACCTTGCCCCCCTTAATAGCACAGATGCTACCCCACCCTCACCGTCACCAGACCGAAGGGCGGTATTTGCACACTCAGTACGTCGCCGTTCATGCGGGCGGTGCTACTGCTCAGCGGCTGCTCGAGGATGTCTGTCTCCACGGCTGGTGCATTCGGTCGTGCCAGCGCGCTGCTCAGCCGCACTTCGGCGGTGGTCGCCTTGCCTTCCACCTCGTACAGCCGCAGGATGAGTGCGTCCGAGTCTTCCGCCTTCTTCATGCCGCTCAGCATCACGTTCGGCGTCAGCAGCTCTGCGAACGCCTGGGAAACAGGCAGATCGCCCTCATGGACGTCGGTGCTGACCACGTTAAAGGGCAGATTGAAGTCGTAACCTGCGCGTGCCGACTCTGCGGGTGTCCACCCCTCCCCGAACGGGATGAGCGCAAAGCGGAAGGTATGGCACCCCAGCTCTGGCAACGGGTCAGGGTCGTACGAGCTGCGCAACAGGGTCATGCCTAGCGTGCTATCACAGACGCTATGCGCGTACACCCGGTCGTTCACCAGCACCACGCCTACTGGCTTGCCTGTCTCCGAGTGCACTCCCGACAGGTCCACCCACTTCTGCGCTGGCATATCCATGGGGTACATGGCGATACCCGGTCCACCTACATGCCTGAAGGTCTCCGAAGGCTCCGCATAGCCGATGTTGGAACGCTCCACCCAGCCATTGGGGCACTCCATGCGACACTTCGCCTCGTCGATCGCCAGCGGGAACTGCACCCGCAGTGTGGGCACGCCCTTCTCCGGCGAGCCACGCTCCAGCCAGTCCACCTCCAGCGTGAAATCCACACGCGGTACACCTGCCGTCACGCTGATGGCGAGGGTGAATCGGCTATCGTTGAAGCGATGATGCACCTGCACACTGGCGATATAGGGACCGTTATGCGGGAAGGTCAGCGTGGCTCCCTCGGTAAAAGGCAGATATTCCTGAATCTGCCCCAGCACCCAGGCGGTCATGCCATGCGGCGCTTCAAGGATGTACTCCAGTAACCCGATGCGCTCACCCGGCGGCACCAGTTCCAGCCCCGTGCGCTTATCCACGAGGCTCACAATCGCACCCGATTGCTGTTCTACGGTCACGCGCAGGAACTCGTTCTCGATAGTGCCTTTACCGTCGCTGGTGCAACCTGTGCCGTCACCCGCCGTCACCGCACGATGCACGTTGTACGTGCGGTATCCCAGCGCCGGCACTTCATGCGCAGGGAACGCCAGTTCGATGTAGTTATGCTGCCAGTAATGTCCTCGTGCCAGCACCTGCGCCCTGAACACGTTGCCCTTGTCATCCCGCACGGCGACGTAAGGCGTTTCAATATCACGGTCCCAGATGCGGGTGGTCACCACCTCACTGCGCGTCCACGGGGAAGGATTGAAAACCACAAACGGGTCACTGCCGAGGCCGCCCGCCCCGTAACGGCTTAGAGAACCGTCGGCTGGCAGGTCGCCCTGCCCTGCGCCCAGTCCTTCACCATGATGCTGGATGACGGGAACCGCGGTGGGCGCTATTGCCTTCGTGTTCACCTTTGCGGCAATAGCACGCAGGCTACGGGTCTTAATCATGGAGGTGTGGGCGAGAATCTCCTGGAACAGCCCCTGCGCGTATTCGTAGGTGGCGTGCACCCCGGAACCCGGCAGGATGTCGTGGAACTGATTAAACATAGCATGACGCCATGCAGTGTGAAGCTGCTCTGAAGGGTACGCCAGACCCGTGACGCCCTTCGCCAGCAGGGCGCAGATTTCCGCCTCCACGAGGGTGTTCTCGCTCTTGCGGTTGGCGTATTTGATGTTGCTCTGCGAGGAGTAGCAGCCTTCAAACACGAAGTTCAGCTCGCCGTCGATTACCGGCAGCTCTTTCGCCTCGCGCTCAGCGATACGGAAGAACTCGTGATAGGTGCTGAAACGGATTTTGGGGAAAACCGGCCACTCCATCATTTCGTGCGCCAGCTGCAGGTCGCGCCGGGTGGGTCCACCTCCGTGGTCACCGACACCGTAGACGAACAGCATATCTTTCAGTCCGGTTTGCCGTTCAAACTCCACCACATGGCGCGCGATGTGTGGCGTGATGGGTCCCAGATACCACTCGCGATGGTCGTCAAACGCCAGCACCCGCGACCTATCCTTGCCCTGCCACCAGAACAGAAACGGCCCTTTTCCTGTTCGGCAGAAATAGTAGTAGCGGATACCACCGCGTGCCAGAATACCCGGCACGGTGTGCGCGTGTCCGAAAGTGTCTGGCTCATAATCTAGCTGTACCGCGTCGTACGGCAGCCCGAACTCCCGCTGGAAGAATCGCTTCGTGTATAACAGATGCCGACACAGGATTTCGCCCGACGCCATGTTCTTATCGCCTTCCACCCACTGGCTGGCGGTCACCTCCCACCTGCCCGCACGCACATGCTCTTTCACCTTCTGCCACAGCTCAGGCAGGTAGTCTTTCATCAGTTGATAAGTGGACGCCTGGTCCTGCGAAAAGCGAAACTGCGGAAACTCGTGCATCAGTTTGTCGACGGTCGAGAACGAATCGTTTGCGGTCGCAACCGTCTCCGGCCAGTTCCACATCCAGTTCATGTCGATGTGCGCATGCCCCACGCAGTGGATGGTGTACTCTTTAGCAACGGGTGCGATGGGGCTGAGTACTTCTTCTGCCCGTTTCACCGCCTCTGCCACAGGCTGACCTTCCGACACCGCCTGCGCGCACTCCTGCGCAGCGCGCATCATCAGACCTTCCCACTCCGCCTGTCTGGATGGGTTGGCTTGTGCCAGCTGCCGGGCGAAATCTATCTGCGCCTGAAGGCGGTCTATCCACCTGCGTGCTTCCCTGTCGGTATGACGCAACGACTGCCATGCCGCATCGATTTGCTCATCCAGTGCCATGTTCCCCCTCCTCAGGAAACCCTCCAAATTGTTTACGGTAATCTTCGACAGACCTACCCCAATTGCCTGCTTGCGCGAAAGAGTCACGCCAAATCTCCTGTGGGGAACGATACTGGCTGCCGCCCGCGTGTGCTACAGTAGCAAACGCCCGTCCAACGCGCGAACGACAGGAATCTTCCTCCGCACCACGAATGAAATTGCAAATACCTTGTGAAGGAGAAGAGTATGTCGATGCAACGGGTGGCTGTATTACTCCACGAGCCGATTGGCACAATCAGTCCCTATCTTCACGGCGAGTTCGCCGAGCATTTGGGTGAGTGCATCTACCCCGGCATCTGGGTGGGAGAAGATTCGCCCATCGCGAATGTCGACGGCATCCGCAAAGACGTGGTGGACGCCCTGCGCCCTTTGCAGATTCCCGTCCTGCGCTGGCCGGGTGGTTGCTTCGCCGACGCCTACCACTGGCGCGACGGCATCGGACCGCGCGAAAGCAGACCGTTGCGCGTCAACTATCACTGGGGCATGGCGCCGGAACCCAACCACTTCGGCACACACGAGTTCATCGCCTTTTGTCGCTTAATCGGAACGGAGCCGTACATCGTGGGCAATGTGGGGTCTGGCACGCCCGCCGAGCTGCGCGACTGGGTGGAGTACTGCAACTTCGCGGGCGACTCGGCACTGGCTAACGAACGCCGCGCCAACGGAGCCGAAGAGCCTTTCCGCGTGCAGTTCTGGGGTGTGGGCAACGAAAACTGGGGCTGCGGCGGCAACATGCACCCCGAATACTACACGGAACTCTTCTGCCGCTACCGCACGTTCCTGTTTAACTACTCGGACACGCCCGTACACGCGATTGCTTGCGGCGCAGCGGGCAACGACTGGGACTGGACCTGGAAATTCCTGAACAGCTTGCGGCGCAAGGGCTGGAGCCGACGCCATCTGGTGCAATCGCTGGCGGCACATTACTACTGCGGAACAGCCGGAACCGCCACCGAATATACCGCCGAGCAGTGGACGGAGCTTTTGTGTAAGGCTAAGGCAATCGAAGGCATCCTAGTGGGACATCGCACCGTCATGGATGAACTGGACCCCGAACAGAAAATCAACCTCATCATCGACGAATGGGGGGCGTGGCATCCCGTGGAGCCCGGCAAACCGACTTCCGGGTTGTTCCAACAAAATACCATTCGCGATGCGCTGGTAGCCGCACTGACTCTGGACATCTTCCACCGGCACTGCCACCAGATTTTCATGGGCAACATCGCCCAGCTGATTAACGTGTTGCAATCGCTGCTGCTGGTGCAGGAGGATAAGTGCATCAAGACTCCCACCTACTACGTCTGGCAGATGTATGCGCCGCACAAAGGGGCACAAGCGGTGCGCTTCGAGACGATGTCCGACACACTATCCGATGGCGGTGCCGTGCGCGACTTCTGCCGTCAGCAATATCTGCAAAAAGAGCCGTTTAGCCTGCAGGTAATTGAGGGTTCCGCATCGGTGAAGGAGAATACGCTTTGTATCACGCTGTGCAATACGCATCCTGAACAGCCGGCGGAACTGGAGGTGCAGGTGCTGGGTGGGCTGGTCTCACAGGCGGAAGCGGTTTTCCTGACTGCCGACGATATCCACGCCCATAACACCTTTGAAGAGCCTGAGAGAGTGAAGCCATCCGAACCCCAGGCGGTGCGTATCGAAGGCAATTCTCTGCGCCTCACTGCACCTGCCGCATCGGTGATACAAATCATCGGTCAACTCTGACCGCTGGGAGGGGATACACGATGCATAAGACAACGCGCCGAGAGTTCATCAAGCGTAGCGCGCAGTACGGGATGAGCCTCTGGCTGGTAGCGCACAGCTGGAGCCCTACCTACGCCCAGAACGATAAGCTGAACATCGGCATCATTGCGTGCGGCGGCCGCGGCTGGGGCAACATCGACGGCGTGTCCACCGAAAACATCGTGGCAATCTGTGACGTCGACGAGAACCCCCTGGGCGAGGCGGCAAAGCGGTTCCCCCGCGCCTACAGGTATGTGGACTTCCGACAGATGCTGGACGAGCGGCACCGCGAGATTGACGCGGTGGTCATCAGCACGCCAGACCACACGCATGCGGTTGCGGCTATGGCTGCCATGCAGCTGCGCAAGCACGTCTACTGCGAGAAGCCGCTGACCCATTCCGTGTATGAGGCACGCAAGCTGGCAGAGGCGGCAAAGCGCTACAAAGTGGTGACCCAGATGGGCAACAACGGACACGCCAGCGATTGGCTGCGTCGATCGGTGGAAATTCTGAGGTCTGGCGTTATTGGGGCTATCCGCGAAGTGCACGCCAGCACCGACCGCCCCATCTGGCCTCAGGGCATCGATCGTCCCAGCGACACACCGCCTGTGCCGGGCCATCTGCACTGGAACCTGTGGCTGGGTCCTGCACCGGAACGCCCATACCACCCCGCATACCATCCCTTCGCGTGGCGTGGCTGGTGGGACTTCGGCACGGGCGCGCTGGGCGATATGGGGTGTCACATCCTAGACACCGCCTTTTGGGCACTGGATTTGGGGTATCCGACGAGTGTGGAAGCGGAGGGCGAACCGCATCATCGGGAGACATACCCCAAGTGGAGCATCGTGCGTTACGAGTTCCCTGCCCGCAAGGGAATGCCGCCCGTTACCCTTTACTGGTACGACGGCGGAAAGCTGCCCCCAAAGGAGCTCGCGCCCGAGATAGACATTGAGCCGAACTGCACGCTGTTCATCGGGGAGTATGGCAGGGCATGGGTGCCCCACGGCGGTGAGCCAGTACTCTTGCCTCGTGAGAAGTTCGAAGGATACCAGCCGCCACAGCCGACCATCCCTCGCGCGCCACGCGGACACCATCAGGAGTGGATCGACGCCTGTAAGGGACGCGGCAAGGCGATGAGTGACTTCGAATACGCGGCAAAACTCACAGAGATGGTACTGCTGGGCAACGTGGCGTTCCGCACAGGGCATAAGATTTACTATGACGCCCGAAACATGCGAGCCAAAAACTGCGCCGAAGCGGAGCGCTACATCCGCCGCGAGTACCGCAAGGGGTGGTCACTGTAGCGCGTCGCACACCACCAGACGGTGGTCAGAGTGCTGCGTGCGGAAGGCACGGATGTGTACCAAGGGCAGGCTGAGCTACCTCGAGACGATGCGAGGAAAGGGGAAAGTATTCGTTGGTGTCAGTGCTGCTTCAGCCTGCCTCATTGTTCCACGTCTCGCTCCAAGCGCTTGAGCAGGTCATCAAATAACAGTTTCACGAGACCATGTCTTTGCTCGATTTGGTCAATTATCGATTTCAGTTTATCCCAGTCAATCAAGAAGCCATATATTTTTGTAGTCACATGCCGAAATGCCATCAAGTTTTCCATAAACTCCATGGTGCCCTGTGTATCGAGGATGCCCACATTCGTTAGTATCTCACCAAAAAGACGCAAGGTGTCCCTATGAGAGGTAGGGCCTGATGGAATGGGTTGTCCCAGTCCTTTCAGAACCCGTATGACTAAGTGCTCAATGGCGTTGTAATAACCGATGCACTCGTACGTCAACGCCGATTGCAGTATTGAGGAGTCAATACTCGCGCGTGCAAACTCCCGAATGCGTTCATAAATCTGGGTTAGGTTACCTAAACCAAATTCAACCTCTTCCCTAACGCGCTCGATATTCATATAGAACCTTTCCTTCGTTCACGATGCGCTCACGGAATAGGCCTCGCGTATCCTCGATGTCCACCACGCAGACGCGGCGACGTATCTGCATGATACACTCTGCCAGGGCGCGAAAGTAGTCTTCGCTGGGAATACCTTCATAGCAAAGATCAATGTCCGAATCCGTACGGTAGTCGCCCCGCGCCAGTGAGCCATACAGGATGATACGACGCGCGCCGTGTCTTCGCAAGATATCCACCGCCGCCTCCACGTCCTTAGCAATCTCCCTTGGCAAGGCAGCAATCACACTGCTGTTACGCTCGCGTTCCACTACCGTCACATCCTTGTAAAGCGCAAAGCCGTTCCTGTGGTATTATTGTACCTCTGCCGACTTACGTTCCTCCTTTGGAGTAAAGGTGCTGTCATGCTCATGGGCGTGGTCACGCTCTTCAGCCGATGGCTCCTCTTCAAAGGTGTACAGATACATCCACCGCCCATCGGGTTTCACCACTTTCTGCTTGTGCATCCGAAACCGCTTCATTCCGCCTTGTGCCCCCGTTTTGCCAGCACGATGGCGCCATAAACCCCCGCGCGATGCCCCAGCTCCGCCGGTTTCACCGGTGGCGGCGGCACAATCTTCAGCATCTGCGCCAGCTTCTCTCGCAGCGGCTGAAACAGCGTCTCCCCGCGTTTAATCATGCCGCCAGCCAGCACGAACACCTCCGGGCACACCAGCGTGGTCACGTTGACGATGCCCCACGCCAGATAGCCCGCAATCTCCGCCCAAAACGCAGGATCGTGGATGTCCTCCGGCTCCTTGCCGGTGCGTGCTTCGATCGCGCTTGCCGACGCATACGCCTCCAGACAGCCGCGTGCCCCACAGCCGCACAGCGGCCCATTCGGATTCAACACTTGGTGTCCGCCCTCTACGTCCAGCTTCCCGTGGTAGATGTGTCCATCCATCACCACGAAGTAACCAATGCCCGTGCCCAGAGTGAAACCTGCCACAATGCGATAGTCCCTTCCCGCACCAAGCACCGCCTCCGCCAGTCCCGCGACATTGGCGTCATTATCCACGTAGACAGGACATCCCAGCGCGTCTCCCAGCTCGGGATAGGAAACGTTTTTCCATGGGATATTGGGCGTCCAGTAAAGGAACCCCGTGCGCCAATCGATAGGTCCTGGCGTGCCGATACCCAGTCCCTTTGGCTTCCCAGTAACCAGCTCGGTGGCCGCTGCTATCATCTGCGCACGAGCATCCGCGTAATCCGGCGGAGTCTCGATATCCCGCGTGACCAGCTCGCCGTTACGGATGGTTCCTACCTTAATCGACTGACCGCCGATGTCGATACCCACGTAGCCCTCATATTCCGACAGGTTCATTGACGGTTTTGCCTCCTCGAGATGCTATCGAAGTTTCTCTATCCGCGATCGCACGTCTTGCGCGAAACGGTCAATGAATCCCTGCACATAACTCAGCACATCCAGTGAAGGGTCCCTGATCAGCGGTGTCAGG
>Ga0272447_1001256_pt1 | contig 16330 bp, 14 predicted proteins | sample YNPCB0133_FD_194589 | JGI IMG/M metagenome (GOLD analysis project Ga0272447, IMG submission 194589) | Hot spring microbial mat communities from Yellowstone National Park, WY, United States - YNP-CB-013-3 | ecosystem: Environmental > Aquatic > Thermal springs > Hot (42-90C) > Sediment | place... | reverse complement strand
CCGCGCCTCCTCCAACTGCGCCCGGAGGCGTTCCAATTCGGCCAGAAGCTGTTGGCAATTCGGACAGGTGGACTGGGTGGTCATGGCCCTCCTATGATACCCTATCCAGAGACGCTAAACAAATACAAATTAGATCACGGGCGGAAGGCCCCGGTTTCCCTCCGCTCATGTCTGATCCATCCCCGACAGGGGAGGTGGTCCCATGGAGGAACCCAAGGAGGCGATGACAGGGAGCTCTGGGGAGGACACGGCCCCCGCGATGTCCTCGGAGGCCCCGGCGGCGGAAGCCGAGGTCTCCCTCGTTGAACAGCTGGAGGCGTTGCGGAAGGAGTTGGAGCAGGCCCGGACCCACGTCCAGGAATACCTGGATGGCTGGCAGCGGGAGCGGGCAGCCTTCGCCAACTACCGCAAGCGGGTGGAGGCGGAGCGCGCCCAGTTCGCCGCGGAGGCCACCGCTTTGTTCATCCGCAAACTGCTGCCGATCCTGGACGATTTCGAGCGGGCGCTGCAGACCCTCCCGGACAACCTGCGGCACCTCACCTGGGTGGAAGGGGTGGCCCTGATCTACCGCAAGCTAGAGCTAGCTCTGGAATCGGAGGGCGTGCGGTCCATCAAGGTGAAGCCCGGCGATCCCTTCGATCCGATGCTGCACGAGGCGGTGCTCTACGAACCGGCGGAGGGCTTCGAGGACGGGCAGATCGTGGAGGAGCTACAGCGCGGCTACAAGATGGGGGATCGGGTGCTGCGGCCGACGCTGGTGAAGGTCGCCCGCAAGGCTGAACCCGGGTCGGAACCCTCCGCCGCGAGGGGCGGATAAAGCGCCATGGCGACCTCCCGGAAGGATTACTACGAGATCCTCGGCGTCCCGCGCAACGCCACGCCGGAGGAGATCAAGCAGGCCTACCGGCGGCTGGCCCGCCAGTATCACCCGGATGTCAACAAGTCCCCGGACGCTGAGGAGAAATTCAAGGAGATCAACGAAGCCTATGCCGTTCTCTCCGATGAGGAGAAGCGGCGGATCTACGATATGTATGGTCACGCCGGGCTGGAAGGGCGGGGGCTGCGCCCGGAGCCAGCGGATTTCACGGATCTCTTCGCCGATCTCTTCGAGGATCTCTTCGGGTTCGGGGTTCGCACGCGGGCGCGGCGGGCGCCCCGGCGGGGCGCGGACCTTCAGACCGAGGTCACGTTGACATTCGAAGAGGCTGCCCGGGGCGTGGAGAAGGATGTGGAGGTCGCCCGCCGTGAGCCCTGCCCGCGTTGCCGGGGGAGCGGCGCGGAGCCCGGGACCGGCCCGACCCGCTGCCCGACCTGCGGTGGCATCGGCGAGGTGCGGCGGGTGAGCCAGTCCTTCCTGGGCTCCTTCGTCCAGGTCACCACCTGCCCGACCTGCCAGGGGGCTGGGGAGGTGATCTCCGCCCCATGCCGAGAGTGCGGCGGGGAAGGGCGGGTGCTCACCCGTCGTCGCCTTGCCGTCCGCATCCCGGCCGGCGTGGACGACGGGATGCAGATCCGCATCCCCGGGGAGGGAGAGCCCGGGGAGAACGGCGGGCCGCCGGGCAACCTCTACGTCCAGGTCAAAGTCCAGCCCCATCCCTATTTCCGGCGTCGGGGGGATGACCTGATCGTCCAGGTGGCGATCAACGTGGCCCAGGCGGCCCTGGGGGATCGCATCCTGGTCCCCACCCTGGAGGGGGAGGAGCGGGTGGAGATCCCGCCGGGGACCCAGCCCGGGCATGTGATCCAGCTGCGGGAGCGGGGCATCCCTCACCTGCGCCGCAACGGCCGCGGGGATCTGCTGGTGGTGGTCCAGGTGGAGATCCCCACGCGCCTCACCTCAGAGCAACGGCGGCTCTTCCAGGAGCTGGCGCGCACCCTCCCGGCGGGGAGCGCGCAGAAACCGGAGAAAGGGTTCCTGGAGCGCCTGCGGGAGCTGCTGGGCGGATAAGCGGGAGCGCATCCCATGCGCTGGCTGGAGATCTCGGTGCGGGTACCCACGGAGCTGGCGGACAACATTGCCGAGATCCTCTCCCGCTACACACCGAACGGCATCGCTTACGATTACGGCCCTATGGAGGCCGATGACGCAGACTGGGAACGTCCCCGCCGGCCCCCACCGGTGCTCACGGTGCGAGCCTACCTGCCGATGGTCGGGGACTGGGAGACCGCGCGGCAGCGCATCGAGGAGGGGTTCTGGCATCTGCGTCAGATCCTCCCCTTCCCCCCACCCCAGTTCCGGGAGCTGGATGAGACCTCGTGGGAGGAGGCATGGAAAGCCCACTACGATGTGTTGCGGGTGGGCCCCTTTGTGATCAAGCCGAGCTGGCGGACCGCGCGGCTGGAGCCGGGGGATGTGCTCATCGAGCTGGATCCAGGAATGGCCTTCGGGACCGGCACCCATCCCACCACGCGGATGTGCTTGCAGGCCCTCGCCGAATGGCTCCGGCCGGGCGATCGGATCCTGGATCTGGGCACTGGGTCCGGGATCTTGGCCATCGCGGCGGCCCGACGGGGAGCAGGCCGAGTGTGGGCGCTGGACATCGATCCGGTGGCCGTGCAGGTAGCACGGGAGAACCGGACCCGCAACGGGGTGGTGAACCGGGTGGAGGTCCTCCAGGGCTCCCTGGCGGAGGCCCGCGCCCTAGGGGAGCAGTTCGATGGGATCGTGGTCAACATCGTGGCTCCGGTGATCGGCCGCTTCTGCGGGGAGGGGATCGCCGACCTGCTGCGGCCAGGGGGATGGATCGTGGTCTCCGGGTTCTTCCATGGGGAGCAGGAAGAGATGGTCCGCCAGGCCCTGGAGGCCGCTGGCCTCGCCGTAACGCGCCGCTGGGCCGAGGAAAGCTGGGTCGCCTTGGGGGCGCAGCGGAGGATGAGGGCGGGCTACACTCCCTGACCTGGGCCTTCGCTGGATTCCGCGCGAAGTCGCCGGAGCTCCTCCCGGATTGCCTCCACCACCTCCTCGTTCCAGATCCGCTGGGTGCATCCCAATTTTGTCGGGCCTGGCCGCTTTGTAGGACAACGGCGAGCGGTTACCCTACGATTTTGAGACACACCTGATCCGCTTCTGACCGCTCTTCTCAGTGATGGAGAACGCTCCAAAAAGCGCCCGCGCCTTATTGGGTCGTATTCTGTTGCCCCTCCGCCGCAAGGAACCGAGCTCGATATCGATGAGGCGTCGAGGGATCCGCATCCGCCAGCCCCATCTGGATCATCTTACGGTTCACGAAAAGCCTGTTTGTCAGGTAGAGATAAACCAGAACCGGAGCGTTTTCCTCCTCAGGAGGTCGGTCGAAGCGCAAGAGAACAGGCTTGCCCAGCACGAACTTTCGCAAATAATCGAGCGCCGCCTGGCGACGTTCGGGGGGCACCCGGATCCCCAGCAACCGCACCACCCGCCCGTTCTGGAGCTGCAGGGTATGTTCATCCAGAACCGCCACCACCCGGAAGGTGGCTTCTTCGTCGAAGCGCAGAAGTCCAGGGTCTACCAGCGGCTGGGCGTCCTTCACCCGAGGCGTGTAATCTGGAGGCGGGTCGACCGGTGGCCGCTCCTGCTCCCGCCGGAGGATCCGCACCGGGGGCGCGAACAACGTCGAAGCATGAAGGCCCAGCTTCTGGCAGATGACCGGCTCGAAGGCGGGCTGGATCTCATAGCCGATGGCCTTCCGACCCAGGTCAAGGGCCACCTTCACCGTCGTGCCGCTGCCCAGGAAGGGGTCCAGGACGGTCTCCCCAACAAACGAAAACATCCGGATCAGCCGGCGAGGCAGCTCCTCCGGGAACATGGCCTCATGGAGGATCTGACGCTCGCCGCCCAAAGCCCAGTGGCCGCTGAAGAAAGCCTTCCACTCCTCCCGCGTCATCCGGGAGGCTTGTCGAATCTCCGGGGGAACCGGCTCCGGCCGGCCGGGCTTTTTGAACAGCAGGATGAACTCATAATCCAGCTCCACGATCCCGTTTGGTGGATAGGGGAAGGAGCCCATGACCACCGCCCCGCCGGTGGTGCGCATCGTGGTTTTCTTCTTCCAGATGATTGCTCCCATATAGTCGAAGCCGATGACCTCGCACTGGGCGATGATCTCCGCATGGAGCGGGATCACCTTATACTGGCCGTAAATGAGGGCCCGCGCGAACTGATCCCCGATATTGATGCACAGACGACGGCCTGGCCGCAGGACCCGCCACGCCTCCCGCCAGACCCGGCTGAGATCCAGCAGATACCCGTGGAGGGTTTGCCCATATCCGATCTGGCCCTTCACGCCATAGTCCTTGATATGCCAGTACGGCGGGGAGGTGACGATCAGGTCCACGCTCTCATCCGCCACCTCTGCCATGTTCCGGCTATCACCGATGATGATCAAACCTTCTGCATCCATCATCCCTCTCCTCGAAGTTCATCCCACCCCAGCCCGGGAAACATCCAGCGCTCTCATATAATGATAAACCTGGGCTCTCGAGGACAGGATGCGCTCTCAGAAGGTCTCCTGGACATCTGCAGAGAGGGTAAGGTCGTATGCGCTGGCGGCGACATTCCACGCCCAGCGCTCGCCTCCGGCGAAAGAGGCAAAGTTGCGTCCGAAGTTGCTCCTGCAGGGGGAAAGCAGGATGATTGTTCCGCCTTTATCGAAATGGGCCCTCGCCCTGTTGCAAGCCTTCTTCCACTGGCTTTATCACGAAGGGGCCTGGGCTTATGATGGGGTGGCGGCGCTAGTCTCGATGGGACGCTGGACGCGCTGGGTGACCCGGGCGCTGGAACGGGTGGAGGGAACCCAGGTGCTGGAGCTCGGCCATGGCCCGGGGCATCTCCTCGCCGCGATGGGCCAGCGTGGCCTCCGGCCTGTTGGCCTGGACCCTTCCCCGGCGATGGGGCGACGCGCCCGCTGGCGGACAGGCGCATCCGTCCCTTTGGTGCGGGGACGTGCCCAGGCGCTCCCCTTCCGGGACGGATCCTTTGACACAGTGGTGACCACCTTCCCGGCCCCCTTCATCCGGGAACCCCGCACCTGGCAGGAGGCAGCCCGGGTGCTGCGCCCCGGAGGGCGCGTGGTGGTCCTGTTCGCCGCCCAGCCCCCACCCTCTCTCGTCGGGCTCCCCTGGCGATGGCTCTACCGCCTGGCCGGGCTCCGATCTCCTGAAGGCCATCCGGAGGCCCTCCTGCGCGACCCGGCCCATCCGGCGGGGCTGGAGGTCGAACCCTGGACGTTCACCGATGGGGCCTGGACCCTCCACGGGATCCTGGCCCGCCGGCCGCCATGCCCTTGAGCGCTTTCACCGCAACAGGAACACCCACTCTCCCTCCATAAGCGCTTCCCGGGCCGCCTGACGCCCCGCCTCCGTCAGGCGAAGGCGCTCGCCCTCCTGGATCACCCAGCCGGCCGCCTCCGCCCGCCGGATCACCGCGATGGCGAAGTCCGGCTTCCAGCGCAGATGTGACGGGAGATGCGCGAGAGCGGATTCCTCCGCCTCTGCTGGGGTCCCTTCGTGGCTCAGCAGATGGACGGCCAACAGCTGCATCGCCAGGCGCCAGCGTTGCTGCGTTGCCTGACGGCGCCGGGCGATCAGCCCGTGGCGTGGTCCCCCGATCCAGGCCAGGGCGAACAGGAGACCTCCTGCCGTCGCCATAGCGCCTGCGATGGAGACATCGAAGGCGTGGGCGAAGCTGTATCCGCCCATCGCCATCGCCACCCCCAGCCCGACGGACCCGAGGAGCATGCGACCCAGGCCATCGGTCAGGAGATAGGCCGTCGCCGGCGGAGCCACCAGCATGGCCACCACCAGCACCACTCCAGCGACGTCGAAGGCCGCCACCACCGTCAGAGAGGTCAGGGCCATCCATGCGTAGTGTAGCCAGGCTGGCCAGAACCCGAAGACCTGGGCGAGATCCGGATCGAAGGCGGCCAGCTGGAGCTCCTTATAGAAAGCGAGCAAGAAAACGATGTGCAGGCCGAGCAGGGTCCCCATCACCCAGGCGCCCCGGGGCCCCAGATCCCATCCGCCCCATGTCAGGCGATCGAAGGGCGCGAAGGCCAGCTCCCCCAGCAGGACCGCATCGAGGTCCAGGCGGATGGAGCCTGCGCCGCGAGCGATCAGCACCACCCCCAGGCTGAACATTGCTGGGAACACCAGGCCGATGGCCGCGTCCTCCTTGAGCCGCCCGCTCCGCAGTAGGGCCTCCGCCAGCCCTGCCGTCAGCACCCCGGCACTGGCCGCGCCAAGGAGCAACATCGGGGAACGGAGGTCCCGGACGATCAGGAAAGCCGCCACGATCCCCAGGAGGACCGAATGGCTGATGGCGTCGCCGATGAGGACCATCCGGCGCAGGAGCAGGAAGGCCCCTGGCAGGGCGCAGGCGGCCCCGGCCAGGGCGGCCACCAGCATGATCTCAACCTGCGGGGCGAGCATGGGTCCTCCTTCGGCGCAGGATCCCGCGGCGCGGGGCGATCAGGAGGGAGAGCAGGGCCATCCCGCAGGCCATCAGGACGATCAGCGGGCCGGTGGGCAACTGACCCGCTCCGGCGCTCATCAGCGTCCCCAGACCGCCGGAGAGCGCGCCGAATGCTCCGGCGAGGACCACCATCCGCTCCAGACGGTCCGTCCACTGGCGGGCGGCGGCCGCCGGGGCCACCAGCAGGGCGCTCATCAGCACCACCCCCACCGCCGGCAGGCCGATGGCCACCGTGAGCACCATGAGAGCGGCAAGGAGGGCCTCCAGGGCCCCTACCGGCAAGCCGCAGGCCCTCGCGAAGACCGGATCGAAGGCGAGGAGTTTCCACTCCTTCCACAGGAGGAGCAGAAAAGCCAGCACGAGGAGGGCCGCCAGGGCGATGGCGGCCACGTCCCGCCGGAGCATTGTCGCGGCCTGGCCGAAGAGGAAGCGATCCAGGCCGGCCTGAGCCGCTGTCGGCCGCTGCTGAGCCACCGTCAGCCCCACGATCCCTATCCCGAAGAACACGGAGAGGACCAAGCCCAGCGCAGCGTCCGGTTTGATGCGCGAGCGCCGGGGGATCTGCACGGCGAGGAGGGCGCCGATCCCGGCGGAGAGGGCCGCACCGAGGAGCAGGGGAGGAAGCTCCCGACTGCCGGTGATCAGAAAAGCGAGGACGATGCCGGGCAGGGCCGCGTGGCTCATCACGTCTCCGATCAGGCTCTCCCGGCGGAGCACGGCGAAGACCCCCAGGGCCCCTGCCACCCCGCCCAGCAGGCTGGAACCCAGGGCGACCGTCCAGAACGTGGGGTCCCGAAACAGTTCCAGAATCATCCCACTTCTCCTGAAGGCAAGGCCGGATATGGCGGGACGAAGTCTTTACCCTACGCATGCCCTGGGAGGGCGGCCGGAAGAACGGCGACCGCTCCCTGGTAGGCCCGGCGCAGGTTCTCAACCGTGAAGGCCTCGGCCATCGGCCCCCAGGCGACGCAACGGACGTTGAGGAGGGTCACCCAGTCGAAATAGTCCGGGACGGTCTGGAGATCGTGGTGCACCGCCACGACGGTCCGGCCGGCCTCCTGGAGGCCCCGCAGGACCTCCACTATAGCCTGCTCGGTGACCGCGTCCACGCCGGCGAAGGGCTCGTCCATCAGGTAGAGATCGGCGTCCTGGGCCAGGGCCCGGGCCACGAACACCCGCTGCTGCTGGCCGACCGAGAGCTCACCGATCTGTCGGTCGGCCAGGTGGTCCATCCCCACCTGGGCCAGGGCTTCCAGCGCCCGTTCCCGATCCGCCGGGCCCGGCCGGCGGAACCAACCCAAGTGGGCATAGCGGCCCATCAACACCACATCCAGGACCGTGGCGGGGAAATCCCAGTCCACCGCGGTGCGCTGGGGGACGTAGCCGATGCGGCGGCGGACCTCTGTCGGGGGACGTCCGAACAGAGCGATGGATCCGGAAACCGGACGGACCAGGCCCATCAGGGCCCGCAAGAGGGTCGTCTTCCCGGCCCCGTTGGGGCCGACCACGGCCATCCGCACCCCTTGGGGGACCCGCCAGTCCACATCCCAGAGGGCCGGATGATCCCCATACATCACGGTGAGATCCTCCACTTCGATCGCCCACTCCTCCCAGATCATCGCCGGTCCTCCGAAGGGAGAGGATCCAGCAACCCGCGGGTGATGGTCTCCACATTGAAACGCATCATCCCCACGTAGGTGCCCTGCGGGGAGTTGGGGTCACCCAGGGCGTCCGAATATAGGGGCCCGAGGACCCGCACTGTCCATCCGCGCGCCTGCACGGCCTCCTGAACAGCCTCCAAGTAGCGGAAGGGCACGCTGGTCTCCACGAAGATTCCCCGGATCCGACGGCGGGCGATGAAATCGGCGAGGGCCTGGACGTCCGCCAGGCCGGCCTCCGCAGCGGTGCTGATCCCCTGAAGGCCGCGGACCTCGAAACCGTAGGCCCGACCGAAGTAGCCGAAGGCGTCGTGGGAGGTGACCAGCACGCGCTGCGCCGGAGGAACCCGCGCCACCTCCGAGCGGATCCAAGCGTCCAAGTCCTCCAGCTCGCGTCGGTAGGCCTGCAGTCGGGCTGCATAGAGGCCCGCGTGGGCGGGATCCAGGCCCCTCAACGCCTGCGCCACCGCCTCCGCGGCCCGCATCCAGAGGCGGATATCGAACCAGATGTGGGGATCTGGGGTGCCCTCGAATCCAGGGGGATAGCGGAGATCCTCCGGCGGGATGGCCTCCCCGACGGCGACCACCGGGACCCAGCGGGACATCCCGGCCAGGACATCGGCCATGCGGGCCTCCAGCTGCAAACCGTGGTAGACGATCAAATCCGCCCGCATGAGCTTCCACACGTCGCTCTCCCGTGCCTTATAAAGGTGGGGATCCACCCCCGGCCCCATCAGCGCGGCCACCTCCACCCGCTCGCCCCCGATCTGACGGACCAGGTCCGCGACCAGGGTGGTGGTGGCCACCACGCGGATGGGGCGCTGTGCCAGCTCCGCCGCACGCGCCCGCCCTTCCACCGGGGCGCAAGCCATCGCTCCGCCCACCGCCAGCGCGAGCCAGAGCATCCACCCGCCCCATCGGATCCCGCCCGATCCCCCACCCACGGCGTTCTCCGAAACAACTTTCTGCAATAGATTTTAGGAGATCCTAAAATCAGTGTCAAATATCTTGACCCTCCTCTCTTTCTGTGATCGCCCGACGGACTGCGCAGATAGGGGCGTGCGCGCATCGTCCTGGTCTACCCTTGCCTCTGGGGACTACTGCCCGCAACATTAAAGAGGTGCGCGCAACGGAGCCAGCGCGCGTTCTCCGCTTGCGTGCCCGCATCCTCCCGTGAAGAAGCGAACGACGTCCAGCGTGCATGGGAGGCGGCTGGCGTGGAGGTGGTCTTCACCCTGTGCGGCGGCCACATCCTGTCCATCTGCGACGGCTGCCCGGACGAAGGCATCCGGATCATCGACGCGCGCCGCGAGCAGGCGGCGGTCCACGCCGCCGACGCGTGGGCCTGCCGGATGGGGCGGCCGGGCGTGACGGTGGTCACTGTGGGCCTGAGGGTGACCGACCGCGTCACCAGGGTGGCCAACGCCTTCCGAGCGAACAGCCCGGTGTGGGTCGTCGACGGGCAGGGGCCCTTCGCCCAGCTCGGCCGCGGGTCGCTGCAGGAGATGGACCACGTGGCGGTGATGCGGCCGATCACCAAATGGGCTGGCGCAGTCTACGAAACCGAGCGGATCCCGGAGTTCATTGAGTTGGCCCTGCGCCACGCCTGGAGCGGGCGCTCCGGCCCCGTCTTTCTGGAGATCCCGCTGGACGCGCTGTTCCACTTCGTGGACGAGCGGCACGTGACCTTCCCCTGTTTTGACCGCCCCGTGCCGCGGCCTGGGCCGGCGAAGATGGCCTTGGAACAGGCGGTGAGGATGCCAGCTGAGGCTCAGCGCCCGGTGGTGATGGCCGGGAGCGCGGTCCGCCGGTGCGACGCCTACAGTGCCCCGGCCCGCTTCGTGGCCGACCTCGACCTTCCGCTGTCTGGTCAGCGGGGAGTTCGACTTCCGGCTGCGGTTCGGGCAGGAGATCGCCTCCACTGCGGCCGTGGGCAGAGGCGCTGGCGGAGTGCCCGGAGCCGATGGGGCTCCGGGTGCGCGATCCTCGTCGGTAGGAGCAGGAGCGGCTTCAGCCGCGACGGATAAAAGGAGGCAATGATGCGAGGATGAAAGACCACCGGCAGGAATGGCTTCGGCCGTGACTTGGGGTCGAAGCGATCCTACGGGAAGGCCTGGGGGCGCAGGATCGCTTCTAAATCTCACCGGTGGAGGATCTGAATGGGCTTGAAAGAACGGCTGCAAGAAGACCTGAAGACCGCGATGCGGACGGGGGATGAGCCGCGCAAGACCGCCATTCGCATGGCGCTGCTGGCCATCCGGATGGCGGAGGTGGAGGCGGCTCGCCCCCTGACCGAGGACGAGATCCTGAAGGTGCTCCAGAACGAAGCGAAGCGGCGCCGCGAGACCTTAGCGGAGCTGGAGAAGGCGAACCGGCCGGATCGGCTGGCAGCGGAGCAGGCGGAGCTGGAGGCCCTGCTTTCTTATCTCCCGCAGCCCCTCACTCGGGAGGAGATCGAAGCCATGGCCCGGGAGGCGATCGCAGAAGTCGGTGCCGCTTCGCTCGCCCAGCTCGGGGAAGTGATGAAGCGGCTGATGCCCCGGGTCCGCGGCCGGGCGGACGGCCGGGAGGCGCAGGAGATCGTGCGCCGCCTGCTCTCCGAGCCGTCCGCCGGCTCGTGATCCCTGTGGGCTTGCCATCCGCGGGCTATCGCAGCTCCCAGATCACCTCGATCTCGACGGTGATCTCCATCTCCCCTGCCGCAACCGGGACCGAGGCGGCTTCGGCCGCAGCGAGGTCGATCCGGGCCATAGGGAGTGGGATCGGGCGTGCGAAGGAGATCTCCCGGACCGTCTGCGCGGGCCCCAGCTGAGCCCCCAGGGTGGCCGCCAGGGTCTGGGCCCGGGCCTTCGCGTCCTCGGCGGCCAGCCGTCGCGCCTCCATCGCCAGGCGGTCCGGGCTCCCGATTTGGAAAGCGATCCCCTCCACCCGGTTCGCCCCGGCCGCCACGGCGGCATCCACCCCGGCGCCCACCGCCTCCAGATTCCGGAAGATCGCCGTGTAAACGTGGATGACCCGATACACCCGGGGGCCGATGGGCCGGCCGGTTTGAGGATCCTGAGGCTCCTCGATCAGGATCTGGAAGGAGGCGGTCTGGATGTCGTTCTCGGCAACCCCTTGGGCCTTCAGAGCAGCCAGCGCCGCAGCGGCCCGTCGGTTGTTCTCCGCCAGGGCGGAGGCTAGGGCTTCCCCGGACGTCTCCACCCCCAGGGTAACGACCGCTTGATCCGGGCGCGCCCGCACGGTCCCCACCCCGTTCACCGTCAGCGTGCGCGGGCTTGCCTCTGTTCCCTGAGAACGCACGGCCTGGGCCGATGGCCCCACCGGCACCCCCGCTCCGGGCGCGGAGGGATTCGTCCGGCACGCGGCCAGCAGGATCCCCCCCACTACCCCCAGCCATCGCCAGCGGTTCATATCCGCCTCCCGCTCCTGAAATGTAAGCCGAAGCTCGCTTCAGCATCCGGAGGAAAGACGTTCCGGATCGCCCCGCGGTTCCCGGCCCCCGGACGACGCCGGAGAGCGGAAGAAGCCTCAGCGAGCGAACCCCGAGGGGCGGGCGACGAGACGGGTCAGCGCCCCAAGGGTCAGGAGATAGATCAACGCCCCAAGGCCTCCGACGGCGAGGAGGTGAAGGGCTTCGCCGGTGGTGGAATGGGGGAGAGGAAGCCGGGCCCATGCCATGGAGATGCCCAGCGCCATCATCAGGGAGGCGAGGAGGACGCGGAGGGCGAGCCGGGACAGGCCGTAGGGGCGCATCGAGCCCACCTGACGGAGCAGCAGGGCCCCCATGATCGCCGCATGGGCGGCCCACTGCACCGAATTGGCCACCGCCAGGTCGGTCACCTGCAGGGGTCGGAACAGCGTGGGGGCCAGGGCGGCTGCGAGGTAGACCCCTACGTTGCAGATCAATCCGACGAGGGCTGGGGTGAAGGTGTCCTGACGGGCGTAAAAGGCAAACACCAGCGGCTGATCAACGGCCGCGAAGATCAGGCCGGGCAGGTAGCCTCGCAGCACCCCGGCTACCACCGCCGTGTCCGTGGCGGTGAAGCGGCCGTGCTCGAAAAGGAGGGCGATCACGGGCTCGGCCAGCACATACAGGCCGAAGGCGGCGGGGATGATCAGGATCAGCACCATCCGCAACCCAGCGGCCAGGGTGCTCCAGAACGGCTCCAGATCCTCCCTTCCCTGGCGGGCCTCCACGCTCAAGCGGGAGAGGCGAGGGAGGATGGCCACAGAGATGGCAGTCACCACCAGCCCTAGGGGGAACTGGATCAACGTGGTGGCGTAGCGCATCCATGCGATGCTGTTGGGTCCGGTGCGGGAGGCCAGATGGTAGCTCAGCAAGATGGCGACCTGATTGACCGCCAGCCCGAACACGACGGGAAGGTAAAGGCGCAGGATCCGCCGCAAGGCGGGATGATACACGGAGGGCCAAGGCCACAGGTCGCGCAGGGCGGGCAGCTGCAACAGCACCTGGGCGATGGCGCCCAGGACCATCCCGAGGGCCATGGCGAACACCCCGATGCGTTCCCCCAACAGGAGGGCGGCCGCGACGATCGCGGCGTTGAAGGCGGCCGCTGTGAAGGCTGGCAGGGTGAACCGCTGGAACGCCTGCAGGAGCGCCCCGATGACCCCGGCGGCGGCGAGGAACCACACCGCCAGAACCGTCAGGCGCAGGAGGCTCGCAGTCAGGTCCAGCAAGTGGGCATCGAGGCCCCCCGCTAACAGCCACGCCACCGGCCGGGCCCCGATCTCCACCAGAAGCACTATCGCCCCCATGATCCACCCGACCTGGACCATGACTGCCCCGGCCAGACGCCGGAGCTCCCGAGGCTGATCCGCATATTCCCGGAACACCGGGATCAGGGCGGAACTGACCATGCCCCCGACCAGGAGGTCATACAGCTGGACCGGGACCACCGCCGCGGCCTCGAAGGCGCTCAGCGGCCCGCTGGATCCAAACAGCCCGCTCTTGACCGTCTCGCGCAGCAGGCCGATCAGGCGGCTGGCGACGTTGCCCGCGGCGATGATCAGCGCATCCCGAGCCAGAAGGACTGTCTCCGCCTCCCGCCCGGCCATTTGTCGGATCCATCCGCAGAACCGTTCCCATCCGTTCATGCCAGTCTCCGCACCGGACGGAACAAGGACCCAGAGGCCCCAGGGATACCTTCCCCATTTTACGCGCAGGCCTAAGGGCGGAACGTGCTTCAGAGCGCTCCTCCAGCCCGAGCCGCCCGGCAAAGTTCGCAGCGTTGGTCCGCAATTTGGTTGTTTCCACCTAAAAAGATGTTAAAGTGGCATTTGCTAAGCACAGTGCCTGCCGCGCGAAAGCACCCTTTCCTGAGCTAGGGTTCCCCGACGATCCGGCGTTCCAAATGTTTTTCAGGAGCGCCGCAACAGGGCATCCGTATCTCACACCCGATGAATGGCTCTCCCGCTCGGAGCAGCAGTCCCTATACCGCCTTTTGAGAGCTCTGGGAGCCGTATGAGCCGGAGAGGGCCCAGCAGGAAGAGCCAGAGCGGGCTTATCGGCGGTTGAAGGATCCGGACGAGCGGAAGACGACCTTGGTGGCCTGCGCGAGCGCGGAGCTCCGCCAGCCCCGAAGGCCGGTGATCAGCTTCCTGGAAGCGGCCCTCGGCCCGTTCCCATCCTCTATGAGGTCAGACATCGCGGCGACGCTGGAGGGGGCCTTGTGAGGAGCTGATCGGCTGCTGGAATACATTGCTCCTCTCACAGCCTTGGCGGAGCTGCACCGCCAGCCGACGGCTTTGGTGGAGCCCCTTCCGCTGGGCCGGTCGATCCGTGATCGGCCCCGGGCGGAGCAGCCGGCGCTCGTTGAGCGCTCGACGGAGATCCGCCTGGATCTATGCGAGGAAGCGGGGAACACCCACGTCGATGGGCCTTATGGGGCTTACATCCTGCGCGCCTTGCTGGACTTCCTTTCCGTCGCTCGTTGGGAGGGAGGCCCCCGGAGATCCGCGCCTGGATCTAGGAATCCGTTCTACTAGTGGAGCTGGCTGATCCCACCCTACACTTCCCAGCGGGGACGCTGGCCTGGCTGAATGAGGGAGCCACCGGGCTCTCCGCGCCACAGCCCCCTCGTCCTCAGGCGAATCCCGCGGTGCCGGGCTCGGCGATCCCCCGGAAGGCAGCCCAGGCCCTGGGACGCCTCCCCCCTTCCGAATCCCAGAGGTCGAGCCCCGGGGCGGAAGCTTCGCCGAGGTCCATCGGGAATCGGGCAACGACGTAGCCGGTGGAGGGAGGAAGCCCTCCCCCCACCGGGATGTCCGGTGCCTTCAGACGCCCATCGGGAGGGCGGAGGAGCGGAGCGGGGACGTCTCTGTCTCCGTGCGCGGGGCGGGGAGGACCATCAAGGGTCCTAGGCCGCGCTCCAGGGTGATCTGGGCCGACTCCTCGGGCTGCAGGTAGTCCTTGAGCACTTCGACGATCACCTCCGGATCCGCCTCCCCGCAGGTGAACACGTCCACGGCCACGTAGGCATATTCTGGCCAGGCGTGGAGGGAGATATGGGACTCCGCCAGCAGCACCAGGGCGGAGAAGCCGTCCGGGACGAAGCGGTGAATCTTCATGTTGAGCAGGGTGGCGCCGGCCCGGCGCACCGCGTGCTCCAGGACCTGCTTCAGCCCCCGCAGGGGCTCCCGGTTCCGGCACCTCCAGAACTCGGCGATGATGTGCCGGCCCAGGGTGAGCTGAGTGGGGAACGGTGTGGGCGCACGAGTCATCACCGAGGCAGTGATGGCTATATCCACATCTGGGCTGCGCCACACCTGATCGATGGCGTCCTCGTCCTCATAAAGCTCCTGCCCTCCTTCGATGACGTAGTCCTCTGGCGGCTGGAACTCCGGCAACGTCTCCACCCGGAAGAAGGTCGAGCGATACCAGGGCCTCCGCGCCGGGCAGGCGAAGGGTGGCAGATCCGGGATAGGCTGCTCTTCCGGATCCTCCCAGTTGGCGTAGAGGCTGAAGTCCGGCAGGATGTGGGTGAAAGCGATGGCGTGCCGGCTGAGGAGCTCCCGCTGCCACACGTGCCACTTGCCGATGTTGGACTCGATGCGGGTGATGCCGAAATAGCCGGCGCAGCCCTCCCCTTTCCGCAGACACATGAACCCTTTCTCTATGAAGAGCAGAAGGCCGTGCTCGGTCTCGGTCGGATCGGTGAGGAAAGTGTCGAAGCGGCCGAGCAGCTCGGTGGGGAGGCGTTCGGTGAGGCTGCGGCAGTAGACGGTGATGTTCAGGCCGGCCTGGCGAGCGGCCTGTTCGATGAAGTTGCAAAGGCGGCGGTCGATCTCAACCACCACGACCGAGCGGGGTAACCCGGTCAGGGCCAGGGCCAGGCTGGCGAGGTCGTCATCGCCCAGCACGATGATGTCCTTGCCCTCCACATCCCCCTGGGCGACCATGAGAGCGACCCGCCGTATCACCGAGTCGAGGGTCTGATAGCCCTGGTCGTAGGCCGCCAGGGGCTCCGGACGGCCTTGGGCCAGTTGCGCGTAGCGCCGCGTCACCTCCGCGAAGAAGCCCAGGTCCACCCCGGTCCCCCCACAGGCGGCGCAACGGATCTCGGGGGCCGCCTGAACGCCCAGCTCCCGGGCCAGGGCCTGGCCGCGGTCCGTCAGGTGCAGGCGCTGTCCATCGAAGGCCAGGAACCCGTGGCGGAGCAGCTGCTGGACGCCCTCCACCACCCGTGGAAAGGGGAGCCCAGCCGCGCCGGCGGCCTGCCAGGGATCTCCCTCCCGCACGATGGCGCGCAGGAGGCGGGCCAGCTCCAAGCGCCCCAGGGTCAGGATCTCCCCCGCCATCGTTCACCTCCTTTCCCCGGAATGTTGGCGGCGCCTTCCAGCGCCCGGGAAAGGGACGGCTCCGCACGCACCGTCCCCTTACAAAGCAAATAGGCAGCACGGGTTCCGCACCCGGCACCATCGGAAGCCCCGACGCATGCCAAAAGCCGGAACGGCTGCCTACTGGGTTGTCGCCTTCGTCGACGGAGCGTTGTCCTGTGCGGTCCCGGCTGGCTCCGCAGCCGGTCCGCGAGTTTCGATTATAGCAAAATATGGGCAGGGGGACAACATGGGCGCAAGCAGGGGGTGTGTCCCAATTTTGTCGGGCGAGGTAAGATAGGGGCAGGAGGTGGATCATAGGACGGCCAGAGACTTCCCCCATCCTGCCGGACCCGGAGGTGGATCATGGGACAGTCAGAGGCAATTG
>Ga0272447_1001253_pt1 | contig 16361 bp, 10 predicted proteins | sample YNPCB0133_FD_194589 | JGI IMG/M metagenome (GOLD analysis project Ga0272447, IMG submission 194589) | Hot spring microbial mat communities from Yellowstone National Park, WY, United States - YNP-CB-013-3 | ecosystem: Environmental > Aquatic > Thermal springs > Hot (42-90C) > Sediment | place... | reverse complement strand
TACTAGAGACATGCTTAATCCAAACATGCTCGGATCTCTGAAATCCCACTCAAACATAACATCGCTGGCCAGTACTCCGGCATTTTCCAAAACGAAAAAACGTCGGTCGATAAAACCCATGGTGAGGAACGAAGCAGGCTTCCGCTCACCAAGCAGCCACCATGCCTTTCTTCCCTTCACACTGGGCACGTGAGACCAGGATTGACCCTGCGGGGTGTGTTGCTGTTCACCCCATTTCACATATTCATACGCCAATGGATACCTGTCCTGAAGTTCCTGGTGCGGATCGGGCAACGATGGATCAACAGGCGGCAGAAACAGGCGATAGCGAAGCTTTTGCGGCTCCACCACCAGACCGGCGGCTTCTTTCGGACTCTTGATGACCGGACGCAGGCATTCCTCCTCGATCTCCCCTACCCAGCCCTGCACGTTTTTCACCCGCAGCGTGCCAGGGGCGCTTCCCGATCCCAACGGCTCCAGGTAGAAGAAGTCGTTGATGCCGGTTTTGATGCCAAAACGCACCTTAGCCACCTGGCTCAAGGGGACAAGTTTGTCGCCAGCCCGCGCCAGAATGTCAAAATAGACCTGAGGCGCGCGGATGTAAAGTCCCCATTTGGCCGTTTCGCCTTTCGTCGTGAGTTCCGCCTCCAGCTCAGCCTGCGGTACCAGGCGGATGCGAAATGCGTCGGTTTCCACCGTGTGAATGCCACAGAGAGATTGTACCTGGCCGGTTGTCGGATCCCAGGCGGTTATACGGGCATCAGCAGTCTCAATGACCCGCACCAGGGCATCCACCTTCTGCCAGCGTTCCGCCTCACGCAGAAGCAGGTCCTGGGGCAGGAGTTCAGCCAGCGGCTTTTTCACCTTCACGAAGCGGACGATATTGCTGTTACGTTGTTCGGCATCTTCACAGCGCTCCAGGATAACGAAGGCCGTGTTGATAGCAGCATCCTCAAACCAGGGTTCGCACCAGGAAGCGACAATCGCAACAATCTTGAAATGGTTCAGGAAAAAGTGCTTGAGTTCTACGCCGTATGCCACATCCAGCCAGGCGTTTGAGGTCACGATCCCCATACGCCCGCCCTCTTTCAGAAGAGCCGCAGCGTGGTAGAAGAGATAGGCATAGATGTCAGCCTGACCGGATAGACGGAGAGCGATCCGTCCATCTTCGATCTGTTTCTGAAGCCATTCTTGACGCCTCGATCCATCATGTGCCATGCGTTGGAGTTCCACATCCCGAATGCCTTTCACAGTAAAAAGGCTTTGATCCTTCCAGAACCATTCCCGGGCAATGGCCTGGACGATGGACGTTTTGTATCCCTCGATCTGACGTTCAATCAGTTCCTGGCGGATATACGGAAAATTACCGACCATGCCATCAAAAAGGGGGAGATCAATCGGAATTTTTTTATCGTCTGTCGCTTTTGGCGGAGGGAATGAAAAGGTTTTTCCGGGCTGAACCTGAAAGAAGTCGCTCACAACAATGCGCGGGAAATTGTTCCTGTCGCTCACGTCCTGTCGGAAGAGATTGATCGTTGCTAACTCGGCCGGGAAGTGGGCCACATCAAATCCCCATAGTCTTTCCAGGATGTCGCAATGCGCAGCCCGATAACCGGAAAGCCAGCGTATGCGACTGTAGAGGCGGTTCAGGAAGGTACCCGATCCACAGGTGGGATCCACGTAGTGAGCCTGATCCTGATGGGCCACGAAGCCAATAATGAAATCTACCAGGTCCTCACGGGTGAAATACTGACCGAGCGCATGGCGTTCCTCTTCGGGGATCAACCCTTCCATAATCTGGCCAATGACATCTTCCTTGAGCAGGCCAAAGTCATAGCGGCGAAAATCCTCGAGAAGTTCGCGTAAGATAGACTCTGTGTTGGTGGGAAGTCCAAGTTCATCCAGTGGAGAAGGTTCAAAGACAGCCTGCCAGTCTACTGCCTGCGCTTTGGAGAACGCATCCCGAAGCACGTCGGCAATAGGTTGTGTGGTGTCGGGACGTAAGTCGGGCAATCCCGGATAATCGCGGCGTACTGTGAAGTAAAACAGGATTCGCACTGCCAGGGAATATGCCCAGTGACGAGCCAGCAGTGCGTCCAGATCTGTTAAACCCGTAGGGTATCCCTGTTTCACTGCCCATTGATCCAGATGGTTGCGTTTCTTGAGATCCTTCTTCTGCTGGACGATGTGCTCCTGCAATACAGTAACCAGGCGATGAATGGCCTTCTCCAAAATGCCGATGAAGTAGAACTTATCCGGAACGAAGGGCATCAGGCTTTCCCCGCGTTTCAGGCGAGCCAGGTCATCCAGAATGTTTCCGGCCTGCTCAACAGCCGCAGTGCGCCTGGGCGCGACAGCCCATTCTTCCAGTAAATTCAGCACCGGTACGGGATAGGATTTGATCGAACGAAGTTTTTCCCCTGCTACTTCGTAGAGTTCGCCGTTCTGAAAATTCCAGACCACAACATAACGGGCGCCCAGTGCATGAGCTTTGGAAGGAAGTCTGGAGAGGTCTTCCTTCCGACCAGGCGGCTTCAGTTCCCAGAAAGCAAAAGCCTGCTTTACACGCTGATAGGCAGTCCAGATCGTAATATCCGGGTATAAACCGCCAGCACGATGTTCAACAGTAGCTTTTTCAAAAGGAGTTCCGCCGTCCTGAATGATACGATCCAGTTCCGCTGCCAGATCGGCTGCTACTTCTCGTTCGGTAATGGTGGAAGATTTTTTCATCTTGTACGTCTCAATCGAACCGGATGTCGGCCAAGAGCAGCTTTTTTATCGCGCTGCTGCCAGACTATCGCTCGACCAGATTTTCGCACCGCCAGGAGGCAGACTTTTGATCGGGGAGAGCGTTAGCGCAACCATACCACGGGAAAAAACCGCCGTCAAGCCAGACCGTCATCTATGGATGAGTTGTCCACAGGATACGCCAGGCAGAACACAACTGACTAAACCGGTCAAGAGGGATATGAGCAGTACCGGTACTACCGGAAAAACAGGAACATCGCCTCAATTCCCAGGCGCCTGATAGCCCTCTATAATCCTTTCTGGAAAACAAGGCGTTCTGCCGCCAGCATGCGACATTGCCGCTTCGTCTTACCAGGAAGAACGTCGCTATGCTCGTCGTCGCTCACTTCCGCAGACTGGCAGGCATGCTCACCTTTCTGAGCATCGCTGTTGCGTTACTCGTCATCCCATCGTTCGCGCAATCATCGTCGCGCGATGTCGTTGTAACACTGGATCGCGATGGAACCAGGGTCACCCTGACCGATGGGCAACGCCTGATCGTCAAACTGGAGGGACATCCCGCAACCGGCTACGGCTGGGAAATTGAACCATCGTCGTCGCTATTGCAACCGTTGGGCGACCCGGTGTTCGAGGCGCCGTCTCCGACGGGAATGGAAACAGGCGCGCCAGTATTGCAGGTGTTGACGTTCCTGCCGGTACGCGCCGGGGAAGAGACGCTCACCCTGGTCTACCGCCGACCGTGGGATCGCGCTGTTCAGCGCACCTTCAGCATTCGCATTGAAACCCTCGGTCGCTTCACCGTTCTGCCTCAAGTGGTGCAACCGTCATCCAGTTCCGCACCTCAACCGGTGGTGATGGGCACACAGGAGGGTTTACCGACCACCTTCAACTGGTGTGATCAGGGCGCCTGCACGCTGGTGAAAGATCAGGGAGGATGCGGATCATGCTGGGCATTCGCCACGACGGGGGTGGTCGAGTCCGCGCTCAAGCGCATCGATGGCGTTGAACGCGATCTGTCGGAGCAGTACCTGATCTCGGCGGGAACACACGGCACGTGCGATGGAGGGACGCCAGCATTCGACCTGTTCATCGGTCGCCTTCCAGCGCATCAAACGGAAGCGGGCGCCGTCTATGAAAGCGACCTTCCGTACCTTGGTCAGGATGTGCCGCTCACCCGCGCACTGCCCCACCACGAACGCCTCCTGGCGTGGAACCAGGTCTTCAATGCCGACATCGCTACCATCAAGCGCATCATCTATGAGCACGGTCCGGTGTCCGCCTATGTCTGCGCTGGTTCGCGCTTTATGTGGTACCGATCAGGAGTCTTCGAGACCGATGAGTCAGCCGCATGCAACGGAAGCATCAACCATGCAGTGGTGCTAGTAGGATGGGACGATAGCAGAGGCAGTCGGGGCGCGTGGCGTCTGCGCAACTCGTGGGGCAGCACGTGGGGTGAAGGCGGATATATGTGGATCGGCTACGGGGTGTCGGGTATCGGTCAATGGATCGACTATGCGTACTATGATCGCCTGGCGCCGGGCACGTCCGCGATTTCGGGACGGGTAACGTCGCTGGGAAGCGGCATAGCGAATGTTGTGGTGTCTGATGGTGTTCGGAGTGCACTCACCGATCAGTATGGCGTGTACCTTGTGAAGCGCATTCCTCCGGGCACGTATACGCTCACCCCATCGCACAGCAGTCTCGTCTTTTCTCCATCCAGCCGCACGGTGACTGTCAACGCGGGCAGAAATCTGAATCGGCAGAACTTTGCGATCCTTCCAACCTACACCGTCAGCGGGCAGGTGACCGATGGCGCAGGGAACGGCATTGCGGGCGTGACCATCTCTGATGGAACGCGCAGCGCCACGACCGATGCAGAAGGACGCTATACTCTGACGAATGTGCCGTCAGGCGGGTATGCGCTCGTACCTTCCCACCCCGACTACAGGTTTACTCCGCATCAGCGCTGGATTGCAGTCAACGGCGATCTGAGCGGACAGGACTTTTCTGCGATCTGTCAGTCCTGCACCATCAGCGGGCGGGTGATCGATGATGCAGGGAACGGCGTCTCAGACGCGACCGTTTCGATTGGAATGCGTTCTGCAACCACCGATGCTCATGGGAACTATACCCTGACGGACGTACCACCAGGAACGTATCACCTGACTCCCTCGTGCAGCGATTATGTCTTCCATCCATCGAGTCGGTCGATTACGGTCGTCAGTCATCTGCGTGAGCAGAACTTTATTGCGTTGCTTCCCCATATCGTCAGCGGGCGGGTGACCGACAGCGCGGGGAATGGCGTCGCAGGAGTGACCATCTCTGATGGCACGCGCAGCGCCACGACCGATGCGCAGGGCTTCTACGCGCTGAGCGGCGTCCCGACGGGTGCATACACGCTCACCCCATCCCGCGACGGGTACGCCTTCACGCCCGCCTCTCGCACTGTGACGGTCGCTGGCGATCTGAGCGGGCAGGATTTTACGGTCTCTTCTTCAGCCGGGCAATACCGGGTATTCCTGCCGCTGACCGTTCGCTAGAGCAACGCGCAACGTGCGTGTCGGGGGCGCGGGCGTCCCGCTCATGTGCCCCTCATCCCCCCGACCCCCTTCTCCCACAAGGGGAGAAGGGGGAGTTTGGGCGTCCCGATAGCTGAAACGAGAGATGGAACGCAGAGGCTTGCCAAAAAATCCACCCCTGTGAGCAACTCCCTTCTCCTATGAGGGGAGAAGAGGGAGTTGGGGTATCCTGAAGCCCAGAGCGAGAGGCTGACGTCACCCTTCTGTGATTCGTAGCGCTCATCTTCGCCGTAGCCATATGCCGCTGCCGGGCAGCGCTGCAGCGAACGCCGCGAGCGCACCCCACGGAATATCGCCTCCCGTGCGTGGCAGCGCCGCCGGAACGTCGGTTGCGCTTCCGGGTTGCGCTTCTGCGCTGCTGCCCTATGCTGGCAGCAGCACGGCGGCAGCCGCCGGGTTGACCGTTACGCGCAGCGCAGTGGGTTAGTGAAGAGCAGGTTAGCGCTATCGTTCAGGAAGACGCCTCCGTTTTGGGGCGGAAGCCAAGCAACCGCAGACCATTCAACGTCACCAGCAGCGATGTCCCCATATCGGCGAACACCGCCATCCACATGGTGCTCCAGCCCGCTGCAACAATCACCAGAAACACCGCCTTCACCGCAATGCTAAAGGCGACATTGACCATAATTGTGCGGCGTGTAGCGCGCGCCAGCTCGAACACGAATGGCAGGCGGCGCAGGTCGTTGCTCATCAGAGTGACATCAGCGCTTTCCATTGCCTGATTCGTTCCGCCGTGCGCTGCACCGATGGCAATGCCGACGGTTGCCGATGCCAGGGCGGGAGTATCGTTGATGCCGTCACCGACCATTGCCACAGCGCCGTAGGTGGCGCGGAGGTCTTCGACTATCTGCGCTTTATATTCGGGGAGCACTTCAGCGCGCACATCATCGATGCCAGCGTCGGCAGCGATGGCCTGCGCCGTTTCACGGCGGTCGCCGGTGAGCATGACGGCGTGTTGAATCCCTGCTCGTCTCAGGCGTGCAATCGCTTCGCGAGCTTCAGGGCGAATGGTGTCGGCGACGCTCAGCATACCGGCAAACGTCCCATCAATGCTGACCATCAGCGGCGTGCGACCGGCGCCAGCGTCTCGTTCCGCGCGATCACAGAAGGCAGGCGGGTGAGGCGCTGTTTCATCGAAGTAACGATGGCTGCCGATGAGCACCGTGCGCCCATTCACATCCCCCACAATCCCGTGACCCGGCAGCGCCGTGACGGATGTGGCGCGTGGCGCGTTCTGCATGACTCCCCATACGCGCGCTGCATCGACAATTGCGTGCGCCAGGGGATGTTCGGAGCGTTGCTCGACGGCGCAGGCAAGTTCGAGCAGCGTTATGCATGCGTCGCAACGTGCATCCTCGTTCTGTTCCGGCTCACGGCATTCCACCGAGCGCACCGCGACGAGCGCCGGTCTGCCGGTGGTCAGCGTTCCGGTTTTATCGAATGCGACAGCGCGCACGCTGCCGAGCGCCTCCAGCGCTGCACCGCCTTTGATCAGCACGCCAGCGCGCGCTGCAGCGCTCAACGCACTGACCACACTCACTGGAGTACTGATGACGAGCGCACAGGGACAGGCGACGACCAGAAGCGCCAGACCACGATAGAACCAGCCGAATTCGTCCGGCGACGGGTTCCAGAACGGTTGCCCGAATAGCAGCGGCGGAATGACGGCAGTCAGCGCGGCAATGGCAACTACTGCTGGCGTATACCACCCTGCAAAGCGATCAATCAGGCGCTGCACCGGCGCACGGCGATCCTGCGCCTCCTGCACCAGACGGATCATGCGACTGATTGTTGTGTCGCCTGCCCGATGAGTGACCGTCACTTCGAGCGCCCCTTCGCCGTTGACGCTGCCAGCGTATACTTCCGCTCCTGGTGTCTTGACAACTGGTACACTTTCGCCAGTGATCGGCGCCTGGTTGACATGCGATACACCAGCGCGCACGATACCATCGATTGGTAGCCGTTCCCCAGGACGCACAACAACGACGTCGCCAACCTCCAGTTCGGCAACCGGCGTCCTTGTTTCATACCCGTCGCGGAGGCGCAGAGCAGTTTCAGGAACAAGCGTGATTAGCGAACGAATGGCATCGCGTGCGCGCGCAGCGGTAAACCCTTCAATCGCCTCGCCAATGGCAAATAACACCATAACCAGGGCGGCTTCGACATGCGCTCCAATGATCACCGCCCCGATCGCGGCAATGGTCATCAGCGCATTGATCGAGATCGTGCGACTACTGACAAGTGAACGCCAGGCGCTGTGCGCAATTGGCAGACCGGCGGCGATCAATGCGGCAAAAGCCAGGGCATCGATCCAGAGGGCACGCCAACCGAGGAGTTCGTGCAACACCATGCCAGGAACGATCATTATTGCGCCGATCAGCGCCAGGCGCGTTTCAAGGCGTTGCCACATGAACTCAACAAACGACACCGATGCGTTGGGGGGCATCGGTGTTGCACCGTCGTTTTCCAGCAGCGTCGCTTCATACCCCAGCGAACGCACATATGCAACAATTGCATCAGGTTCAACGGCGCCGCGCACGCGGAGCCGACCGGTCGTCGCATTGAGTTCACACGTTTCGACGCCATCAAGACGATCAACGCTCACCTCGATAGTGTTCGCACAATGCGCACAGTCGATTCCGTGAATGGCAAAGATGTAATCGCGTGTCTGCATCTACTTGTTCCATATAGTCGTGAGACCTCACGACGTTGGTTCTCGGTTCTCAGTTCTCGGTTCTCGGCACTCACACACGCACTACCCAACCAATCCCTCCTGCAACAACAACCAGCCAGGATGGCAATTTCCACAGTGTCAGCATACCAAAGCACCCCAGCGCAAGCGCTGCATCAAGCGGCATCATGATAGCACTGGTCATCACCGGCGTGTATAGCGTGGCAAGCAGAATACCGACGACTGCGGCATTGATGCCGCGCAACGCTGCCTGGATGCCTTCCCTGGCACGCAGCCATGCCCAGAAAGGAAGCGCGCCGATTATCAGCAGCCATGCGGGGAGAAAGATTGCCAGCAACGCCAGAACGCCTCCTGTCCAGCCATTTGGCTCTGGCGCCTGCACCGCGCCGAGGTATGCTGCGAAGGTAAACAGCGGACCGGGAAGCGCCTGCGCCAGACCATAGCCAGCGATAAACCGGGCATCACTCACCCAGCCTGGGGGCACAACCTGAGCGTGGAGCAGGGGAAGGACGACGTGCCCGCCGCCGAAAACCAGCGCACCGGCGCGATAGAAACTGTCGAACACATCCAGTGTGTGACATGAGAACGCCGCGCGCGCCAGCGGCAGCGCGATCAGCAGACCGAAGAAACCAATCCAGCACCCGATTGCGATGCGACGATCAAACGATACCGTTAGCGGGGGCGCTGCCGCTGGCGCGCTGTCGCGCAATAATTGCCAGCCAGCCAGTCCGCTAACGGCAATGATTGATATCTGCGCAAAAGCGTTCTGCCAGACGAGCAGCACGACTGCGGCAATCAGCGCAATTGTCGCCCGCTCACGGTCGGGGCACAGTGTGCGTGCCATGCCCCACACTGCCTGAGCGACGACAGCCACGGCAACGACGTTCAAGCCACGCAGCGCTGCACTATCGACACCCGGCGCTGTGATACCATATGCTGCTGCAATCATGATCAGCGCCGAAGGCAGCGTGAACCCCAGCCATGCTGTAAGACCACCGATAAGACCGGCACGCAGCACGCCGATCGCAATACCTGCCTGACTGCTCGCCGGACCCGGCAGAAACTGACAGAGCGCCAGCAAGTCTGCATACGTGCGATCGTCCAGCCAGCGTCGCCGGATGACGAATTCTTCCCGAAAATACCCAAGATGCGCCGTTGGTCCGCCGAACGACGTTAATCCAAGACGTACAAACGCCGCCAGGACCTCTCCAGGGGAGCCTTGCGGCGTTGCTTCAGCCGGAGCACTGTCAGACACATTACCCAGGGCTGGTCACCAACTCTTCGCCAGACACCCATCCCTCACGTCCATCGGCAGCACGGATCCGCCACCAGTGGTACCCATTGGCAGCAACCGGACCTTCCAGCAGGGTCTGTTGCAGGTCTGGCGCCAGACCATCGTACACCTGTGGGTTGAGACTGGAAGCGCTGCGGCAGCGCAGGTTTTTCCCGCCTGCCTTCTGCACCTAGGCAGTCGCACCGATCGCCAGACCCGGCTTGCCACCTGCTGTTTCCGCAATGGCGGTACCTGCGCTCTTTGCCTGCTCCTCCACCGCAGCCTTTTCTTTTGCCAGTTGCCCGATCTGCGCTTCGAGTTCGCGCACGCGTGCATTAGCGTCACGCAGCGCATCTTGAGTTGCCAAGAGCGTCAACTGTCCTATGCTTGCAGCGTCTCTGGCGGCCTCCGCCTGCATCTGAGCCTCAGCCAGTTGCATCGTCAACTGATCAATTTCAGAGTTGCGCTGTTGAAGTTGTTTCTGAAGTTCGTATATGCGGTCGCTAAGGTTCTTAATCGTCTCGCCGATCTTCTGCTGCTCCGACTTCTCTTCTTCCTTCTTATCCTTATCCTTGCCAAACAACTGACCGAGGCCCATGAGGGCGTTCCTTTCTGTATCACCGACGCTGCATAGCGCCAGCACTGTGGTAGAAATGATGCCTGCGCTCCGATTTATGCCCGATTGCAGGCGCGCCAGACCTTCTCGGGTCGCAGCGGCATATCGATATGCCGCACGCCCAGATGCTTCAGTGCATCCACCACCGCATTGACGATCGCCGGTGTCGAACCAATCGTTGCCGCTTCGCCGATCCCCTTCGCACCTAGCGGATTGTGCGGCGTTGGCGTAACTGTTTGTTCAACTACGAACGAGGGCAGATCATCGGCGCGAGGAAGAGTATAATCCATGAGCGACCCACTGAGCAACTGTCCGTTTTCGTCGTACACGACTTCCTCGAACAGCGCCTGTGCAATGCCCTGTGCTAGCCCGCCATGCACCTGACCGGCAACAATGATTGGGCTAATGCGTGGACCGCAATCATCGACGCTGACATAGTCGCGCACAGTGACGATACCGGTGTCGGGATCGACCTCCACAACTGCCAGATGCGCGCCAAAGGGATAGATCAATGCTGGCGGCTTGAAGAAATCGGTTGCCTCCAGTCCGGGATTGACATCATCAGGCAGATCGTCGGAGTAGGCGCATTCGGCGATCTGTGCCAGGGTGAGACCGCTGTCGGGCGAACCTTTGACGTGATACCGTCCATCTTCGAAAACAACGTCGTCGATTGCGGCTTCGAGCATATGAGCAGCAATCCGGCGCGCCTTCTCGCGCACCTGCGCAAGCGCGCGCACCAGTGCACCGCCGCCGACTGCCAGGCTACGGCTGCCCATCGTACCGTTGCCCATCGGGGTCATTGCCGTATCACCGCTGATCACCACTACACTGTCGAAATCAGCGCCCAGTTGATCGGCAACGATCTGGGCGAACGTTGTGGCATTCCCCTGACCGTGCGGCGAGATACCAGTCATCACAGTGACTGTTCCAGACGGCTCGACACGCACATGCGCGCTTTCAAAGGGACCAAAGCCGCACATTTCGACATAGCAGGCAATGCCGATGCCCAGCAACGGCACACGCTCGCCCGCAGCGCGCGCTGCAAGGCGTCGCTGCTGCTCGGCACGCAGATCGGTATATCGCCCGACTTCGAGCGCTTTCCTCAGCGGCTTGTCATAGTCGCCGCTATCGTACAGCGGACCGGTTGGCGTTTTGTAGGGGAAGGCATCGGGTGGAATGAAATTACGCCGGCGTACATCAACCGGATCAAGGTTCAGTTCGAGCGCAATTGTGTCCATCAGACGCTCGATGTAGTATGCAGCCTCTGGACGACCAGCCCCGCGGTACGCGGCAACCGGCGTGGTGTTGGTGTAGACGCACGTGATCTCGTAATCAACAGCCGGGATCCGATACACCCCCACTGCCATCATCCCGGTCAGGTCGGGAATACCTGCCGATACTGGATACGCGCCGAGATCGGCGATCACACGGGCGCGCAGCGCCGTTACGATGCCGTCGGCGGTCACTGCTGCCTCATACTCGGCCACCTGCGCGCGTCCATGCGTCGTAGCCTGCATGTGTTCCAGGCGCGTCTCGACCCAGCGCAGCGGAATGCCAAGGCGTCGCGTCAGCGCCGCCAGCGCCGCTTCTTCGGGGTAGACGCCGATCTTGACCCCGAACCCACCGCCAACATCGGGCGCGATCACGCGGATCTGATTTTCGGGCATCCCCAGCATCTTCGCCAGATCGCGCCGGATCCAGTGCGCTGCCTGGGTGCTGGTCCAGATAGTCAATCCCCCGGTTGTTGGATCAGGTGCGGTTAGCACGGCGCGTCCTTCCATGGGCGCTCCCGCCAGTCGCTGACTAATCATCCGGAGTTTCACGACCCGGTGCGCATTGGCGAAAGACGCTTCTACATCGCCGCGTTTGCGCTGCCATACATGGTCGATATTGTTCTGCGTCCCCTCAAACAAAAGCGGAGCATCGGGACGAAGCGCTTGTTCCACATCGGCGACTGCTGGCAGTGGTTGCCAGTCAACCTTAACTGCGGCAACGCCATCGGCAGCAGCAGCAGGAGTAGTTGCAATGACTGCTGCAACGATTTCTCCCACGTGACGCACCTTCTCGATTGAGACAGGGTAGTGTGAGTGGCGCGGTGGCGCTTCACCGGATACGTCCGATCCTTCGCTGCCTCCGAACAACATCTCAGTGTATGCGTCGCGCAGGTCTTCACCGGTCACAACCGCCATCACTCCGGGAACACGGAGCGCCTGCGAGGGATCAATGGCGCCAATACGGGCATGCGGGTAGGGACTGCGGACGAAAGCGACATGCTGCATGCCAGGCAATGTTATGTCGCCAACATAGCGCCCGGCACCGGAAATCAGACGTGGATCCTCCTTACGGCGCACCTCTGCGCCGATCAGTGATGCGTAAGCCATAAGCCCCTCAGTTCTGGAACTCGGAGAGCGGATCACTCATGTACAGTATAGCAAAAGCGGCGAAGACGACAAGTGCAGACGGTTATGCTACAATGGTTGAAAAGATTGGCAGCGTACATGTTCACATTTCTTTTGGTAGCGAGGGCATCTTGCCCTTGTAGAGGCAACTTAGAGGGAGGGACGCCCTCGCCCTTGGGCGTGTGTGTTACCTTAGGTGTGAATAGTTACGTCGAAAGTGAGTTCTTGGTTCTCGGTTCTTAGTTCTCACTATGTCACACCCTGATCTTTCCCAACTCACCAGCGACGGTCTGGCTTCCCGGCTTGGCATCGAGATTGTGGAACTATCACCCCAGCGCATTGTTGCGACAATGCCCGTCACGCCGGATCATCACCAACCGCTTGGTTATCTCCACGGCGGGGCATCGCTTGCGCTTGCCGAAACGGTCGCCAGCATCGGCGCTTTCTTCAATTGCCCGCCGGGAAAAGCGTCGTTTGGTCTGGAGATCAACGCCAATCATCTCCGCCCCAAGCGCGATGGCAGGGTAACTGCCACTGGTACGCCGCTACATATTGGCAAATCGACCCAGGTATGGGATGTGCGGATCGTCGATGAGCAGGATCGCCTGATCTGCATTTCGCGCTGCACAATTGCGATGGTCGATCTGGCGCAGGCGATGGAACGGTGATCAATGAGAGCAGTGTTGCAGCGGGTCAGCCAGGCTTCGGTGACGGTTGGCGATGAAGTGGTCGGCGCCATCGGGCGGGGATTGCTGATCCTGCTTGGAATTGGCGTTGGCGACAGCGAAGCGGAAGCGAGATTGCTAGCGGAAAAGACCGCCAACCTGCGCATTTTTGCCGATGAGGAGGGACGGTTCAACCGTTCCTTGCTCGATATTGGTGGCGAGGCGCTGGTCGTATCGCAGTTTACGCTCTACGCTGACACGCGGCGTGGGCGGCGCCCCAGTTTTTCCAATGCTGCACCACCAGAGATCGCCGCACCGCTGGTTGATGTCTTTGCAAGCGAATTGCGCCGTTTGGGGGTTGCGGTCAACACTGGACGTTTCGGTGCGATGATGCGCGTTGCGCTGGTGAACGATGGTCCTGTTACCATTCTGCTCGACAGCGTCATCTTCCGCGAACCGCGCAATCAACATTAAAACTATTCTCAGTTCTCGCTTCTCAGAAACCATGGAAGAACCATACACCGAACCAATCGAGCAACTTGCCAGAGCGATTGCACAGCGTGGGTTGACGACACCAGCGCGAATAATGATCGACATTATCGCTCCACTTGGCTTCCTCGCCAGTCAGGTAACACTTTTCGCACGTCCATTTATACCCGTAAGTCGCTGGACACGCACAATCGATGCACTCTGCGATGCACGCGGCTGGCGCATGTTACACGATCTGCTGAACCGCGACTGTTGACAAACGATTTGATTTGAATTACACTCAAAGCCAGCACAGCGCACGACTGTGTAAAGAATTGTGCGGAGGCGGTTCGTGGATCTCCCCCTGCAGACGCTCTCTCTGCTTCTGGTCGTTTTCATTGTCATCATCCTGACGCTCCTCTATCATGCCCGTGCACTCGACCGGCGGCGCACCTTTAGTCGTCGCCCACTGCCTGCACTCGACGCACTCCGGCGGGATTTGGGAGGCGGTGCCGAAACCGGGCGCGCTGTCCACCTTTCATCGGGCAGTGGTACGATTGGTGCGCGCGCCACGACAGCGGAAACGATTGCAGGGCTGCTTGCCGCTGAGCGCACAGCCACCGAAGCCGCGTTGAGCGGCATTCCAGTGGTTGCCAGTTCCGGCGACGCGGTAGCGCATCTGGCGCTGCGTGGAACTCTGCGCCAGGCGTATCAGCGCGCTGGTCTGGGTCAGGATTACAATGCTGGCAATGTGCAGTTGCTGGCACACCAGGATCCAATGGCATATGCGTCCGGTGTCAGTATGCTGTATGGGCGACAGCGTTTTGAGGCAAGTCAGTTGATCGGCAGTTTTGGGTATGAAGTGCTGCTGGCAACCGGGTCAGGTGCGCAACAAGGCATACCGCAGGTAGCTGGCGCAACCACTTCGACGGCTTTGCCCCTTATCTATCTGACCAGTGAGGGGACGCTGATCGGCGAAGACATGTATGCCGCTGAAGCGTATCTGTCGCGTGCACCCGAAGCGCAGGGACGTCTTCTGACCCATGATGCGCTGCGCACGGTCGCAATTGTTGCGATTATTACGCTGGCGCTCTGGCAGGTGGCACAACCATTCATCGGAGCGTAACGCGGAGTGATGCGATGTCCTTTCTGCGCGATCCAAAACGCCTGATTGCTACTCTGGTCGCTGGTGTAGCCGGGTTGCTGGTGTTGCTCGATTTCACTGGTCCGTTGCCAGTAGTCAATTTTCTGGCGCAGATAGTGCTCGACTGGACAGCTCTGATCGCTGCGTTGGCGCTGGTGGTCGGTCTGGTGAATGTCGCTGGCAATCATATCGGGCGCGTCACACGGCGCGATACAGAGTGGGGGTACAGCCTGATCCTCCTGATTGCAATGGTCGTTGTCATTTTTGTAGGAACACTGTACCCATTGCAGAGCCCGGATGGCAGTCTTACGCTCCCGTCGAGCCTGATCGAACAACCGGTTCGCATTGTTTTCAGCGCCGTCTATGCACCGCTGGCAAGTTCGTTGCTGGCGCTGCTGACGTTCTTTAGTCTGAATGCAGCGCTGCTTGCCGTACGTTGCCGTACTGCCGATGCGCTGGTGATCATCGCAGTGGCGCTGGTTGTGCTTGTTGCGACAGCGTTACCGCAACTGGAATTGGCGCCATTGATCGGTGATGGTCTGCGCTGGTTTTCAGATTATGTCGTGCTTGCTGGTGCGCGCGGCTTACTGATCGGTGCTGCCATTGGTGCATTAGTTGCAGGGGTGCGGGTGTTGTTCGGGTTCGATCAACCGTACCTTGATCGTTGATAAATGGACGCTTTCAGGCGGTTCTCCGCTTCAGAAACATCAGCGTCCAGGGAGCAGGTGGTGAGCCAGTCGAAGCGTAATCCTCATTTGCCGCCCTGGCTTCAGGATGTACCATTGCCGCCCAGGCCGCCGAATGTTGATCAACCGGCGGGTGGCGCTCCGCTCTTTGCTGGCTTGCCCGAGTGGTTGCGTGATGAGAACGAAATACCCTCGTCCACCACTCCTGACTGGTTGAGTCAGACGCCCGCACCGCCGCATCCAGAGCCGGATTGGTTGCCTGTTCCTGATCAGACGGCTCATCTCCCCTCTGAAACAACCGCGCTACCAGAGGTGTCGCCCCCTTCCTGGCTTCAGTCACTGCGCGAGACTATTGTACCTCCCGAAAAAGAAGCCGGGAATGAGCCGCTCCCCTCCACATTTGCCACTAAGCCGGGGGATGTTCCGCAGACCGGGTCGAGCGGCAGCGAGATGGAAGTTCCGTCCTGGCTGATAGGCGAACAACTCGACCGCGGATCTGATGAGTCGGCGGAACAGCCTGCCAGTAGTGCCTTTCCTCCCTTGTCTGGTGCTGCTGATGAAACTGTTGAACCGGTCGATCTCCCTGCGTGGCTTCGCGAATTGCCAGTCGATAATGCGTCGCAGTTGTCGCCTTCCTCGCGAATTGCATCGCGTGGTGAGGAACTTCCTGCCTGGCTGCGTCAGGATGAACCATCAATCACAGCATCACCAGAAGACTCTCGATCTGCCAGTGACCTGCCCGACTGGTTGCGCGACATTGCCGCTGTGCCGCCTGCACCTCCTGCTGCGCCGGTCGCGCCGGTCGCAGAGACTGCGCCGCCCGCCAGCGACCTGCCCGACTGGTTACGTGACATCGCCGCTCAACCGGCTGCATCTCCCGCCGCGCTGTCTGCGCCGGTCGCAGAGACTGCGCCACCCGCCAGCGACCTGCCCGACTGGTTGCGCGACATTGTTGCTCAACCGCCTGCACCTCCTGCCGCGCCGGTCGCGCCGGTCGCAGAGACTGCGCCGCCCGCCAGCGACCTGCCCGACTGGTTACGTGACATCGCCGCTCAACCGGCTGCATCTCCCGCCGCGCCGTCTGCGCCGGT
>Ga0272447_1001251_pt1 | contig 16362 bp, 12 predicted proteins | sample YNPCB0133_FD_194589 | JGI IMG/M metagenome (GOLD analysis project Ga0272447, IMG submission 194589) | Hot spring microbial mat communities from Yellowstone National Park, WY, United States - YNP-CB-013-3 | ecosystem: Environmental > Aquatic > Thermal springs > Hot (42-90C) > Sediment | place... | reverse complement strand
GGCTGCTTCAGCAGGGCCATCTTCTTCGGGTTGAGTTCGGCCACGGCGTCAATTACCCCCAGCGCCTTCGCCTGTTCAGGGGTGAAGTAGGCGTCGCGGTCGGTATAGCGGATCACCTCTTCCTCGCTCATGTTGGTGTGGCGCATGATGATCTTGTTGATGGCGTCTTTGATCCGCAAGATCTCGCGGGCCTGGATTTCGATGTCCGAGGCTTGGCCTTGGGCGCCGCCCAGCGGCTGATGCATGTGGATGGTGGCGTTGGGGAGGGCATAGCGCTTGCCCTTTGTGCCGGCCATCAGCAGCAGCGTGCCGAAGCTAGCCGTCAGCCCGACGGCGAACGTGGCGATCGGCGCGCTGATCATTTGCATCGTGTCGTAGATCGCCATGCCAGCATACACCGAGCCGCCTGGCGAGTTGATGAAGAACTGGATGTCCTTCTCGTTGTCCTCGCGCTCCAGAAAGAGCAGCTGGGCCACAATCAGGTTGGCCACCTGGTCGTTGATCGGCGTGCCGAGGAAGACAATGCGCTCTTTAAGCAACAGCGAGTAAATGTCGTAGGCGCGCTCGCCACGTCCGTTGGTCTCGATGACCATCGGGATGACGTTCTGGATCGCATCTGGCTGGGCCTGTGAGTTAACCGTTATCATAGCTACCTTCACCCTTTGCCGCTGATTGTCGGCTGCACGGATTAGCTAAACATTTGACGCGCGACTAGCTCTGGGCTGGCTCCTGGATGGCTGCTTCGAGCTCACCCTTGGCAATCTGCGCCATGCGCTGGAGCACTTTGTTCGACAAGATGTTGATCTCGATCGTCCTACGCAGATCAGGGGCGTTCAGCGCCTGCTTGACAGCGGCACGTGAGTAAGGGCCGGCGATGTAATCGATCCTGGCGTTGACCTCCTCCTCGCTCACCGTCAGCCCTTCGGCCTGAGCCAGTGCGCGCATCACCAGGCCGCGCCGCCCGCGCGATTCGGCAATCGCTCGCAGTTCTTCGCGGACGCCTTCTACGGTCTGGTTGCGTATCTTGAGCCATTCTTTGAATGGCATTTTGAGCGTGCGCTCAATGTCTTCAAAATATTCCTCGACCATTTTGTCCAGTTGGTCCTCGATGAACTCGGGCGGATAGCGCACCTCGGCCAGCGCCGCAAAGGCATCCAGCGCCTGAATAGCAAAGTTCTTCTCTTCTTCTGCTTCCTTGCGCTTGGCCAGCTTTTGGCGCAGGTCTTCGCGCAGCTCGGCCAGCGTGGTGAAATTGCCGACCGTCTGGGCCAGCTCGTCGTTGATGTCTGGCAGCGTCCGGCTGTTCACCCGTTTCACCTCGATAGTGACGTCGAGCGTGGCGCCCCTCATCGTGTCGTACGAGACATCTTCTGGCATGGTCAGCGTGAACTCTTTGCGCTCACCGGCGCTCATCCCGACGATGAATTCACTCAAGCCTGGAAGCAACTCGTCCTCTTTCTCCGTCGTGAGCAATATCTCCTCTTCGGTCTCAAGCGCGAGATCGCCGCTGTCTTGGTGTTTTGCTTCTATCTTCACCTCGACCAGGTCGCTGATCGCGGCGGGCCGCTCTACCAATTGGATGATGGCACTTTCCTCGCGCAGCTTTTCAAGCTCTTGCTCGATCTCCTCTTCGCTCACGACGATCTCTGGGAAGGGCAAGCGAATTGACCTGTAGTCTTTCAGGTCAACTGTCGGTTCCAAGGGAACGTGAGCGACGATTTGAAAGGGGGAAGCCTTTACTTCTATGATCCTTCCCGGGCCATACGGGTTGATCTTGGCTTCGTCCAAGGCTTTGGGGTATACCTGCTTGGCCAAATAATCGGCCAGCTCGAGGTTGAAGGCCTCCTCGCCGCCCACGGCGCGGATGACTGCGCCCAGCGGTGCATGGCCAGGCCGGAAGCCGGGAATATGGAACCGCTTGGAAAGCGCACGGGCGACTTCGCGTCGTGCGCGGTTCACCGTCTCGTCGTCTAGCGTGATCGTCAAGCGTACCGAATGGTTCTCTTGGGGTTCAACTTGAAGCTCCATGATCTATCCTAAGATGGGGACGGAGGGACTTGAACCCACACGCCTTGCGGCACATGATCCTAAGTCATGCGCGTCTGCCATTTCCGCCACGTCCCCTTAGGTCTCCCTTAGCTTGCGGCGATTATACTGTTACTATTACTTGGTTAAGTGCTAGGGGGCATTCGCCATTAGGGGCGAGGCCGGCTTGATGCCGGATGCCCCTGAGCGCTTAGGATGCGTTCATCTGTTGCCTGTGGAGCGTTTTTGGATGGCAGACAAAGTTCGTTCGTGGTTAAGCTGGCTGGGTGTGGGTTTGGTGGCGCTTCTCTCACTCAGCGCCCCGTTTGTCTTCGGCTTTGTGTACTATTTGGGGGTGACCGATGGGATCGAGATCAATGCTGGCGATCCCCTGCGTGAATCGCGCATCTGGATGATGTACGACCGCAATGGCCCCAGCGGCATCGGCTGGCTGCGCACCGCGCCGACCGATAGCCCACGCGACGGCGTCCAGTGCGCGCGCTCGCAGCTCATCCTGTTGAATTGGAACGGTGGGCCGTTGCTGGATGCCGAAACTCGCTATTGCCGCTGCTACGAGCTGACCGCCGACAACCGCCTGAAGGAATCATCGGTCGCCTGTGCACCGTAGCACGCACCACGCAATACGCAATACGCACTACAACAATGCGCGTCAACACCGGCCTGGCTAAGGGGCGCAAGTTGAAAAGCCTGCCGGGCGATCTGATCCGCCCGATCACCGACCGCGCCAAGCAGGCCATCTTTAACATCTTGATGGACGACGTGCGCGATTCGCGCTGGCTGGACCTTTTCGCCGGCACGGGCGCGGTGGGCATCGAAGCGCTCAGCCGCGGCGCGGCGGAGGTCACGTTTATAGACATCCTGCCGGAGGCGATCCGGCTGGTTCGTGAGAATCTGCGGATCACCGGCCTACAGGCCCGCGCCCGCGTGATCCGCCAGGATGCGTTCGATTACCTGGCGGGCCGGCCCAACGTCCACTACGACTTCATCTTCGTCGCCCCACCCCAGTATCAGGGGCTGTGGTCGCGCGCGGTGATCGCCATTGATGAGCAGATCAGTTGGCTGGCCGAGGCAGGCACAGTGATCGTCCAGCTCGACCCACGCGAGTATGCCCCGCTGACGCTCGATCACCTCATGCTGAGCGACCAGCGTCGCTACGGCAAGACCATGCTGCTGTTCTACGACCGGTGCTCATAGGTCAAAGACGGCGATCACCGCCGGCACCGGCTCAAAGGAGTTCATCGAGAGGTCGTCGTGCCCGCCTAGCCACAGCCCTGCCGACGCGCCGCCGTCCAGGTTCAGCGCGTGGCGGGCGTTCAGCACCGGCGAGGTTGCTAGGAAGTCGGCCAGGTCGTTCAGGGTCCACTGCGCCATTAACGTCACACCCAGCAGGACGCGGCCTTGCCGGTCTATCGCCACAAAGCTGCGCCGGTTGCGCCGCTCACCGTCCTCGATCGGCGGGACGCGCCGGCCGTCCACCACCAACATCGGGAAGCTCTGCACTGCCTGGCGGATGGCCGGGTCGGGGCGATAGGGCTGCGCGTGCAGCGACTGAATGCCCGGCTTGCCGTGGCGCAGGAAGAACATCCCGCCGAAGCCGCGATAGCTGCGCCCGAACGCCTGCCCATCGGCGATCAGCAGGCCGGTGGCGCGAAAGTCCTTGTCGAAGAAGCCGCCGTTTATCACCAGCGTCGCGCTGCTCGCCGCCTGCCAGTCCCGCACGCTGCGCGGCGCCTGTGGGTCGTAGAGCACGCGCAGCGTCGCCCGTTGCGCGTCCACTCGTGTGACGATCAGCCGTTCGGTGTGGCCGTTGATCTGCGCCGGCGTGCGCAGCAGCGCGATGCCGGGGCTGAGCGTGAGCCAGGTTGTTTCTTTGGCTATCTGCGCTGTGGGGGTAGGGGAGGCAAAGATCGTCGCTTGGATAGTCGGCGTGTGCGCCGGTTGTGCGTCGCAGGCTGCTAGGCAAAATATTAGGCATAGCCAGCCAGCGAGGTATGCTTTGTGCATCAGGGGAATTTTAGGTTCATCGCTTGTTAGATTCTTCGCGCTCAGAATAATGACAGGGGAAGCAGGGCGCCGGCAACCCCTGTGCGCTCGACATTGAAGTAGATGAGAAGTCACCTGCCTCGAATGACGGATGCACCTGTCGTGAGACGTCCCGGTCAGCTTACAATGCGCTGGCCTATCTCTCATGGTGAGCGCATTGTCCGCTGAAAGGGTGCATTCGCGCCTGGGCGTGCCCTGGGTTAGCCGGCTCTTCCTCGCCGCCTTCCTGATCGCTTATGCGGTTGTGTTGATCCGCACGGCCTGGATGTGCGACGACGCCTTTATCACCCTGCGCACGGTGGATAACTTCGTTCGGGGCTATGGGCTGGTGTGGAATCCGGGCGAGCGGGTGCAAGCTTACACCCATCCGCTCTGGTTGTTCGTGCTCTCCGCTCCTTACGCCATCACCAGGGAGCCGTTCTACACCACGCTCGCCCTCTCGATGCTGCTGGCCATCGCCACGGCACTTCTGTTGCTGTGGCAAAGCCGTGGTAGCGTCGTTCGGTTGGCGCTGGTCGGCCTGTTGCTCATCGGGTCAAAGGCGTTCGTGGACTACTCCACCTCTGGCCTGGAGAACCCGCTCTCGTGCTTGCTGTTGACAGTTTGCCTGTGGCTTGGCTTGGAGAAGCAAGTGACCCATGCCGTGTTCGTAGGTGCGTTGGGCGGATTGCTGATGCTCAACCGGCTGGACCTAGGGCTGCTCGTTGGGCCGTTGCTTGCCTTCGTCTTTCTGCGCGCGCCGAGGCAGGTTGCTCTTCGCACGGCTATGGTGGCCATGCTGCCGGTGGCAGGGTGGATTCTGTTCGCGCTGATCTATTACGGCTTCCCCTTCCCCAACACGTTCTACGCCAAGCAATCCATCGGCATCCCGCGTCACGAGTATGTGGAGCGTGGATTGGCCTATCTGATTGAGACGGCGGTGGCCGACAGCGCCACGTTGGTCGGCATTGCTGCAGGGGTGATCGCAGCGCTCTGGCAGCGGAAGGGAGAGTTTGCCGCCGCAGTGCTGGGGATCGCGCTGTACCTGTGCTACGTCATCTGGATAGGTGGGGACTTCATGGCCGGCCGGATGCTCAGCGTGCCTTTGGCCGGGGCACTTTCGCTGCTGGCAGCGAGCAAGGGGGCATGGGAGTTCATCGCCGGCAAGCTGGCTTTGATCGCCGTGGCGGCGGCAACGCTGATCAACCGTCCCTACCTGCTGGGTGACCCACCGCTGCGCGGCGTGTTCGATGGTTCGGCGGTGAAGACGCCGATTGGGGCTGTTGCCGAATTCGGCCTGTATCACATCGCCGACGAACGCGCGCACTATCGCGCGCTGTGGTTGCTGCCGGCGCTGAAGGGCGAGGCTGATCCGCTGCGCTTCGAGAGGATTGAACAAGGTCGCGCGCTCGCTCGCAGTGGCGCATACTTTCACGTTTTTACGCTGATCGGGATGGTCGGTTACTACGCCGGCCAGGGCGTCGAGATCGTCGATCCCTTGGCCCTCTCGGATGCGTTTCTCGCCCGGATCGGCCTCCACACGCATCCCAGCGACTGGCGGCTGGCCCACGTCGAACGCCCCTTGCCGGACGGCTACCTGCTGACCCGGTTTAGCGGTGAGAATCACATCCGCGATCCACAGCTCGCAGCGCGCTACGAACAGCTTCAGCTATTGACGAGAGGCCCGCTGTTTGCCCCAGAGCGGTTGTCCGCTATCTTCGCCCTGAATGCGCAACCGCCGCTCTTTGCCAGGCTCAACGCCGATCAAGATATACGCTATGACTATTACCTTTCCTTCTTTCACCCCCGAGGATTACGGCTGGACAGCCGGGCTCTGGACGTGGTCTTCTCCGGACCGCGATCAGGTCATCGTTTGTTCGTCCGCGCCGATGGCAGCTACCGCTTGGAGCTTAGGAGCGATCGCGGGCGCGATCTGAGGATGGAACGCCTCGCCGCAGATGACGGGGTGTTGCTGGTGGACCTTGAGGACGTGGATGCAGTGCGCGTGGTCCCGCTCGATGGCCAGTCCATCGTGGCCCGCTACGTCCTGGTATCACCCGCGGTGGATGAAGAGGGTCATCCTGTGCGCTCGTCTTCCGTGGCGCTGAATCTCTCTCGGCCGCAAATCTCTGCCTGGGCGATCACTGATCCGAACAAAGAGCCGCTCTGGGTAACGCAGCCCTCGCTGCCTCTTCTCCTTAACATCGCTGAACGGCGTCCCCACGTCTTGCAAGTGAGCGTCTTTCCGCTTTGCGCGTCGGGCAAAGACCAAGCGCTTCGGCTGAAGCTAAACGGCCGGCCCTTGGCTGCGCACACATGGGCGAATTGCGGGTCTGGATTTGGGCCGCGCTGGGAGACGACGATCGTGCTAAACCCAGAGCAGGTACATCGGGGCTGGAATTTGTTGGAAGTCGAGGCTGAATACGGCGTGGTCCTCTCGGACGTTGCGCCGGAGACCGGCGATGGGCGAGTGATGTACGTGGGTTTTAACCGTCTGTGGCTGGAGCCGGCTCGGTAATGGGATTATATGACTTGTGGTATTGACGTGTGAGCGTGAGTGCTGCTCGTCGTGTGCTGTCTGGTGACTGCTTCGTTGTAGTCATTTATTTGTGCTAACGCGTGTGGCGCTCGATGTTGGGCCTTAGTGTGAACTGAGCAGATATAGTCATAGCTCTAGTAATAACTGCCTATGCGAAATCAAAATATCTTCCCCGGCTAACCAAAGCCCCACGGATTCACACAACAACCTGTCCCCTTTGCTGCGCTGCGCTGTGCACTGCACTATATCTGTAGCTGAGCGTACAGAGACAAGCTAACCTAAATGATAAACGTCCCCTTGATGAGTGCATTCACGGTGAGGAGCAGAACTCTGGCTGGATGGACAACGACAATGCCATCACCCACTCCCAGTTCGCCTTCGCTGGCGGCATAGCTTGTGTAGAAGGTTGCCCTTATTGGCGAATGCATCCTCTGATGACTGCGGCCTACAGTATGATAGTAAGCGGCATGAGTCTTCGAGAGGCTATCGCGCGTGAGCTGGAGAAATTAGGACAAGACGAACTCGAACTGGTCCTAACGCTTGTGCACGCGCTGGCATCGCCGACCTCATCTCGCAGGGCGAGGATGGTGGAATGGCTTTTAGACCACTACTTGCAGGCAGTGATGCGCCTCCGCGTAACCGAGCACCACGAAGGCCGAATGAGGATGTCGATCCAATGGCTCAGCGTGCGGCAGAGGCGCTTGAGAAGATGTGGGACATCGCACGCGCACAGGGCATAACTGACGAAGACGTCTTGGCAGAAATTCAAGCGCACAGGGCACGCAGGCTCAGTCAACAGCAAGGTTACTCATTGTGTTAGCAGGCAAGGCTTTCGTCGCTACGTTTTCGGAGGCTAAAGCTTGCTGCGAGTTGTCTTGGACACGAATGATGATAACAAGTTTTTAGCAGCTGCTGTGGTAGGCCGTGCAGATTACATCGTGAGCGGAGATAAACACTTACTTTCCCTAGAAGAGTTTGAGGGTATTCCTATCCTTAACTCGCGTCAGTTTTTACAAGTGATTCAGTCGTCCTCATTTCTCACCTAATTCTTTCTGCCATGTTTGATGAATTCTCTAGGGTTACCGTCATCGGCGGCGGATTGGCCGGTGTCGAAGCGGCTTGGCAGATCGCTCAGCGCGGAATCAGGATTTGCCTATACGAAATGCGGCCGGCCAGGATGACCCCTGCCCATACCACTGACCGCCTGGCCGAGCTGGTCTGTAGCAACTCGCTCGGCGCAGACCAGCCCGACAAAGCCCCCGGCCTGCTCAAACAGGAGATGCGCCTGCTCGGCTCGCTGGTGCTCGCCTGCGCCGAGCAGTCCGCCGTCCCCGCCGGCAGCGCCTTGGCCGTGGACCGCGAACGCTTCGCGCAGCGCGTTACCGAGCAGATCACCGCCCACCCCCTGATCACCGTGATCCGCCAGGAGGTGACGCGCATCCCCGACGGCGTGACCGTGATCGCCAGCGGCCCGCTCACCTCCGACGCGCTGGCCGCCGAGATCGCCCGCCTGGCCGGCACGGACCACCTCTACTTCTGGGACGCCATCGCCCCGATCGTGACCGTGGATTCGATTGACTTCAACATCGCCTTCCGCGCCTCGCGCTACGGCGGCGAGGCCGACGGCGACTACATCAACTGCCCGATGACGCGCGCCGAATACGAGGCGTTCGTCGAGGCCCTGCTGACCGCGGAGACGGCGACCCTGCGCGACTTCGAGCTGCGCGACGAGCGCTTCTTCGAGGGCTGCCTGCCGATCGAGGTGTTGGCCCGCCGCGGCAAGGACGCGCTGGCCTTCGGCCCGCTGCGGCCAGTCGGCCTGCGCGACCCGCGCACCGGCAAGCGCCCCTACGCCGTGGTCCAACTGCGCCAGGACAACGTCGCCGGCACGCTCTACAACCTGGTCGGCTTCCAGACCAACCTCAAGTTCCCCGAACAGGATCGCGTCTTCCGCCTGATCCCCGGCCTGCAGAACGCCGAGTTCGTGCGCTACGGCCAGATGCACCGCAACACCTTCATCAACGCGCCGGTTCTGCTGGCCCCTACCCTGCGCCTTAAGCCGGAGATAGATCCGCGCCCGATCTTCTTCGCCGGCCAGATCGTCGGCGTGGAGGGCTACGCCGGCAACGCCGCGACCGGCCTACTGGCCGGCATCAATGCTGTCCGCGCCCTGCGCGGCCAGCCCCTGGTGACGCTGCCGGCGACCACCATGCTCGGCGCGCTCTGCCACTACGTGACGCACGCCGACCCTAAGCACTTCCAGCCGATGAAGGCCAACTTCGGCCTCCTGCCGCCGCTCGCGCACCCGCCGCGCGAGAAGCGCCTGCGCGGAGCGGCCTACGCCGAGCGCGCCCTGCGCGACCTGCGCGCCGCGATCGAAGCGCAGGGCATCCTGAGCGACCTGGCCATGCCCGTCGCCCAATGACCGCCGGCTTTCTCGCGACCGCCGACCTCAGCCCGAACGCGATCGAGCAGGCCCGCCGGCGGACGTCCAACTACATAGACCTGACCAGCAGCAACCCCACCCACCAGGGCCTGATCTTCCCTGCCGAGGTGCTGCGCGCAGCCGCTGAGCGCTACTGGTCATCCCGCCGCTACGACCCCGACCCGCGCGGCGACCTGGCCGCGCGCCAGGCGATCGTCACCTACTACGCGCAGCGCCAGCCGGCCCTGCCCCTCACCCACGACCAGATCTTCCTCACCGCCAGCACCAGCGAGGCCTACGGCCTGCTCTTCACCCTGCTGGCCGACCCAGGCGATAACCTGCTGGCGCCCGACGTGACCTACCCGCTCTTCGAGCACCTGGCCGCCGCCCATCACATCGCGCTGCGGGCCTACCGGCTGGACGAGGCGCGCGGCTGGCAGATTGACGAGGATTCGCTGCTGCGGGCAGCCGACGCGCGCACCCGCGCCGTGCTGCTGGTCTCGCCGCATAACCCAACCGGCGCGGTGATCCAGTCCTCGCTGCCCGCGCTCAGCCGGCTGGGCCTGCCGCTGATCTGCGACGAGGTGTTCGCCGAGTTCCCCTACCGCGTCGCCAGCGTGCCGCCGATCGCCGCGCTGCATCCCGATCTACCGGTCTTCACCCTGAATGGCATCTCCAAGATGTTCGCCCTGCCCGACCTCAAGCTGGGCTGGATCGCGCTGAACGCGCCGGCTGCCGCGCGCTACGCGGCGCGGCTGGAGCTGCTCAACGACCTGTATTTAGGAGCCAACGGACTGGCCCAGGCGATGCTGCCGGACCTGTTCGCGCGCGGGATGGACTTCGTCACGGCGATGCGGGCGCGCGTCCGCGCCGCGTTGACGATGGCGCTTGAGCGATTGTCCGGCTGCCCTGTCCTACACGTCCAGCCGCCCGACGGCGGCTATTACCTGTTCGTGCGCGTCGCCGGCTGCGAGGACGAGGAGGCGCTGGTCCTGCGCCTGCTGGCGCGCGGCGTGCTGGTGCATCCGGGTTATTTCTACGGCTGCCAGGCTGGCGCGCACCTAATGATCTCCTGCCTGGTTGCGCCGGACGCGCTGGCGCAGGGGGTGGAAGAAATCGCAATGGCAATTTGTCAGTAGAATAAGAATAAAAGTAAGGATATGCCCCGTACCCGCATCTCACACGAGACCGCGCCTGAACCGCAGCGCGCCTTCTTGGTCGGCGTCGCCTTCCGCGACCCGGCCTACCGGGACGGCGCGCGCCTGCCGCTCGAGGCCTCGCTCGCGGAGCTGGCCCTGCTCTGCAAAACCGCCGGCCTGGAGGTGATCGGGCAGACGACGCAAACGCTGGACGCCCCCCACCCCAAGACCTTCATCGGCCCCGGCAAGGTGGAGGAGCTGAAGGCTTGGCAGCGCGCGCTGGACTTCGATGTAATCATCTTCGACGACGAGCTTTCGCCCCGCCACCAGCGCGAGCTGGAGGAAGCCTTCAACGATGAGCTCATCATCCTCGACCGCACCGCGCTGATCCTGGACATCTTCGCCCAGCACGCCCGCACCCGCGAGGGCGCGCTGCAGGTGGAGCTGGCGCAGTATGAATACCGCAAGCCGCGCCTGACCCGCCAGTGGACGCACCTGGCGCGCCAGGCCGGCGGCGCCGCCGGCCGCAGCGGCACCGGCGGCGTCGGCCTGCGCGGCCCCGGCGAAACCCAGCTCGAGATTGACCGCCGCCGCATTGACGAGCGCATCGCCAAGCTCCGGCGGGAACTGGAAGAAGTGCGCCGCCAGCGCGCCCAGCACCGCGCCCAGCGCCGGCGCGCCGAGATCCCGGTCGTCGCCATCGTCGGCTACACCAACGCCGGCAAATCCACCCTGCTCAATGCGATCGCCCAGGCCGACGTGCTGGCCGAGGACAAGCTCTTCGCCACGCTCGACCCCACCACCCGCCGCGTCCGCTTGCCGCGCGGCCACACTGCCCTCTTCACCGACACGGTCGGCTTCATCCAAAAGCTGCCCACCCAACTGGTGGCCGCCTTCCGCGCCACGCTGGAGGAGATCACCGAGGCCGACGCCCTGTTGCACGTGGTGGACGTCACCCACCCTCACGCGCTGGAGCAGGCCCAGACCGTGCTGGACACGCTGCGCGAGCTGGGCGCGAGCAACAAGCCGGTGATCACCGCGCTGAACAAGGCCGACCGCCTCTCGGCTGAGCAGCGCGCTGCGCTGGCCGGCGGCTTGCTCAGCGAGGGGATGTTCATCTCCGCCCTCGCCCGCGAGGGGCTGGACGCCCTGTTAAGCGAGATCGAGGCTGTCCTCTTCGAGCGGCTGGTGCCGATCCGCGTGCGCCTGCCCTACAAGGCCGGCGACCTGATGGCGCTCTTCCGCCGCGAGGGCGCGGTGGAGAGCGAGCTGCCTGAGGAGCGCAGCGTGGTGATCAGCGGGCGCATCCCCGGCCGGCTGCTGGACGTCTTCACGCCCTACGCCGCGCGCTGAGCAACTGATGGACCCTGCCTCGGCGCGTCAAGCCGAGCACAGCGAAGCAGCGCTCAGTGCGAGAGGATCTGCGAGAGGAACAGCCTGGTGCGCGCCTCTTTCGGATCGCCGAAGATCTGCTCCGGCGTCCCGCTCTCCACGATCCGCCCCTGGTCGAAGAAATACATCGTGTCGGCCACCGCGCGGGCGAAGCCCATCTCGTGCGTCACCACCATCATCGTCATCCCGCTCTCGGCCAGCTCGATCATCACGTCGAGCACCTCTTTGATCATCTCCGGGTCCAGCGCGCTGGTTGGCTCGTCGAAGAGCATGATCTTGGGCTGCATCGCCAGCGCCCGCGCGATCGCCACGCGCTGCTGTTGGCCGCCGGAGAGCTGGCCGGGGTACTTGCGGGCCTGCTCGGGGATGCCCACACGCCGCAACAACTGCATCGCCACCTCCTCGGCCTGGGCGCGCGGCCAGCCGCGCACCCAGATCGGCGCGAGCGTGATGTTCTCCAACACCGTCAGGTGCGGGAAGAGGTTGAACTGTTGGAAGACCATGCCGGTCTCCATCCGCACGCGCTCGATGTCGCGCACATCGTGCGAGAGCCGGATGCCGTCCACGATGATCTCGCCGCGCTGGTGCTCTTCTAACCGGTTGATCGTGCGGATGAAGGTGGACTTGCCGGAGCCGGACGGGCCGAAGATCACCACCACCTCGCCGCGCTTCACCTCCATGCTGATCCCGCGCAGGGCGTGGTAGTGGCCATACCACTTGTGCACGTCGCGGCAAATGATGATCGGTTGCTCGGCCTTCGCTTGGTCGCTCATCGCAATTCACCGTTCGGTGTTTAGACGCCTCTCGAGCCGCTGGCTCAGGTCGGACATCAGGTAACAGAATACCGCATAGACCAGCGCGACGAACAGATACACCTCGGCCTGTAAGCCGAGGAAGTCCGGCTGGGCCAACACCGCCTTGGCGATCCCCATCAGCTCCAGCAGGCCGACGATCACCACCAACGAGGTGTCCTTGAAGAGGGCGATGAACTGGCCGACCAGGACGGGGATGACGATCTTTAGCGCCTGGGGCAGGATGATCAACAGCATCATCTTCCAGGTGTTCAACCCCAGCGCGCGGGCGGCCTCGTATTGGCCGCGCGGGATGGCCTGAAGGCCGCCGCGCACGTTCTCGGCCAAGTAGGCCGCGCTAAAGAGGACGATGCCGGCCATCGCCCGCACCACGCGGTCAATCGTGACGCCGGGCAGGAACAGCGGCAGCATGAGCTGGGCCATGAACAGCACGGTCACCAGCGGCACACCGCGCAACACTTCAATGTAAGTGACCGAGAGCGCGCGCACCGCCGGCAGCCCGGACTGCCGGCCCAGCGCCAGCAACACCCCCAACGGGAACGAGAACACGATCCCCACCACGCTGAGCAACAGCGTCAGCAACAGGCCACCCCACAGGTTGGTGGGCACCAGCGGCAGGACGCTGCCTTCGCCGCCGAAGCCGCTGACCAGCACGATCACCAACGGGAAGTAGATCACCCAACCGAAGACGGCCCAGCGCGCCAGGCGCGCCCTGCGCCAGCGGCCCAGCCCCAGCCCCAGCGCGCCGGCTGCGCCGGCGGCCAGCAGCGCGATGCGCGTCTCGCCCTCAAAGACCAGCGCCAGGACAACAGGCAGCCCGACGACGCCCAGCGCATTGGCGCGCCGACCGCGCCCCCAGACGCCATACGACAGCCCGATCAGCGCGGCCAGCAGGCCGACGCAGGCCCAGACGCGCCAGGTGGCCGAGGCCGGATACTGGCCGACCAGGAAGAGGCGCAGGTTGGCCGTGATCACCTCCCAGCGCGCCTGGCCAAGCGCCCATTCCAGCGCGCTGCGCCCCGCCAGAAAGATCAGCGCGGCGCAGATTGCGGTCAGCAGCGCGTTGTACCAGGTGCTGAACAGGTTCCTGCGCAGCCAGCCAAGCAGTGTGTAGCGCTCAAAGGGCGGAGGCAGCACCTCCGCCGGCGCAGGCAACGAGGATGTGCTCATCTCACCGCTCCACCAACCGCACGCGGCGGTTGTACCAGTTCATCAATACTGACGTGAACAGGCTCACCGAGAGATACACGATCATCACGATGGCGATCACTTCCACCGCTCGGCCGGTCTGGTTGATGACCGTGCCGGCCACGCCGAATAGATCGGGATAAGCGATCGCCACCGCCAGCGAGGAATTCTTCGTGAGATTGAGGTACTGGCTGGTGAGCGGCGGGACGATCACGCGCAGGGCCTGCGGGAAGATGATCAACTGAAGCGTGCGCCGGCCGTTCAGGCCCAGCGCCCGCGCCGCCTCGATCTGGCCTTTGGGCACGGACTGGATGCCGGCCCGCACCACCTCGCCGATGAAGCCCGCCGTGTAGATCACCAGCCCCAGCAGCAGGGCCATGAACTCCGGCGTCAGCGTGCGCCCGCCCTTGAAGTTGAAGCCGGCGATCTCCGGCTGGCTGAGCTGCAGCGGCGGCTGGGGGAGGATGAACCAGCCGACCGCCGTCAGGCCGAGCCAGACCGCGAGGGCCGGCAGGGCGATCGGCTTGGGCCGGCCGCTGCGCGCCTGCCACCACCGCAGGCCAAACACAACCAGGACAGCAACGACAACCGCCCCAGCAAAGCAGGCCAGGTAAAGCGACCAGGTCTCCGTCGGCTCGCCCCAGGGAATCGCCACCCCGCGGTTGCTGAGGTAGATCGGCCCGACGCTGATCGCCTGGCGGACGCGGGGCAGCTTGAGGAAGATCGCCGTGTAGATGAAGATCAGCAGCACCAGCAGCGGCACGTTGCGCATCAGCTCGACGAACAGCCAGGCCAGGCGGTTCACCAGCCAGTTGCCGGAGAGCCGCGCGATGCCGACAGCGATGCCCAGCACGGTGGAAAAGACGATGCCGAGGACGCTCACCAGCAACGTATTAAGCAAGCCGGCCAGCAGCGCACGGGCGAAGGTGTCGGTGTTGCTGTAGGGGATCAGCGACTCGCCGAGGTCGAAGCCGGCGGCGTTCTCCAAGAAGCCGAATCCCAACGTCACGCCCTGCCGGGCGAGCGAGTCGGCCATGTTGCGGAAGGCCAGGTAGAGCAGGCCGGCGACGACCGCGACCACGATCACCTGAACCGCAGCCTGGATGAAGCGGTCGTCGCGCCAGAAGGCGCGGCCCAGCGACCGCGGGGACAATCGAACATCCGCCATTGCTTTGCGGGGGAGTTATAGCTTTAGATGGCCAGATGCGCAACTAAACATGGGCAGGCGCAGCGCTGCCATCGGCGTCGTCTGAGTCAGGATAGCCGAGGTGCGTTCATCACTCTGACCACGAAGAGAATGGCGAGTGAAGAATTCAACCAAGCACCGACGTCTATGCTTGCCTAGAAAGTGCTTCGCTTATTGAACTTCCGGCGGCAATAAAGAAATGACAAGCTCGTAAAGTTTTTCTGCGGCAGAGAGTGCCCGCTCAAACTGTCCATGCTCTGGTTCCACTGCAAGTCCAGGGTAACGATAGAGGCGAGCGTATGGTGTCAACTCTATGCCGAGGTCAATCCAACTGGCAAATTCGTCTGCGTATAACGCAGCAGTCCGCAGCAACAACTCGATGTCGTGTGTATGTTCGGGCTGATGGTCATGGAACACCAGATAACCTTTGATAGCTTTCTCTGCTGCTTGCTGGCAGTGATAAATCGCAGTGTCTAGAAGAGGTGGTGTGCTTGCTGCGAGCACGCGTGCTGAAGCCAAATCACGTTGTGCTTTGGTGAGCCAACCTCGCACGAGTTGCATCTTGGCACCGGTCATATAGCAGCCTTCCCTGATGCGCAACTTTATACTCCAGAGAAGCTGGGACAGCTTTTAGGGAGTCAAATTCAGTGCGAGTCCTCACGATGACATCTTTGGCAACACCAAGCCCACTCAAGCAGCGGTGACCTAACAACGCCCGCTGGTAGTCTGAGAGATCACTCTCCGAGACAATCACCATCACGTCTATGTCGCTGCCATTTGATGGTTCGCCCCAGGCATGTGACCCAAACAGGATGATCTGCTCTGGATTAAATCGCTCGACTAGCCGCCGCGTTATCTCTGATAACAGGTCTTCTCCTATCTGCGCGCCCATGTACGTTAAATATAAAGCAACTTCAGGAAGGTGCATTCGTGGCTGGGAGCAGAACCTCGTCAGGCGGCAGCAGTGCTGTTGCCTATCCTACAGATAGACTTGCGCTAGTGGGCGGTAGCCCCTAGATGAACGCGCCTCTTATGCAGCGGTGACGATTCTGCAACTTGCCAGCCCGCGCGAGCAAAACGCGGAGCAGAGACTACTTCACGCCCCACAGGCGGGTAGTGCCGTCACTGGAGGCGGAAGCCAGCCGGCCATCCTTCATGAAGGCCACACCCAGCACGTTGTCAGTGTGTCCCTTGAGCGTCTTCAGCAGCTTGCCGTCGCTGACTTGCCAGAGGTTAATCGCGCCGTCCAGCGCACCCGAAGCCAGGAGCGCGCCATCGGGGCTGAAGGCCACTATGCCGACGATGCTCTCGTGGCCCTTGAGCGTCTGCGCTGGCTTGCCATCCGCCACCCGCCAGAGGCGCACGACTCTGTCTGCCCCGGCTGTGGCCAGCAGCGCATTATCCGGGCTGAAGGCGACTGACAGGATGGGTTTCTCCTGTTTGGGCAATTCGCTGGCCAGCTTGCCGTCTGCCACCTGCCAGAGGCGGATTATCCCGTCCGTCGAGGCAGTCGCCAGCAACTGCCCATCGCTGCTAAAGGCCAGGCTAGAGCTCATCCCAAAAATGGTAAAACATGGTCACCTGGCAGAGAGGTGACCGCTGATGGACTTAAC
>Ga0272447_1001249_pt1 | contig 16382 bp, 8 predicted proteins | sample YNPCB0133_FD_194589 | JGI IMG/M metagenome (GOLD analysis project Ga0272447, IMG submission 194589) | Hot spring microbial mat communities from Yellowstone National Park, WY, United States - YNP-CB-013-3 | ecosystem: Environmental > Aquatic > Thermal springs > Hot (42-90C) > Sediment | place... | reverse complement strand
GTGGGAAGCGAGGGGGTCACGCGGGTGTGGCTGGCACGTCACGCGGAAACCGCCACACCGCATCTGCTGCATGGGGCGGAGTCGGATGTGCCGCTGGGAGAGCATGGCCGACGGCAGGCGGCTGCCGCCGCCGAATGGTTCGCCGCCCAGGCTCCGCAGGTGGTCGTCTCGTCTGCCATGCGACGGGCCATCGAGACTGCCGAGCCGATTGCCCGACGTTGTGGGATCACCCACGAAATCGAGCCGCTCTGGCATGAACGACGGGTTGGGGTGTTCAGCCAGCGCTGTGGGCCGGACGTGGAGCAAGCCTGGCAACGGACCTTGCAAGCCTGGCAAAGTGGGGACCTCGACTTTGCCGTGGACGGGATGGAAAGTTTTGCCAGTATTCAACAGCGTGTCCTGCCCGTGTGGGAGCATGTTACCACGCGTCACAGCGGCCAGCGGATTGTCATCATCGTTCACGGCGTGGTATGCAAAGTGCTCCTGCTGAGCCTGCTGCCTGGCTATTCACCGGCCGACTGGACACGCATCGGCAAAGCCCACAATCTCTCCGTCAGTGAGCTGATCTTCACGCAAGGCCACTGGCACGCCCTCCGTCTGCTTGAAGTGCCGGAGCCGGTACGCCAGGTGGATGCCTCCCGGCAAGCCAGCATCTCTCGCTCCACTGCCTGAGCAGGATGCTCCTTCTTCCACGTGCTCCCAGGTCTGAACGAGCTCTTCCGTTGCCCAACGATCAAGCTTTTGCTCTTCCGTTGCCCAACGATCAAGCTTTTCTTCCCGCAGCAAGGGATTTTTTCTCTTCCTCGACGATCCGCAGCTGGTAAAGCCGAGCTGTCCGTCTGGTTTCTCCCAGCTCGGATCCACTTGAGAAAATACGGATAGCCCACAACGACAGGCCAACCCTGTTCGGCCGGATTGTGCGGTTGTGATGAAGATGCGGGCAGAAACTATCCGATAGCAATGGCAGCCGGATCACGCAAGGGGGAACGAGGGGAAACGGGTGCCGGCCGGGTTGAGGGAGACAGCTTTATGACAGGCGAACAGGTGCTGACGTCGCCCAACGAGACGGAAACGCTGCGACGACAGCTCTTACAAGCCCAGCGGCTCAGCAGCGTCGGAGAACTGGCTTCCAGCATCGCCCACGAATTCAACAACATCCTGACCACCATCATCAATTCGGCCAAGCTGGGGTTGCGGCAGACCGACATCGCGGAGAAGCAGAATGCCTTCGAGCGGATTCTCAAGGCGGGTCAACGGGCCGCCGCCATCGCCGCCGGAATGCTCGGCTACGCCCGCAAGGGGGGTCAGCAACGGGAACCCTGTGACATCGCCCGACTGGTCGAGGAAGTCCTGATCCTGACCGGCAAGGACCTGTCCAAACATCGCATCCACGTGGAAACCCGCTTCCTGAGCCGACCGGTCATCTGGGCCGTTCCCGGACAGATCGAACAAATTCTGGTCAATCTCATCATTAATGCCCGTCAGGCGATGCCAGAAGGAGGTCGGCTGCGGATCGAAGTGCGGGACAACCCCAAGACGGAGATGGTCGAGATCGAGATTGCCGACACAGGCGTGGGCATTCCTCCGCAGCAGTTGCGTTTGATCTTCGAGCCGTTCTTCACCACCAAGCAACCGGATGAATACGGCCGCGGTGGCACTGGTCTGGGGTTGAGTGTCTGCCGGCAGATCATCGAACAGCACCACGGGCGCATCCGCGTCGAAAGCGTCGTGGGCAAAGGCTCCACTTTTACCGTCAAGCTGCCCAAGCGTTTGCCCGAGGATCCCGAGTTGGGTTCCCACGGTTGATACCACTGTTCCCCGGTTTGATAGCGGTTTTTCTGCCCGGTTTGCTTCCCGCTTTCCGCCCGCTGGTTCATTCCCGGCCCCTTTCTCATTCCCGAGACCAGTTCCTCATTCCCGAGACCGGTTCCTCACTCCCCGGTTATTTCCTCATTCCCGGGGCTTCTTCCTCATTTCTGCTCTTACCTGTGCCGCTTTGTCTTCTCATTCCTGGGCCTCATCCAGGAGTTGACGATCGGCCTGCCCTTCGACGAATTGTCGCACGCGTACATCGGCGGCCTGACGCAAGGCATCCGGGGGGCCATCGTAGAGAATCTGAGACTGTTCCGGGGGGAGCCGGGAACGGGGGTAGAGCATGATCACCCGCTGGGTGCAGGAAAAGACGGTGCGTAGTTCGTGGGTCACCACTACGGTTGTAATCTGGCGACGCTGATGAGTCTGGGCGATGAGGCGGTTGATCACATCGGTCATGATCGGGTCCAAGCCGGTGGTCGGTTCATCATAGAGCATCACCTGGGGGTCCAAAGCCAAGGCCCGGGCGATGGCCACCCGTTTGCGCATGCCCCCGGATAATTCGGCCGGCATCTTGTCCAGCACTTGTTCCGACAAGCCGACATCCCGCAGACGCTGGCGGACACGCAGCAGGATGTCCTCCGGAGCACACATGCGGTGCACCCGCAACCCCAGGGCGATATTCTCCAGCACGCTGAGGCTGTCGAAGAGCGCAGCTTGCTGAAAGACGAAGCCGACCTTCAGGCGCAAGCGGATCAACTCCGCACGAGACAGGTGATGCAAAGGCCGCCCTTCCCAGAGTACTTCGCCGTGCACCGGCCGGAGCAGACCCACGAGCAATTTCAGCAGCACCGACTTACCGCAGCCACTTTCCCCAATGATCGCCACACTCTCTCCCCGACGGATGACCAGATTCAGGTCCTGCAAGACGACCTGACGGTCGAAGGCGGCCGTCACGTGCCGCAGCTCTACCAAGGGGGCGTCCGGCACCGGTGCGCGTTCAGACCCGCCGGCAGGATCAGTAACGGTCATGGGGGTGTCACTCCCGCAACAACGATGTGCAACAGTCGGCCTGAAGAGCGATCCGAATACCCGGGCGAAATGAGTCGAGACATCGTCGGCAGTTTCCCTCAGATTCCCTCAGACACATAGCGAGGCTAAGAGCGTCCGGAAGGGGCGGAGTGCGCGCGAGGCGGAGTGCGGAGGTATCGAAGGAAAACGGTCAGCCAGCGGGCCAGGGCCCAGAGAACGACGAAGCCCACCGTGGTGACGACAAAGAGCGTCAGAGCGATATTGAGGGAGCCGGCCAGGACCCGGCCATCCCGGATCATGGCGGGAAAGCGGACCGTGACCATAATTGCCGCCGCACTGGTGGTGGTACTCAGGACGAAGAGCATCGGTACGGCGGTGACCCATGCCCAGCGTCCGCGACCGCTATTGACCAGCCAGGTGGTGACCAAAGCCAGCGCAAGGACGGCCAGCCCTTGATTGGCGATGCCGAACATCGGCCAGATGGTGTCGATACTGCCGGTGTAGATCAGCCAGCCGTAGCCGGTAGTGACCAGGGCGGTGGCGAGGACAGCCCCCGGAAGCCAATCGGTACGGGCCAGGGGTTGGTACATCCGACCTGCGGATTCCTGCAACAGGAAGCGGGCGATCCGCGTGCCGGCGTCGATGGTCGTAAGGATGAACAAGGCCTCGAACATGATGGCGAAGTGGTACCAGTATTTGAGGAGCCATTGACCGGTGATCCCCAGCCAGCGGAAGGCGTCCTCGAAGATGAGGGCCATGCCCACGGCCAGGGTCACCGCCCCGCCGGTACGTCCCCGCAGGGCTTCGCCCCCAACCCGTTCCTCGACCTGAGCCAGGTCCAGATGATGAGGAGCATCCACCTGAGCGGCATGGAGCGGATCGCGTGCCTCGGCCGGCAGATGCAGACCGTAACGCTCTTCCACCTGCTGCACCGCCGCCTGCCAGCGTGGAGCCACATCGATGCCGATATTCATCGCATAATACAAATCCTGCGGCAAACTCGCTGCCGTGATCAACGCCACCACACCGACCAGTCCTTCGATCAGCATGGCCCCGTAACCAATGCCGCGAATGTGGGACTCCCGTTCCACCATCTTGGGGGTGGTTCCAGAGGAAACCAGCGCGTGGAAGCCGCTGATCGCCCCGCACATGATGCAAATGAAGACAAAGGGGAAGATACTCCCGGGGAAAGTGGGGCCACCGTTGAGAAACACTTCATTGATCGGCGGAGCTTGCAGGGACGGATTAGCCAGCAGCACGCTGACCACCAGCAGGACCACGGTGCCGATCTTCAAGAAGCTGGAGAGATAGTCGCGGGGTCCCAGCAACAGCCAGACGGGGAGCACCGCCGCCACGAAGCCATAGAGGCACAGAGCCAGGATGGTTTGCTCTCGGCTCAGGGTAAAGTAGGGGGCCAAGGAGGAACCTGGAATCCAGTTTCCCACAATGACGGCGACCAGCGTCAGGACCGCACCCACCAGCGAGGCCTCGACGACCCGCCCGGGGCGCAGCCGGTACATCCACCAGCCCACTAACAGAGCAATAGGAATGGTACAAGCGATGGTGAAGGTGCCCCAGGCACTCCCCGGTACCACCTGCGTGCATCCGGCAGGCAGAGTAATGCCCCCGCCCTGATCCACCAAAGGAGTTTCGGCAGGAACGGCCAGGGTGAATCCTTCCGGTCGCTGGGTTGGCCTGATGTCCCCCGGATAGCGCAGGGTACAACCGGGAGGGAACAGGTACAGCCATCGCCCACTGCGGTGGGGTTGAGGCGGGGGTAGTTCGGTCGAGGCGGGCAAGCTGATGTGCAAGCCCGCCGGCAGTTTCACCTCCTCACCCCCCAGGGCCTTGACCACCACAAAGCCTAAACCAGCCAGGGCAATGATCACAATGAACAGGATCGCCAGCGTAGCGGCCAGCATGGCCGGATAGCCCAGTTCGGTACGGGCAATCTCCGCCAGGGATTTGCCATCGCGGCGGACACTGGCAGCCAACACAAGCATATCCTGCACTGCCCCCGCCAGGCAGACCCCAATGACCAACCACAACAACCCGGGCATGTAACCATACTGGATGGCCAGAACCGGCCCAATGAGCGGCCCTGCCCCGGAAATGGCCGCAAAATGATGACCGAACAGCACCCAGCGGTTGGTCGGATGGTAATTCTGTCCGTCGTAGAGGCGATGGGCCGGAGTCAGACGGCGATCATCCAGCACTGCCACCTTGGCCGCCAGAAAGGCCGAATAATACCGATACGCCACGGCCAACAATACCAGGATCCCAAGCAGGATCGGCATGGCGTGCAGGACCAACTGGCCGGTCCGAGGGTCCACATGATAGAGTGCCACAGCAAAGGCAGGCATGACCATCCCAAGGTAGAACCAAGCGGTGCAAGCGGGGTGTCACTCCGGCAGGGCCCGGCTCCTAGGGCAAGAACAAGAATGGGGACGGGGAAAGACCAACAGGGACATTAGTGCCTACCGGCTGCTCCCCGCGGCTGTAAGGGCCTCCTGTTCCAATTCTTCTTCGATCTGCCGCACCTCGGCCGATTCCTGTTTGGAGCGATACCAGGCCCAGAAAACAGCGAGCACTGCTGCGCTGGCGATCGTTGCTCCCACAGTGATATTGCCTAAACCGTCATGGACATTATGCAAGATGACCAAAGGCAACGCCAGCAGGCTGACCATGTTCATCACCTTGATCAAGGGATTGATGGCCGGACCGGCGGTATCTTTGAGTGGATCCCCCACGGTATCCCCTGTGACGCTCGCTTTGTGCTTTTCCGAGTATTTGCCCGTTTTTTCCGTGCGAGGTTCATCCTCGATCATCTTTTTGGCATTATCCCAGGCGCCTCCGGCATTGGACATGAACACGGCCAGGAGCTGCCCGCTAAGGATCATGCCCGCCAGGAAGCCGCCCAGGGCGAACGGTCCCAGCAAGAAACCGACTGCCAGGGGCGTCCCGATAGCCAGCAGGCCAGGGCCGATGAGCTCCTTCTGAGCCGTGGCGGTGCAGATGCTCACCACCCGTCCGTAGTCGGGACTTTTGCTCCCGCTCATGACCGCCGGGTCCTGGAATTGCCGGCGGCACTCGATGACGATGAGATAAGCGGCCCGTCCCACCGCCCGGATCGTCATGGCACTGAAGAGGAACGGCACCGCACCCCCGATGAGCACCCCGATGAACACCAACGGTTCCGCCACCGTCAGTTTGGACGCCCCAGAGACAAAATCCCCGATGAGCAGCTGCCCGATCTTCTCTTCGCTGCCGGTCACCAGAACCGCGATGAAGCTGGCAAAGAGCGACACCGCCGCCAGCACCGCCGAACCGATGGCAATCCCCTTGGTGATCGCCTTGGTGGTGTTCCCCACGGCGTCCAGGTCCGCGAGAATCTGGCGGGCCGCTTGATACTGAGCGGGTGGCAAATACCCTTCTTCGCCTTCCTTCAGCTCTTCCCCCTGTTCTGTACGGTTGTATCCCATCTCCCCGATACCGTTGGCGTTGTCGGCCACCGGACCGAACACATCCATGCTGATGGTGTCGCCGGTGAGGGTCAGCATGCCGATGCCACACATCGCCACCCCGAAGGCCATGAAGAGCAAATGATCCGGATGACCCACGATCAGTACGGAACCGAGGATGGCGGCGGCGATCAGCAGAATCGCCCAGACGGAGCTTTCCAACCCCAAAGCCATACCGGCGATGATGTTGGTGGCATGACCTGTGTAACTGGATTTGACGACTTCCCGCACCGGGCTGTATTCGGTACTCGTCCAGTACTCGGTACACTTGTTGAGCGCCACCGCCAGGAGAATACCGAGCAGGCAGCAAAGCACAACCTGGTAATTCAACCCCGGAACCAGGGGTACGTGGTAACGAACCTGCGCCAGTTGCAGGAGAGTCAACTCCGCTCGGGCTTCCGGAGGAGCGGGGTGACCGTATTCGGCGAAGCGTGCCCGTTCTTCCGGTTTCAAATCGATGGTCAGGAGGGTTTGTTCGGCCAGGCGGACCCGTTCTGACAGAGGCAATTGCCGCCAGGCTTGCAGAGCTTGGAAGCGGTAACGATCGATCATCTCCTCGAGGCGGAGTGTGGCTTGCGCAACCCGTTCCGGGCCGTTGCGCCATTGCCGCAAGCGTGTCACCAGGGTCTGGAGCGATTCACTTTCCTCCCAGGTCAATCCCAGAGTTTGCCGCAACGGAGGGCTGTCGAACAGTTCCTGGTACATACCCTTGTCAATTCCCCGTTCGACGATGTAAGCGGCGTCGAAGTGGAGATAGATGGCCCCCAAGGTAAGGAAGCCGATACTGCTAAGGGCCGCGCTACGCCAGAAGCCGCGATTGATCGAATGCATGGCCACGGCACTGTTCCCCTGCACGATCCCACGGCCCACCAGGGCCGTGCTGAGCATACTGCTGAGCACGCCCACCGCCTGGACCAGCAGAGGAAAGAGCATTCCCTTGTATCCGAAGGCGGCATAGCCGAGCATCACGGCAGCGACCATCGTCACGGAATAGCTTTCAAAAACGTCCGCCGCCATACCGGCACAATCGCCGACATTGTCTCCGACATTGTCCGCAATGACGGCGGCATTGCGTGGGTCATCCTCGGCCATCGATTGCTCGACCTTGCCGACCAGGTCCGCTCCGACATCCGCTGCTTTGGTGTAAATGCCGCCGCCGACCCGCATGAACAAGGCGAGCAAGGAGCCACCAAAGCCATAACCGACGAGGATTTCGTAAGCCAGTTCCCCGAAGATCAGCAGCAGAAGCACACCGCCGAGCAGTCCCAGCCCGCAGGTGAACATGCCCGTGATGGCACCGGTGCGATAGGCCAGGCGCATGGCCTGCCCGAAGTTCTCCCGAGCCGCTGCCGCCACCCGCAGATTCCCCGTAGTGGCCAGCCGCATGCCTATGAACCCCACCGCGGCGGAAAACAGGGCGCCCAACAGGAAGGCCAAGCCACGTCCGAGCGCGATCACCTTCAGCTCGTCGGTCGAGTGAACTGACACCTCGGGAACCCACGGCCACTTGGCAGCTATGATCACACCGGTGAGTAGCACAATGAGCAGTCCCACCACCGTAAACTGCCGGCGCAGATAGGCATTGGCCCCCGCCCGTACCGCCGCAGCCACCTTCTGCATCGCCGCTGTTCCCCCATCCGCCGCATACACCTGACGCATTAGAGCCGCGGCGTACCCCAGACCCGCCACCGCGATGAGCAGACAACTCAGCAGTCCCAGTTTCTCACCCCACCCATACACCGGGGAGAGAAAAAACCCAAACGGCTGCCACTGCCCCATCTCGGTCGTCACGGACCGGGACGTATCCGCCCCAACTAAGCCCAAAGGGAGCAGGCAGGCGACCGCGATCATCCACCACCATCGCGGTCCCACTTGGCGAGAGCGCTGCGGCGGCATAACTCACCCCGCTTCCTTCTGATGCCGTCGGCTGCCGCTCGACCCCTGCCCATACTTCCCAGGGGAGAGCTCTCAAGTATGGGGGCAGGATATCCTTCGAGCGACACCGACTCCTGAGCCTCCTGAACCTGTCTTGCGTCGCTTATGAGGTATGAGAATGGTAAGGATAGACCATCTTACCCCTCTTGTCCATGTCCGACTTCGCCTTATTCCCTTCTCCGGGTTGTCACTACCGGCTAGCCGTCTGATGCTGCCTTCCATTCTGCCCCAAGATGCACCCAAGGCTGCCTTCCATTCTGCCTCAAGACGTACCCACCTGGCGAGAAGACACGTCAAGATGGCACCTCACACACGGCTGCTCCCTGGTACGTCACTTCAGTGCGTTTAGAATATCCATAATAGCCTGACATTACTCCCCTCCATCCCCCAGGAGATCGCCCCATGCGAACAGCCCAAGCTACTTGGACGGCTTTGCTGCTCCTAGGGAGCACCCTCATCGCGTCAGCCGTGGTCCAGGCCCCTGCCGACCTGAAGCTTGATCCGGCCTTGATCCCGAAGCAGAAAGAGCAGTTGAGAAGCTACTTCACCCAGGTGAAAATCCCCAACATCACTATACTCGAAACCCCACATTTCTTCCTGGCCAGCACCCTGGAAGAGAACAAACTTCGTCCCATGACCGCCACACTGGAAAAGCTTGTGTCCGTGGTCCGATCCCCTTTGGGTTTAGCTCCCGGCGAGGTACCGTGGAAGGGAAAGCTGGCCATTTGCTATCTGCCCGAACCGCGGGATTTCCGCACCTTCGTCCGCGAGATACTGCAGCAGCAGCCGGAACGAGTCCATTACGTGCTGGACGGGGACACACCCCTGCTGGTGACCTCCGGTCAGGCGGTCGGCGCTGCTACGGAAGCGGAACGCCAGCAGGTCGTCCTGACCCAGGTGGCGCAAGCATTCCTCCAGGCGAAGTTGCCCCGGGCGGCCCAGCTTCCCTTCTGGCTCACCGGCGGTTTCGGCCGGGTCTGCCTCTGGCGGGCCGAGGGACTCAAATCCCCCCGTTACACCCAATACCGCAAGCAGGTCGTACAACTGATCCGGGAAAACCGCCTCAAACCGAGCGATCTGTTCAGTCAGGAACTGCCCGAACGCCCTGGAGTGCGAGTGCTGGCCGAAAGCTTCGTCGAATTCCTGGCTTTCGGTCCGCAAGCCGACAAGTTTCCCACTCTGCTGTCCAGCCTCCGACCGGACGAGAACGGTCAGGTCCCCGGCGTCGCTGCGGTGTTGGAGCGACTGGGTCTGCCGCTCGGCCCTCTCGAGCAAGAGTGGCGGGACTGGTTCCAGGGTAAGATACCGCCTGCGAAGAAGGGACCCGCCTCAAAACAAGGATGAGGCGGAAAAATATGGATAAGGCGGAACTTCCTCGCGCACGCTGGGCGGCCTCCCTACCGAACCGGACCCAAACTTGTTCCGGGGAAACCATCGGTTTGAGGTGAGGTGAAGAAATCGCGGAAGATTCTTCGGGTTTTCCTGGGCCACGTGATTGCCGACCCAGCATTCCCTTCCCTGGGCCAACCCAGACTTCGACCATTCCGGTTCGCCAGATCTATTCACCAGACGGCCCCGAAACAGAGGTGCTTTCAACTCCGAGCTGGTCGGAGCAATTCCGCCAGGAGGTTGTTCTGCGGATAGCTATGGCCCAGGTGCTGCCGGAAGCCTTCAGCATACGGGACACCGGCGGCATGCCCCTGACTGCCGGCCCAACTCTTCATCGATTCCACCAGATTGTCCACACCGTGATGTTTGCGGAGCCAGGCCCGCTGGCTTTCATGACAGGCCAACATGGCGGCTTTCTCCTCGATCACCCCCGAGATGTCGATCCAGAAGCCGGGGCGAATCGGTTGTCCGAAGGCATCCTTCCCCTCCAGCGGGTCACAATAATACAGATAGGGAATATGCTCCAGCGGGGGATGCACATGGCGACCATAGAGGAAGTTCGGCACCGGAGCCGCAAAAGTGGCCGCCCGGACGATCTTGCTCGTCTGCTCGTGATCCAGGTGGTAGTCATCGGGACTGTGGGTGAAGACGATCTGCGGCCGGACCGCGTTGAGCAACCGTACGGTCTTCTCCAGAACCGCCTCGTGGTAAATCACCCTTAAATCACGCTCTTCCAGGCAGTGATAAGTCGCACCAATCCGATTGGCCGCCGCCTGAGCCTCCCCCCGCCGGATACGGGCGATCTCGTCCGGAGGGTGCTCCACCGTCCCACAATCGCCGGCTGTCATGCTGGCAATGTGAATGCTCCAACCCTGCTCACGCCGTAGCCGGATGAGTGTACCCGCACAGAGAAACTCTGCATCATCAGGATGCGCCAAAACCGCAAGAGCGACACGATCCATGGAGTTGCTCCCCTTATCAGATCCAGATTCTTGATCAGGCGAGTCCGTTGGTGGTCCCCTCTCGTGCTGCTCACCCCTTTCTGCCGTCGGGCTAAACCCGCTTCTTCGTGGAGGTGATCGGTTCGGTATCTCATATACCTTACTGCGAGCTGGATAAGGGTACGAGATTTCTCTCTTTCGGGAGTCACCCCACGGTCTGGGATGGGGAGGATCGAGGAATCCCGCTACGCTCCGACCATCTTGCCCCATCTCCTCCCCAAGGTCTCCACCATCTTTCCCCCCAAGGTCTGCATCATCTTTCCTTCAGATCATGGCGACACCAGAGAGGGACGTTGGTGGCGCAGATGGCTGGATTCTTCGGCCAAACTCATCGTTGAGGAATCTTTTTACGGGTTGCTGCCCGAACCGGGATTGGTGGGGGAAGGATTTTCTCCACTGGTGGAGTCGGTCGGACTGGCTCCGCGATTGCGGGTGCGCTGGATGCCGAAGTTGACGCGAACCGACTCTTTGATGCTATCCCGGACCCACGGGGTTTTGGCCGGATCGTTAGGATCGATCGGTCCTGCAAAGGGGGAGAAGAAGGTTTCGGCGACGTACCATTTGATTTCCTCCCGAGCTTCGGAGCGCCACTGGGGGGTCGAAGAAGGGGGGTCGTCGGCAGCGGCGTGGGGATAGGGCGGAGGGAAGAAGGGAACCAGCGGACGCAGCCGCTCCACGGTCTCGTTGGCGTTGAGTTGGGTCTGGCGATAGGTTTGCGGGAACGGCAAGCTCAGGAACGGGACGATGGCCCGGGCTGAGGCGACGATCTGATTGGCCTTTTCCCGGACCCGTTCATCGTCGGCCACGATCAGACGCAGATAGGACAGCTCGTATTCGTAGGTTTCCTCTTCCGTGCGTTCCGAGGTTTCAGAACGGTGGAAGCGCGGATTGTTGAGCAGGACGTTGCGCCAGGCCAGCAGCCCCTGTTCATAGAGACGGATGGCTTGATCTTTCCGGCCGAGTTTGCGGGCCTGTTCTGCTTGCCAGAGTGTTTTTCGTGCCCGCATCGTTTCCTGTTGAGCTTCCGCTTGCGCCTGGGCCAGGAAGTAGGGGAAGTTGGTGACCGAGCGGTTCTGCTCGTAGTAGGTAAGGGCGGCGCGTGCAATGAACTCGGGCCGGTTGCGCCAGTTCTGGGGGATGTCAAAGAGGTTCAGACCCGGGGGGAGTTTTTCGGCCAGGCGGCGGTAGCGATCGAGCCGTTCTGGGGAAACTTCCAGGCCGTACTTGTAACCATGGTCGCGCCAGAGATCCGCCGCTTTGCGCCAGGCTTCGAGAGACCAGTCCCGCTCGGTCCCGACGATCACCGCTCGGCGGTCGGCATCGGGGAACCACCACAAGCTGGGGTCGTCGCGAGGATCATCGATCCGCCAGCCTTCGTTATCGAACCATCCTTCCTTCTGCTCCATTTCCCCCTGATAACTCTGGGCGCGCGGAGCATACTGGCGGAAGATGATGAGCATGGGAGCGCGTGGCACACGATAGAGGAGTTGATTGTACTCCTCCGGCGTAGGGGTGCGCCAGGGGAGCGGGTTGCCTTCCTCATCCACAGGCTGGGGCGGCAGAGGCAGGCAGGAGTAAGCGTACCAGGCCCGAGCCGCCTGAAAAGCGGAAAAGTCGTCTCCCAGGATCAAGCCGGGGTGGGCTTCCTCGTCGCTGAACCGTGGGGGCAGGACGGGAAATTGCTTGTCTGGATCATTCAGGTCTTTGGCGTTTTTGTAACGACTCGGGACATCGTAATTGTCACGCAGGAACTGGATGATGTCTTCCGGTCGGGGGCATTTGAGGGCCTCTTCCACCCGTTGCCGGCTGCGTTCATCCGCTGCGGCCATCCGCTGATCTTCCCCACGCAGGCGACGCACCAGATGGGGATATTTGCGACAGAAGGCCTCGAAGCGGGCCAGGTCCACGCCGCCCGTGCTCGGATTGAGGAACAACTGGGGATTCCGCTCTTCGGGAGGAATGCAGGACAACTGGAACAGGCAGCGGAGAACCTCCACCTGATCCGAGACGCCGAACTTATTCTGATAGGTGAAGGCGAGCCAGAAGCGGATGTCCGGCGAGCCGATCTTGCGCTCACCCAGGACGGGGTCCCGCACGGTGTGGGTATTGTAGCGTTCGCCCTGGGCCAGCAATTCGATCCCGCGAGCAATGTAGAAGTACATGTCCCCGCTTCCATGCATTTCCACCGAGACGTTGTAGGAAATGTTCCAGCCCTGGAACAACCAGGGGGTGATGAAGCGGGGTTGCAAGCGGGTCACCTGTTGCACGCGGGTTTCCAGCTTGTGGAAGTCATTGCGCTTCTGGGCCTCGATGGCCGAATGCCACAGATAGGCCACCGCAAAGCCGCGGCTCCCGGTCAGGGCCAGACGCAGGCTTTCCCCGGCCAACTCGGGTTCCCCTTGTTCCAGTTCCCGCAGGCCCAACTGAAATGATTGATTCAGGATGGCGTGGCTGGCCAACCAGTTGGCTATCCGGTGCAAGGAGTTGCTACCCGGACGGCTCAGATCGCTCAACGGCACGGGAATGACCCCACGCCAGACCATGCTGAGGGTAAACAACACCACAATGGCGGCAAAGTAAAAAATCTTGCGGCGCACTGCGGCTTGCTGAAGCGGGTTCATCGATGGTCCTCCGCCCATTCAGGCCGGCTGCTGCTTACCGAGGCCAGGCACGGCGAGCGTTGTGACACAGGCAATTCCAACAGCACCTCTGGGGTAACATCACCTCAACGAGCTCTGCTCCAACGGCACTCAGGCGGCCACCTCACGGGTCTTGATCAAATAGTAGGCCAGAATGCCCCAAGGCAGCAGATATCCGAAGGTGGTCAACACATTCACCACCAGATATTCCGTGTTGACGTTGAATCCCTCCGCCACGAAGGAGCTCCAGTTGAACGACTCCATATCGGGAATGACGTTCTGGATGCGGCGGAAGATCCAGGCCGTGATGCGATCGAAGAGGGTGACGGCCCGCGACGCCACCGATTCGCTCAACGGGGTGGTGGGTTGTTGGGCCTGGATCAGGCGGGTCATGCTTTCGATCGGTCCGCCGCCGATGTTGCGGTTGTAAGCGACATCCGCCAGGTGTTCGGGGAAGAAGCCGAAGATGAAGATCACCGTGGTGGCCAGCAAGCTCAGCACACTGCTGAGATAGGTGCCGCAGGCCACAGCGATTCCAATGACAATGCACAGCCAGCACCAGTAGCCGACCATGCTCTTGAGATAGTTCCAGGCGAAGGGTTGTTCGTATTCCAGCAGGTAGAGGTCCGGCTCCGCCATTCCGAGCATCTGGCCGGGGCTTTCACATTTGACGTAAACGCTCAGGCGGGGGGCAGGGCGTTCCTGTCCATCCTTTCCTTTGATCCGTGGGGGTTCCCCTTGCAGGGCATTGCGGATCAAGCCAGCCGGGATTTCGACGCCCATGACGGTGTAGTCGAAGACTTCTTTGCCGCGGATCTCGAAGAAGCCGAATTGCTCAGCCAGCTTGTTAGCCTCATCCCAAGCCGGTGTACCTGGCACAGCGGCGTCGGGGTTGATGCCACGGGCGCGCAACTGTTCGACCGCCTTGCGGTATTCCTGTTCCCGTTGCTCGTCCCGCCAGTGCCATTCTCCCCCTTCGTTGGGACGCGGAGGACGTTGCAGGGCCTGATGGGTGACAAAGCGGAAATGCACGCTGACCCCACGGTTTTGTTCGCCCTTGGTCATGCGATAGATGTCGAAGGTGAACTCGACCGGAACCCGGTCGCCCGGGACGGTGGCCAGACTGGTCGGGACACGATCGAAGTGCCAGATCGCCCGCTGAGCCGATAGAGGATGGCCCGCGATGTACCGGCGGTAGTCGAACTCGCGGCCCACGTTCTCGCCGGTAAACTCTTTCTTCTCCCGCCGGTATTGCGCCTCCAGGCTACCGAACTCCAGCTTACCCCGCACCGGGACACGAGCCTTATAGGTTTCCTGACGGGCCCGTTCCGATATGTTGGTATTCTCGATTAGTACCAGATTCACACCGGCCAGCCCCAGCAGCACCAAGGTCATCAGGGCCACATACCCCACGAAGCGTCCCAGGACCAACTCGAAGCGTTCCACCGGCTTGGAGGCCGTCGTATAGATGTTGAGGTTTTTGATGTCGTTGGGCAGGCCGTAGAACGAGGCCAGCAGCACCGCCGGCACCAGGATCAGCACGGCCAGTACAACATTGGTGACATCGATCAACGCCCGGATTTCATCCGACGGCTTGATGTTGGCCATCCAGATGTTGCGGAACGCGTACGGCACCAGCACCAACAGGAAAATCCACAGCATCTGACTGCTCAACGCTTCCTTGAAGCTGAGCTTGGCCACCGCCCAGATTGGCCCTTCGGCTTCAAACAGGAGCAGGACGAATAACGCTCCCAGCAACACCCCCACCGCCACCAGGAGCCAGCCGAGCCAGATGGAGAAGAGGCGGGAAGCTTCCAGGGCGTACAGACCGACACCGATGAGCCCGTAGATGGCCAGTGCTGCGGCCAGCCAACGGGCCTGACGGGCGGTCAGCAGATCGGCCACCCAATTCCGCACCGAGCCGAGGTAACGCTTCAGCGGCGCCAGACCCACCGAAACATTCTTCCGTGCAATCTTCCCCACATCCCGGAGGAACGGTTCCCCAATCCCAAGCAAAGCGAACAGGCCACCCAAGGTCAGAAACAGCGACTGCCAGTCGGCGTGAAGGGTCGGTGGGGGCAGCACAAAGGGGACACCGGGTTCTGGTACCGGTAGCGGTGGCGGGGCTATCGGCCGACCCAACAGGCTCACCATTCCGCGGCCTTCCAGTATGAGCAAGGCTCCCACCACCGCGTAGCAGATCAGCGACAGGCCGAACATCAACAGCATCCACCGGCTCACCGGTACCCGCAACCGCTCCGACTGCGATTGATCCGTCGGAATCGTTAGAGCATACAACAGGTACAGCGCCAAACCGGCAATCGCGAAGCCTCCGGCATCCTGGATCCAGGATTGGATCATGCCCGGAATCTGGGCGTAGCCGTAAGGTTCCCCTTTGTCCAGCTGCAGGATGCCCCACAGAGGTGATAACGTCATAGCGGCCATGACCTCACACGTCCTCGATCCAGAAAGCCCATCCACCCTCTAGGCCAACGGTAAGCCGGGATAGCCGGTTTTTTTGCCAACCAGCTTTTGCCCGCCTCTTGGTTACCTCCCAGCCGGTGTTTTCTCAGCCTGGCCGGACGGTGAATCCCGGAAACTTTCTCCACCGCAGGCTGTTGGGCCAAACCTGGCAGTCTTCTAGTTTCCCACCGGCAACCATTGGGCCATCGGTTTTCCCTACGACATCGGTCTTTCCCACCGCGTCGATGATCCCTAAGGCGTCGGCATTCTCCACCGCGTCGATGATCCCTAAGGCGTCGGCTTTTCCCACAGCAGGTTATTGTGTGAAGGGTAGGTAACCTTTCGTTTTCCCGGCGGCAAGCCCGCAGGTTGGCGTTGCTTCCTCAGTTTGTCCCGCCATTGGGGGAGGTCCCGTTTTCCACCGGCGGCAGATAACGGCGACCGGGCCGGGCCTTCGACTCCTCCACGATCCGCAAAAACAGGTCTTCCAACGTGGTCGTGGGGTGACCCACCGATTCCAGGGTCCCGCCGTACTTGCGGAAGACTTCTTCCAAATCGGCCTTCAACTGCGGCGTTTCCTTGACGTTGCG
>Ga0272447_1001248_pt1 | contig 16397 bp, 20 predicted proteins | sample YNPCB0133_FD_194589 | JGI IMG/M metagenome (GOLD analysis project Ga0272447, IMG submission 194589) | Hot spring microbial mat communities from Yellowstone National Park, WY, United States - YNP-CB-013-3 | ecosystem: Environmental > Aquatic > Thermal springs > Hot (42-90C) > Sediment | place... | reverse complement strand
ACAATTGCCTCTGACTGTCCCATGATCCACCTCCGGGTCCGGCAGGATGGGGGAAGTCTCTGGCCGTCCTATGATCCACCTCCTGCCCCTATCTTACCTCGCCCGACAAAATTGGGACACACCCACCCCCTGGGAGCCCTTCCCCTTGATCGCTGCCGCCCGCTACTTGGCTGCCCACGCCCCCACGCGACGGGCTCAGGAGCAGATCTACCGCATCGCCGAGCGCCTTCGCCGGGGCGAACGCCTTTACGAAGACGCGTAAGGAGCCCTCCCCCTTATGCCGCGGCGACCAGGTAGCAGGAAGGGTCGGCCCGGAGGGCCCGCTGGGAGGAAGCATAACACAAGCAGAAACGTTGCCCTTCCCAGTCGGCTACGACAGGCCGTGGCGACCTCCACCTCGCCGACCGGATCGCGGGCCCGTGTCGGGCGGGGTTCCGAGAGCGTGATCGGCTCAGCCATGGCTTGCCGGTGCACCTGCGTGATCTCCGCCACCACCGAGAGGGCGATCTCGTCCCGGGTCACGGCCTCCAGGTCCAAGCGGGCCGGCGCCCGGATCCGCCTCAGGTCCGCCTCGGACCACCCGGACTGTTACAGGAAGTTCAGGATCGCTTGGGCTCGACGTAAGGTTTGCCACGTTGGAGTGGCGGTCCCCCTGGGGGAGGAAGGGCTGATCGTGCCGGTGATCCGGAACGCAGACACCTACAGCCTGATGGGGCTGGCCCGGGCAGTCCAGGACGTGGTGGAACGGGCCCGCAAGCGTCAGCTGAAGCCCGACGAGGTCCAGGGCAGCACCTTCACCCTCACCAACCACGGCGTCTCGGGCAGTCTCTTCGCCACCCCGATCATCAACCAGCCCAACTGCGCCATCCTGGGCGTGGGGCGCGTCCACAAGCGCCCGGTGGTTGTGGAGACCCCCCAGGGGGATGCCCTGGCCATCCGCCTGATGGTCTACCTCGCCCTGACCATCGACCACCGTATCGTCGACGGCGCCCAGGCGGACGCCTTTATGAGCAAAGCGAAAACGGTGCTGGAGGGCTGGGCTTAGGAGGGGTTCTGCAGCGGCGGAGCCTCTCCCAGAGAGGGAGCGTCCCCGGGCGGCGTCCACGTATTTTGGGTTCCGATCAGCAGCGAGGAGGGCAAAAGGTGCAAAAAGATCACGAGCGGCACGCCCAGAAAGAAGCCCATCTTCCAGTTTATCCATCCTACCAGGACGTTGATGATCAGGGCAAGAAGTAGGGAAAGGAGAGCCAGCCTTCGACCGGCTGCCCACTTGATCATTGTCGAGAAGGCCACTGAAATCCCCCAAAGCATTTGGAGAATCAGCACGAGTTCTCCGGCGATCCATCCCAAATTGGTCGGCGCTTTGATCACTAAGAGATCTTCATGGACATATAGCAACATTATATAAGTTGCGGAAATTAAAAAGACAAAAGACCCATAAATTACAAACAAAATTTTTAATAGTTTTAACTTGAGCGTCATCCTTTCCTCCATAATCGATAGCTATCGCAACGGATGATCAGGCCAAGAGCCTTCTGGAGAACGATTGTCGCATGGACTCACCCATTTAGGACAGCGGCCTAACGCGCTACGTGCAAAAGCATAGTCGTTGTTCATGGTTATAGGAGTATCGTGAGGGGCTCGCAATGTCGATTTTGACCCATTGGACCCTGTTGAAATCGACGGTAGCCTGAGGTGCCAACCGAAATCCACCCCGGGTATACCATACGGAAGTGCATCGGCTTTGGAGCAAGGCGATGGCTCCGATTCGGCTTCTAATAGCGGGTGATCATCCTCCTCTCCGCTACGGTCTTCGGGTTCTGCTAGAGCAGGATCCGGGTGTGCGGTTGATCGCGGAGGCCAGCGATGGCTTCTCCGCGCTTCAGCAGATAGAATGCCTTCAGCCAGATGTGGCGATCCCGGATATTCGCCTACCGGGACAGGATGGACTGGAGGTGGCCCGTATCGTCCGTGCGCAGGGCTGGCCCACCCGTGTCCTCCCGCGAAGTGCTTGTGCCTATGATGCTTATCTCCAAGAGGCCATCGCCATCGGCGTCGAAGGTTATCTTTTGAAGAACGAGGAGCTACAAACCCTCGTCAACGTCGAAGCCCTCCGCTCGGACGCCAGCTCATCGGACCTCATCCTGAGTCCTTAGCGGAACAGGTTGTCCTGCCCGTCCGGCAGGGATGGGGCAGACGTCTGAGGCATCCGCCCCACTCCCGCGCCCTCTCGGTTCATTCGGTGATCCCGTGTTCCCGCAGGATCTTCTGGATCTTCCACGGCGTGATCAGCGTGTCGATGTGGCGCACTCTTAGGTGGGACTGTGCGTCCACGGCGGCGTTGACGAGGGCGGCCGGGGAGCCCACATTGGCCGATTCACCCGCCCCTTTGGTCCCCAGCGGGTGATGCGGGGACGGCGTCAGCGTGCGGTTCAGCTCCCAGCGCGGCGTCTCCACAGCGGTGGGGATCAGGTGTTCCGTGAAGTTCGAGGAGAGGCGGTTGCTGTTCTCATCATAGGCGATCTCCTGCATGTAGGCGATAGCAAAGCCCTCTGTGAGGCCACCGTAGATCTGGCCCCCCGCGATCATCGGGTTGATCACCGTCCCGCAGTCGTCAACACCTACGAGCCGCCGGACCTTCACCTATCCAGTCCCTTCACACAGGCATAGGTTCCGAAGGGGAAGGTGAGGTTCGGCGGGCCGTGGTAGTAAACAGCTTCCGGGCCCGGTTCCATCGCTGGAGGCAGGTTGGTGTAGGCGGCGAAGGCCACCTGGGGAAAGGTCACGGATTTTCCGGGGACGCCTTGGACGATAAAGCGCCTTTCCTCCCAGACGATGCCCTCCTCCGCCGCCTCCAGCAGATGGGCGGCGATCCTGCGGGCCTTCTCACGGATGGCGGCGGGCGCACATGGCCGCCGCCTCTGCCATGGGGGTGCTGCGGCTGGCGTAGGTCCCCAGGCCGTAGAGAGCGGTGTCGGTATCCCCTTCCTCGACCAGCGCATCCTCCACCGAGACCTCCAATGCATGGGCGATGATCTGGGCGTAGGTCGTCTCATGGCCCTGCCCCTGATGATAAGCGCCGAAGCGGGCCAGGATCTTGCCGGCGGGATAGGCCCGGATCTCGAAGCGGTCGAACATCTTCAGGCTGGCGATGTCGAAGGCATGGCTCTACCCCGCTCCTACGATCTCCGTGTAGGAGGAGATGCCGATGCCCATTAGCTCGCCCTGGCCCCAACGCTCTTCCGGTTCCCGCCGGAGCTCACCGTGGTCAATCAGCGCCAGGGCCCGGTCCAGGGCCGCTATGTCATTGCCGCTGTCGTAGGTCCAGCCCAGGGCCGAGCGATGGGGGAACTTCTCCAGCGGGATGAAGTTCCGCTATCTCGGTGACCCCGCCCTCGATGCGCCGCCCCGCCAGACTCCCCGCTGCCCTATCGAGGAGGTCACCGAATGGCGGGGATGGTCCTGAACGCCTGAGCTCTCTCGCTCGCACGGCCTTCCATCCGGTGGGAGGGACAGACGATCGTTTGTTGTGTCTATCGCCTCTGCATATAATGACGATAAGCCTCGCCACGAGAGAGATCTCGGGTCGGAGGGCGCCATGTTCGATCGGGAGAAGCTCCAAGAGCTGGCCGCCGCGCGGGACCGCTGGGAGGAGACCACGCTCCAGCAGTGGCTGGCCCGTATGCCCGAGCGCCCGGAGACCTTCACCACCGTCTCCGGGGAGCCGGTGAACCGCCTCTACACCCCCCTCGACATCCCCGACTTCGACTATATGCGCGACCTGGGGTTCCCCGGCGAATACCCCTTCACCCGCGGCATCCACGCCACCATGTATCGGGGCCGCCTCTGGACGATGCGTCTGTTCGCCGGCTACGGCACCGCCGAGGAGACCAACGCCCGGTTCAAGTATCTGCTGGAGCACGGCCAGACCGGCCTTTCCATTGCCTTCGATCTCCCCACCCTCTACGGCTACGACACCGATGACCCCATGGCCGAAGGGGAGTTCGGCAAGTGCGGGGTCGCCGTCTCCTCACTGCGGGACATGGAGATCCTCCTGGACGGCCTCCCGCTGGATCAGATCACAACTTCCATGACCATCAACGGGCCGGCAGCCATCATTTGGGCGATGTATTTGGCTGTGGCGGAGAAGCGCGGCATCCCATGGGATCGGATCGGGGGGACCACCCAGGCGGACATCCTGAAGGAATACATCGCCCAGAAGGAGTGGATCTTCCCGCCGGAGCCCTCCATGCGCCTGGTCGTGGACATGATCGAGTTCGGCTCCAAATATGTGCCGAAATGGAACCCCATCAGCATCAGCGGCTACCACATCCGGGAGGCGGGGGCCACAGCGGCCCAGGAGCTGGCCTTCACTCTGGCGAATGGCTTCGAATACGTCCGCTGGTGCCTGCAGCGGGGCTTGGACATCGATTCCTTCGCGCCCCGCCTCTCGTTCTTCTTCAACTGCCACAACGACTTCTTTGAGGAGATCGCCAAGTTCCGGGCCGCCCGCCGGATCTGGGCCCGGGAGATGCGGGAGACCTTCGGGGCCAAGAACCCCCGCTCCTGGTGGCTGCGCTTCCACACCCAGACCGCCGGCTGCACCCTCACCGCCCAGCAGCCCTACGTGAACGTGATCCGGGTGGCCCTCCAGGCCCTGGCCGCGGTGCTCGGCGGCACCCAGTCGCTTCACACCAACTCCCTGGACGAAGCCCTGGCCCTGCCCAGCGAGTTCGCCGTCAAGCTCGCCCTGCGCACCCAGCAGGTCATCGCCTACGAGAGTGGGGTGACCCGCACCGTCGACCCCCTGGGAGGCAGCTACTACGTGGAATATCTGACCGACCGCCTGGAGCAGCAGGCCTACGAATATTTCCGCAAGATCGAGGAGCTGGGCGGGGTGATCCCCGCCATCGAGATCGGCTTCTTCCAGCGGGAGATCGCCGAGGCCGCCTACCGCTACCAGAAGGAGATCGACGAGAAGCAGCGCATCATCGTGGGGGTGAACGAGTTCGTGGAGGATGAGGAGGAGATCAAGCCACCCATCCTTCAGATGGATCCCGAGGGGGAGCACCGGCAGCGGGCGCGCCTGCAGCAGCTGCGCCTGGAGCGGGACAACGAGCGGGTGGGGCAAACCCTGGCTGCCCTCCAGGAGGCGGCCCGCAAGGAGAACGAGAACCGGATGCCTTACATCTTGGAGGCGGTGAAGGCCTACGCCACCCTCGGGGAGATCACCCGCACCCTCAAGGCCGTCTGGGGGACCTGGCAGGAGCCGCTGATCCTCTGAGCCGAATCCCGCAGACAGAGGAAGAGCCTGCCGGAGGAGGGATCTGCGACCATGGGGCATGCCCCTACGCGCGTTCGCTGGCTCCGCACCGGGCTGGGCCTGGGGCTGGTCGCCCTCCTGGCCCTGAGCCTCCCGGCCTCCGAGCCCTCCCGCTCTATGGAAACCCGTCTGGGCCTCCTGCTGCAGGGGGAAAGCTTTCACTTCCCCGAATGGGCGCTTCAGGCCTGGGCGGAGAAGATCCTCCTCGCGGTGGCCCAACCTCAGGCCTTCCTGGACGATGAGACCCAGCGCCGAACGGTGCGGCGCTACCTTCGACGCCTGGCCGAGGCCCGGGAGGCAGCGGCTACCCTGGAACGGGAGATGTCCGCGCCCAACCCACCGGATCCAGGGGCCATCGCGGCGCTCCGGAGGCAGTGGGAGGAAGCCTATGGGCAGGCCCAGGCCCTCCGTCCCCTGGCCGAGGTCATCTTCTCCGAGCAGCTTGGCCTGATCTTGGCCCAGGAGGGGCTGACGCTCCTGGGCCAGCCGATCCCCCCGGTTCACATCCGCCTCACGGCGATGCCCAACCTCATGGTCCTCTCCCCGCGGGAGCGCATCGCCCTCATCACCTCCTTCGCCCTGCGGGCCGACCTCACTGCCGACGAGATGGATCGCTTAGAGCGGCAGGTAGATGGGCGGCTCAACGTCTCCTCTTTGGTGGTGCCCATGGGCGGCCTGGCTTTCTACCCAGCGATGATTATGGAGGCCACCGGGCTGCTGGAGCTCACCGAGATCATCGCCCACGAGTGGACCCATCACTGGCTCTTCATGGGGCCTTTGGGATGGTTTTACAACCGCCTGGAGGCCCGCACCATCAACGAGACTGTCGCCGATCTGGCGGGGAAAGCCCTGGGCCGCGCCTGGCTGGCCCGCTTCTACCCCGAAGATCTCCCGCCCCCGCCGGCAGACGCTGTCCCCGCTCCGGCTCCATCGGACCGGCCGGCTTTCGACTTCGGCCGGGAGCTGGCGAAGACCCGCACCGAGGTGGAACGCCTGCTGGCCCGGGGCGAGGTCCGCCAGGCGGAGCTCTATATGGAAGCCCGCCGGCGGGTTTTCGTCGCCCACGGTTACGCCCTGCGGAAGCTGAACCAGGCCTTCTTCGCCTTCTACGGCGCCTACGCGGCAGAGGAGGGGGCGGCAGGCGTCGAGGATCCCATCGGCCCGCGGGTCCGTCGTCTCTGGGCCCAGAGCCCCTCCCTGCGCGCCTTTCTCTTCCGCATGCTGTTCATCACCGACCTCGCTGGCCTGCGCCGTGCCCTGGGGGAACCGGTTCAATAGTTGACGCCGCCCGCGAAAAGGATTAGAACTCCACATGGGCGCGGGTCCGTTGGGGGAGTCCGGGCGAGCCGGGCTGAGAGGGCGGCCAAATCCGCCGCCGACCCCTCGAACCTGATCCGGATCATGCCGGCGGAGGGAAAGCGGGCGCGCCGTAGGCTTCACTGCTGCTGACCCCTTGCAGTCCCCCCTTCCTTCGCCAGGAGATCCGGGACGGGAAAGCCGGTTTCTGGGTGATCTGCCCTCCAGAGCACAGGAGCCGAGCGATGGCGGAAGAGATTGTGATTGTGGGAGGGGGCATCTGCGGTCTCTCCATCGGCTGGTTCCTGGCCCGCTCCGGGTATCCGGTCGCCCTCCTGGAGCGCGGCGGCGCGGGCCTGGAGGCGACCTGGGCAGCGGCTGGGATGCTGGCCCCCCATGCCGAGGCAGAGCCCGGCGAGGAGGGGCTGCTGCCCCTGCTGCGGGCCAGCCGCGACATGTGGGCGGACTTCGCTCGGGAGCTGGAGGCTGCCTCAGGCATCCCCGTGGATTACCGGGACGAGGGCACGCTGGTGGTGGCCCTGGATCGGGACGACGCGGAACGATTGAAGTTCCTCTATGAATTCCAGCGGAGCCAGGGACTGCCCACAGAGTGGCTTTCAGGATACGAGGCGCGGCGGATGGAGCCGCATCTCTCTCGATCCGTGGTGGCCGCCATCTATAGCCCGCAGGACCATCAGGTGGACAACCGGAAGGTCGCCCGGGCGCTGGTCGAGGCCTTCCGGCGCGCTGGAGGGCGCCTGCGGGAGCACACAGAGGTCACCGGGATCGTGATCGATGAGAACCGGGTCCTGGGCGTGCGCCTGGCCCGGGGGTTCCTGGAGGCCCATACCGTCATCCTGGCCGCCGGGGCGTGGTCCGCTCGGATCCCCGGCCTCCCCGATTCCGTCCGCCCGCCGGTCCGCCCCATCAAGGGGCAGATGCTGGCCGTGCAGATGCCTCCGGAGGCCCCGTTGATCCGGCACGTCGTCTGGGGCCCGGACGCCTACCTAGTGCCCCGACGGGATGGCCGGCTGCTCATCGGGGCCACGGTGGAGGAGAAAGGGTTCGACGCGAATCTGACGGCGGGGGGCATCTTCCGGTTGTTGCGGGGGGCCTGGGAGATCCTGCCAGGCATCGACGAGCTGCCCATTGTGGAGATGTGGGTGGGCTTCCGGCCGGGGAGCCGGGATGACGCGCCCATCCTGGGGCCGACGGCGGTGGAGGGCCTGATCCTGGCTACGGGGCACCACCGAAACGGCATCCTGCTAGCTCCGATCACCGCCTATGCCATCCACCACCTGATCGCCCGAGGGGAGCTCCCTGAGATCGCGAAGCCCTTCACCCTGGAGCGCTTCCGGGCCAGGATGCCGGTGGCCCCTCCAGGATCCGGGAGGTGAAGCGATGGAGCGCACGGGGACGTCGGAGGCGATCCTGACCGTCAACGGGCAGCGCTATGCCTATCAGCCGGGGACCATCCGGGACCTGCTGGCCCGCCTGGGCCTAGACCCGGACCGGCCGGGGATCGCGGTGGCGGTCAACGCCACGGTGATCCCGCGTTCCGAATGGGAGCGCGTCGCCCTTCAGCCGGGGGACCGTGTGGAGATCGTCCACGCGGTGGCCGGCGGATGAAGCCCCGTAAACCGTGGGCCTGTCGGGGCAAGAGCGGCTTGCGCCGCGACTTTGGGCCATCGAAGGCGAAGATGTGGGGCTGAAGCCCCTTACGTAAGCCGAGCTTCATTTCGGCATCCATGCCTGCAGGAACATCTTTCGCCGCGGCCTTTGCTTCTGCGGCGGCGCATTCTGAGCGAGGGGGTGAGGGATGAGCGAGCCGCTGGTGATCGCGGGGCGGGCGTTCCGTTCGCGTCTGATCCTGGGGACCGCCCGCTATCCCAATCTCCAGGTGATGCTGGATGCCCTGGAGGCGAGCGGGACGGAGATCGTCACCGTGGCCATCCGGCGGGTGCGTCCGGGGGCCGACGGGGAGAACCTGTATGAGCTGCTCCGGGGCCGTTATTTCATCCTGCCCAACACCGCCGGCTGCTTCACCGCCCGGGATGCCATCCTCACGGCCCATCTGGCCCGGGAGGCCCTGGGGACGAACTGGATCAAGCTGGAGGTGATCGGGGACGAGGAGACTCTGTATCCGGACACGGAGCAGCTGTTGCAGGCGGCTGCCGAGCTGGTGAGGGACGGCTTCGTCGTCCTGCCTTATTGCAACGACGATCCGGTGGTTTGCAAGAAGCTGGAGGACATCGGTTGCGCGGCGGTGATGCCTCTGGGGGCGCCCATCGGCTCCGGGATGGGGATCCTGAACCCCTACAACATCCGGCTGATCCGTCAGATGTGCACCGTGCCGGTGATTGTGGACGCCGGGGTGGGGACGGCCTCGGATGTGGCCATCGCCATGGAGCTGGGGTGTGATGGGGTGTTGCTGAACACGGCGGTGGCTCAGGCTCGGGATCCGGTGAAGATGGCCCGGGCGATGCGCCTGGCGGTTGAGGCCGGGCGGCTGGCCTATGAAGCGGGGCGCATCCCGCGCCGCCTTTACGCCGTGCCGTCCAGCCCGATGGAGGATCGCATCGAGATATGAGGCTGCCCCAGCCCCCCTTGCTGGTGATCACCGATCGCCGTCGGGCCCGGCGGCCGCTCCTGGAGCTCCTGGAGGAGCTGTTCGCGGCGGGGGTGCGCTGGGTGATGGTGCGGGAGAAGGATCTCCCGGAGACGGAGCTGGCCGCGCTGGTGGAGGAGGTGGTGCGGCGGGCGCGGGCATGGGGGGCCGCCGTGGTGGTGAACGGCCACGCCGGGGTGGCTGCGGCGTGTGGGGCGGATGGCGTGCACCTGCCTCAGGGGTTCTCGGTGGCGGAGGCCCGCCGCCTCGTCGGCCCGGACCGCTGGGTGGGGGTGTCCGCGCACAGCCTGGAGGAGGCGCAGCGGGCAGCGGCGGCGGGGGCGGATTATATCACCCTGAGCCCGATCTTCACGCCCGTCAGCAAGCCGGACTACGGGCCGCCGCTGGGCCTGGAGGCCCTCCGGCAGGTGGCGCGTGCGGTGCCCATCCCGGTCATCGCCCTGGGGGGAATCACCCCGGCGAACGCCCGATCCTGCCTGGAGGCCGGGGCCGCGGGGATCGCCGTGCTGGGCGGCCTCATGGAGGCAACGGATCCTCAAGAGGCCGCGAGGGCGTATTTTCAGGCTTTTCAGGCAATGCCTCCTTTGACGTCCAATGAATCTGATTAAGGATTAAGCGAACAGATCCAATATTCGTCGAGAACAACTTTGGGAGAAGGTCGAGAGTGATGGAATAAACAAAAATCAGCTCCAGTGCGAATTGATCCAAGGGGAAAATGAGAGTGTCACAAGAATTGCTTAGGGACCTGCGGGGAACAGGAAGAACCCTCATGCTCACGAAGCTCTCCTGGAGGGTTCGTCGCCATCGATCCCATAGATGTATTCCTATTTGATTTCGGAGGATTTGCACATCTCGATAAATTGTTGATGGGGCAATTTGAATCCCCAAATTTCGCAATAGAAACGCTACAGCATTCCCGGAGAATCCCGCTAAATACAGGATGACCCCTAAATTTCGGAGCATTCGCCCCCGCTGTTGTCCGGGCTCTATTCCATCAGGTTGGATCATCCAGGTCATTCCACAGCGTTTGCAGCGGAAACGGATCTGTTCGCACAGTGTTGTATGGAGATCTCGAAGGCGACGGATTCGCCGTTGGTGGATCACTGCTGTGTGGGATTGGCAGACTGGGCACCAGCGGGCGGCTTGTATTTGTTCGAATGAAGGTTTGATCGTGGAAGGTGGATCCTTCGCTCGGCGCTTCATCGGACGGCTCCTTCCAGCAGTAGCTGGGTTGCCAGATCACCATGTCTCCAGCTGGGCCGTCATCCCTGCGTCGACAAAAAGTAAGGACCCAGTAATATAAGAAGACTCATCGCTGGCCAGGAACAGGGCAGCGTATCCCACGTCTTCTGGTGTTCCTAGGCGGCCCAGCAGCAGACGTTGCTCCACCTGTCGGCGCATCCCTTCTGGATCTGGGGAGGAAGCGAAGATCCCTCGCACCAGCGGGGTATCAATCCATCCAGGGCAAATCGCGTTGACCCGGATGTTATCCCGGGCCACATCGATAGCGGCAGCTCGCGTTAGAGCGGCCAGCCCACCTTTCGAGGCTGCATAGGGAGCCGTGCCGCCTACATTTTGCACCGCATGGACCGAAGCGATATTGATAATACTTCCTCCACCGGAGGCCTTGATGTGAGGAATCGCATACTTGGAGCACAGGAAGGGGCCCACCAAGTTCACAGCGAGACAACGTTCAAACTCTTCTCGTGTCGCCTCTGTGATGCTTTTATAGACCCCGATTCCGGCATTGTTAACAAGAATATGGAGAGCTCCATAGCGCTCAATGGTTTTCTGAATCATCGATTTGACCTCTTCTTCATTGGATACATCGCAGCGCACAAAGAAGACTTCCAAGCCTTGATCCCGGAGCTCTCGTTCGGTTGCCTGCCCAGCTTCCTCATTGACATCTGCAATGACCACCTTGGCCCCCTCTCGTGCAAAGACGGTAACAATCCCTTTTCCAATTCCCATCGCTCCACCGGTCACAATCGCGACTTTGTCTTTGAGCCGCATGGCTATTTACCTCCTAATTTGTATAAATTAGCGCCAGTTAGTGAATCGATTTTTAATTAATTGCTCCAAATCTGACAAATCACACCACGCAATATCTCCTATAAATGTGTGCTTAAGAGCCGCATAGGCCACACCATAAGCGAGCCCTTGAGGAGGGTTCTCTTGAAGGAACCCGGCGAGGAAGCCGGCCACCAGCGCATCGCCGGCTCCGACCCGGTCAATCGGTTCAAGGGGATATCCAGATTGGACATAGATCCGGCCTTTATACCAGAGGAGGGCCCCGCCCTCTTCCAGGGTGAGCACAATTGTTAAATTCGGATAGCGATGGGCAGCCTCCCGGAGCATGGTCTCTGGATCCCCCTCTAACCCAAGGATTTGGTTCGCCTCTCGAGTAGTGCAAAATAACACATCTATAGACGACAAAATAGGCCAAATGACTTGACGAGCCGAGTTGATTGACCACAATTTTGCACGATAATTTATATCAAAAGACACCTTCACGCCCCCAGATTTTGCTTCCTCGATGGCCCGACAGATCAGGCGATGGCAGTTTGGACCTAAGGCGGGAGTGATTCCTGTAAGGTGGATTAGACGGGCTTGGCGGACGTAGTCCCAATCTACTTCTTCCGGATCGATTTGTGAGAAAGCTGAACCTGTTCGATCGTAAATTACTTGATAAGGACGAGGAGAGCGTCCAAGCTCGAGATAATACAATCCGACACGTCCTTCAGAGGTCCAGATCACTCGTGAGACATCTACCCCATGCTCCCGTATTTTGTTCACAATGCGTCGTCCCAGAGGATTGTTTACGATCCGGGAAATCCACCCACTGGAGATTCCCAAACGGGAAAGTCCAATGGCTACGTTGGATTCCGCTCCTGCCACCTCCAGGCGAAGGACCTCCGTTTGCTCCAGACCAAACCCAGGAGGGGCCGTCAGACGCAACAAGGTTTCACCGATCGTGACAACGTCCGGCATATATCACCATCTCGCAGAAAATTTATAGTTCGTGTAAACTACTAAAGAGTGTGCGACAGCGCGCACGAAATTTGTTCAATCCTTCACGAGTTATCAAATTCGGATTCACGAGTGCGCTTCCAATGCCTACCGCGATCGCTCCTGCTCGGAGGAATGCGGTTGCGTTTTCGATGGTGATACCGCCGGTAGGCAATAAGGGGAGAGTCGGGAAGGGTCCTCGAAGGTGGCGTATATATTCTGGGCCGCTGGGCATAGCAGGGAAGATCTTTACCATCGCAGCGCCACCTTGCCAGGCCCGCCAAATCTCTGTGGGTGTGAAGGCGCCGGGAATCGCCGGGATGCCAGCTTCTCGACAGAAAGTCAGGAGAGTTTCCTCTACGTGAGGGCTGACCAGGAAGCTGGCCCCTGCTTCCAGAGCGCGCTGGGCCTCTTCGATCGAGAGGACAGTTCCGGCACCGATGATCGCATGGCCTTTAAAGGCGGTTGCGAGCCGGGCGATCTGTTCCTGAGCATGGGGGGAGTTCATAGCTACCTCGATAACAGGAAATCCCTCTTCCAGTAAAATCTGCACAATGTCCTCGATCTGATCCCCAAACTCTCCCCGCAGGATGATCAGAGCTCGGCTGTCCTGGAGCGCCCGAATGAGTGTCATGACTCCTCCTACAGGGCATAGGGGGCGATGGAAAGGATCTGGGGCCCGTTGGCGGTCACGGCCACGTTGTCTTCTATGCGCACGCCTCCGAAGCCGAGGATGTAAATGCCTGGCTCCACTGTGCAAACCATCCCAGCCTCCAGCGGCATGCGCACTCCTGGGGCGAGAAGCGGGATCAATTCATGGTAACGATAGCCCACGCCGTGCCCGGTGATGTGAACGAAGTAATCGCCGTAACCGGCCTCCCGGATGATTTTGCGTGCCGCCGCGTCCACTTCCTCCGCCGGGACACCAGGGCGCAGGCTCTCGATAGCCGCTCGCTGAGCTTTTCGAATCAGCTCATAGATTTCACGTTGCCGTGGGCTGGGCTCGCCGGCGACGGCCATTCGGGTGAGGTCGGACCAGTAACCATCGACCACGGTGGCCAGTTCCACCATCACCCAGTCCCCCTCGCGGATGACACGGGAAGTGGAGGGGACCAGCAGATAGCCTTTGTAGCTCCCCTCAGGTCCTGCGTTTACCTCCGCAGAGGCTCGAACCAGTCGGGCCCCGCGATAGCCGACCCCCCGGGCTCGGATCTCTGCCTCGATCGCAGCCCCTACCTCAGCTTCGGTCCGACCTGGGGTGGCTAGCTCTTTCAACCGCGCGAGGCCCAGGGCGGCGATCTCATTGGCGATGCGGATTCGTTCCAGCTCGTAAGCAGTCTTGATGGCGCGGGAACGAGCCAGCAGATCGTCCGCATCTTTCAACGTGGCCTCAGGAAAGACATCTCGGAGGAGGGCATACCAGGGAGCCGCAGGAACTACGGGTTCCGCATGGCGATACGTCGGCGCGATGATCTCGGAAGAGCGTTCGATCCCGATGACGGCATGGTGCAAGCCCAGGCGATCCCGGAGCCGGAGCAGATGCTCGCGGTATGAAACATAAAGATCCGTATCCTTAAGCAGTCCCCATCCGAATGGGACGACCTCGGCCCATGTGGGGTCAGCGTAATCCTGCTCGATTTCGGGGACCAGGAGCCCGGCATATCCCTCTCGGGTGAAAATGGCAACGGAGAATCCATGGTGAGGCCAGTGATCGGTCAGATAGACCACATGCTCGGGTAGACGGCAGATCAGGGCATCATAGCCCTCCTCGCGCATCAGCGTCCGCAATCGCTCCCTTCGAGCGATGTCTACCATGGACAGACCTCCCTTAGCCTGGATAGATCCGCCTCTCTGTGTTTGCGTCGAAGACGAACACGCTCTCCGGAGGCCACCACAGCCAGACCTTCTGGCGCAGCCGCAAGGGGAGATCAATGGGCGTGATCGCTTTTAACACCCAAGGGCCAGCCCGAAGGTCCACAATGCGTTCCAGGCCTAACGGCTGGATGATTTCGACCTCCGCCTCCACGGTTCCCGGGGCATGGTCCATAAGAACCCGCAAATGCTCCGGGCGGATGCCTAACAACACCTCTCGTTTTTCTCCCAGATGGATGGGAAGGAGGAGCGTAAAACCGGAAAGGACGAAGCGTGTGCCTTCCGGCTCCAGGAGCGCCTGGCAGCGAATGAGGTTCATCCCGGGGCTCCCCAGAAAGCTGGCCACAAAGGCGGTCGCCGGTTGGTTATAAAGGACCTGGGGCTCATCCAGCTGGACTCCCCGCCCTTCCCGCATCACCAGGATACGATCCGCCATGGCCACCGCTTCTTCAAAGTCGTGAGTAGCATAGATCATCGTCTGCCCGCTTTCCCGTTGCAGCCGCTTGAGCTCGGCAGCCATCTCTTGGCGGATTTTCGCGTCCAGATCCGTGAAGGCCTGATCCAGGAGCAGAACACGGGGCCGGCGGATCAGCGCCCGCGCGATCGCGACCCGACGGCGCTCTCCTCCACTGTAAGTATGAGGCAGGCGGTGGAGAAGATGCGCGATTCGTAGCAAATCAGCGATCTCATGGACCCGCTGACGGATCTCCCCTTCCGAAAGCCGGCGCAGGCGGAGAGGATGGGCGATGTTATCAAAGCCAGACATGTGCGGATAGAGTGCCACATCTTCAAAGACCATTGCCACATCCCGCTGTTGTGGAGGGATGGCGTTCATCTTCTTCCCGTCGATCCACACCTCTCCGGCGTCGGGTTTCTCCAGGCCGGCGATGATCCGAAAGGTCGTCGTCTTGCCCGCTCCGGGAGCTCCCAGCAAGCAGAAGAACTCCCCATCCTTGACTGAGAAATCCAAGCCATTCAGGGCTTGGATTCGTCCATAGCGCTTGTAAAGTTGACAGACCGCCACAGAGGCCATCAGTAAAGTCCCCTTCCGGTTTGTGGATCGAACAGAAAGATCTGCTCTGGATCAAAGGCGACTTCCACTCGCTCCCCGGGTGCAAAGTGCCGTGTGCTTGGCACAATCATCTGAAGCATGAGACCACTCGGGGTTTTCACGTCCAGGATCAACTTTCGACCCAACGGCCGCACCAGATCGATCTGCACCGGGAGACGAGTCCAACTTGTCGGGAAAGATCCTTGCGGATCCCAAATCCGCAATTGCTCTGGACGGATCCCAAGGATCAAATGAGGGAGCGCTTGGCTCTGTTCAATAATCGAACGGCGTTGATCAACCTTTATCTCGAAATCAGGAGAGCGCACAAATGCCCGTCCCTCTGAAATCCGATATTCAACCGGGATCAAGTTCATAGGAGGGCGGCCGATAAAGCCGGCAACGAAAAGCGTCGCGGGATGCCAGTAGACCTCGTCAGGGGTTCCAACCTGTTCCACCCGCCCTGCATTCATGACAACGATCCGATCCCCTAAAGTCATGGCCTCTTCTTGGTCATGAGTTACATAGATCATTGTGCGTCCGAATTGATACTGCCAGCGTTTTAACTCCGCCCGCATAAGTTCGCGCAACCCGGGTCGGAAATTATTGAGGGGCTCATCCAGAAGCAACACCTGAGGCTCGATGACGAGAATGCGGGCCAGGGCTACACGTTGCATGGTGCTGAGATCCAGCCGGGAAGCTCGCAAATGCAACACGGATTCCAATTCCAAAGCCTGAGCGATTGAACGCACCCGGCGCTCGATCTCCATCCGGGATATTCCACGAACGCGCAGGCCAAAGGCCAAGTTATCGTAAACAGACATGTGATGAAAAAGAGCATAATTCTGAAACATAAACCCGATATTGCGTCGCTGTGGAGGCCAATCTGTAATCCGTTGATCCCTGAGATAGATTTCCCCTCGTGTGGGCCGCTCCAATCCTGCGATCATTCGCAATGTGGTGGTCTTGCCACAACCAGAAGGGCCCAGGAAACACAGGAATTCCCTTTCCCGGATCTCCAAGCTTAGATCCTGGACCGCCACGGTCCCATTGAATTCTTTGGTGAGTTCCTCCAGTCGAATCAAAATTTGTTCTTTGCTCATGGCTACTTAACCAAACCGAAGGTGAAAGCTCGGACGAGATACCGCTGAATCATATAACCTGCTACCAAGACGGGGATTGAGGCGACAATACCGAGAGCCGCCTGGGGACCATAATAT
>Ga0272447_1001246_pt1 | contig 16409 bp, 14 predicted proteins | sample YNPCB0133_FD_194589 | JGI IMG/M metagenome (GOLD analysis project Ga0272447, IMG submission 194589) | Hot spring microbial mat communities from Yellowstone National Park, WY, United States - YNP-CB-013-3 | ecosystem: Environmental > Aquatic > Thermal springs > Hot (42-90C) > Sediment | place... | reverse complement strand
CGTTGCCGAGGGGACGCTCCTGCCGAACGAAGTAGGCGGGCACCTCGTAGTTCTCCCGCACGTACGCCTCGATCTTCTCGCCCAGGTGCCCCACCACCAGGACCACCTCGTCCACGCCGATTTCCAGGAGCTCGTCCAGGATGTGGCCGAGGATGGGTTTGCCCGCCACGGGCATCAGGGCCTTGGGCAGGGTGTACGTGTGGGGGCGGAGCCGGGTCCCGAACCCCGCCACGGGCACGATGGCGCGCACCTCCGAGCCTCCTTCCCGGCGCCGTCCGGTCCGCGGCGCCCACGGGAGGTGTTCTACGGGCGACTCGGGAAACCTGCGGTCCGGTACACTGGTGCCGTGCGGCAGCCCGGCGCCGAGTTCCGCGTCCTCCCCGAGTCCTCGGAGCCGCCACCCTACCGGTGGCGCGTGTTGACGGTGGCCACGGTCCAGCAGGCCGGGTTGACCTTCGTGCGTTTCGGGCTCCCGGCCCTGGCGCCCTTCGTGAGGGCGGACCTCCGACTGTCCCTGGCGGAGACCGGAGTGGTCCTGGGCGCCTTCGACCTGGGCGCCCTGCTCGCCTTCTACGCCACCGGGGTGGCCACGGAGCGGGCCGGCGAGCGGCGGGTCATGGCCCTGGGCGCCCTCCTCACGGGGCTGGTGGCGGCCGCGGCAGCCCTGGCTCCTTCTGTGGCCTTGCTGGCCGTGGCTCTGGCCGTGGCGGGGGCAGGCTTTCCGTCCAGCCAGGTGGCGGGAAGCCACGCGGTGATGGCCGCCTTCCCGCCCCGGGAGCGGGGTGTGGCCATGGGGGTGCGCCAGGCGGGCCTGCCCGTGGGCGGGCTGCTGGCCGCCTTCCTCTTGCCCTGGCTGGCCTCCGCGTGGAGCTGGCGGGCCGGACTGGTGGCCGCGGGAGTCGGCTGCGCCCTGGCGGGCGCCTTCACGTACGTGGGCCTCGGCCCGCTGCAGGGCCCTCCAGAACACCCACCGGAAGCGGCCGGGCGGGCGGTGAGCCCGTGGCGTGCGCCTGTGGAGTTCTTCCGGAGCCCGCCCCTGCTCCTCACCACCTTGACCGCGTGTCTGCTGGCCGCGGGGCAGTTCGGGCTCACAGGCTACCTGCCGCTGTACTTCGTGGACACCTTCCGCTGGCGTCCGCAGGAAGCCGCACGGCTCCTTTTGGCGGTACACCTGGGGGGGATCGCGGGACGGATGGCCTGGGGGTGGGTGTCGGACCGATGGTTCGGGGCAGACCGCCCCCGGCCCATGGCCCTGGCCGCCTGCTGCGCCGCGGGCACGGTGGTAACCCTGGCCGCGCTGTCCCGGTGGGACTGGGTGCCGCCTGCGGTGGCGGTGCTCGTGGCGTTTTGCGCGGGCTTCACCCTGCTCGGGTGGAACGGCCTGTACGTCACCCTCATCTCGGAGCTCGCGTGGGGCGGCTCCGCGGTGATGGTGGGGCTCAGCATGACCGTCCTGTACGTGTTCACCATGCTCGCCCCTCCCGCCTTCGGGTGGACCGTGGAGCGCACGGGCGGTCACTACCACGTGGCGTGGCTCGGCGTGGTGGGTCTGCAGCTGCTGGCCGCGGCCACGGTGCTCTCGGTCCGCCGCCGGGCGGTGGCCCACGCCCCCGCTTCCGGGGAGTGAGCGGGGAAGGCGGGGCCGGACGGCCTGGGTTCCGCTGTGCTAGCCTGGAGCCGGGCGGTGGCGCAGGTCCCCGCGGAAACACCCGCCCGCGCCAGCCCGGTGGCCATGTGATCCAGGCCGACCGCGTGGAGCTGAACCCGGAGTTCGAGAAAGCCCTGGAGCTACTGGAGCACACCCGCCGCCACGTCCTCGTCACGGGGCGAGCGGGCACGGGCAAGTCCACCCTGCTCCGCTATTTCCTCCAGCGGACCCGGAAGAGAGCGGTGGTCCTGGCCCCCACCGGGGTGGCCGCGGTCAACGTGGGCGGGCAGACCATCCACTCCTTCTTCGGCTTCCGACCCGACGTCACCCCTGACCAGGTCCCACGCCTGGTGCCGGCCGGCGGCCGGGAGGGCGTGTACAAGAAGCTCCAGATGATCGTGGTGGACGAGGTCTCCATGGTGCGGGCGGACCTCCTGGACTGCGTGGACCGGTTCCTCCGCCTCCACGGGCCCCGGCCCCACCGCCCCTTCGGGGGCGTGCAGATGGCCTTCTTCGGCGACCTGTACCAGCTCCCGCCTGTGGTCACCGGGCCCGAGCGGAAGGCCCTGGAGGCCGTGTACGAGACGCCGTACTTCTACAGCGCCAGGGCCCTGCAGGAGGTGGACCTGGAACTGGTGGAGCTGGAGAAGGTGTACCGTCAGACCGACCGAGACTTCCTGGAGGTCCTGGGGGCCATCCGCAACGGGACGGTGGCGGACGAGCACCTGGCCCTGCTCAACACCCGCTGCCTGCCGGAGTTCGAACCCGGCCCCGAGGGGCTGTACGTGCAACTGACCACCACCAACCGACTCGCCCAGGCGGTGAACCGAGCGCAGCTCCAGAAGCTCCCCGGCAGGCTCGCCCGCTTCGAAGGTGTGCTCCAGGGTGAGTTCGGGCACGACCACGCCCCGGCTCCCCTGCAGTTGGAACTCAAAGTCGGCGCTCAGGTGATGCTGGTGAACAACGACCCGGAAGGGCGGTGGGTCAACGGGACCTTGGGAAGGGTGCTGGAGTTCCCGGAGGGAGAAGAGGAGCCCCTGGTGGTGGTCGAGCTGGAAGGGGGTGAGGTGGCGGAGGTGGTCCCGTACACGTGGGAGCTGTTCTCCTTTTCCGTGGAGGACGGAGAGCTGCGGTCGCGGGTGGTGGGGCGCTACACGCAGCTACCCCTGATGCTGGCCTGGGCGGTGACCATCCACAAGAGCCAGGGGAAGACCTTCGACCGCGTGGTGATCGACGTGGGGCACGGGGCTTTCGCACCGGGGCAGGTGTACGTGGCCCTCAGCCGCTGCCGGACCCTGGAGGGCGTGGTGCTGCGCCGGCCCATCGCCCGGAAGCACGTGTGGGTGGACTACCGGATCGTGCAGTTCCTCACCCGGTTCCAGTACCGGCGGGCGCAGCAGGCCCTGCCCCTAGACCGGCGCCGGGAGATGATTCACCGGGCCCTACAGGAGGGCCGCCCCCTGCGGATCGTGTACCTCAAGCCCAGCGGGGAGAAGACCCGACGGGTGGTGTGGCCCTTGGAACTTGGAGAGGTGGAGTACCGGGGCCGCCAGTTCCTGGGCCTGCGCGCCTTCTGCGGCCACCGGCAGGGCGAGCGTGTTTTCCGGGTGGACCGGATTCTGGAGATGGAGCTGGTGGAACGGGACCCTTCAGAAGCCGAACGACCGCCGCAGGCGTAGTCTCCGGCGGGGGTTTTCGAACACCACCCGGTGTGCTCCCAGCCGTCTCCGGTCACTTCTCAGTAGGCTCCGCGGGCCGTGAGTACGACCCACACCGTCCGGGCCAGGATGTACAGGTCCAGCCAGGGGGACCAGTTGCGGACGTAGTAGCTGTCCAGCTCGACGCGCTCCTCGTACGTGGTGTCGTTCCGGCCGGACACCTGCCACAGCCCGGTAATCCCGGGCAGGACCTGTGCGTAGAGGGCGAAGCGAGGTCCGTACCTGGGTACTTCTGCGTCCACGATGGGCCGCGGCCCTACCAGGCTCATCTCGCCACGGAGGACGTTCCAGAGTTGGGGTAGCTCGTCCAGGCTGGTCCGCCGCAGGAACCTCCCCACCCGGGTCACCCTGGGGTCTCGGCGGAGCTTCTGGTCCTGCAGCCACTCCTCCCGGAGCTCCGGGTGCTCCAGCAGGTACCGTTCCAGGACCTCCTCCGCGTCCCGGACCATGGTCCGGAACTTCCACGCGCGGAACTTCCGGCCGCCTTTCCCGATGCGCGCCTGTGCGAAGAACACCGGGCCCGGGGAGTCCAGCTTGACGGCCACAGCGACCAGCGCCAACACCGGGAGGCTGAAGAGCCCCAGGGCGAGGGTGGCGGCCAGGTCCAGGACCCGCTTGAGCAGCCGCGGCCCGGGCAACAGGAGCTGCTGCCGTACCTCCAGAGCTACCGTCCCCTGCAGGTCCCTGGCGGCTACCCAGAGGCTGGACAGGCCGAACAGGTCCGGCACCACCAATACGTGGGAAAAGCACGCACCGCAGCGCTCGACCACCTGGAGGAGTCTCTCCCGCCCCGCCCCCGGCATGGCCACCACGGCGTGGGTGATCCCTGCCTCCCGGGCGATCCGCGGCGCCAGGTCGATCCCGCCGAGGACCGGTAGCCCCGCCACCCGCGCGGGCTTTGCGGGGTCGTCATCCAGGAACGCCACCGGGCGTAGCCCCAGGCCGCGTGTCTGCTGCAGGCCCCTCGCCACCAACTCGCCCGTCTTACCCGCCCCGAGGATCAGCACCGGGTAACCCCACCACCGCTTCCGCGAAAAGGCGTGGCGCACGGCGGCACGCCCCAGGGGTACCAAGGCCACCGCGAGGACCCAGGCGACCAGGAAGACCGCCCGGGAGTACACCTCCGCTCCCCGGACGACGAAGGTGGCGGCCCCCACCGTGAGGTGGACGAGGCTCGTGGACACCGTGGCGCGGCGGAGCTCCTCCGCCGGGTTCAGCCCGAACCCGGGGTAAAGCCCGTGCAGGGCGTACGCCGCCACGAACAGGGCCAGCCCCGGCCACAACCTCCAGTACAGGTCCGGAGAGAGGACGCCGCCGGCCAGCAGCCGGCCCTGGACCGCGAGCCACCACGCGAGAGCCACCGCCAGCACGTCGGAAGCGGCCAGCAGAAGGGAGGCCAGCCCCGGCCGCGCCGGCGTGACCACCACCGGCAGGTCGAACCCCCGGACGCCCCTGTGCTCTCGCACCACCCTCACCCGAAAGCGCGCACCCGGCCCTTACAACAAACGCTCAGCCCACGCATTTTCGACCACGGTTCCTGGAACCTTCTCCAGGTACCGGGGCCTGGTACCGGTGCCAGGTACCCGCGCTGGCCGCGCAGTGGTCGCTGGGCAAAGCCGTGCCACGTGACCGGCCACAGGGGAGCGTGCGTAGGAGACACGGGAGCGGGCGTCGGGGACTTCAGACCTCCCCGTACAGTACCTGGCCTGTCTCAAGGACTTCTTGGACGAAACGGTTGCCGGTCGCCCGCATGTGCCGCAACTCCTCCGGCGTGTAGCCGACCGGCTCCAGCGGCAGGCCGATGCCGTCGTTCAGGTCGAGGAGCAGCCGGATCCGGTCCAGGAAGGGCACCGCGAAGTCGGCCACCACCAGGACGTCCACGTCGGAGCCCTCGTGCACGTCCCCACGTGCAAACGAACCGAACAGCAGCACGCACTGCGGCCGGAGGCGCTCGACCACGCGGTCTGTGTACGCCCTTATCTTGTCAAGTACTTCCGCACTTCGCCGAGGATCGACCCGGCGTAGCTTGCGCACTGTTGTGCCATCTCCGCTGTGTAGTACTTGTAGGGCGGCCCGGCAGGGTAGAAGTCCGGATACCGCGACCCGATGTAGTGCCGGTCCAGCTCCTTCCCCAAGTCCAGCAGGAGGCCGAAGCCCTGCTCGAGTTTCTGCGCCTCTTCCAGCAGCTCCACCACCGAGTGGGTGATCAGCGCTCGGTAGCCTCTGCTGTAAAGGAACCCCTTCAGAGCCTTCTCCGCGGCCTGCTGCGCGAAGAAAGCCGACGCGTAGTAGTTGCCGTCCTCGGCGCAGTCCTGAGCCGTCTTCAGGTCCGCCTCCGCCTGGTCGAGCCATCGAAGTCCTTCTTCTCGGTTGGACATCTCGCGTCTGCGCTCTCGCGTTCCTCCACAGCCCCGTCTGAGCTAGCCGAGGGACCCCTAACCTTCACCGCGCCCGGACAGCCAGTCAGCCGCCTACCGCGGTCCCCGGCCGAGCGCATCATTGGAACCTTCACCAGGCGCCTGGGACGCGTCGCCGCTCCTGGTTCTCCTCCCCTGCTACCGCTCCAGGAGCGACAGGGGCCGTGGATCCACCACCCCGCCCTGACCTTCGAGGACCAGACCGACGCCCTCCTCCCGCGCCACCTGCAGCACCCGGCGCTCGGTGGTCAGGGCGAACAGCACCGGCCAAACGGGCGCACCGACTCCCTCCTGCCGGAGCCGGTGGCGGACTTCCTCGCGGCGGAGGGTGTGGGCCAGGTCGTAGACGTCTCCTGGTTGCGCGCGCACCTTGGCAGACACCAGCACCCAGACGACTCCCTGGGGCCCCTCCGCCCGCGTCACCCCGTCGAACTCCGTCAGGCCGTCCAAGGACCACGCGAGGATGGGGTCAAGCACCCGCAGTCCGCACGACTCCAGCCACCCCCTGACCGCGGGCACCATACGAGCCTCCGCGGTTGCCCCTACGATCTGCGCAAAACGGTCCTGGGTCCGCTGGAAGAGGTCGAAGCGCCGGCCGAACTCGTCTTGCATCCGGCGTTGCGCCTGAACAAGCTCCAGGACCACCCCTTCCAGCCGCGCGAGTCGCTCCTCAGAGCGGATCTGCGCCTCTTCCAGCCGGGCCAGCCGCTCCTCGGACCGGATCTGGGCCTCCTCCAGCCTCGCCAGGCGCTCCTCGGACCGGATCTGGACCTCTTCCAGCCTCGCCAGGCGCTCCTCGGACCGGATCTGGACCTCTTCCAGCCTCGTCAGGCGCTCCTCGGACCGGATCTGGGCCTCTTCCAGTCGTGCCAGCCGCTCCTCAGAGCGAATCTGGGCCTCTTCCAGCCGCGCAAGCTGTTGGCCGCTCTGACGCTGCAGCTCCGCCAGCTGCCGCACTTCCTCGGCTAGCTCCCGGACCAGCTGCGGCAGCCCCAGGAGATCCTCCCCCAGCAGTACCGCGCGCAGCTGGGCCTTCCACTCCGGGCGTTCCTGGAGCAGCCGGAGTAAGGTCGGAAAGTCCCTGACCGTGAACGACATCCTGGCGCTATTCTACCCCCCTCGGCTCGGCGATGTCGCACCGCACTGCGAGCGTCAAGGTCACCCCCTGGCCGGGCTGAGACGGACCGCACCAGCTCCCTCCCTGGGCGCACACCCGATCCGCGGGCTGCGAGACCTCGCCACGGGGTCTCCGCGCCCCTTTTTCGACCAGGGTTCCTGGAACCTTCTCCAGGTACAGTAACCCGGTCCGGGTACCTGGTACCGGGCGGCGCATTCCGGGCCTCGTCCCCCCTATTTCTCGTGGACCGTACCCGCTCGCTTCCGGGCCCGCAGCTCCTCCGCCTCCCGGTCCCAGAAGTGCTTCTGGAGGCTGAGCCACCGTTTGAGCCCCAAGGGCAGCCACCGCTCCGCCCGGCCCAGCCGGTAGCCGAGATACTTCAGGGCTGCCCGGAGGAACGACTCCGGAATCCGCCAGGGCGCGTGCCGCCAGAGATACCGCAGCTCAGAACGCAGGAACCGCAGCCCCTCGCCCTCCGGCTTGCCGAACTCCCGCAGAATCCAGCTCTCCCGGGCGTGGAACACTCCGATGTCAAAGTACCTCCGCATCTCCTGCAGCGGCGTCAGGTCGTGGGAGTGGTACACGCACGCGTCGGCGACGTAGGCGATCTTCCAGCCCGCCTTGAGGAGCTTGGCGGCCACGATTACGTCCTCTCCCACAATCGCCCGTTCCGGGAAGCCCCCCACCTGTTCCAGCGCCTCAAGACGGTACGCGGCAAACGAGTCCGAGAAGAAACAAGCCTTGATCCCAAGCCGCTTTGCGTCTTCCATCGACCGGACCTCCGACCGGTCCGGGTAGTTGAACAGCCGCGCGTGTGCCTCAAACGGCCCCGCCCCCGGCCGCGGAAGCTGTCGCCCGTAGGCCGCTCCTAGCCCGTGGTCCTCAAGCATCCCCGCCAGGCGCTTAATTGCTTCTCCCCTCGCTCCCGAGGGCACCGCGTCCTGCGTCAGAAGCACCGCCACCCCGTCACGTCCGATGACTTCCAGCGCCTTCCGGACCGCCCAGCGCCGACTACCACCGTGGTCGAAGGCTTCAGGGGCGCCTGTCACAACCCATCCCAGTCTACCTGCCAACTCCCCCGTCCCGTCCCTGGACGAGGAATCAACTACCAGCTTAAGAGCCAAGTCGCTCCCGACAGCCGCATCTACGGCCGGTAGAAGGGCCGCGGCGTCCTTCGTAAACACGATGACGGCCACAGGTCGCGTTAGCATAAGCGGCGCCCAGTTCATCTTGCATGGTCGTCCGGCGCTCCCGACTGCGCGCCCCAACTCGCACTCAAAACTAGCCAGCAGCCGCCGAACCTCAAGGAGTCAAATGCAAACCCGATCACCACACAGCCCACTCCGCTCCAAAGCAGTGCGAGCCACAATAAACAACTGTCTCGTCTGCCCACACGAGCTGCAAGCCCCGCTCGCCCCCACGCGTCCCGCAAGACGAAGAACCACGCGCTGGCAAAGAGTGCTAGACCGATTAGACCCGTTTCCGCCGCGAGACGCGCCCAAAGCCCGTGAACCGAGGGCCACGGAGTACCGGGAAGATCGGCCGCGTACTCTTGAAGCTCTGGGTTCCCGAAAGTCCAACTCGGCAGAAACGGCTCGAAACGGAAGCCCACCGCTCCCAGGCCTACCCCCGTTATCGGGTGTGACATAGCCACTCCTACAGCAGCTACTTGCATTCCCAACCGGCTGCTATTCGAGATCCAATGCGGCGCCCCCGCGTCAAGGGTGACCGAACCCAAGACCCCCGTCGCTCGCTCCCAGTCTGCAACGGCCGCAGACGCTCCGAGCACGAGAACAACCGCTCCGATGCCAATCGCCTTGATGAACAGAACCCTACTGCGTAGGAGCCAGAGTTGAGACAGCAGAAACCCACCACCTGCGAGAAGTGTCACCCCCCACGCCAGTCTAGAGAACGTCAGTCCCGTGCTTGCCGCTAGAAGCAACAGAACAGCCCAGGCTGCTCTTCCGTCCTGAAACGCACTCGACAAAACCCACGGCAGCGCGAAGGCGAGCCAGACGCCAAACCATGACGCCTCTCCGGAAACAGAGCGCAGCCGTGCCTCGTACTCAGGTTTCACATGCACGAGCCGGGACAACGCCCCGAGCAAGTCGGCAGGCCCACTATCGGGGAGCAAGATGGCCACTCCCTCAAGGACGGCGAAAAGGAGAGGGACAACAAGCGATGCGTACACAGCCGCGCGTAGAAAGGCGAGAACTGCCTCGCCCCCGCGCCAACAGCTCTTGAATGCGCCGTAGCATGCGATCGCTACGCACAAAACGAAGCCAGCCACTGTCAGCTGCAAGACGAACTTCTCGAGAAGCGTCCGGCCCTTGAAGACGACATCACCAGAGAGGGCCACACGCAGGAGTCCAGACAGCCCGGCCCAGGCGAACCACCCCGCCAAACAGTACCAAGAAACTGTTCTCGGAAGCCGGATTCTCCGGCGGACGATGGCCTCAAGGCTGACAACACCAAGCAAGAATGCCCCAGCCGCTATCCACGCCTCCCCGCTCAGCTCGCCCAGCCAGGATCCGAACCAGGGCACGCTGTTAAACGGCAGCAAGACGGTCGCCGCCACTAGCCCCACACGCTGCATAATCCCCGTGCTAGCCTTGATCATTGTGTCCCTGAAAAACCTGCCGACAAGGCGTCAGTCAGCGTGACGCGTGCTGCTCTCTTGCACGTGTGGTTTCTCTCCCTTAATGAAAGTTCCCTTCAGCTGCAACCACCACGCGGATTGTTAGGGTTCCAGTAACACTCGGCGAATCGAAGACACGTTCGCCGGGTCACAGTACCGTCCATAGGCCCGGCAATATTCTCGGGCGGCTCGTAGCTGCCGAAACGCGTCTCGCCTGCTCATCAAGACACGAAAGCACTTAGAGTACTCATGTACCAGGTGCCAGGTACTAATTATCCCCTTTTTCTCACCGCGCCATAGCCGCCTCTTCCAAGACCCGCTGCGTCTCCCATGCGGTTCTATCCCACGTGAATTCTCGTGCGCGCTCGGGGCCCAATTCCTGTAGCTGCCCTCGCAGCTGTTCGTCCTCTAGAACACGCCTCAGTCCCCAAGCGATCTGCTCTACGTCCTTCGGGTCTACTTTCAAGGCGGCCTCCCCGACGATCTCGGGCAAAGCTGAGCTGTTGCTGGTCAGGACCGGTACACCAGCCGCCATGGCCTCCAACGCCGGGAGCCCGAATCCCTCGTACAAGGAGACGTACACAAATGCGCGAGCGCCGGCATACAGGGCTGGGAGGCTTTCGTCTTCGATATGGCCGGCGAAGAGCACGTTTGGCGGCTGGGGGAGGCGGATCTGTCGAAAGACGCTGCGCTTGCCCTCCGCCCCAACAACGACCAGCGTCAGATCGCGCCGCAGCTGCTCCGGTAGTCGCTCCCACGCTTGTAGCACGCGCGGAAGGTTTTTCCGGGGCTCCAGCGTCCCCACGGTCAACACGTAGCGCCCGGGTCTCAAGCCGAGCCGTATACAGACCCGTCGGATGCTTTCCGTCGGCGGCCGCGAAAAGCGGGGATCCACACCGTTTCTGATGGTTACGACGCGTTCAGGCTGCACGCCAGTCCACTCCAGCACCCGAAGACGCGTCCACTCTGATACCGCTATGACGCGCACCACCCGCCTTACCAGCCGTGGGATGATGGCTCGATACCATGCGGCGAATCGCGGGTTCAGCCACTCAGGATGATCATAGGGTACTGCGTCATGGACGGTGACGACCTGCTGCCTCACGAGTAAAGGGCCGGTATTACTCGGGCTAAACAACAGTCTGCCCTTTATTAGACTGGGAAGGATCAATTGCTCCCACAGGTGACCCTTAACACCATCGATCGGCTTGCTTGGTTGTAGAAGTACAACGCAGCTAAGGCGTTTCGAAACTTCCATTACGTATCTTTGAACTCCTGTAAGCGGCCCCCCAAGGACCCGCGCATTAAGCACGACGTCGACCATCGCTTCCCTTAACAGTCACGATCGAGTTGATCAGTCGCGTACACAACGTGAATAGGTGCGCGGCTTCGCTTCGGCAACCTGAAAGCCCCACTGGGAGGCTCAGGAGATATGCGGAATCGCTGGCGCCGTCTCTCCGCGGAAACTCTCCAAGAGAGCTTGCGCGATGGCTCTCGCTCGGCCATGGTCCCCTCGAATGAGACGGCGTAGCGCCCTCACAACACAGACTGCCGCTGCCGTGGGGAGGGCAAAGCGCGCATATCGCGCACAAAGTCGCAGCCAAGCTCTCGTCGCAAAGAAGTCGCTCGTAGGGCTTGCTCCACCTATAGTTGCCCCTTCTCGGTGATGGACACGACTGGTCGAAACGTAAGCGCCTCTATAGCTGTTCCGTCGCGCCCGGAGCTGCCAGTCGACCTCTTCGCCGTAAAAGAAGAAGGACTCGTCGAGGAGCCCGACCTCTTCCCAACACCGCGCCCGGACCAACATCGATGCACCGGTAACATAATGCGGCTCGAAGGGCCGGTCCCAGCGCCCATCGTCTTTGTGCATCCAGCCGTAGTGCCGGCTAATTCCCAGCCAGAAGTAGAACCGGCCGCCGCCGGCGGCCTGGATGGTGTCAGGGCGGTCGTAGTAGAGGAGCTTGCAGCCCACTATACCGACGCGCGGGTCGGCGAGGCCGGCCCGTAGCATCTCCGTCAAGCTGTCCGGGGTCACGACTGTGTCATTGTTCAACAGCCAGGTCCACTCGGCGCCGCGTGCCAGAGCATAGCGGATGGCCACGTTATTCCCGGCCGCAAAGCCGCGGTTCTCCGGCAGACGGATGAGTGTCACGTACGGAGCCTCAGCTGCCGGCTCTAATGCCGCCTGCTCCGGAGAGGGTTCTCCCTCGTACTCCACCAGGCCTACCGGCTTCGCCCAGCCAGGTTCCTTGAAAAAGGGACTCTCGACAGGAACCTCTCCCCGCGCCCAAGCCCGGATCTGGTCGACCGAATCGTCCGTAGAGCCGTTGTCCACCAAGACCACCCAGAACTCTCGGTGCCGCAAGTGCCCAAGCGACTCCAGGCACTCCACGGTGTACCGCCAGCCGCTGTAGTTTAGCACAATCACGGCCACTGAATCCCCGGCCCGCTGGCCCTCGTGCCGTTCCTCTAACCCTTCCACAGCCAATCTCCTGCTTCTCGCGGCCTACGCACTGCCCCACCGCGTTGCTCGTGCCGACTCGATCCCCTCCGAATCCGAATCCCCGTCCAGCCCCTGGTCTGGTGTCCTGCTCCGTTCGGCCGAGCCACCGTCCCGACAACCGAAAGCCGCGTCCAAACACTCCGTCTCTCCACACCCGTCGGATTCTTCCTTCCATCCAGCTCCAAAGACGGCCCTTACGCGTTCAAGGAATATGCTACGCTCCTGGCCGATCAGACGACGATAACCATCAAATCGATGCCTCACACCCTCATAATTCTCGATACACAACTGTATCGCTGCGACTATGGCTGGAATGCTGCTGTTGTCTACCGAAAACTTAAATTCACTGGGAATCGGCACATCCTTCTCGTTCCGGGCACTGCCCCGCAGTCCAACCAAAACGCAGCAACCCAAGGCTGCTGCTTCTCGCGGTAGGCGGTCCTTACCAGGGTGGTAACCAAAATCAATGTACACTTTTGCTCTTCGAAGCAACTCCACTACCTCTTGCCTCCGGAGCCCACTAACAGGCCGAAAAGAGACTTCCACCTGCAAGCGAGCCGCGGCGCGTATGATCTGTTCTGTGAAACGCAACCCCTTCGCCGGATTGTAGGCTACGACGTCGTCTCGCCTCCCCTCAGCGAGCTCTGATCGCAGAAAATCCGGATGAATGTAATCGGGCAGATACAGCGCTTTCTCCACGCCCATTCGCTCCAGCAATTGCCTCGCATATTCACTCTGGTACAAGTGCACCCCTGCCCCTCCAACGCCTTCTAAAACAGACCGTCCGAGCCCGACCAGCCGTACGACGTCATCGGGGAGCAATAAGTCGCGCAGATCCCAGAGCGGACGCCGCACCAAAAGCCGCCAGACCTTATTAAGCGACCTCATCGCAAGAAAAATCGGGTCCCAGCGACGTCGGTGAAGGAGATAGCTTAAAAAGAAGTTGTCAACGGAAAGCCACCAAACGGCTTTTTGAATTCTCTGGTACCTACGCAAAAGCAGTAACGCAGGAAACACTTCTGGCACTACTAAAACGTTGGCTGATTCATCGTCTATTCTCCGCACATAGGGTGTGCCGTATTCCCGATACGCGTCGGGAATGGGGCTGTCTCGCGGTTCGCGGCCGTAATAGTAGACGTACGCGTCCAAGCCGAGATCCCGCCGAATGTGATACACAAGCTGGTGAAGCAGCTCCGGGCCGCCCGTCGCGACACCGGAGGGCGCAGCCACGTAGATTTTCGATTTCCTTTGCAGTCGTAGATAGCGCATGTCGAGTCTTACCTACGGGTCTCTCTCGGCCATCATCACCCCCGCCGTCAGGCCCTCTTTGAGCGAGTCAGCGATACCCTGGAAACACCAGCTCCCGTAGCGGCCAATGCTGTAAATTGATCTTTGAGCAAGTGCCGCGAGTGCTTTATTTCTCCACTTGGACCCCGGCCAAGACCATGTGTACGCGACATCAATCCAGGTAGTGTCGACAACGTCGACCTCTCTGATCCAGGCCCAGTCCTGTAGCTCCTGAATCACCTCCTGACATAGCTCAGCAATTTGACTAGTGTCAAGCCTCGTCCCCTGCCGGTAGGACTTCTCCACGTAGACGCTTACGCGATCTCCCCTCGCGCGCGCAGACCCGGGTAGAAACGATGAGTCCACGTTGCTGTAAAACCCGACCCGGTGGAAGCCCGCCCGGCTTCTTGGAATGTAGAGCCAATGTTCGGATGGGCACCGCGGTCCCCGGACGGCGCCAATATTGAGCACCAGCACCGACGTGGCGGGGTCTGCCGGTTCGCCTAAGTCCAAGCCCGTCATCTCTGTAAGTCTATTCAGCGGGATTGTAGAAACCAGCTCACTGTACCCTAGGGAAGTCCCGTCCTCAAAGTACACCTCGCGACCGTCCAGATCAATCCGAACGGCCCGTTTTCGGTAACGGACGTCGCAACGGTCGCTCATCCTCTGGACTAGAATGTTCAATCCTTGCTCCGGATAAACAAATTTCACGTTATACCCCACGCTGGGCACATCCTCAAACGCTCCACGAACCACGAGGGAAAGTTCTATAGGCGTCTTATAGCTGTCTTGTGGCGCTATCTCCCGGTAAAGACCGGCTGTGTAAAGCTCGTGAAACGGGTCGAAGAAGAGTTCGCACAACGTGGGGCCGAAGGTAAACCGCAGCCAGTCGGCCATGGTCGCGACCTTGGCCACGGTTCGCTGTCCGCTCGCGATTTCCTCCAGCGCTTGTCGGGCCAGCCCTGGCCCAAGGTAGCGGAGATGATTTTGAAGGGGATAGGGAACCAAAAGCTCTTTCTCCGGGAGGTACACCGCAGAGCGTCGCTCGTAGGACTTGACGGGCGTAAGAGAGCGGATGAAGTGCAACACGAGAGGATCGCCGCCGAATATCCAGTGCCCCCCGCCGATCTCGAATCGGTAGGCCTCCGCGTCCTCGGGAACGCGATGCAGCCGTTCGATACCACCAGGCGGCATGTAGTAAGAGGAGCAAATGCCGCCCGGCCAGTCTGCTGCCTCAAACACAGGAAGGCCTGAAGCGTAGCCGGCAGCCAGGCCGGTGATTCCCGCACCGAGAATCACCGGTCGCTTCCCGCGGACCACAGGGTACCTCGCAGAGCTGCAGCTATCGGAAGCAGGTCGCTGCGGCGCAGATACACAACCATAGTGAACGTCACAAAAGCCTCGCTTAACAAGACAGCTATTGCCATCCCCGTTGCGCGGAGCGGTGGGACAAGGACGAAAGCAGCTATTAGATTCAGGAGCGCGGCTCCGAAAAGTATCGATGTGAATTCACGGTCTCGCCCCAGCGGCAACATCACGTGGATGCCCAATACGTTGCTGACAGCGATGAGGAATGGAACTGGCGCCATCACACGCATTGGAGTTATCGAGGCCACATACTGGTGCCCCAAGAGGACCCGAACAATGACCTCTGCTCCGACAAACAACCCCAAGGATAGCACAAGGCCGATGCCAGCAAAAAGGTACAAGGCTTTCCGCCCCCAAAAAAGAGCTACCGTCACAGAGTCCGCAGCCAACTTGCTCGACCTGGGATACAAAGCCTGGCTAAGCGGATCCAGAACACCGAGCGACGCCTTTATGATCTTCTCGGCCGCACTATAGTATGCTGCGGCGATCGGGCCGCTCAGCATTCCGAGTATAAAGGCGTTTCCCGCGGTGTACAGCGTCACCGACGCCCTTGACAGGAAAAGCACCCAACCTTCTTTCAGCTCATTCCATACGCCAACTACAGAAACGCGCGCCGGCTTGAGCCCAAACGTCCGCCACGCCACGACAGCCGCGACCACTCCGGCCGCCAGGCCGCCTGCGCCTGTGAGCACGGCATACGCAGCCGCGTCCGCTGGGCGCCGCACCAATGCAAAAATGCCGATGAGAACCGCGGTGCGCAGCCCCACATTAATGGCTGCAATTACCCCCATTCGTTCCATTCCCTGAAACAGCCAGGTAGGGAAAAGTACATTGCCGAGAACTAGCCCGTAAAGGCCAACGAGTAGCCATGAAACATCGGCGAGCCCCGGGAGAGAAGCGATGGCGAGGAGGAGCAACACAGCCGCCGCCACGCTCAGCAGGCCTTTGGCGGCCCAAACATGAATGGCGGTTGTGTTGACTGCCACTGGATCGTACCGCTGGACTGCAATCTTTCGAGTAGCCGACCAGTCGAATCCGTAGTCCACGAAGAGGAGGAGATAGTTAACAAATCCCTGGGCAAAGGCAACGGCGCCGTACCCGCTGGGCTCAAGGACGCGGACCAGGTATGGAATCGAGATGAGAGGCAATAGATAATTCGCAAATTGCAATAAATAAAGCGATGCGGCATTCCGTGCAACAGGGCTCCGAAACACTAGCGGTAGGACGCGGGAATTGGTCATTTTTTCATGCAGAACGGCCATATCGGCGTCATGAAAGTCCTGACTGCGGAAGCCTGATCCGGACATTCTCGCGAATGCGCCGCCGTTTCTACGGAAATCGCTGTCAAGTTGCTGATCGTAAAGGGAGTCCTCAGGTCTCCACGAGGCGGGGGAGGCACACGACCGCCGTGCGAAGGCCTCGTGAGCTCTTCCAGGGTGCTCCGCGCGACCGCGTGACGGATAAAGCTGCGCGTGCTCCCTCGCGACCGCATGTCGCGCCTCCTTCGAACGCTCTGCCGTCATCCCCAGTGCTCATGGCTCTGGGAAAGGCTCGAGCCCGATGGCCTCCCAGACTGGCTTCGGGAGCGCCTCCTCGCCGGTCGGGCCGCGGACGGGACCGGTGACGTACGTGATCCCCATCGCCTTACCCACCACACCAGGATCCTATGGCGCCCCGGGCTCCTTCCCCTGTCGCTCCAGCCAGCGGCCGACC
>Ga0272447_1001243_pt1 | contig 16417 bp, 14 predicted proteins | sample YNPCB0133_FD_194589 | JGI IMG/M metagenome (GOLD analysis project Ga0272447, IMG submission 194589) | Hot spring microbial mat communities from Yellowstone National Park, WY, United States - YNP-CB-013-3 | ecosystem: Environmental > Aquatic > Thermal springs > Hot (42-90C) > Sediment | place... | reverse complement strand
ACGACGACGCTGATCAACACCAGGATCAGCGCGTACTCCACCAGCCCCTGTCCGGGCTCCGCGCCGCGTCCGTCCTCACGAGCGAAAAATGCACGAACCACGTTCTCCCTCCTTCTGCAGGATGGGCGACGCCTCCGCCGCCCATCGTGACTCTATCCGACCCGGACCGGCGGCGCCATCAACAGCCGTCACGGAGCGCGCCGCCGGTCGTTGAACGCTCATAACCTGCTCCAGTCCCATCCGCTCAGCGCCGGCGGCAGCCCGACGGCGCCGTTCGTTGCCGCCGCTGCGCCGCCATCCGGCGCGGGCGCGGGCGCGGGCGCGGGCGCGGACGCCGGCGGCGGCGCGGGGGCGAACGCCGGCGCGGGGGCGAACGCCGGCGCGGGGGCGAACGCCGGCGCGGGGGCGAACGCCGGCGCGGGGGCGAACGCCGACGCGTCGCGCGCGTCCGGCGGCGCGGCGCCGGCGGAGAGGACGTGATCAACCACCACAATCGTCTCGACCACCTCCGCCTGCGTCTCCACGCTCGTCCCGTCCGCCAGCGTCGCCGTGACCCGCCGCTGCGTCTTGCGGTTCTCCAGCCGTCCCTCCGCCACCACCCGCGCGCCGCGCGGGTGCGCCGCCGCCAGCGCCCGCGCCTCGCGCTCGGTCAGCCCGCGCACTTCCAGCGTCATCGTCACCGTGCGCGGCTCGATCATGCCGTTGACCAGCTGCGTTGAGGACGCCGAGACGCGCAGGCGCACCACCGGACCGTGCGGCGTCGGCAGCAGCTGGGCGTCGCGGGTCAGATTGCCGACCATCAACACGCGCACCAGGTCCATTACGCCCTCCCCGCGGCGTCCGCCGCCGCCAGCCAGACCAGCGGACGCAGCCAGCTCCGCCCGCCGACCTCGGCCGTGACGCCGCCCACGGCGCGCCCGACCAGCACGGCGCCGACCGCCGCCGGGACGCCGGATGGCGCATAGCCGACCACGTCCGGCAGGGACAGGTCCGCCAGCCAGCCGTCCCCGACCGCGCGCGGCGGCGCGGTCAGCGCGACGGGCGCGCCGGTCCACGGCAACGGAGGGGTGACGCGGTCCCAGGGCGCCGCGTCCAGCGCTTCCAGGAGAAACAGCGTCCCATCCGGGTCGTGCGGCAGCCGATGATCCCCATCGAGCGCATGGACATGCAGCGGACGCAGCGTCGCACGAATGATCGCCTGGGTGCGCGCCGGCAGCGCAGCTCCGTCCGGGACGCGCTCCTCCGGCAGATAGACGCCGACCACCCCGGCGGCGGCGCCCGCCGCCGGGCGCAGCCAGGCGGCGATGACGGCCCCCTCCCCGTCACGGCGCATGCGGCGCCGCCACTGACTGGTGCGCCCGATCAGTTCGATCACCCCATCCATGGCGCACCTCCGTTCGGCGGCGCCACGGCGGTCGGCACAGACGGCAGCGCCAGCAGCGCCGCGTCCAGCGCCGCCTCGATCTCGGCGCGCGGCGGCGGCGGCGGCGGCGGGGGCGGCGCCGCCCGGCGGCGCGGTCCGCCGCCGGCGGCGATCACACGCGCCACCTCGTCGTCCGTCAACGCCCGTCCTTTGACGAGTTCGACATACCCCACGCCGACGGTCATGCGCACCCCGGTCAGCATGCGCCGGCGCGCCGCCGCGATCCGGCGCGCCACCTCATCGGGCGCGCCCCCTTTAGCGCGGATCGCGTCCTCCGTCGCCGCCAGCGCCGCCTGGATGCGCGGGTCGCCCCGCCGCCGCTGATAGACGCGCGGCAGCAAGCGCCCTTCGACCACCACCTGGTTGCCGTGCTTGAGCAGCGCCGCCGCGTTCTCCACCGACCCGTCCAGCGCGACGTCCGCCGGCGTCAGCGTCGTCAGCGCATGCGTCGCCCGCGCGCCGGGGACAATGCTGCGCACGGCGCTGCGGCAGCGAATCCGCACCGTTGCAATCGGGCGGCGCACCCCCGGCCCGATCACCTCGTCCCGAATCGCCGGTCCGCCGTCGACCGCGCCGACCAGCTTCACCCACGACCCGTCCGGCGCCGTCTCCGGCGCGCGCGCGACGGCGAGAACATCGAGGCGCGTTTCCCACGTCGGCAGACCGGCGTCATCCGGATGCACGGCGAAGGCGCGATCATAGGTCTGTTCCAGCCGCACCGATCCGCTGATCTGCACCCGTGCGCCATCGGCGAACAGCCCGGTCTCCATCAGCCGCGCGCTGACCGACAGCGGCATGCTGAACGCCAGCCCGCCCGGCTCCTCGATCTCGATCCGATACGGCGCATACCGCATGCCCAACGGCGTCGCCGTCGCCGGACGCGCCTTGCCGTTCGGGCCGTACCGTTCCCGCCGCACCGTGCCGATCAGCACGCAGATATTCCGGTCGTCGCCCCGGTCGCCGCCCGGGTGTTCGCGCATCACCATGCGCAGCGCATCGTCCGGCGGCGCGGCGCGCGCCGCCGCGTCCGCCGCGCCGTGCGCCGCGCCGCCGGCGGTTCCGTCGTCCATCCCGACGTCCTCACCGTCGTCATCCGCCGCTGGAATCGCCCCCGGCGCCGGATGCGGCGACGCCAGGAGCGCCTGCCAGTCAATCATCGTCATCCCGGTCCTCCTGTCTGCATCATCCGGCCGCTCCTGCGACCGGGCGCCGCCCATCCCGGACGGCGCGGAGACAGCGTGCCACGCCCGCGTCGCCCGCGCATCCGTGATCGTCGGCGATTCCGTCGCCGGCGCCTCACGGTCGCCCGCCCGCGCTGCGCGGCGCGGATGGGCGCGGACGCGCCGGCGCCAGCGCCTCGCCGTCGGCGGGCCAGCGCAGCGCCAGCGCATGCGTGCGCAACGCCGCGATCACCGGATCGACGCCGTAGCGCAGCATGCTCCGTTCGCGCAGCCGGATGCGCGCATCGGGAATCTGCTGCGGGTCGGCGTCCAGCGCGTCCGCCATCGCCGCCCGATACGCCGCCGCGCGCTGCGCCAGCGCCTCCGTCAGCGCCATCCCCGCCGCCGCGCCATGCGGACCCAGCAGCGCCAGCGTCTGCACCGCCGCCGCCGCCGGTCCATGATGCATGCCCCCCTGCGCCGCCGTCGTCCACGCCCGCCTCAGCAGATCGTCCGTCTGCGGATCGACGTCCGCCGGACGCGCCCGGCGATAGGGCGCATCACGCGGCGCATCACCCGCCGCGCCGGCGCCGCTGCGCGCCGGCGGACGTTCGCGCGGGCGCGCGCTGAACAATCCGCTCTCCACATCGCCGACCGGAAAGCGCAGCAGCGCCTCCTGGCGCGCGCGTATGGCGGCAAAGTCGGCTTCCGTCAGACCGGTGTCGGCATAGGCGTCCACCAGCGCCCGCGCGTCCTGCTTGATCGGTCCTAAAATGACCAGCCCGCCCAGCGCCTGCAAGGCGGCGGCGCGCACCGCCTCGCTGTACTGATACAGCCCTTGATGCGCCCCGATGATGCCGACCCCTAACGAGCGCGTCTGCGTGAAAAACACTTCGGCGTCGTTGGGATGCTCGGCGTCGATGAACTTCTGCACCTCATCGATGATCAGCGGACAATCCCAGCGCAGGTCCGGGTCGGGCTGGCGCGTTTGCCGGGCGAACGTCGCGGTCGACAGCGTCGCAAACAACGCGGTCGCCAGAATCGCCGCCAGCGACTCGGAGAGGATTTCCGGCACGAGTTTGAAGATCAAAATCCGGCGCGCGTCCATCGCGTCGGGCAGATAGAGGGTGGCATGCGGCTGGCAAAACAACTGCTGCACCACCGGGTCGGTGATAAAGTGCTGCAAGCGCCGCCGGAACGATTCGATGCTGACCCGCACGCGCTGGTCCATCGCCGGATACTCCACCAGCCAGAAGTCGCGCACCAGCGGGTTGCTGACCCGCCGCAGCACCTCGGCGCGGTAGGCGCTGCTGACATAGAAGCGGTCGAGATGCAGCAGCGTCGGCGTCGGCTCCCCTTCGAGCAACGCCCGCAACCCCATGCGGGCGAACTGCTGCATGCCGGCCGATTCGCGCCACACCTCCGGCGACATGCGGGCGAACAGGGTTTCCACCTGCCCCACGAGTTGCGCCGGCGACACCCCGTCGCCCGCCAGGCGGCGGTCGAGCGGGTTGAGGCACGGCACGCTCGGCGCGGTCAGGTCGATCAGAATCACCCGCTCGTGCGTCTCCGGCGGCAGCGCCGCCACAATCCGGTCGGCCAGGTCCCCCTTGGCGTCGATAATGATGCACCCGGCCCCAATGCGCGCCAGTTCAACCGCCAGCACTTCGATGAAACTCGATTTGCCCGCGCCCATGGGGCCGAGCACTTCCATCCCTTTGCGCAGGTCGCGCAGCGTCGGGCCGACCAGCCCGTCGGCGCCGTCCGGGTGATCGGCATACGCCAGCGCCAGGCGGCGGCGCCCCAAATCGATCGGATCGGTCGGCGGCGGCGCCAGGCGTCCGGCCAGCGCCGCCGCCGCCTCGTCGGGGGGCAAAAACACGCGCGCCGGCGGGGGCAGGTAGCGCACCGGGCGCAGGGCGATCAGCGGCGCCAGCGCCGCCGCCGGCGGATGCCAGAGCGCCGCCAGGTCGATGGCGCTCAGCAGGGACCGGCGCGTGCCCGGCAGCGGCAGGAGCGGCCAGGGCAGTCCGGGCCAGACGGGGCGCGGCGCATGCGCGGTCAGGTCCTGCAGCGCCAGACGGCGGCGCGCGGCGCGACTCCAGCCGCCGCTGGCGCGCGCCAGCGTCAGCGCCGCCCCGCCGATCAGCAGCGCCGCCGCCGCCGCCAGCGCCGCCGGCCCGCCGCTGCCGACGCCGAGCGCCGTGACCAGCAGCGCCAGCCCCGCCGGCGCCGTCCACGCGGCGGCGCGCGCGGGCGCCGCGGCGCGCGCGGCGGCGTCCGCCGCGTCCGCCGCGCGTCCGGTCGGCGCCGTCCAGCAGCGCCGCCGTCCCTGCGCCAGCGCATCCAGCGGCGGCGGCGCCAGGCGCTGGATCGCGCCGCCGCTCTCCGCCGCGAACTGCCCCAGCGCCTGCGCCAGCGCCTGCACCTGGCGCACCGCCGCCTCTTCCGTGACGGCCGCCGCCACGCACCGCACCGTCACCTCGAACGCCCACCCCTCCGCCTGCTGCAAGAGGGCGTCATGCGCCGCCAGGTCGCCCGGCGTCAAGCGCGCCTGAATGCGCGCCACCTGCGTGCGCAGCGCCTCGCGCCACGCCTGGTCGGCGCGCTGGGAGGCGCCGCGCACCAGGATGTCGTACCCGGCATAGATCACCGGCGCCGTCACCCGCACCGCCGCCGCCAGCGGTCCCAGCGGGTCGGACTGAAACCGGCCCAGGTCGCGCAGCGGATGCCCCGCCGGACGCGCCGGAACCAGATCGACCCACGCCACCGCCCCGGCCTGCTGCAGCGCCGCCGCCAGGTCGTCCGCCGCCGGACGCACCGTCGCGCCCGGCGTCCGTCCCTCGATCTCGCGCCGCACCGCCGCGCGCCAGTCGTCGCCGCCCGGCGTGCGCACCCGCAGGCGCGCCCGTCCGTCGGCCCCCGACTCGATCACCAGCGCCAGCGTCGGTTCGTCCCCCCGCGTCACGGCGTGCGCCGGCAGCAACGGCGCCAACCCGACCAGCAGATCGACGCCGGTCAGCGGCGACCACGCCGCCGCCGGCGCCGCCGGAAAGGCGGCGTCCCAGGTGTGCAGCCGCCGCGCCGCCCGCCGCCGCCGCTGGCGCGCCAGCAGCACGCCGCCGCGCAGCAGATCGGCGCCGAGCACGATCAGCAGCAGCGCCATGCCGATGCGCACCCAGGGAACCGCCGCCGCCACGCCCGCCCCCGCCGCGCGCAGCAGCGGCGGCCCCCCCGCCGTCGCCGCCGCCAGCGGCGTCACCATCGTGTCCGGCGTCCAGGCCAGCAGCGCCAGCAGCGCCAGCAGCAGCATCCCGCCGAGCCGCAGCAGACTGCGCGTGCGCTGGCGCGCCAGCATCCACTCGGCATCCGTCTGCGGTCGCTTCCATGGATTGCCCGACCAGCGCGCCTGCCGTCCCGCCGGTCCGCCGCGCGGCATCCCGCCGCCCCCGCCGCCGCCGCCGTCGCCGCCGGCGCCGCTGCGCGACACCCGCCCGCGGTCCGTCATGTCGTCCCCCGTTCCAGCACTGCATCCGGCGCCCGCGCGCCGCTCCACCAGCGTCCGTCCGGCAGCCAGACCGTCGCCCGCCGTTCCGTCGGAATCGGCGCCGCCGCCGGGCGCAGCGTCGGCAGATCGATCCCAAGCGTCATGACCGCCGCCCCCGCCGCCGCCGCCGGCACGTCCGCCGGCGGCGCGTCCCCGACCCACAGCAGCAGCGCCAGCATGCCGGGCGCCGGCAGGCGCAGCAGCGCGAGCGCATCCGGCGGCGGGGGGCCGCCGATGACCGCGATGGCCAGCAGCAGCGGCGCCGCATCCGGCAGGCGGGCGCCGCGCTGCACGGCGAAGCGCCGCTCCAGCGCCAGGCGCAGTCCGTCCGCCAGCGTCGCGGCATCGCTGCGGTCCCACGCCGCCGCCTCCCCCGCCGACCACAGCGCCCGCGCGCCGTCCGGGTCCGCCAGCCATGTGCGCCACCCGCTGCGCCGGGCGGCGGCATGCATGCGCGCCAGCGCCCATGCCCCGCCCTCCCCATGCGCGCAGACGACCAGCGGCGGCGGCGTCCCGTCGGCGGGCCAGCCCCACCACAGCGTGCGCCCGCGCCGCAGGGTCAGCAGCGGCGCCGCCAGCCATGCCGCGCGCGCGGGGGGCGGCAGTCCGGGCGGCGCCCGCACCCCATCCGCCGTCTCCTCCCAGCGTCCGCCGGCCTGCGCGCGCGCCCACGCCGCCCGCTCCGGCGCGCGCGCCAGCAGCAGCGTCGCCGCGTCGTCCCGTCCGCCCGCCGCGCCCGCCGCCGGGACGCCGGGGTCCATCCCGGCGTCCCGCGCCGCCTGCCATGCCGCCGCCAGCCGCGCGTGCGGCGGCGCGGGCGGCGCGGCGGCGGCCACGACCGGCGCCACGCCGCCCCGCGTCCAGCGCCCCCCCTCGGTGCGGGGGGGCGGCGGGGGGGACCGGGAAAGACGGGTCCATGGCGGCGCCGGCGGCGATTCCGGCGGCGGCGGGCGGACGGGGCGCGGGAGCGCCGTCCCGCCTGCGCCCCCGGTCGCCGCCCCGCCGCTGCGCAGCACGACCCCAATGGCCGCCAGCGCCGCCAGCGCCGCCAGCGCCCGCGCCTCCATGGGCGCCGCCGCGCCAAGCAACGCCAGCGCGCCGAGCAGCGCCGCCGCCGCGATGATCGGCGCCGCGCGTCGTCGGCTCATGCGCCGCCTCCGTCGGTCGGGGGCGCCAGCAGCGCCGGGTCGCAGACGGCGTGCCAGAGGTCATCGTTGAGCGCCAGCGCCATCGTCCACCCGCGCCAGCGCGCCCCCGCGCGCCCCGCCGCCGCCGCCGGCAGATCGTCCATCGTCGCCAGCAGCGCGCCGTCCGGCCAGGTCTGCAGCCCGATCCGCCCGTCCGCCTGCTGCACCGCCAGCGTGATCCGCTGCGGGTCGGCGACGTGCAGCGCCAGCGTGGATGGCGGCACGCTTCCCAGCAGCAGCGGGGAGCCGCCATCGAACGGCCAGTAGGTCAGCGCCAGCCGGTCGGCATACTGCGCCACCCAGAACAGGCCGTCGCTTCCCCATCCCAGCGGCGCCAGCCCGGCCGGACGCGCCGGACCCGGCGCCAGCGTCGCCGTCTGCACCCCGCGTCCGCCGCGCGGCAGCGTCAGCAGCAGCGCATCCGCCGCCGCGCCGTCCGCCGCCGGCGCGCTGAACAGCACCGCCGCCGCGCCGTTCGGCGCCCACTCCAGCGCCGCCGCCGGCGTCGGCATGGCGCTGACCGCCGGCGCGTGCAGCGGCGACCCGTCGCCTCCCGCCGCATCCCACACCCGCACCACGCTCCCGCTCCCCGCGCGCAGCGCCAGCACCAGATACGCGCCGTCCGGCGACCACCATGCGCCGTCGACCGGCTGATCGGTCGTCAGCGTCTCGACCCGTCCGTCGGGCGACGTCAGCGTCAACCGTCCGCGCGCGCCGCTCCGGTCCGCCGGGTCCGGCTCCCACACGACCCGCACCCGCCGTCCGTCCGCCAGCGTCGCCGTATCGGCGACGGGATAGCGGTCCAGGTCGGGGGCGCGCGTGACCGCGGTCGCGGTCACGCGCATCACCGCCGGCGGCGCGTCCCCGGCGCCGCCGGCCACGGCGCGCCAGCCGCCGCGCGCATCCGCCGTCACCATGCGCCAGACGGCGCCCGGCGCCGGCCGCGGCGCCAGCAGCAGCGCCGGACGCGGGCGCCCCGGCGGAAACGTCGCCGTCGTCGTCATGCCGACCGTCACCGTCACCGTCCGGCGCTGCGGATAGACCCCCGGCGCCTCCGCCGTCACCGTGTACACGCCCGGCGCGCCGCGCCAGACCAGCGCCTCCCCCGCCGCCGTCATCGGCGCATCCCCGACCCGCACCACCGCGGCGGCGTCCGCCGCATACACGACGACCACGCCATACACCGCCCGCTGCCAGACCGCCAGCCCCAGCGCCGCCAGCAGCGCCAGCCCGCCGATTCCCAGCAGCAGCCGCCGCCGCCGCCGCAGCAGGCGCGCCAGGCGCGCCTGCGCCACATCCAGATGCAGCACCGCAACGCCCAGGTCCAGATCGCGCATCGCCCCCTCCTAGGCCGCATCGCGCGGCGGCGCCGCCGCCCCGCCGGTCGCGGCGACGATGAGCGTATGCAGCGGTTCCGGCGCCCGCGGAATGCGCAGCGGGATCGGCGTCCGCCCCGCCAGCAGCAGCCCGGTGGCGCCGCGCTCATCCCGCCGACACTGCGACAGCCAGGCGACCTCGCCGGGCGTCAGCCCGAATTGCTTCGCCGCCGCCAGCACCGGATTGCGCTCATCATCGCCGCCATGCCGCGCCGGACGCACCTGGCGCAGCAGCAGCACGGTTTCGCAATTGTCCAGGTAGGTCATGCCGCCGGCATTGGGAACCACGGCGCCGGACGGCGTGCGCTGCACCAGAAAATCGCGCACCTGCTGCGTGATGACCGTCGCCGCCGTGCGCAGCGACCGCCCAATGCGCGCGATCGTCTCCAGCACGCGCACGCCGGCGGCGCTGCCCAGGATCGTCCACGCCTCGTCCAGGATGATCTCCATCGGGCGGTCGCGGCGCTGCAGGGCGGTCGTGATGCAGTAATTGGCGATCAGCGGCGGCAGCACGCGCTGCAACGTCGCATCATCGCTCTGGACAAACCGACTGAGGTCGACGCCCAACACGCCGACATCGGCGCGCTGGCGCGACGGCGGCACGTTGAGCGGCAACGCGCCCGGCGCATTGATCAGCCGCCCCAACGCGCCCGTGGTGAACAGGTCGAGCGCGCCCAGCAGCGCCTCGTCCGCGCCGCGCGCCTGCAGGCGCGCGGCGACCTCGCCCAACGTCGGCGCATCCGCATGCCAGGTCGCCGGGTCGTGCGTCATGCCGCGCGCGTCATAGCATGCCAGAATCGCCTCCTCGAGCTGCGCCTCGGCGCGCGGAGACAGCGGCATGCCGCGCGCCTGCGCTTCGGTCGTCAGCAGGCGCTTGACCAGCGCCGCCCGGTCCATCCGCACATCCAGCCCCTGCGCCCGCACCGTCGTCAGCGCCGCCGGGTCGCCATACGGCAGCATGAGCGGATTGATGCGCACCTCCGCCTGCTCCGACAGCACCAGATAGGTTCCGCCGAGGGTCTCCTCGATCAGCGCGCGATACTCCTGCCCCTTGGGGTCCATGACGACGATGGCGCAGCGACCGTAGGCGTACCGCTGCAACAGCAGCAACGCCTGCACATACGTCTTGCCGCCGCCGGTCGCGGCAATGATCGCCTGGTGGGGCGACGGCAACGCAAAGCGGTCCAGGATGACCGGCGCCCCGGTGTCGGCATGCACGCCGTACAGAATCGGCGCCTGCTCGCCGAGCGGCAGCGCCCGTCCGCCGTCCGGAATCAGGCGCGCCAGCGTCGGCGAATCGGCTTCCCGCACCAGACGCAGGTCGTCGCGTCCGAGCGCCGTCGTGGTCAGCACCCCCTCCCAGTGCTGGTAGTCGCAGCGCACGATCTGCACCTGCCCGTCCACGCACGCATCGTGCAGCGCGCGCTCCCGCGCGCGCAACTGCTCCAGACTCTCGCCCGCCACGGTCAGATACCAGGCATAGCGGTGGTGCCCGGTGCGCTCCTCGGCGAGCGCCCGCAGATGGCGCCGCAGGTCGCGCAAGGCGACATCCGCGTCGGGCTGCTCCTCCTCATCCGCCAGCGACACCCCCAACTGGCGCGCCAGTTCCGCCAGCCGCTGCTTGACCGCCGCGCGCGGCAGCGGCTGATTGACCACCGTCATCCGCACCCCCGGCAGGCGCGCCAGCCGCCCGAACGTCGTCGGCGCCAGGCGGCGCGGCGGCGCCAGCACCGCATACGCCGCCATGTAACTGCGCCCGGAGCGCACATAGTCATGGGCGCTCCGGTCGACGCTCGACGGCGCGACCAGCGCGGCGTCATCCGGCGGCGCCGCCGGCGTCGCCGCCGCCGCGCCGCCGCCGCGCGCGCGCCGCCGCCAGGTGATCAGCGGCGCATTCGGGTCCACGGCGCGCTCCGCCCGCCACGGCGGGCGCGGCCCGCCATCATCGCCGCCCGTCATGCCATCACCTCCTGCCGCATGCCACGGCGGGCGCGGCCCGCCATCATCGCCGCCCGTCATGCCATCACCTCCTGCCGCATGCCACGGCGGGCGCGGCCCGCCATCATCGCCGCCCGTCATGCCATCACTCCTGCCGCATGCCACGGCGGACGCGGCCCGCCGGACGTCGCCGGCGCCGCCGCCGCCGCCGCCCGCGCGTCGGCCGGGGGGACCTCCCCGACCCGGGGGGGCGAGTCACCCCCCGCGTCCGGCGGCAGCGCGTCCGGCGCCAGATCGAACGGCAACGCCAGCCCATCGGCGATTGCGGGGGCGCCGGCATACGCCCCGATCGGGTCGAACCCCATCCGCAGCAGGTCGCGGATGTCCCCCGCCCGCAACCGACGCGGCGGCGGTTCGACGCCCAACGCGGCGAACATGCCGATCAACCGCTGGATGCGCCGGAGCGCGTCCGCCGGCGCATCCCCCGGCAGCGCGCGCGGCGGCGGCGGCGGCGCCAGATCGCTCCACATGCCCGGCGCCGCGTCGTCCGGCGCTTCCGTCGGCGCCGCCAGAATCCAGCGCACCACCGGCGTGTGCGCCGCCGCCTGCGCCAGCTGCTCGACCGTCAGCGCCAGGGTCTCCAACACCAGATGCCCGGTCAGGTCCGGCGCCGCCGCCGCCGCGGCCCGCATGCGCGCCAGCAGCGGGCGCATGTCCGGCGGCGTGGCATACGTGTACAACAGAAACCGGTCCGGCATGCGCGCCAGCGCCGCCGTGTACTGCGCCAGCAGCGCCGCCAGCGCCGCATCGTCCAACAGGCGCATGTCCGGCGGCGTCAATTCCGCCAGCCCGACGGCGACGCCATCGGTGCGCAGCACATAGCCATCGCCGATCCGCGCCACCCCGACGGCCGCGGTGACATCGCCGACCCGGCTCATCGCCCCCGCCCATCCCCGGCGCGCCCCATGCGGTGCAGCCGCCGCACGCGCCGATAATGCCTGATGATCGCCGCCGCCGCCTGCGGCGCCGACCGTCCCCGAATCCGCGCCTCCGCCAGCGCCGCCAGCAGCGCCGGCGGCGCCAGCGTCGCCGCCGCCAGCGCCTCCCACGGAATCGGCGTCAGCGCCGCCAGCGCGCCCCAGACCAGGACGCCCACCCCCATGATCGTCGCCGCCCGCGCCGGCAGCCGCAGCGTCACCCCCGGCGCCGGGCGCAGCGTCACCATCGGACGCACGTTGAGCGCCGGCGTCTCATGCACCAGGCCGCCCCGATCCGGCCGTTCCGCTCGTTCCGCATCCATGGGTCCCTCCTCAGGCCGCCGCCGCCGCCGTAATGATGGCGACCGCCTGACTCAGCAGCAGCGCCGCCAGCCCAACCCCGCACGCCGCCAGCAGCGCCTTCGTCACGGTGAAGCGCTGCGGCTCCGCCGACCAGCGCCGCCAGATGACCCAGAGCAGCGCCAGCGCCGCCGCCGCCAGCACGCCGCGCGTCAGCCACGCCAGCGGCGCCGCCAGAAAAAAGGCCAGCGACGGCGGCGACCCATAGGCGCCGGGCGTGAAGAACGCCACCGCCTCATGCGAGGTGCGCACGATCCGCACCACGATGGCGGCGCCGACCATCCGCACCGCCAGACTCCACCACTGCACCTCGTCCGGATCGCTCAGCAGGTCGAGCACGGCGGTGACGAGAATGACCAGCGCCGCCGCCAGCGCCGCGCCATCGCGCACCCAGGTCAGCAGCGGCGTCAGCACGGCCACATAGTCGTTCACCACACGCTCCATCCTGCGGGCGCCGCGCCCGGCGCGGCGGCGTCCGTCACGCCGAGCGCGGCGCCCGCATAGCCCGATCGTCCCATGCCCGCGGCGACTCGCGGCGTTAGGGCGTCCCGCCGATGAAGAAGCGGATGATCTGCTCGGCGTTGACGGCGATGAGCGCCACCAGCCCGACTCCCAGCGCCTTGAAGACTGCGCCCCACCACGAGAATCGGTCCGGATTGTTCGTCCATGACTCGTAGATGTTCCAGACCAGAATGATCGCCGCGATGACGGCCACGCCCGCCAGCGCCCATTGCAGCAGCGGGCGCAAGAAGGTGTCCAAGGCCGGCAGACCCCCCCACATACGTCCCTCCTTCAAACCGTCGAACCCGGCGGCGCATCTCGCCGCCGGGTTCCAGCATAGCCGCCGGCCCCGCGCCGGACATCACCGAGAAGTGGGGAATTAACAGCCGAAGAGCCAGCCGAAGAGGAACTGCAGCACCTGCTCCAGCCAGGTCATCACGCGCGGACCGCCCAGCGGGCAGCGCGCGCCGCGCGCCCGGTCGTCGTTGCCCGGACTCCACCACGCCCCGCCCGGATCGCCCGCCGGCGGCGGAACGACGAGGGCGGACGGGTGGCCCGGCGGCGGCAGTTGCAGCGGTTGATCGGCCAGCAGCGGATCGCCCGCCTCCCCCCACCCGACCGGCTCCATCCGCCCGTCGCCCGCCATGCGCGCGCTGTCATCCATCGCCAGCGGCAGCGCCGCCAGCGGGTCCATCCAGATGCTCCAGCAGGTGTCGGCGCCGGGCGGCGGCGCGCCGGATGGCGCGTCGGGAACCTGATACGGCGGACGGCACAGGTCGACCGGTTCGCCGCCAATGCGCGTCTGCAGGAACACGCCGCCCGTCCACGGCGCCGGCGGCGGGCGCCCCGTCGGCCCGATCCACCCGACCCGCCCGCGAAACTGGCGCACCACATCGCCGCCGCCGACGGCGCCCGGGTCCGGCTGCACGGGGGGGCCGCAGCCGCGCAGGTAGCGCACCCCGACATCGGGATACCCCGGCGGTTCCGGGACACAGACGCCGTCGCCGGTCGGCGCATCCGGCGGCGGCGGCGCGGGCGCGCCGGGGTTCATGCTCAGCGTTTCGCACCCGCTCACGATCCGGCGCGCCTGCCAGAAATGGCGCTGATAGTAGCGGTTCTGCGCCACATCGTGCAGGATGCAGCCGGTCGCGTGGTTGTAGCAGTCCATGAACAGCCCATTGCCGACATAGATCGCCACGTGGCGCGCGGCGCCGCCGCCGGGGGCGGTCGGGTCGCCCGCGTTGCGCAGAAAGATCAGGTCGCCGGGCGCCCAGCAGGTCGTGGCGGCGCCGCGCAGATCGGCCAGCGTGCACGGAAGGGCGCGCCCCTGGGTCGCCTGCGTGAGGGTCGTCGACCCGATCGCGACGCCGGCGGCGGCGTAGGCGCGCCAGACCAGCCCGCTGCAATCGAAACTGCGCGGGCCGGTGCGGGGATAGAAGGCGCCGGTCGCCGGATCGACCGGGTCGCGCGGGTGGGCGCCCCCCTGCGAGTAGATCGCCCCCTGGGCCTGCAGGGCGGTCTGCGCCGCAATCAGGCACGCCGGCGCCCGGCCGCCGGCGCCGGACGGCGCCGGCGATGACGGCGCCGGATGCGCCAGCGCCGTCGCCAGCGCCGCCAGCGCCAGCAGCGCCGCCAGCGCGCCCCCCATGCCGCCGGTGCGACGTCTCCGGGCGATCATGGCGCCCCCGGCAGCAGCGTCGGCGTCGGCGCGGGCGTCGGCGTGGGCGGCGGCGGCGGGGCCTGCGCCCGGAACGAAATGGCGGCGTCGGATGATCGCTCCCCCGCGACAATGCGCTGATCGAACGTCACCTGGCGCGGTCCGACCGGCGTCCAGCCATCCGGCCAGCGCACCTCGGCGCGACATGCGCCGGGCGAGGCATAGGCATAGTGCCACTCGCCGACGCCGGCGTAGGTCTCGACCAGCACCCCGGGACACGCCACCGTCACCGCCGCCGCATCCGACGGCGCATAGTCCGGGCACGTCACCTCCCGCTGACACGCCTCCGCCCGCACATAGACGCGGTAGGGCTGCAGGCGTCCGTAGCGCACCACGAGCGGCGCGCCCTGCACCGTCCCGCTCTCCTCCGGGTGCAGCACCGCGAACTCCGCCGTCACCCCGGCGCCGGCGCGCAGCGGGTCGGGAGCGAACGGGCGGTCCCACCCGACCTCGGTCACGCGCATGTCGGCGATGGGCGGAACCGGGCAGCCCGGACAAAAGACCGGGCCGACCAGCAGCAGCCCGTCGTGCAGCATCCATGATCCGGGGCGCTCCGGGTCGGGAACCCAGCCGAAGGGAACCGCCGCCTGCCACCCGCCCGCCAGGTAGGCGGGGCGCGCGGCATCCACCCGCACCGGCGCCGGCGCGGGCCAGGGCAGCATGCTGCGCTGCAGCAGCGTCCCCACGGTCAGCAGCGCCAGGCATGGCGCCGCCGCCAGCAGCAGCAGCGCGCCGATCAGCATGCGCGACCCGCCGCGCATCCGCAGCACGGCGGTGATCAGCAGCACCCCCCCGCGCATCATGCCGCCCTCCCGCGGCGCGCCGCCAGGAACGCCGCCGCCGCCGCCGCCCAGGACGCCGCCCGCGTCGCCGCCAGCGCTTCCCGCGCCGCCAGCCCCGTGATGCGCGGCGCATCCAACACGGCGGCATACCCGAACGCCGCCAGCAGCGCAATCACCGACGCCTGCAGCACCTCGCCCGGCGGGACCCGCACGATCAGCGCGGTCAGCAGCGCCTGCACCACGCCGAGCGCCGTCGCCCACAGAATCGGCGTCAGCAGCGCTTCCGCGAAGCGGAAGAACCACACCCGCGCATAATTCCAGGCGCCGTCGGTGAGAATCGCCACCCCCGCCAGCGGCGCCGCCACCAGCAGGATATTAATGACGATGATCCGCTTGAACGCCTGGAAGCAGAGCGCCGCCAGCAGCAGATAGTACGCCGTGATCGCCAGCGCATACACCAGCGACACCCCCGGCGACGGGCTGATGGGCGGAACGGTCAACAGCGGCCACCCCCCGCCAAAGGCGCCGCGCACGATGTTCCGCGCCAGCAGATTGGCGAACTGGATCATGACGTCACACAGACTCCACGACCCCCATGTCAGCGCCATCGCCGCGATGAACTGGACAATCAGGTCGATGACCGCGCCATGCTTGTCCGCCCACAGCAGCCCGACCAGCCGGAACGTCAGCACGACGACGATGATCGCCGTCGCCGCCTGCGCCATCGTCTGCGCCAATCCCTGCGGCGACCCCAACGGTCCGCCCGCCGTGACGGTCGGGCGGGTCGTCAGCTCCAGCGGCGTGGTGAAAATCAGCCCCATCACCACATCGGCCAGCCCGCTCAGCCCGGCGCTCGCGCTCAGCAGCGTCACCCCCGCGCCCAGGATCATATTGTCGGCGAGCCACTTGCTCCCCATGGCGCGCGCGTCCGCCCAAAAGCCGGGGTTCATCGGATTGGACGGGTCCAGGATGCCCGCCGGCGCCGCCGCGCCCGGCGGCGGCGCGTCCCAGCGCGGGTCCGTCCCCGGCGCGCGTCCGCCCGGCGCCGGCGGTTCATCGACGATCCCGGCCGCATCCGCCGGCGCCGCCGCCGGCGCCAGCAGCAGCGCCAGCAGCAGCGCCAGCAGCAGCGCCGCCATGCGTCCGCGCCATGCGCCCGCCGCTCCGGTGCGATTCTGCGTCCATGGATGCACGGTCGTCCTCCTTCCTTTATCCGCTGCGCCGGCGCCCATCGTCCGGTTCCCCGCCGCGCCGCGCCGCGTCGTCCCATGCGTCCCAGCGCCGCGCCTCCTCCTGGCGCCGCGCCTCCTCCTGCCGCCGTTCCTCCTCCTGCCGCCGTTCCTCCTCCTGCCGCCGTTCCTCCTCCTGCCGCCGTTCCTCCTCCTGCCGCCGTTCCTCCTCCTGCCGCCGTTCCTCCTCCTGCCGCCGTTCCTCCTCCTGCCGCCGTTC
>Ga0272447_1001241_pt1 | contig 16423 bp, 10 predicted proteins | sample YNPCB0133_FD_194589 | JGI IMG/M metagenome (GOLD analysis project Ga0272447, IMG submission 194589) | Hot spring microbial mat communities from Yellowstone National Park, WY, United States - YNP-CB-013-3 | ecosystem: Environmental > Aquatic > Thermal springs > Hot (42-90C) > Sediment | place... | reverse complement strand
GGGAACCTGCACTGCTCCCACGGGGGGAAGTGCCTGGGCGGGCAGTGGGCCAGCTGCTGGTCCGCCTCTGTGGATCAACAACCCCCCGACCGACTTGTATCTGCCCGCGTTCAATTACAGCACCGGCCCTATCCCTGGCCCGCAGGGGATGACCGCTCCAGCCACGGCTTGCAATCCTCGTCAGGCTCATATGCTCAGCGCGGGGGGGTGCCTGGTGGCGATGGGGGATGGGTCCGTCCGCAATGTGGGACCGATGGTCAGTGCCACCACCTGGGCGGTGGCGTGCACCCCATCTTCGGGAGATATTCTCGGCAATGATTGGTAGCCGATCGGTTGGTGGAGGGATTGGCCGCCTTCTCAGCTTTGAGCCTCGGCTTTCTCGGAGAAAGGCATTTCTTTTTCACGGCGGAACAGGAAGGACGTTGCTGGGGACAGGAGCACGGGGCTGATCCACCCCCAGTACGGCCAGATAATTAGCAATGGCAATGAAGTAACCGCCGAGGATCGTGGCCACTTTGGTCTTGGCCTCGGCGGCGGCGATTTCCTGCAGGTTGAGTTCTACCAGGCTAATCCGGCCCTCGCGGAAACGCAGGGTTTCAATCTGCAGCACCCGTTCCGCCTGCCGTAGCTCTTCCTGGGCTTGCTGCAAACGCTGGTAAGTCAGGTATAATTCCGACACCGCATCCTGCACCTGAGCGATGATCTCGTCACGGGTGAAGCGCTCCTGAGCGAGCAGTTGGGCGAGTTGGGCCTGAGCGGTCAGACGTTGACCGCGGGCATTGCGCAGGGGCAGCGGCAACTCGAACAACGCCCCGATTTCTCCCGTGGTCCGGTCGGTGGCGAACACACCGGTTCCCGTCAAAGTTTTCTTGGCTGCTCCCAGGTCCTGTGCCCCTTGGAGGGTCAGGTTGAGGGTGGGGAGCAGTTGGTTATCGGCCAGTTGCCATTCCACCGCTCGCCGCTGCTTTTCGAGTTGGAAGCGGGCCAATTCTGGTCGGAAGCGGAGGGCCAACTGGGCATCGTCCGCCAGTCCTTCCGGTCGTGGAGGAAGGGGGCGGATTTGCAAAAAGTTCGGGTCGAGCCAATCGGAAGGAGGTACTACCGGATTACCATTTTCGTCACGCAAAAACAGGGATAGACGCAGCGCATTCTGTTGCAGCAGTCGCTCGGCAGCTTGCAGGGCTTCCCGACGAGAGGCTACCAGGCGAAGGTTGAGGGCTACGGGGGATTCCGGAATTTTCCCCTCTGCGAATTGCACGTCGAAGAGTTGCTGCCGATCGACGGCTAATTGCAGGAGTTCCGCGGCGATGCGATACTGGGCGCCGGCTACCTGCCAACTCCAGTAGGCCTGTGCGGCCAGGCGGAAAAAGTCGAGCCGCGCGCGTCGAATCGTCGGTTCGGCCAGATTCTCGGTGATCTGAGCAATCCGCAAGCGGGCCCGGCGGGGGTCAATCTGACGGTTCTGCAACAGCGGTACAATGACACCCGCTTGCAGTTCACCCCCATCACCGGTTTTGCGATCCCCATAGTAAACGGGAAAATTCCCCTGCCCCCATCGCCAACCGGCGAAGGTGGTGATACCACCAAAAGGTGTGGTTTGTTCCAAGCCGGCCCGCAAGCGGCTACTAGCAAATGTCCCAGTCTGCTCCATAGATTGCAACCTTAGCAGCGGATCGAATTGACCTTCAGCAGCCAGGCGTTGCCCCGCCGCAATGATGCGTTCCATCTCCACTGCATAGAGCAACGGAAAGGCGGCTGCTACGCTTTCCAGCACTTCCTCCAGGCGTAAGGGCGTCTGTTCGAGAAGCCGAGGTGGGGGCAACAGGCCGGCAGGAGCATCCCCCTTGGGGCGATGGGGGGAAGGTTGAGCTGGCGGCTGGTTCCCATCTCCTACCGGTTTCCCAGGTTCCGCATCCGCAGGCCGAGGGGGCGGGGCTTCTTCCGGTTGGCGCATCCCTGCCGGGAGCGACGGCGGAGCAGGTAAGGGAGCGGTCGGAGCAGGCGGAGGCAAAGTTGGTGGCGGCAGAGGACGGCGGATATAAGCCCCTTCGGGCAACGGGGACTGCAAAGCACAGCCACTGCCGACCACCCCGAACCACACCAGGATAAACCCCCCGATCCAACCACGACCTGTACCCAGCTTGGACCAGGGCTGTGCTTGGTAGGAATAACCTTCGGTGGCCTGCCCACTAACCTTGCTACGTTTGGTGCTACATTTGGTGGCCCGTCCACTAACGTTGCCGCGTTCTGCAGATCGGCTGTTTTCTCCCGGGCGGTTACTTTCTGAAGCGTTGGACCGGTCCAATGAAGGACCCGGATGATTCCTGGGCAGGCTTGAGTTCGCGGCTGATGGGGAAACCGTTGAGGATGCGCCACACTTCGTATCCCAAGGGCACCTGCTGCACCAGTACCCACCCCTGAGCACGCACCCCTTGACGGAGGTACTCATAGGAAGGCCATTCTTCTCCCGGCGCTGGCGCCACCAGAATCCGGAAGCGACCGTTTCCATCCGAAGTCGGATCAATCAGGTAGACCTCCCCCCGAAACGTCCCGGCTGCCACCCGCGGGTAAGCGGCAAACTGGACGGCTGGCCACCCTTCAAACTGCAGTAAGACCGTGTCCCCCCGTTGGACCAACGGCAGGTCGTTGCCGTCGATAAACAGCTCGGCCACGATAGCCGGATAATCCCCCCACGTCAAGGGATCATAGAACCCCAAGGCTGCTCCTCCCAACAGGGCCATCTCGGTCCGTCGGCGTTGCGCCTGCAGTTGCGGGTCCTCTAAGTCAGGGACCAATACGGCCAATCGTTCTCCCGGACGCACCAGTTGCCCCCCTGCTTCGGCATTGGCCAGAATCCGGAAGATGACCCCGGTGGCGGGTGCATAAATCCGCTGGTTTTCCTGCCGTTGCACTTGGGTACGTATGGCCAGATACTGCTGCCGCACAGCTGCCTGTTCGCTTTGGGCCGCTTTCAGGGCAGCTTCTTCGGTCTGGACCAAGGCCGCCGTCCGCTTGTCCGTCGCTTCCTGCTGGGCGATCGCCGCTGCCAGCCGTTTCTCCGCCAGCTTCACCCGAGCTTCGACCAGGGGCACCTGCGCCTTGGCCAGGTTCCGCCGCCGCTCCGCTTCTTCCAGTTCGTCCTTGGATGCCGCTTTGCCCACTCCTAAGGCACTCTGGTACAGCCGCAGTGTTCGCTGGTAATTCAACTCCTCCCGTTGCAGATCAAAACGGGCCCGCTCCAACTCTTGCTGGGCCACCAACACCTCGGCCTCGGCTTGCTCGACGCGGTAACGGGCCTCCGCCAGCAGCACTTCCCGCTCCTGCCGTACATATTGCAAACGCGATTCCTGATCCTGGACCCGGCCATCGGCCAAGGTCAGACGCTGCAACGCCAGCAACTCCTGTTCTCGCAACCGTTCCAGGATCAGTGGGTCGTTATCCACCAGATCGACCAGCAACTGACCAGCCCGAACGCGGTCCCCCTCCACCACGTGCCATTTTTTCACCCGTCCCTCGATCGGGGAAACGATAAACTGCGGCCGACGGGTCGGGTGGAAAGCGATTGTCTGACCCTGGCCATGAACCGTCTGAGTCCAGGGAACCAGGGCACTGACCGGTACGATGACCAACAAAGTGATCAGCACGCTGAGGGCCAGTCCGCGGATCAGTCGGGGTGTGCTACTCAGCCGAATGGCGGGTAAGGTCAGATCCGGTTGATGCGGACTACGCATCATCCCACTCATAAAGCCTCCTTTATCACCGAGCATCGACACGCCCTGGGGTGAACCCAGCCCGACCGAGTGCGTTGACCCAATCGGGGTGTATTGCGGACCATGGGCATCGATCGGCTTCGGTTGGGTCCTGCCTGCGTGGAGTACGTCCCCCATCCGTGGCTTGACCTAGTGTGTGTCGCCGCTCCATGACTTGCGTATTGTATGTTGCGAACCGTTTGTATGTTGCTAACCGTGAAGGCTCGGTTGGCTCTCAGGACCAGTAATGACCTTTCGTCGTCGGCCCGATGATATTCACTTGGACTGTCAAGATCCCAAAGCTGGTGGCTTCTGAGTCGTGGCGGGAACACCTGCTTATGAGAAGAGGGTACCGTCCTGTGGACTCACAATCTGCGGACTTCCGAAAGCTTTGCGGTCCGTCGATTCCCGCCCGCTACCAGGCTTGGGGGAGTGCAACGTAATGACCCGGTCACACTGCTGGGCCAGATCCAGGACATGGGTGATGAGGATCAAAGTCCAGGGTTGGGTCCGATCCAGCAGGGTGGCCAGGACTTGCGGCCGGCCCTGCTCGTCGATATGGTCGAGAGCCTCATCCACAATCAGCAAGCGGGGTTCTCCCAGAATGGCTCGGGCTATCATCAACCGGCTGGCCTGGCCCAGTGACAGTGGTTTGCCATCGCCCCACAACGGAGTGTTCAAACCCTCAGGAAAAGCCAGAATCGTTTCCAGTAAACCGACCTTTTCCAGAACCTTGCGGATTTGGATCAAACTGATTTCATCCCGTCCCATACGCAAGTTGTCCAGCACTGTCCCTTCGATGATTTCGACCCCCTTGACTAAAGCCACATACTCCCGGAGCGAATCCAGGCGCAAACTGCGGATGTCGATGCCATCGATTTCCACCCACCCGCTTTCCGGCACGCGCAAGCCAAAGAGCACATCGGCCAGCGTGCTTTTGCCTGCTCCATTCGGACCGATCAGGGCTATCCGTTCCCCCGGTTCAATCGACAGGTTCAACTCACGCAATGCGGGCCATTTCTGTCCTCGGTAGGTAAAGGTGACGTTGTGTAAATGCACCGTCGCTCCCCTACTGTGAGCTATATGATGCTCCCCCAGTAAACTTTCTGAGGGCAGGTCCAGCAACTGGCCTAATTTATCTGTACCAGCAAGTAAATCATAGAACGCTTCCAAGTATTTGATCATTTTGAGGAATGTAGCCAGAATCAGATTAACGACGATCTCCGTGGCTACCAGTTGACCCAATGTCAATTGTCCCTGGATAACAAGGCTGCCGCCCAGAGCTAGGAGAAGGGTATTGAAGAATATATACAGGAAAATCATGAAGCCGTATTGTCGCAGCAAAACGCGGAAGTGTCGCTGGCGGGCCTCCAGATATTGCCGGGTCAGTTGTTCGGCCCGTTCCCACGCCAGCCGAGGTCCCCCGGCGAGTTTGAAGGCCACTGGATGCCGGGCTATTTCTTCCATCCAGCCGGCGACGCGATATTTGGCAATCGACTCCCCAATGGCAGTTCGCATTCCCCCTCGACCCAACAGCACCACCCACACTACTAATGAGCCGATCAACAGCAGATCGAACCCCAATAGTAGAGGATGGTAAAATGCCAGCAATGCCATCCCTATGGTCATTTGTAACAACAGTGATACACCATCCAGCAATAATGTGGCGGAAGATTTTTGCACCGTCAATACATCGAAAAATCGGTTGACCAACTCAGGGCCATAACGCTGATCAAAAGCTTTGACATCCACACGGGGGAGTTTGTAGGAAAGCTCAGTGGCAACACGGATGAAGATGCGACGCTGGATGTATTCTACAAGGAGATATTGCAAGGCGATGAGAGCACCAGCAATCAACAGGGCCACCATCAACGCCACACAAAGTACGATCAACTGTTGGATGAGGGTTCCGAAGGCAACGGTGTTGACCACCGCCATGGTGACCAGAGGGACTGTCAGATTGAGGATGCCGATAGCCAGCGCGAAGGCGATGACCAGGCGGATGTCGGCGGTGTCGGGGCGTAACAGTACGAGTAAGCGTTTCCAGGGGTGGAGCCGACCATGGTAGCTGACATGTTCCACTTCGGCCTCGGCTGCGGTCACCTGTGAGGCCAGGGCAATGGGAACCGGCTCCAACCACTCCATCACCACACTGGCATCGCAGGCTCCGAACAGACGAGCCAGTTCTTCGGCACTATACCAGACACCTGGGTCGCCGGCATTCAGCAGCAAACCGCGGTGTCCATCCGCTTCCTCAATGATGAACCAGCGACCGCTACCGCTGGCGGTGGTGGTGAAGATGAGGAGGGGTACCTCCTGCCGCCGGATGTAATCTAACGCTTCCTGTACGGAAAGGTGGTGCGGTTGCAAGCGGATGCCGAATCCCTCGGCCGCCTGGGCCAACCGCAGACGTGAGGCCCGCGGCAGAGTTGGCTCGATCCTTTCGATCGCTCCGCGATACAACTGGGTGGCCCGCTCAGCATCAAACGGCAAATCGCAAACCTGGGTGATGTACTCCAGGATCTGCAATGCCTCGATGTCCGGGGCTGACGATGACGTCCACCGTGCGTCGCTGATCACAGACACACCTCGTGGTCTGAGGAATGTGGGTCCTTATGTCCTCTCGGTATCGTCTGGTCGATTTATACCCGGCCTGTCTCATCAGGCGGGAGTCTCCCTGCATGCACCGACGCCAGGCACCCTCTTTGTTAACTGTACTCTCCCTGCCCTCACTTGTATACATCGGAGCCGATAACTCCATTGCGGTTGCCTGTCAACGCCATGGAACTGGGCGAGCCGTATCTCCACCATCTACACCGCTAATTCGGACGATCCCGAATTCATTCGGACACCCCCGAGTTAGTTCGGACGAACCGAAGGAACTCTCCCACCTGATGGCCCATCGTTGATCGACCGTTCGGCGCGACCCGATATCCGGAAATATGTCCGAAAATTCGAGAATAAGGGGCGGATAACCTCTCCCAAAATAGGGAGTGAACATAATAAGCCAAAATAAGGTCTGAACATAATAAGGGGCGGACATGGTACAAGGAACAGACACAGGGTGTAGAGACGGATGAAAGAATAGAGGCAGATCGGGGGTCAGGGGCGGACAAAACGCCCGTTCTAGCTATAACGTTGTCACAAGCGATTGTGACAACACGCTTGGGGAGTGGGGGTGTGGAGTCACCGTGGCGGGGAAAAACTCTATTCCAGGAGGAGGAGCTTGTTATGTGCTCCCGGTCTGTGCTGTTCCAACTGGCCGCCGTCGTGGCGGTAGGATGGTTGATGATGGACCAACCCATCTATGGCGATGAGGGGATGTGGCTGTTCAATCGTCCCCCGACCGAGTATCTGCAGAAGCGCTATGGCTTTGCTCCGGATCAAGCCTGGCTGGACCATGTCCGGCTGGCCTCTGTCCGCTTCAACTCCGGCGGCTCCGGCAGCTTCGTCAGCCCCCACGGTTTGGTCATGACGAACCACCACGTCGCCTCGGACGACCTGGCCAAGCTGTCCACCGACGAGAAAAACTATTTACGCGACGGCTTCCACGCCCGCACCCATGACCAGGAACTACCCTGCAAAGGCCTGGAGTTGAACGTTCTCATTGACATCCAGGATGTGACCGCCGAGGTGGAAAAGGCGGTGCCGCCGGGCACACCGCCGGCCGAAGCGTTCCAGCGACGCCTGGCCAAAATCGCCGAACTGGAAAAAGCCGCTTCCGATCCCAAAAACAATATCCGCGCCGATGTCGTCACCCTGTATGCCGGCGGCCAGTATCACCTCTACAAGTTCAAGAAATATACCGATATCCGCCTGGTGTTTGCTCCCGAGAAAGATGCGGCCTTCTTCGGCGGCGACCCGGACAATTTCGAATACCCCCGCTATTGCCTTGATGTCGCTTTCGTGCGCGTTTACGAAAACGGCAAGCCGATCGACAGCCGGCATTATCTGAAATGGAGTTCCGACGGCTGTCGGGAAGGGGAGTTGGTGTTCGTTTCTGGTCACCCCGGACGGACCAACCGTGGCAACACCCTGGCCGAGTTGAAGTACCTCCGGGACACCGGTTATCCCTATCTGCTGCAACGGCTCAACCGGCTGGAAGTGCTCTTGAGTGCCTGGAGTGCCCGCAGCGAACGGAATGCCCAACGGGCCGAGGATGAGTTGTTCAGCATTCAAAACAGCCGCAAAGCCCGCATCGGGGGTCTGGCTGGTCTGCTCGACCCGAAGCTGATGGCCCGCAAAGAAGCCCAGGAAAAACGCTTGCGGGATTACCTGACCCACCTGCAGGTGCGCATGGAGCCGCTGCCTCCCTGGTATGCCGAGGCGAAACAAGCCTTCGACGTCATCGCCAAAGCCGAAAAGGTGCGGGCCGAACTGATTCGCGATGTTACCTTGCTGGAAAATGCCGCGGGCTTTTACAGTGCTTCCTTTAGCATCGCCCGCACCCTTGTCCGTGCTGCCGAAGAGTTGCCTAAACCCAGTGGAGAACGCCTCCGCGAATTCGCAGACGCCCGCTTGCCCAGCCTCAAGTTCCAGCTCTTCTCCGACGAACCCATCTACGAAGACCTGGAAACGGTCAAACTTACCGATGCTCTCACCTTCCTGGCAACCAGTCTGGGTGCCGAACATGAGCTGGTGCAGAAGGTGTTGGCCGGCAAATCTCCCCGCGAACGGGCTTATGAGCTGATCCACGGCACGAAAGTCCGCGATGTCGCCTTCCGCAAAAAAGTCTTCACCGAGATCGAAGAGAAGGCCAAAAGCGGGCAGAAGGTCGATCTGAGCTCCTATCAGGACCCGATGCTAACATTGGCCCAACTGGTCGATCCAGCAGCCCGTGCGGTCCGTAAACGCTTCGAGAATGAAGTGGAGGAGCCGAAACGGCAAGCGTACTCTGCCTTGGCCAAGGCTCGCTTTGCTATGGATGGCGAAAGCGTCTATCCCGATGCCACCTTTACCCTGCGGCTGGCCTTCGGAGTGGTCAAAGGATACGAAGAAGACGGGCGCCAAATCCCCCCGTTCACCACGTTTGCCGGCATGTTCCAACGGGCCGACGAACAACACCACAAGCCCCCCTTCACCTTGCCCAAACGCTGGCGGGAACGCAAGGACAAGCTCAACCTGCAAACACCGTTCAACTTCGTCTGCACCGCCGACATCATCGGCGGCAACTCCGGGTCGCCGGTGATCAACAAAAATGCGGAAGTGGTCGGCTTGATCTTCGACGGCAACATCCAATCCCTGATCCTGGACTTCATCTACGATGACGAACAAGCTCGGGCCATCTCCGTCGATAGCCGGGCGATCCTCGAAGCCCTCCGCAACATCTACGACGCCCACGAACTGGTCCGCGAAATCACCGGCACACGGTGACCACTTCACCGACCCACGGCGACCCATTCACCGGCAAACCGTAAACTGGCAGCACCTCTGAAATCGGTATGGGTAATCCAAGAGGTCTGCCCTTGCATACCCCTGTGACGTGGGTAACTACTGCAGAGGTTTACCCCTGCGGATTACCCCGTTGTATTGCTCCTGGTTGGTCGTCCCGTTTTCCCCGGTTGCTCGTCCTCTATTTTTCCTTAGTTGGTCATCACGTTTTACACTAAAGCGGATAGGCTGATAGTTGGCTTGGCCCAAACCACAACGTCAGATGATGTAGGGGACAACGTCAGATGGTAATGAGGATGGTAATGAAGGTGGGGCGGCAATCCCCGGCTTTGCTTCACTCGGTTCCATCGGTTCCCAGGAAAGACGGAAGATTTGAGCGATAACTTCCTGACTTTCGGGGAACGGACCTTAGATTTGAGCGGTAACTTTCTGACTTTCGGGGAACGGACCTTCTCTAGGGAGCGGAATCCGGAGACAGGATCGAGGCGACGAGGCGTTTCATCTTGTGCAGACCGGTTTTGGCAACGTGGAGAGGGTCCTGCTTCCAGTAGGTGCGGTTGAACAATTCCAGGGAAAGGTAGCCGCTGTAGCCGAGAGTTTTCAGGGTTTTGAGGATCTGTCGTAGAGGAGCAATACCGTCGCCGGGGAAGACGCGGTCGGCATCGGTGATTTTGTCACGGGGAATGTCGGGGTAGTCGTTGAAATGGAAGATGCCGATGGCCGTCGGTGCGAGCAATGGCAGGCCGGAGAAGTCGGAACCGCCTTTGTAGAGGTGATAGACATCCGGGAGGATGGCGGCCTGACTTTGCCGAGATTCAGCAGCAATGAAGAAGGCTTCGCCGAGACGACGGAGGGTACGGGAGAAGCCCCAGATTTCGACCAGGGGGACCACATGGAAGGGTTTGCCCAGTTCGACCAGGGCGTGGTAGCGTTCCGCGGCGGCCAGCAGGTCGGTGACCGGATGGGAGTGGCGGGGGTCGTCGCGGGGACTGGTGCCGCCTGTGGCACCGACCGGTGGAGCGGCCAGATGGGGACAACCTAATTGGGCTGCCCAGTCCATATACCGTTTGGCCTGCTCCAGCCCTTTCTGCCGACGTGATTCATCCGCGACGATCCACTCGGCAAAGCCGATCAGGTCCGCCACCTTCAAACCTGCGTCCTCAAGCCGCCGACGCAGCTCCGGGAGCGTTCCACCACTGCTGAGGTAGGCCTCGATTTCGTGCGTCCACGGCTCGATGGCCTCGTAACCGGCTTGCTGGGCAATGCGGATCAACTCCCGCAAGGGCCGCGACCGCCCTTGCTCATCCCGCACCGTACTGGTGTTGAGGCAGAAGCGGAATGCGAAAGTCGCGGGGGCAGAAGGAGAAGAGCCCGATGAAGCAGATCCTGCCGAGAGCGTAACGCCTTCCCAGGTGACTGTCCCCATTGTGGCTGTCAACCACTGCCGTCGATTCCACATGGTATCAGACATGATTGCCTCCCCACCCCAGAGATTACTATTGCCGCTCTGACGCCACCAGATGTGGGTCATTCTACCTAGGCATACGCCCTTTTGAGTCTGGGATCACTTTAGTGTCTGGTCATTCTACACCGGCATTGTGAGTCTGTGACGGCTTATGCTGAAACCCGCCTGTTGGAGTCAGGTCTCAGCGCACAATTGCGTCAATAGAAGCAACCAGTATCAGGTCCTGAGGCCGAAAAAAATCTTAGTGAAAAAATGATGGGAACTTTGGGACATTTCGCCCATTCCAAAGCAAAATGTGAGCTATGGTTTGGTCAGGAGGCTCCTCTGCATGGTGCGGAAGGGACCAAAGAGGCTCGTGAGGGGGTCCATTCCTTCCGAACAGAGAGCACTTTATATTCCGAATATGCCGAGTATCGCTGATTGGAGCAGTGGAGAGACCACCCGTGCCCACCAGTACCCGTTTGCCCGGTCCGTTGAATGCCCCCTTCGTTCAGGTTATCTTGCGAAGCGGTTTGTTGCGGCCGGATGATCTGCTCCCGGTGTTGGCCGAGTTGGGGGTAGATCCAGCGAAGTTGCCCCCGTTACAATTAGCCACCCACCTGGTCCGCAAGAAACTGCTCACGAAGTTCCAGGCGATGCAGTTGCTCAACGGGCGGACACGCGGCTTTATTCTGGGGCAATACAAGGTTCTGGACGGTATCCGTCAGGATCGCGTGGGGATGGTGTTTCTGGCGGAGGACACCCAGAACAAGCGACATGTTGCGGTGAAAGTGCTCCCGACGGACCGGGTGTCGGACCCGACAATCTTGCGCGAGTTCCTCCAGGAGGTCCGGGCGGCGGCTCAGGTCACCCATCCCAACATTGCCCGAATTCTGGATATCGGTCACTGGCAGGGGACCCACTTCGTCGTCATCGAGCATGTCACCGGGGTAACCCTTGATCGCCTAGTGGCCGAGAAAGGGCCTTTGCCGCCCCATACCGCGGCACAAATTATCGCTCAAGCCGCAGTGGGTCTATTTGCCGCCCATCAGTTGGGGTTGGTTCATCGCGATATCAAGCCGGCCAACATTGCTGTGTTGCCCGAGGGACGGGTCAAATTATTGGACCTGGGTCTGACCCACATGCTGGAAAATCCTTGGGTGCACGTTACTCGCCGGATCAACACACGGGAGTATGCGGAGGAGATCGCTCATATCGCCCCGGAGCAGGCCTGGGGTTGCGAGATCGACGCCCGCAGCGACGTTTACAGTCTAGGTTCCACCTTCTACTATCTGCTTACGGGTGAGGTACCCTTCCCGGGTTTGGCGCCCGAGATGATGGCGGAACGGCAGATCCGCGGCGTTCCCTCACCACGGCAGAAACGTCCGGAAGTGCCCTGGGAAATCGATGCCATCGTGCAAAAGATGGGTGCCAAGGATCCCCATGCCCGTTACGCATCGGCCCGGGAGGTGCTCATCGCCATGCAAGCGTGGCTGCCGCTGGCCCAGTGGCTCTCCTTAGGAATTGCTCCGCCGCCACCGGTAGAAGCCCATGTGTCCGCTCCTCCGCCGCGAAAGAAGCGGGGATTTCTCGCCTGGCTTCTGGGACGGTGATCGCTGACCTTGCGCTGAGCAAGACCGAACGGGGGTGATCAGTCCCAGCGACAGTGGCTGACCTGCTTCCCGACCGGCTCTTCCCCGGCAAATAGCTTCCCCGGCAAGTACCCAAGCCCGGCCGTTGTCCCGATGGCCCGGAACATGGGGCCGACCCCTCAACGAGGATTGTCAGAAACGCACTTCCATGCCGAAACTCAGACCCTGGAGCCAGTAGTCGCTGGTGCGGAAGCCGCTGTAGACGGGAGGTTGTTCTCCAGGCAACAGAGTCACCGGCGGACGGAATATGGGGTTGATTCGCGGATCGATTTGTTCGCCGGCCCGAACCACATTGCTCAGGTACATCCAGTTGTAAGCGACGTAGAGACGGGCGCTTTCCGTCAGCTGCACACCACCGCGGACGCCGACTTCGGGCAGTACAGCAAAGGTCGTTTGCTGATACCGGCCGATGTTGGAGGGCAGGGCGAAGCGGCCGATGGCTGTAGCCGTGGGAAGGCCCCCGAACGGAGTCAGCACCGTCCGTCCGGAAATGTCCACGACATGGCGCACGCCGCCGAGAGCCACCGACGCCCGACCCGCCAGGAACCAGACTCCTAAGCGTCGCTCACCGGCCAGCCCCAGCACACCACCGTGGAAGTGGTTGAAGGTACGGAAGCGGTCGAGTGCTCGCAATTGTTCTCCAGGGACCAGAGGGGCAGCTGCGGGGCTGAGGGCGACAGTCTCTTCCTTGATGCTAACCTCGTCGAACAGTCCAAAGTAGCGATAGCCGGCTAGCAAGTCGATTTTGCCACCCAGGCCGTTCCAGAGATTCAGCAAAGCATTCGTGCCGCCACCGATGACGAAACTTTCCACCTGCACGTCGATTGCGCCCCGTTGGACACTCGGGTAGGCCACCAGGATGGCATCATCGATGCCGGTGACCGCATTGATGAAAGGACGGGCCAGAATCTGATTGCCGTTGGCATCGGAAGCAGCCGTCAGCCCTTTTTTGCTGTTGCGTACAAAGAAGAAATCACCCTCCAAGCCGACGATCCGGTTCAGATCCAGCCAAGCCCCCCCGCTGAGGCGGAAGCCGGGACGGAACTCGTTGTTGACTCGGTCCAGGGGGAAGAGGATGCGGGTTTCCGGTGTGAACAGTTTACCGGCCAGAGTCTGGGGGGTGATTGGATCGCCGGTGGTGATCATCGGAGGCAGGTGTTGACCGGAGCCGGCCCACATCAAAATTTCCAGATTCGTCCAGAGGACACCGCCGGGATCCGGGCTGAGAGCGAGGGGAGAGAAAGTGGCCTCCGGCTCTGGACCCAGTCCCGGAGCTGCGGACTGCAAGCGGATGCCTCGCGGAAAGAGAGCAGGAGAAATCGATGGAGGAAACGGCACGGTAGAAACAGGAGGAGGGAGGGAAGACACGGCCGGAGTCGACGACGGACTGGGGGGAGCGGTTACCTCTGCTGCAAGATTCGCAGACGAACCAGATGGACCGGCTCCAGGTATCGGCTGAGCCTGAGCTGAGGACGACCCAGGAAGCGATGATAACCGTGCCAAACGAGGCGAACGATGGGGCAAACGATAGCCGATCGGAAAATCGCTCTCGGCAGAGGGCCACGGAGCGGGATAAGCCGCCGCATCTGGACGACGCCAGAACGAAGAATCGGTTGCAGCTATAGTTCCCGGGGAGGATGACCAACGCTCACGCATTTCGGTGCCTGTATCGCCGCGAAGACCCGGCCGAGGGGGCATCTGCCCCCAGGCGGAGGTGCCCATTCCCAGCAACCCCACCACCGCCTGACCCCAGATCCCCCACCGCTTCATCCACCCTCTGTATCCCAGGCTCAGTGGGGAGAATCGTTGCCTCCGACTCCGCTTCCGCCTGATATATGAAAGCACGCCATGCCCTCCCTGATCTGTCTCGCTGTGTTGGTGACGGTCTGGAGCCTGGTCCCACCGCTTAGGGGCAAGCACGGTACTGTCCTCTCTGATCGACTTCTGCCATCCATCCATGTAGGGGGAACTCCATGGAGGGGGAACTGCTTCTGCTACCCGCATAGACGGCCTGATTGCTGCTCCAGTAACCAAACCTCCCTATGCACTTATCGGCGCAGTCGTCAGGTTCCTGTCATTCGTACCAAAGTTGCGTAGCCAACTCATGGGTCCTTTTCTGTGGCAGGATCGCTATAAAGAGAGCAGCTTGCCCAGTTTTAGAGAGATCGACTTGCCCAATTTCCAAGAGGGCGACTTGCCCCGTTTCACGCCCCTTGTTCCCCAAGGGATGACTCACGCGTGGCAAACAGGACAGCTTTTTCTCCTTCAGAACTGTTCCTTACTCCAACTGTTCCGCTGTTGTATGGGATGATGTGCTTCTCCTTTTCCAGTTGGATGGTGTAAAGTGGATGGAGTGAAGTGGATGGGGTGAAGTGATCTGGACCTATGGAGGACAAACACGCCGATAGGGGAGGCTGGGTCGATCCAGGAACCCTGGGAAGCAATAGCGGGAAATGGAGTTTGGCCGAGTGTGCAGGGAGGAGATAGAATCTCCTTGTCAAGGTGGAAGTGAGACTTAGGTGGGAAAAACGGTCAGGGGGCGGGCAGAGAGTCCGTCGGCGGGAAGGAAAACGTAACGGGGTACGCCCATAGACTGGCAATCCGAGTGACAGGGACTCGAGCGTGACTTTACGGGATTTGCAGCAGGTGATTCAAGCCACCTTCGGCAGCAAAGATGCCCGCCGAGGGGTGGAAGGAACGTTCATGTGGTTCATGGAAGAAGTCGGTGAACTGGCCACAGCCTTAAGAGGGCAAGAGGATCGAGAGAATCTGCGGCAGGAATTTGCCGATGTGCTGGCCTGGCTGGCGACCCTGGCCAACATCTGCGGCGTAGATCTAGAAGAGGCTGTCGAGCAGTGGTACGGCTGTGGCTGTCCCAAGTGCTGCAGTTGTCCCTGCACGTGCGGAGCGAGCAAACCGTAACACCGACTGGAGAGCTGGGGGTGGCATGGCGGGTGGCGCAACGGTGTGGCGGGGTGTCCTGATCGGTCTGGTCGTGCTAGGTGGGTCGGGTGGCGGTATAGGGAAGGGACCGCCGAGAGCTTGCGCACACGAATGGCCGATCCGCATCACCGCGGCTCGCCTTGGCTTTCCCGGCAGGGACGACGCTCCGCTCGCTCGTTTCGGCCAATGGACCCCGTTGGATGTGACCCTCGAGCTTCAGGCGGCGGTGCCCCGATCCGCAGAACTGATTGTTTCAGCACCGGATCCCGATGGGATCACCACCATTCAGAAAGTGCCATTGCCCTTAGAAACATTCGACGCAGGATCCACCCTGAGCACCATCGCTATGGGGGCCTGGGCCTACATCCGCCCGATTGGGAATACGGACATTTTCCTCCAGGTGCGGGCCGCGGACACAGGTCAGATGCTGGGAGAACCGTTCCGCCTGCGTTTAGGCCGTCTGCGGGATACTCTGGCTTACAACGTGCTTTTCCTAGGTCTGAACCCGACGCAGTTCGATTTGCCGAAGCTGGTAGGAGAGGAGTCTAGCACTGCAGGCGGCTGCCGTGGAGGACGGGTGTTGACGGCAGCACTGACCGCTGTGGAACAATTACCCGGGCACTGGTTCGGTTACGAAACGATAGACCTGGCGATTCTGTTGCTGGGAGATGAATCGCGAGAGTTTGTCGAGCAATTGTGGTCCTCTCAGGCACCGCCTCTGGTTCGGCAACGGCGTGAGGCCCTGCTGGAATGGGTGCGACGAGGAGGGCGATTGGTCGTGGCGGGCGGATCGCTGGCCGAGAGCGTCGGGCGCCTGCCGAACCTCCAGGAGGTTCTGCCGGTGGTGATCCGAGGGCAACGTCTGGTGGACATGCTGGTGCTGCATTGGAATGCCCCTTTGTCCAGTCAGTTTGGAGCGTTCCGTGGTGCCTTAGGGAGTAAGCAGGGCCGCTTCCCGGTGGCGGACTGCATCCGCAAACCTCACCCGGCAGCCCGGGTTCTCATTCCCCCGCCGGAGCGTCAGCAAGATCCCAGCTTGATCCTGGCGGCGGCCCAATGGCCCTTCGGGTTGGGACGTATTAGTTGGGTGGCCTTCGATCTGCACCGTCCCCCGTTCACGGACTTCCCATTGCGCAATGAATTCTGGGATTGGATCCTGCGGGAGGCCGGTGCAGCACGTGCCTCGGTAGGAAGCGAGGGAAAACCCAAACCCCTGGATGCTGATATCAGTGAAGAAGAGGACG
>Ga0272447_1001240_pt1 | contig 16430 bp, 18 predicted proteins | sample YNPCB0133_FD_194589 | JGI IMG/M metagenome (GOLD analysis project Ga0272447, IMG submission 194589) | Hot spring microbial mat communities from Yellowstone National Park, WY, United States - YNP-CB-013-3 | ecosystem: Environmental > Aquatic > Thermal springs > Hot (42-90C) > Sediment | place... | reverse complement strand
TTGTCAAAGCCTGAAAAAAACAAAAATACCGAGCCAGCGTGGTTTAGGCGGGGGCCGTGGTCTAGCTTGGTCTAAGACTCCAGCCTGGGGCGCTGGCAATCCTGGGTTCAAATCCCAGCGGCCCCACATTCTCATACACAACAGAGCTGCATATCACGCATTCAGGTAATACGTGTTTTCTGGGATTACTTACCCAAGGTGAAAAGCTTAAGTAAAAGATTCAAAGCCGGAACTATAAGCATTTTAACTGATGTAATTGTAGTGTGAGAACATACTTCTCCCTTTCTATCTCGTTTTTCTTAAAATTTAGCTCTGAGATGTAAGCTTCTATTCGTGACAAGTCAAACCTGGCGTAAGGGTCGTAGTCTGGACATCTGATAACTTCTGCTTTGCGTTGTTCCAATTGATAAATTCTATACTCAATTTGGCGCAAAGCGTCTAGGAGATATCTTAATCTATTCTTTATTTTGTCACATCTGGGGTCTTGAGGTCTTGGCCACATCATGATTCGTAAATTTTAAGCCCCTGAACTCGCATATATGCGTTTTTTACTTCATTTTGGAGAGTGTCCAAATAAGTGTGTTTGTTAATCCCTGTATGTGGTTTCTTATGCTCATCTTATACAGTCCCTCACTTTAGGTATTTGAAGAACCTTCCTACCCTGTTCCTCATACCGAACCTCTCACGCATACAATCCAGCCTCTCAAACACCCATCTATACTATGGACCTCTATCAACTATTACCAACGGCTTGTTAGTACACATGTTTAATGCTTTCTTGATGCGTTTAATCTGCTCCCCCCATAAGATGCCTCATGAGCCAATAATTCTTCGGAATACACGTCCACGGCGGACCATAGAAATAATTGGAAACGCACCGACAAAACAGAAAAACAGTTCAGACGATACAGAACCTCTGTTTGGGTATGTGCTCTGAGGTCCTAGGCCTCCTGAGAAGGCCATGGCTGAAAAGGTCATGGTTCAGGACCCTAGGCCCCGGGGTTAAGGGGTATACGCCCCAGGGGCAGGAACAAGAGGAGAGGAGAAAATACCTACTACGCGAACTACGGGTAAAGCTCTACGACGAAGCCAACAGGCTTCGCAGAGATGGTGTGACGTATAGTGAGATGATCAATAAGATACGGCGAATGTATGGGGTTAGGCTGTCCACGTCTCATATAAGCTACTGGACACGCGGAGTCCACGACCCATACAACGGAAGATGCATACCATCCACTGAGCTTTTGAGACCTTCTGAAGAGCTAGCATACGTAATAGGTGCGAAGCTTGGCGATGGATACACCACTATGGGAAGACGTATCGTCAAAAGCTACAACAGGGTCAGAATAGGTCTTAAAGTCAGGGACGGGGAATTCGCTGAGGAGTTCGGGCGATGCTTGGCAAAAGTGCTGGGAAGGAGGCGAATGAACCCGAGATACAGGAAATCTCTCAGACGGTACGTAATAGAAATTCGTTCACAGACACTCCACGAGCTGCTGAAAAAGCCAGTAGACCTCAACAGGCTGAAGAAATACATAGAGCATTGCGAGAGATTCACGGTGGCATTCATTAGAGGATTCGCCGACTCAGAAGGATCAGTCGGCAAAAGGGGGTACATACGTATCTCAAACACAGACTATGAACTACTTACATACGTCAAAGACCTTCTGAAACGCTTCAGCATTGAGTCGACGGGACCAAAGCCCAATAGACTGCAGGGTAAGACATTCTACGACCATAAGAAAATGAAAAGATACACGTACAAAAAGGAGTGCTTCCATATCTACATCAGAGCTGGCAGCAACGTTAACTTCTACAAAAACATCGGCTTCACCATCGAGAGAAAGCAGAAACGCCTCGAAAACTACGTTAGAAGACGCCAACAAAACCCCCTCCACTTTCCTTCCCTCATCCCACACTCTCCGACTAGCCATATACAATAAATATATCTGCGGCGGGCGGGATTTGAACCCGCGACTCCCAGCGTGGCAGGCTGGTGTCCTACCAGGCTAGACGACCGCCGCAGCTGGAGGCGTTTTATTTTATGTGGCTGGGTTTTAATAACGTTTGCTATAGCCTGTATGTCTCGCCCGCGGCTGGCGCGTAGGCCTCCAGCTTCAGCTCTTTACGCGCCCATTCGGCGAGGGTGTTGCACTGAGGCTGTTCGCCGTGTATTGCGAAGACTTTTGCATCTGTCTCTATTTTGTGTAGGTAGTCGTGTAGCTGGCTCCTCCCAGCATGACCTGAGAACCTGAACTGCCTTATCTTACAGTTGGCCGGCTTATCAACACCGTCGAGGACCAACCTGCCTTTGCTAAGCAATATCTCTCCAGGTGTGCCGGGTATCTGGAAGCTGGCTAGGAAGATGGCTGACTTCTCGTCCTCAACTATGTCGGGTGCGTAGTAGAGGGCCGGGCCGCCCTTAAGCATGCCTGCAGGCGAGACTATGACACCGGGCTCCGAGAGGGCGTTCTGCCGGCTTCTCCTACCCGTCACCATCCGGGTTTTCCTGCTGGCCTTCTCCAGCAAATCGGCACCGTCCACGTATCTCTTGTCGTTGAGATAGTACTCTAATGCTTTCTTCGCCATGCCGTCAAGCCAGACCGGGTGTTTAAAGTTGTGGGCTGTAAGTATGCATATGATTTCCTGAGCACGTCCAACCGAGAAAGCCGGAACCAGAACCCTCCCCCCGTCCTCGACAACCTCCCTACAAGCCTTGACAAACTCCTTCTCAAGCTCGGGCCTTGGGGCATGGTCTTCATGGGCGTATGTTGACTCTATCACCACCCCGTCCACATCCCCGACCGATGTGTCCGCACCGTCAAGCAGCCTCGTCTTCACAGTTGTGAAATCCCCTGTGTACACCAGCGTTTTATCGCCGTTGACGATTACCTGCGCGCTGCCAGGTATGTGCCCAGCGTCGACAAACTCTATCTCAAGGTCTCCGACCCTGAAGGGCTCCCTGTAGTAGACCATGCGGCTGTTCTGGAGCATCAACTCCATCTCCCGGCGTTCGAAGAGCAGGTATTGCCCTGATAGCTTGATGAAATCCTGGACGAGCAGGGCTGACGTGTCCCTCGTCATAGACGTCATGTAGGTTTTGGGCCTACCGCTTATGTACAGCATTGGTATGCCGCCTGAGTGGTCTAGGTGGGCGTGGGTGAGTATGACTGCGTTGAGCTTCCGCGTGTTCACGGGCAGCGGAAACTCGGGGTGGTCGTTCAGCATAACCCCGTAATCCAGAAGTATGTTTGTGTCTTTGTAGGAGACAAGCACAGCTGACCTTCCGACCTCTAAAGTTCCTCCTAGGAATTTTAACTCCATACCTTTTACACTTAGCCTTTCTACAGACCCGGCGTAAAGCCATCTTTTATGTGTTTACAGCGCTATTAAATAGCCGCCGGAAACCCCTAGTAAATAGCCTGCGACCGCGAGGGCGACGCCGAAGTCATGTGCCGCATCCCTTCTCAGGTAGAGTTTGAAGAAGGGTAGGGGGAAAGGTGTGTTTGCGTCCCCGCCCTCGTACTGCTGGGTTTTGTATACGTCCCAGCAGAGCCAGAGACCCCCCATGGTCATGAGGCCTCCAGCAGCCACCAGCAAAGCCCCCAGAGCATCAAACAACATGTAATGGGTTTTTACATATCATTTTTTATGGTTTTATCCAACCCGTGGGAGAGGGTTTCTATGTTTGTGGAGGATATCAGGCTTGGCAAGGATGTGGGGGCAGCTGAGCTTGTTGAGATGATGGGCAGGATGGGGGGTTTCATGGGCCCTCATCTAGCGAGGGCGCTGGAACTGCTTGAGGAGGCTGTCAGAGACCGTGAATGTTTAAAGGCCGTATCTTTCACAGGCAACCTTGTCGCCACAGGACTCAGGGGTGTGCTGAACGAACTGCTGAGAAGGAGGTTTTTCGACCTCGTGATAACTACCTGTGGAGCACTTGACCACGACATAGCCCGGACACGCTCAGGGTACAGGCAGGGAAGCTTCGACGCCGACGACGTGGAGTTAAGTGAGAAAGGCGTTCACCGTCTCGGGAACGTATACATAGAGGTCGAGAGCTACGGCCCCACGATAGAGAGAGAGGTTAGGCGTCTCCTCGACTCATACAAGGACGGCGAGTCTATTCCCTCTCATAAGCTGTGCTGGGACCTTGGAAAACAGCTTGACTCCGAGGATTCATTCCTCCACATCTGCTGGAGAAACAGGACCCCAGTGTTTGTGCCCGGGCTCATCGACGGAGCCGTCGGCTACCAGCTATGGCTACAGGGAAGGTCTAGAAACATACGTATAGATTTTGTGAAGGACATGGATTTGATGAATGAGTTAATGTGGGGGGCGAAGAAAAAAGCAGGGCTGATACTGGGGGGCGGCATATCCAAGCACCATCTTCTCTGGTGGGCTCAGTTCGGCGGCGAGGGGCTTGACATAGCCATATATATTTCAACAGCGGACGAGTACGACGGAAGCCTCAGCGGCGCCAGGCCTCGGGAGGCGATTACATGGCATAAGGTTTCACCCAAGTCTAGACATGTTTTCGTAAAAACCGATGCCACAATAGCTCTGCCGCTTCTCGCCCTCGCTCTCATCCAACGCCTTGAGACCTAACCTGCTCCCCCAGGTATTCACGCAGGCTTTCACGGATAAGCTTTACAGATTTCTCAACATCCCTCGTCGAGACGAAAACTCTTATCGAAGAACTTATCGTCAGGACGCCGAAGACGTTTATCGAGTTTGCTGCGAGTGGCTGTAGGACTTTATGGACGACGCCGGGAACGGTCTCCAGCATGGAGCCGTAGACACGTATGAGGCTGAGGTGGGGAAAGTGGCTGACCGCCTTGCCTAGCCGGTTGCCCACAAAATAGTCGTGGAGCTTTTCAACAACCTCCCCGTCACCGTCTAGGTAAAGAATTAGAGAGCTCTCCTCAACCGAGGAGGCGATAACCTTTGCACTAGCCGCCTCCAAGGCCTTAACCACGCCTGAAAGCTTTGAGACATCACCCATCGAGCTGCCGACCAAAGTGACCATGGTTACGTTGGTGTTGTCCACCCTAACGTCCAGAGAAGGTATCTCGCTCCCGAAGATAACTGTGCCGCCGGCCTCTAACGACTCGAGTGTCCCGACCCTGATTTTGCTCTTGGGACTTAGAAATTGAAGTGCTTTTGAGTGGATGACCTTGGCCCCGCCCCTGCTCAGCGTCAAGACTTCCTCGGCTGAGATCACGTCTATTACGTTTGCCTCTGTGGTTTTCTTCGGGTCGGCGGTGTAAACCCCTGAAACATCCTTGACCAATATGACCTCGTCTGCGTCCAAGCAGTTCGCCAGCAAGACAGCGGTTGTGTCACTTCCACCCCTACCCATGGTTGTTATGCCCCCGTACTTTGACACGCCTATGAACCCGCAGACAACTGGTACGACCCCTTTCTCCAGCAGCCTCTCCAAACCCTGTTTAGTAAGCTCCCTGCATTCCTCGAGCAATGGGTTGGCGTCGAGATGTCTGTCATCCGTTACCACGGGCCATATGTCGGTGCAGGGGTCCACGACCGCCGCCTGAACCCCGAGCCTGTGTAGGGCGAGCGCGAAATACCTAGCGCTCATCATCTCCCCCATCGCCAGCGTGTTGTCTACCATGTCCGGCGGAGGGCTTGGGTGTAGTGTGTTGACGGTTTTCAGAAGCTCGTCTGTCACACCCTTCAACGCTGAGACCACGACGACAACTCTGTCACCCCTCTCCACGAGCTTATGGATGTAGGCTGCCGCTCTCTCGACACCAGCCAAGTCCGATAGAACTGAACCCCCAAGCTTTACCACAAACCTGGCCAAAAACAACACCTCGGAAAAGAGGAACAGCCAGGCCTAGTTATAGCGGGTGACGCGGAAATACGTAAAGGTCGCCGCGCACTCTACCAACCTGGCTCAGACGGTAGGGCCTGTGACGGTATTTAAATTCTTCGCTTAATCAGCCAGTACACCCTTTCAGGCGTCATCGGTAACGTGAGGGGCCTTACGCCCACCGCGTTGTAGACAGCGTTCGCTATGGCGGGTGCAACAGGAATGAAGCCGATTTCACCTATGCCCTTCGCCCCCAAGGGCCCTGCTTCCTCATAGTCCTCTACTGGCACAGCCTCTATTACGCCCACGTCCTTGATGCTGGGTATCAGGTATGTGGAGAGGTTTGTCGTTTTCAGGAATCCGTCCTCTATCTTTGCGTCCTCGAACAAAGCGTATCCCGCTGCCTGGGCCGCCGCCCCCTCCAGCTGCCCCGTAAGGGTCTGCGGGTTTACAACTTTTCCGACGTCTGCTATGTTCACGATGTGTGTTACGTTCACAGCGCCCGTCAATGTGTTGACCTCGACAGCGGCCAGCGCCACCCCAAACATGTAGAAGAGATGAGGTATCTCAAGAGAGCCGGGAATAGGGTCGACACGGGGTACTTCAAACTCACCCACAACCTCTCTGCCGAGACCTGACTCCTCCAAAACACTTGCAACAACCCGGTAATCAAGCCGCTCTCCTGTATCAGTGATTATGTGTTCCTCTGAGAGCATGAGTGATTGCACCTCGCGGCGCAGAAGTATTTTAGCCGCACTCTTCATTCTGTCCACCATCTTGGCTACGGCGTCTTTTAGAGCGTTTCCGGCCAGAAACATTTGACGGGAGGCGGATGTCACGCTTGTGTCAGGTGTCCTCCCTGTATCTGCAAAAACAACTTCTATCTTGTCTAGGCTGGTGTGGAGCAGTTCTGCGGCAAGCTGCGCTATGGCCTGTACAACACCCTGGCCTATCTCCGTAAAGCTGCCCTTTACCGTGAAGCCCCCGTCCATCCTGAGCTCGAGGGCCACTCTCCCTTTGTCGGGCAAAGCGCCGAGGGTGTATCCCTTAATGGCCGCCGCAACACCCACCCCCCTCCTAATCCATGGCGGTGTTCTCTCCTGCTTAGCGGTCTTCCTCTCCCTCCACAGCGGGTGTTGACGGGCTTTTTCCAGACATTGTACAATGCCCACGCTTGTCTCTAGTTTGTTTCCGAAAACAGCTACGTCACCTCTCCGGAGAGCGTTGCGGAGCCGGAACTCGATTGGGTCGAGTCCGAGCTTTTCGGCAAGCTGGTCCATCTGCTGCTCCATCGCGAACAATACCTGTGGTGCTCCAAACCCTCTGAAGGCTGATGCGAAATGGTTGTTTGTGTAGACCAGCCACGCCTTGATGTCTATGTTGGGAATTTTGTAGGGCCCGTTGCAGTTCTCAATCGCCACATCCAACACAGCGGGGCCAAGTCCTGCGTAAGCACCTGTGTCGTAAATTATCTCGACATCGTTTGCCAGAAGCACTCCGTCTCTGGAGGCGCCGGTCCTCATCTTCACGATGGAGGGGTGCCGCTTAGGCCCGGAGATCGTTGACTCCTCCCGCGTCCACACAAGCCTTGCAGGCCTCCCCGTCTTCATAGTAACCAGGGCCAGATGTATCTGGACCGAGATGTCGTCTTTGCCGCCGAAGGCCCCGCCTACATGCGGTGTGATGACCCTAACTTTTTCAGGGGGAAGGTTGAGGGTTGAGACGATCTCGTGGTGGTCTCTGTACGGGGACTGCCCTCCCGCGACAACCGTTATCCGGCCCTGCTCGTCTATGTAGGATATGCCGGCCTCTGTCTCGAGGTATGCGTGTATCTGGGCGGGTGTGCGGTAAGTGTTCTCGACCACTGCGTAGGATTTGCTTAAACCTTCCTCTACGTTGCCACGGGTTATGCGTGTCTGTCTGCATATGTTGCCGTGGTCGTGTATCTTGATGGTGGATGGGGCCATGGCCTTGACGGGGTCTGTTACCACAGGGAGAGGCTCATAGACAACCTCAATTGCGTCGAGCGCTTCCTGCCCCTCCTCCCTCGACTCTGCGGCGACAAGCGCTACAGGGTCTCCGATGTATCTGACTCTGTCGTCACAAAGCACAGGTCTATCCTTGTGGAAAACCCCGAACCTGTTGTTTGGGATGTCGCGGTGGGTGTAAACACCTACGACGCCCGGCATCTTCACGGCCTTGGATACATCAATCCTACGTATGATTGCGTGTGGATATTTGCTCCTAAGGGTGAAGACATAGAGGAGGTTCTCGGGAAACATGTCTGAGGCGAACTTAGCGGAACCCGTCGCCTTCTCGAAGGCGTCCCGCCTTGCAACATTTTTACCAACCCACCTAAGCTCGGCCGTCACATCCCCAGCCTCCTGGCCAGACTCCAGAGGGTCATGTAGACATAGTTGACGCACATCTCGCGTCTGTAGGCCGCCGACCCCCTTACATCGTCTATCGGCGAGATAGATGTCAAGACAGCCTCAGAGCATTCCCTTATCGTCCTTTCATCTAGACTGCTTCCCCTCAGCATCTTCTCACACTCCACGGCCCTAACCACTGTGGGCGCTACGGCCCCCAACGCAACACGAGCATCCTCTACAACCCGTTCAACACCGTTCCATTTTAGGAGGACGGCGCCGTTTACAACAGCTATTGCATCGCCTCGGCGGAGACCATGTTTAAAAAACTCTCCAACCCATCCGTCTCCCAAGGCCCTGTATGAAACCTCTGTTAGAAGCTCGTCGGGCCCCATGTCGAGCTTCTTATAGCCCTTGTAGAACTCCCTTACCGGAACCATTCTGTAGCCGTCAAGGTTTTCGAGCTTGAGGACCGCCTCCAACACATATAGGGCTGGGAGGGAGTCTGCGGCCGGCGATGCGTTCACTATGTTTCCGCCTATTGATGCCTTGTTCATGATCTGGTAGGAGCCTATCTCAAAGGCTGCTTGGGCTAGGACGGGAGCTGTGGACCTAACTATGGGGGATTCATGTATTGTGGTGAAGTCTGTCAGGGCGCCTATTTTCACCTCTCCGTCCACGTATTTGATATAGCGGAGCTCGTCTAGACCGTAGATGTTGAGGAGCTCACGCCATCTCACGGCCCCCGTTCTAAGCTGCACAACCAAGTCTGTCCCGCCAGCTATGACCCTCAAGCTGCCCGCTCGGCGGCGGAGTATCTCGAGGGCCTCTCTAACTGTTCGCGGCGAATATACCTCAACATCCCCAAGCGCAAGCATCTAAACACCACCGGAGGCCCGTTGCACAGCTTTGATTATTTTGACATAGCCTGTGCAGCGGCAGAGGTTGCCGCGCAAAGCCTCCTTTATCTCGTCAACCGTGGGTTTTGGGTTCTGCTTCAGCAAGGCCGCTGACGCCGTTACCAGCCCGGGGGTGCAGTAACCACACTGTACCGCGCCCTCCTCCGCAAACGCGGCAGGTATATTTTCACCGACACCTTCAACGGTTATAACTTCCCTTCCCTCGACCTGCGCGATAAGCGTGAGGCAGGAGTGCACCGCCCTCCCGTCCAGTAAGACGGTACAGGCACCGCAGTCTCCGCTACTGCAGCCGTCCTTCGTCCCCGTTATATGCATTACATGCCGGAGCACTTCCAGCAGCGTGTATGCGGGTGGAGCCTTTACAGAGACCTCTTCACCGTTAAGCCTAAACCTGAATTCACGCAGTATATGGGTTCCGCCCATGAAGGCAGTTATGCGTGTCCTGTTAATATGTTTATTGAAAATTACCTGCTTCGTTGTCAGCCGCCTGTCTTTCGCGCAAATTCTTTCGCCACCTCATCCCTCGGCGTTGTGAAGAGCCTCCTGCAGAACTCTATATTGCTCAACGCTATTTCCGCCGAGTCAACGACCTCAGCGTACTGGTCCCGTAAAGCCCTCTCCAAGTCCTCTACACAGTCTTCCCGCCCTATGACACCGAGAGCTATAGCAGACTCATGCCTAACAATCGGATGCGGGTCGTTTCTCAGAGACTGGACAAGATAGGGTATGGCTTCACGGTATCCGAGCTGTCCCAAGCTGTAGGCCGCCTCATGCCTGACTATCGGGTTCGGGTCGTTCAGCAAGACATCAGCCAAGTCCGCTATACATTCACGTCCACCGATTTCAGCAAGTATGCATGTAGCCCGCGCCCTCACAACTAGGTCGGGATGCTTCAGCAAACCCCTGAAGTACTCCACATCCCTCTCACGGTATTTCTCCTCCATCGTGAAGAAAATCCTAATCCGTTCCTCAGGTATCTCCATGGATGGGCGGGTGTGGAAAGTTTTTAAAAATCTTTCCAGCGGGTCGCAGCTATGGCTAGACAGACTGCCAACATAGTTGTCGCCACAACTACTGCGAGAGAGGCTGCTGCGGGCTCTGGGTTTGACATGATTAGTGTGGAGCGGAGTGCGTTATGGAAGTGGTAGAGTGGGACGAGTTGTGCAACCTGCTGCATGAAGGATGGCATAAGCTCGATTGGCCAGAAGGCGCCTGAGAGAAACATCTGCGGAAAGGAGAGGAGGTTGCCGAGGGCGGATACCGCGTCAGCCTCCTTTACCACACCCCCGATCAAAATTCCTAGCCCGGTGAAGGCAGCCGCACCCATAACTATGATTCCTAGGCTCAACGGGTCTGGCAGGGCCCTTATTCCAAACACGGCCCATCCTACTGCAACCATCACAGCAGTCAGGATGATCGCCGCAACCGTCTGAGTAATCACAAGGGACGCAATCCAAACCGTTTTCCCTATGTTTGTTGACGCAAGCAGCTTAACCACCCCGTTGCGTCGGAAGTCTGAGACAACGGAGGACACGCCGATCGAGCCGTTTGTCAAGATGAAGGCCGCGATATATCCGGGTAGGTAGTAGTCTACGGCCTTTAGCTGCCGGACGTTAACCGTTACCGTCTCAAGCTCGATGGCTTTGGAGGCGTTGAGAAGCCTTAGCTCAAACTCGGCGGAAATATTCCTTATTATCCCATCTATTGGCTGTAGAAGCCTGTCATCCGCGCTCCCCTCTAGAACAACTTTAACAGATGACGTGTTTAATGTCTGCTTGAAACTCTCCAGCCCCATCAATCCGCGCTCGATGTTTTCCCGGGCATCGGCTGTTATGTTTCCACCCCCCATCTCAAGGAGCCTCGTTATCGTGTCAACCATTATGTCAACCCTGTTGGCCATCGTCTTATTCAGCAACCCCGCGGTAAACCCCTCCGGGATGGTCAGTATTCTCACTGCTGCGAAGCCCGTCTGCCTCGGCGTCTCACCCGGCGATAAAATTCTAACCTCGAAAACTGTCGAGTTCAAAACCTTTACGAATACGTCTGAAAGCAGGGATGGCCGCCCATCGGAATCGATGTCTAGGTTTCTGACATACAGTGTGTAGGATGGGGGTGAGGGCCCGCCGAAAATCGAGCCAAACACTAGGAAAAGCATGATGGGGAAGAGGATGCCGAAGAAGATTGCAACCCTGCTTCTCAACCAGTTTTTGAATAGGAGGACTGTGAGGGTTTTCAGCGTGTTCATGCTAGGTCGCCTGTCTCGGTCAGCTTAGAGCCTACAGTTGCTAGGAAGACCTCCTCAAGCCCAGCGGAGCGGACCTCGTAAACACCTCTAAACCCTCTCTCCTCAAGCATGGTAAGCAGCTTGAGCAGCTCTTCACGGCTTGTAAGATTAATTACCGCTCTGTCGTTTGAGGAAAAGCTAACAGCATAACCTGTTGCACGCAGCTGCGCTGCAAGGCTTTCATTGATTCCTTCTAGGGAAACCTTCAGAACTCTACCGCCCCTGGAAATCAGCTCCTGGGTTTTGCCAATCGCGGCTATCCTGCCCCTAACCATGATGGCTACGCGGTCGCTGAGGCGTTCAGCCTCTTCCATGTAATGTGTGGTCAACAGGATTGCACGCCCCTCCTTCTTCATGGCGAGCAGGTATCTCCATGTCTCTCTTCTAGCTTCGGGGTCCAGCCCCGTCGTCGGTTCGTCTAGAAAGACGACTTCAGGCTCGCCGACCAAGGCCATAGCTATCCCGACCTTCCTCTTCATACCCCCAGAGAGTTTACTGAAACGTCTGTCCCTCACATCCCAGAGTCCGAGGCCTTCAAATATTTCCCTCAACCCTGCATCATTTTTCTTCGCGGCGGCTGCGAGCAAGACGTTTTCATACACCGTTAGATTGTCGACTGCGTGAAACTCCTGAGGCAGGACACCAATTATCTTCTTAATCTTCCCAACCTCAGACCTGTTTCGGATACTGTATCCCATGATGTAGGCGTCGCCTGACGTCGGGGTTCTGAGGCATTCAAGCATTTCAACGGTCGTGGTCTTACCTGCCCCATTATGTCCGAGAAGTGAAAAAACCTCGCCAGCCTCCACATCAAATGAAACACCGTCGACGGCTCTAACCCCTCCATATACCTTTGTCAGCCCTACTGCGGAGACGGCGGATGTCACCATTTTCGCGGAAAACCTTGAAAATCCCTATATATATACAGAGGGGGACTAGGCATTGGTGAAGGTCGAGCTTTTTGGCCCTCTGAGGGCATTGACGGGTTTGAGGGAGGTTGTACTGGACCTTGGAGGTAGAGTCAGGCTGGGTGAGTTGCTGAAGAGGCTGCCGGATGAGGTGCGGCGCTATGTGCTGGATGAAGGCGGTAAACCACAGCCCGGCGTACTGATACTGGTCAACGGCACAGACGTAAGATACCTATCATGGCTAGACACCGATGTTTGTGAGGATGACGTGGTTACGTTAATTCCCTCGATACATGGTGGGCTTTATGAGAATTGTTAAAGTTGGGGGCTTCTACTTCGCAGCGGGCGTGGCTAAGCTCATCGGGGTTAAGGGAAGGGAGCTTCTCACGAAGGTGCTTGAGAGATTCAGCGAGGCCCAGCTAGTCAACCCACAGATGGTTTTTGACTGGGATGTCTTCGACGCCGCACTAGTTAACGCTGTGATGGCACAGGACTCGGGTACTTTGAAAGCCAGAACAATAACCAACGAGGTACTACTAAGGCTCGCGGCAACAACGCAGTTCGACGACGCTGTTAAAAAAGTCGGGGTCGGGGACGAGGACAGCTCAGCGTTGTACTTCACAGCCTCCACGGAAATGGAGTCAGCCATTAAAGCGGCCTCCGAGATAGTTTTAATGGCCGGCGGTGTCGAGACCGAACTTCCACCGCCTTCGGGTGACAAACTCAGAGCAGCGATGGCGGTTTACGGGTTTAGCACGGCGCAGGTTGAAGCGGTCCAAGCCAAAAGCCTAGAAGAGGCCGTAAAGCTTTTGATATTGCAGAAGATGGCCACGTTAACGATTTAGCCTAAGGTTTTCCTTGCTAAGCGCCCCCTATCCTATAATTCACACCCATCGAGGTTACCTCGATAACGGATTACAGCTTCCCCGAGTCCCGCCGCATCTAACTCGGCTGCCCCAACAATATTGCCCTAAAGCTCCGCCAAACTACTCATCGGTAACTAGGGCTATCTTCGTTAAATGATTTAGGTGGCAGGGTGGGCCGTCCTCCAGCCAGCGGTAGTGTGGGTAGGCGCAGGGCCCGGCGGGGCTGACGTGGAGACATTTAACACGCACACCCCTAGCAACCGGCTTGTATGAAGTGTTGCCGCAGACAGGGCAGGCGGTGTCCGACTCTTTCCTCAGGTAGACATGCCTCTCCGACGGGTTTTCACAGGCAACCCAGACACCGAGTTCATGACCCCTAGTACATCTAGGCATCTCCATCCTCAGCAACAGGTATGGAACAGATTCGCCGCAAACACCGCAGGTTACCATAGACCACTCCCGCGTGTTCAGCGACGATATACGCGTGAAGTGTACACGGTTGTAAGATTTGAGACATAAGTGGGGGAAGATAAACGCAAGCCCAGGATGAAGGGATTGAGCGTCCATCTAAAACAAGACCCGCAAGCCATTATTTATGCTTTGTAGTATTTAACGTGTTTTCCACTCACTGTTGTTATCCCTTCTCTTCCTTGGTGAAGTCCTTAAAGGTATGTGGTCGTAGGGGCATCTATATTTATTCTCCTCAGCAGGGTATTAATATTGACATATAGAGCAGTAACTCCGTCCATCCACGTATTTAGCCGACTTCCTACATACAGCGTATAGGGAGTCCTCATCCTCTTTATGGAATAGCTCTAACCCGCCATCTTTAGACAGCTTAAATGTCGCTACGATTTTATTCAATTTCACAGTGAACCATGTTGGGATTGTGGTATATCTCCGGAAGGTGTTGTATGTAGCTATCCCCTCCCCCCTGTCAGAGATCTGCTTCAATTGTTAAATTTGTGTTGTGGGTTTTTGTGGTGATGGTTTTGATGGTTGGGCTTGCTTCAGTCTCTAGACAGGCTGGGGGAGAGGTCGTCTACGTGGACTTCGGGAGGAACAAAATCTACGCCCTAACCGACGAGAGCAACGAAATACTGGTCTTCAACAACCTAGTGGAGCTGGCTGAGAGGCTGAGGCCCGCGGTCATTGTCGTTGACAGCCTGCCGGGAAAGTTTCAGGAGACTGCGGCGGAGCTCGCGAAAACAGGGGTTACTTTCCTGAGGTTGAAGGACCTGAAGAAGCTCTCTGAGGAGCTGAAAAATAACGGAGTGCAAAAGTCTGATGAAAACGATGTCGTTGCGTTAAAGATATTATTCCGCCGGAATATAGGCGACTTCCAGCCGTTAAATGAAACATCTGAAGAGCTTACCGTCAGGACTCTGACTGAGCTATGGGTTCAGGAGGCTTTTCTGAAGAAGGTTTCCAAGCAGGCTAGGACAACTACAAGGCATCCAGTAGCAACAGAGATACAAAAGACACATAGAAGGCTCGTCGAAAAGCTTGCGGAGGAGATACACAGAGAGGCTATGAAACTACCGCTATACAGACTAACCTTTGAAAGACTCGGACTCAAGGGACCCGCGCTCGCATACCTGTTAAGCCACGATGGATGGGCTCTAAGAACACTACCGCGCGAAAAACTAATCTTCAGATTTCAGATAACTGGCAGACGTAAACATAGGAGGAGAAAAACTAAGAGTAAACTGCTGATAATGCTGGCGATGTCAACGGTTCTCAATAAGCACCCTCGATACTACCAACTTTACCAGAAACACTTTGAGAGGTTCAAGGCCGAGGGCAGAAACAGCTCGAAAAGAGCATACTGGAAGACTATACTACGAGTTGCAGAAAGAATACTAAGAGACCTACACAGCCTCGCAAAAAACACCAAACAAACCCTGGACACGTAAGGGGCTGGGCCTGGGCGGCGGAAAAACCCCGGACCCGGCCCATATACGGGTGTCCTCTTAAAAGAGGCCCGGCTTACATCGTCCGGTGTGTCTGGGGTTCCGAGTCCGCTGACGGCGTCCAGCCAAACCCCCTCTCCCCTCTTTCTATCCTTTTTCATGTTTACTGTTGATTTTTACACTCCATGATGAGAAGTTGTCTAATTGCATAATTGAATGAAGGCCATCATGCTTAAGAGCTGGATATGTGCCAACGCACCATGCAGTGGAGTATCACCGGCCGACGTCGGCCACCTACTGTACCTTCTTCTAGAGTCCCTGTATGGCCTTAATGGGTTATATGTATTTTCCTCACAGGTTCCCCATCATCAAGTTTAGGCCTGCGGATAACCTTTCCCTAGACTACTCGGATTTCATAGATGAGGACTTGAGAGTGGCTATTTTTGCACGTAGTGGTGGCGGTAAGTCGAATTTGGCGGCTTTGTTTGCGGGGCAGGCATTGGAGCAAAGCCTTCAGACCCTAGTTATAGAGCCATGAGGGAGTATGACATAGGAAATGATGCGATGTCATGTGAGTTGTTAAGAGACCTTTTGCTGGGTTCTGTCAACCCTGGGGCCATGGCCCTGACACCAACATAGTTTTGGACGACTTAACGGGAAAGTAGATTATTGATGAAAACTCATGCGTCAATAAGGGAAGGAGGGGGTCGCTCTATACACCTCAAATGCCCTTACGCATTATAAACACGTTAGGCATACCAGAGAAAGGGCTTATAACAGTTCATATAAAAGGCAACAGTGATACCGTTAGCTATAATGTTACTGGTTCAAGTATGAGGGTCAATCTTGGAGAGGGTTTTGCCTACCTATTCAACGGGGAGGATAACAGGATTACGGTTACCTTTAAGATGTATAACGGCAAATTAAAGCTATTCTATAAAGAGGACGGACAATCCCTTTTCCCGGTATGTAATTCAGCAAGATATGAGGATTGGTGGCGTTTCTGCACCACTTTCCAAACATTCTTTAAAGAACGCGATAGATGCCCAAATCATGGAATACTTTTAAGAACATCACCGAGGAAGAAGAAGAATAACGAACATAATGGTTTCCTTTAATAAATACCAGACCTTCAAGTTAAGGGTTGTAAGTAGGTGTAAGCCAGCCCATGTAGCGTGGCTCAAGCCCACGGACTACCCTGTGGTATTTTTCAGACAACGCGGCTGTCACAGGCCCGGCCGCGCCGTTTCCAACTGTTCTCCCATCGACCTCCACAACAGGCATAACCTCCACAGCGGTCCCGGTGAAGAAAATTTCGTCAGCGGTGTATAGCTCGG
>Ga0272447_1001239_pt1 | contig 16439 bp, 23 predicted proteins | sample YNPCB0133_FD_194589 | JGI IMG/M metagenome (GOLD analysis project Ga0272447, IMG submission 194589) | Hot spring microbial mat communities from Yellowstone National Park, WY, United States - YNP-CB-013-3 | ecosystem: Environmental > Aquatic > Thermal springs > Hot (42-90C) > Sediment | place... | reverse complement strand
GTCCAGGCAGCTCCCAGTGGTCGGCGTGGTCCGCGGAGCGGGAAAGCGGGCTGAAATGTCCCGGCAGGGGACATTTCGGCCCGGGCAGGAGACAGCACAGGCCGCTGCGGCCGCCGGCGGGGGTTCCCCTGAAATGCACCCGAAGGGTGCTTTTCAGGGCTCTTCAGGGTCCCAGGGGCAGAGTCCCCGGGGCACCCCGGAAAAGTCCACGGAGGGAGCATTTCCGGGCGGAAGCCGGAAAAGGCCCCGCAGGGGGCACAAAGTTGTTGTTCTTCTTCAACCTGAAGAGGAACAACAACATCAGGCACCCGAGGGGGACATTTTGGAGCGCCTGGTGGCGGCGGGCCTCCACCCCTCGGTGGCCGCCGCCCTGCTGGCGGAGCCCGGAGGCCCGGAAAGGGCAGCCCGCCAGCTGGGCTGGCTTCCTGCCCGCAACGTCCGAGACCCCGCCGCTGCCCTCGTGGCCGCCATCCGCGAGGACTGGCCTGCGCCGGCAGGGGCGGGCGATCCCCAGGCCGCGCAGCCGCGTCCCCGGGCCATCGAACGGCTCAGGGAGCTGCGCGAAGAGGCCGAGCAGGAGAAGGCCCTGGCAGAGCAGGCCCTGGCCTGGCTGGACCGACAACCCAGGGAAGTGAGGCAGCGCCTCGAGGAGGCAGCACGGCGGGAGCTAGGGGGCGGATCCGTCCCCGTGCCCCGGGCAGCCTTCGGGGCCGTCCTGGCGAGGCTGGCCCGGGAAGCGATGGGGAGCTGAGCCAGTAGGCGCGCGATCCGGGCATGATAGCTATACTCGCAGTGTTTGATAATCAAACATTGCGGGAAAAGAAGCCAGTTTTGTCCGGGCGCTAGGGAGAGTCTGCCTGCGTCGGACCGGGCATCGGGCCCGCCTCCTCAGCCCCGGCCTGTGCAAGCAGAGCCCGGACCCCTCCTGAGGCCTCCAGCTCCGCCACCAGCCGCGCGGCGATCCGCTCCCCCGCCGGGTCCGCCCGCAGCTCCTCCAGGACCGTCCTCAGGTGCCGGAGCCCGGCTGCCAGCAGGGCCTCGTAGTACGCGCTGCGGTCCAGCTTCCTCCCGAGCTCGTCCGCCAGCAGCTCCGCCGCCTCGTCCACCAGCCCGGCCAGCACCGGGTGCACCTCGTAGGTCACCTTGCACCGGCCGTCCGCACGCCCGGGCCGGGGCCTGCGCAGGAACCGGGGCCTGACCAGGGCCGTGGGGGCCGTTGCCGGAGGCGCCGAGGACCGGCGAGCCGGAGGCTGCTCCTGCGGCAGGGGGCCTCCGAAGACCTCCGCCGGGTCTCTGCGCAGCCTCGGCGGCATGGGAGCGTCACGCAGGGACGGCCTGGAGGACACGCTGCTCCACCTCCTCCGCCAGCATCCTGTACTGCTCCGCCGCCGGGTGCCTCGGGTGGTCCCACAGCACCGACCTCCCCCCGGGGGCCGGGACCGAAGTGTCCGCGTGCACCGCGGACAGGCTGATGACCGTGGACAGCACCCGGCCCGGGTGCTCCTCCTCCAGCAACCGGGCGACCTCCGCGTCGTGGGCCACTCCCCGGCGCAGCATCGTCCGGACGATCCAGCACGGCACGTCCGGTATCCCGTTGCGCCTGCGCACCCTCCGGACGTGGTCCAGCAGCAGCGCCACCGCCCTGCGCGCCTGGTGGTGGGTCTGCACCGGCGCGATCAGGCTGTCCGCCGCCACCACCGCCATGGTCAGCAGCGGCCCGATGTTCGGGTGGGTGTCGAGCAGCACCACCCCGTAGCGGCCCCGCACCTCCTCCAGGGCGTCCCGGAGCCGCACCGGCCAGGCAGTCTGGGACAGCGGCAGGGAGGCCTCCAGGACCGACAGCGCGATCTCCGCAGGGGCCACGTCCACGAGCGGGGACCTGGTGGGGCGGATCACCTCCTGTAGGGGCACCCGGCGCTCCGGGTCCAGCACGTCGGCAATCTGGAGGTCCTCCGGGGCGAGCTCCCAGCCCATGCAGGAGCTCAGGGCAGCGTTGAAGTCCAGGTCGACCAGGAGGACTTTGTGGCCTCGCTCGGCGAGGGCCGCCCCGAGGTTGGCGGCCAGGGCGGTCTTCCCCACCCCGCCCTTCTGGTTGGCTATGGCGATGGTGTGCATGGTCCGCGCTCCATTGCAAGAGTGTGTCGTGCGCTTCGGGAGAGGTCCTTCGATGCCCGAAGCCGGATCTCCTGCCTGGCCGCCCGGCAGCCTGGACGGAAGGACCCCGGGCCGGGCGGGAGCCTGGCATCGGGGCAGGAAGGCTGCCAGCAAGCCGGGCAATCAGGCTGCCGCGGAAGCTGGCAGAAGATGCGGGAAGCCCGGGGAGGTTCTATGCCGGGCAGCCAGGCACCCGGGAGTCCTGGCTGCCGGGCGCGAGGATGGGTTCCTCCGGCAGCTTCGAACCCGGCACCCCGACTGCCGGGCTACCGGGCAGCACGCTTGCCAGGACGCCCGGCAGGAAGGCAAGAGGCAGCGGGAAGCCGTGGAGACTTCCATGCCGGGAGGCCGGGAATCCAGAGAGCCAGACCGCCTGGCATCCGGGTCGCCCGGCAGCATGGCAGTCAGGAACCTGGAAGCGCTTCCAGGTTCCCTACCACGTGGGGGGAGACCGAGGGGGCTGTATGGCGCAATCTCGCGAGCTCCTCCGCGGTGAGGTCGAGGTCGAAGTTGCCCAGGGAGCGGCGCAGCTCTGCCAGCCGGCCCCTGCGGACTGCCTCCCGCAGCCCCGCCTCGATGGTGTCCCGGACCCCCTTGGTGCCGAGGAAGCGCCGCGCCTCGTCCAAGAGCTCCTCGTCGATGACCACAGTTGTACGCCTCATGGCCACGTCCTCCCTCAGTATAACCCCCGTCGGGGCGCTTCCAGGCAGGCCGGAATCCATGCCTGCCAGCCGGGCAGTCAGGGAGCCCGGCAGTCTGGCAGCGGACGCCCGGCCACGAGCAGGGAAGCCCTGGAAGTGCCAGGCAGCCCGGCGCCCTGGCAGCCAGGCTCCGAAAAGTCTAGCGCTTCGGAGGGTGATGCATCCCCACACGGCTACCGATGCACTCCCGGCTACTCCAGCCCCAGGACCTGCATCCCGGCCCGCAGGGCTTCCCGCAGCCGGTCCCGGGACACCCGGGCGTAGATCCGAGTGGTGGCCGGCGAGGCGTGGTCCAGCCAGTCCTGGATCTCCTGCAGGGGAATGCCCGCATCTGCCATGGCCGTGGCGATCGAGTGGCGCAGCGAGTGGAACGAGACTGGCTTGCTGATCCCCGCGGCCCCGGCGTACTCCCGGAACATCTGCTCGATCCGCCTCGCGGAGAGCCTGCACCCGGGGCCTCTCGGGGGCAGAGGCACGAACAGGGCAGGGGAGGGGCATGGAGGCCTCAGCCGCAGCCAGGACTCCAGCGCAAGCCGCAGCTCCCCGGAGACCTCCTTGAGGACCTGGGACCCGCCCTTGCGGGTGAGCCGGATCTGGCCCCGGTCCATGTACGCCAAGTCGCCCAGGTCCAGCCGCACCACCTCGCCCACCCGCAGGCCGTGCAGGCCCAGCAGCACGATGGCCCGGTCGCGCTCGCCCCGGGCGTCCCCGGGGATTGCCTGCAGGATGGCCCTGACCTCGTCCCTGGTCAGGAAGTGGGGCAGCTTGCGCCTGACCCGGGGAGGCTCCAGGTCGGCAGCAGGGTCTATGGGGATCCTCCCCGTGCGCAGCAGCCACCGGTAGAACTGCCGGACCGCCACGGTCCTCCTGGCCCTTGTGGCCACCGACAGCCCCGCCCGGTCCATGGCGGCCGCGAACGCCCGCAGGTCCTCCTGGGAGGCCTCCAGGGGGTCCTTCCGGAGCCAGGCGCACAGCTCGCGCAGGTCCAGCTCGTAGGCCTCCACGGTCCTGCGGGACCGGCCGGAGGCGGAGAGGTCTGCGAGGAAGGCGAGGACAGGGGAGGGGAGGCCGGCTGCGGAGGAATTCCGTCCAGCCGGGGCAGCGTGTTGTCCGGAAAGGCGAGGCGGCCGATCCATCCCGCTCGTCGGTCAGGCAGGTGATTCCACCTTGCCGTCCAGGACGAGCCATACCCCCGAGGCCCTGGCTTCCTCCCGGGCTCCCGCGGTGGCCTGACGCCCGGCCGCCGCTGCGACCACCGGCATTCCGGTAGCTCTCTCCAGGACGGAAGCCCTGTTCCTGGCTCTCTCCACGTCCTCCCGGTCCACCACGGAGGAGACCTCGGCCAGCAGATACACCTGCTCCCCGTCGCGCCGCCCCACCACCGCCACATCGCTCTGCAAAACCTGGTCCTTCTCCTCCGGGGTGATGCGCCCGGCGTCCACGGCATCGTCCAGGAGATCGGCCAAGTGCTGGTGGTCGACCACCCGGATGCGGCGGAGGATGGCCTGGAAGTACTGGGCTGCCCGCTCCCGGTAGGTCCGCTCCAAATCCGTTCCCTTGAGGCCAGCCACGTCCTGCTTGACCACTGTCACGTCTTGCCTGAGGCCGGCCACATCCTGCTTTATGGTCGCGACCTCGCGGACCAGGACCCTGAGCTCTTCCTCTGTCCGGGCCTGGGCGGCTGTGAGCCGGGCAAGGGCCTGTTCCACGCCATCCAGGCGCTCCCCGATGGCTGCCTGGGCCTTTACGAGGGCGTGGATCTGCCGGTTCGTGGCGCGCTGAGCCCGCACCAGCTCGCGGACCAGCTTCGGGAGCTCTGCGAACTCCTCCCCCAGCAGGGCGGCCCGCAGCGCGTCTCTCCATGCGGGCCGCCGCTCCAGCAGCCGCAGCAGCCCCTGGAAATCCTTGACCGTGAACGGCATCCCGGTTGGATCGTACTCAGCCTGATAGAATGTGTCCACGGAGAGGGAGTAGTGGACCGCGGGGAGCCGGTGGCGCGGATCGTCCCGGTGGTCGGGGGCCTGGGCGGGCTTGTGGAGCTTGCGACCCGGGGAGTGGTCCGCTGGAGCGGCGGCAAGCCGCGGGGTTCGGGAGTCCTCCGAAGGTTCGCGAGGGGCGGGTATCGGACCTGGTGGTCGAGGGCCGGCGTTGATTCTGTACCCGGTTGCCCCAGAGGGGGCGGGCATTCAATGCGTACGGTTAGGGTCGTGGAAGCCAGGAGGCGCCTGTCCTCCTTGCTCTCTGAACTGGAGGGTAGGGGACCCGTGCTCATCACGCGGAGAGGCAGACCACGTGCAGTCCTGGTACCCGTCGAAGAATTCGAGCGGATGAGGAGGGAGGCTGCCCTGCTGGAGGCTCTGGAGATCTCCCGGGCTATAGAGGATCGGGGAGAGGTTCCCGACGCCGTGACCCTGGCCAGGGAAAGCCGGGAGGAGCTGGAGGAGCGCACCTGATCGACGCTGTGCCGGACGCGAGCGCGCTGCTGGCCTTCTACCTGCCGGCGGAGACGTACAAGCAGGCTGCCCCGGAGACCGGCTGGAGTTCCGGATCGACGAGGGAAGGGCCGAGTTGCGCAAGGTGCTCCCCAATCCGGCGGACGTCGCGAGGCAGCTGCTGGAGGAGTGGGGCTTCCGGGCTCTCCACGAGGAGACCGAAGGAGACGCGGTGCGGCACATCCGTGAGATGCGGGGGGCGGATGATCGGGACTAGCCCTGGTGACCGCATCCGGCAGGCGCGGGAGCGGTCCGGCGTACGGCTGCGGGTCCTGGCGGCGGAGCTCGGGATCAGCCCCTCATACCTCAGCGACATCGAGAACGGCAAGAGGACCCCGGCCCACAGGCTCCTGGTGGAGATCTGCCGGCGGCTGCGCCTGGACCTGGACGAGCTGCTGGCGGCCGCAGGGAGGCTGGACCCGGAGACCAGGCGGTACCTGCGCAGGTCGCCTGCCGCAGCCCGGCTGCTGCGGAGAATCGCCCGGCTGCGCCTGGGCGAGGGGCACCTGAGGGCCCTGGAGCGGCAGGTCGAGCTTTTGGCCGCGCGGAAGAGCTCGCGGCCCCTGGAAAGCCCCTGAGGCCTGCAGCCTCGGGCCGGCCGGGATGTACCCTGGCAGTGAGGGCCACCGGAGGAACTGATGGCCGCACAGCTCCTCGAAGTCCGCATGGCCCGCTTGGAGGAGGCCTGCGAGCGGATCAACAAGCGCCTGGATGCCGTCGAGGCTGAGATCCGGGAGCTGCGGAGATCGCTCGAGAGCTTCCGCCGGGACCTGACCGCCCAGACGGCCTCCCGGTTCCGCCGGGTCGTGGGGCTCTGGGCGACCACCATGCTGGCCGTCCTGGGCCTGTATCTCCGAGGGTAGGGGCACCTTCCGCAGCCCTGATTTCGCCTAACGGTCATTATGCGAAATAAGCCCCCGCGGCCCCTCCGAGGCCGGAACCCAGGCAGCGCAAGCGTCCCGGCAGACCCCGGGCAGCTGCCGTCCGGAGCTCCGCCGCTCCTTGCGACCCCTCCGGGTTTTCGGTACTGATTTCGGGTACAATATCCGTACCATGGACCGAACCCGGGCCCATGGCCTGCGGGTCCTCGGGTACCTCCTCCAGGGAGGCATGAGCAGCCTCTCGGCCTCCGAGCAGGCCGTCTACCTGCGCCTCGTGTGGCTCTGCGGCCTGCGGCCCGGCACCTGCCGCTGCGGACTCGAGCGCCTCGTGGCCTGGACCGGCCTCAGCAGGACCACGGTGCTGAGCGCCCTCCGCCGCCTCCGGGACCGGGGCCTGATCCGGCCCTACACCAGGGAGCCCAAGCGCGAAACTGCCTGGCTGGTGGAGGTCCCGGAACCGGCCCTGCCCGGCCTCCCGGAAGGCCTGCGGGAAGAGCAGCGGCCTGCCGGGTGGCTCGCAGACCGCATGGACCCCGAAGACCTCGAGCTTGCCCGGGGACTGCTGGACTCCCTGCCCCCATCCCGCCGCGAGGAGCTGGAGCGGGAAGTGGTAGAGCAGTTCGGGGACCTGGACCCGGAGGAGCTGCAGAAGGCGGTCCTGGAGCTGGTTGCCAGGAGGAGCTTCGGGCCTGCAAGGCTCGGGAAGTACGGCCTTTGAAGGTTGCCGCGTGCGCGGCGTTGGCGTTACGATGGCCCCGTGGGCTGGGACCAGGTCATCACCATCGTGGCGACCGTGGTCCTCACGGTCCTGGTGGCGGTGCTGTACAACAACCGGCGCTTCGACGACGTGCACCGCCGCATCGACGACCTGCGGGCGGACATGAACGCCCGCTTCGCCCAGGTGGACGCGCGGTTTGGCGAGGTCCACGCCCGGCTATCTGAGCTCCGCGAGGACCTGCGGGAGATCCGCGGGATGCTCCAGGAGGCCCTGAAAGCTCGGACCCCGTAGGACAGGGCACGCGGCCGTGTAACGCGGACCGCGCCGTTGCTCGAACTACCAGGGTATTTTGTGCAACCGCCTGTACAGAAAACCAGGGTTCGACATACGCAGGAACGTTCGGTGTCTGTCCCGGCCCTGATCGGTCCCCTGACCACCTGCAACCGGTGCCAGCCCGGGGACCGGGACCGGAGGCCGACCTGCACCTTCCGCGCCTGGCGCTCTAGCTCCGAGCATCTCAAGCTTGCCAGGGAGGCCGGGGCCCCTCACCCCGGCCGGGCGGGAGGAGCTGGGGCGCGAGGCCCTGGAGCGGTCCGGGGACCTGGACTGGGGAGCTGGTGGCCAAGAGGAGCTTCAGACCGGATTAGCTGAGGGGGCACGGAGTTCAGGAGGCTGCTTCCTCTAACCAGCTCAGCCCCCTGATCAAGTTTGCTTGCCAGCTAAGCTGTAAGACAGATTACCGGCTCCCGCGCCAGAAGCTCCCTGACTTCGTCCAGCTGGGGGAGCTTCAGCGCCTTTGCTACTGTCCGGTCTATCTCCGCTCGAACTTGATCCCGGTCCATCTCTGAGAGCGGTCGCAGCTCTCGATCTTTCAGGGAGTCGAACGCCTCCGCCAGCTGGCCGACGCAGCTCTTGGGCAGTTCGGCCACGTTCAGTACCGGCATTTCCTCTAGGCTTGGCTTCTTGAACTCGACCCACGCCCCTTCTGTTTCTGTCCGGTGTGCCAGCAGCAAGATCAGCCCAGGCGTCGAGTTGAGCCAGAGGACGATGGCTTTCTCCTCCGCTACGCCGGTCTTCCCTTTCGGGCTACAGGGCCACCATACATTCCCCAGAACTGGCCTGGTTGTTCTCCCGGCCACCACTCGAGCAGTTGTCAGCCTCAGGCGCTCGGCAATCAGAACCCGCCCGGAGCGGCCCCAAAGCAGCTCGGGGTCTCTGAACGGCCGGCCGTGTGCAGCAGTTTCCCGAGGAGCAAGGTAGGCGTTGGGCGTGAAGCCCATGGTCCTGACTTTTGCAGAATCATGATCCCAAAAAGCCGGGTACCGCGTGGGCGACTTGCCCAGGGTGAAGCCGTCGTGGACGTCGCGGCGGTCTGGGCCGAGCTCAAGCATGTCTCGTAGCACGGTTACTGGTACGGGCTTAGAAAGCATCCTGTGCCGTCTGATCAGGTCAAATGCGATGCGGTTCAAATCCGTCCTCGCGAAAGCGCCGAGGAACCACGGCCCGCTTCGAAGCTCCCGCCACGGGAGTCTAAAGATTTCCCCCCACTCCTGCCCATTGGTCTTGAGGCGGGTGACGCCAGCTCCAAGGAACGAGGCTGGCCGGGTAGCCTTCAAAGAGTGGGCTATGGCCAGTGCCTCGGTGACGTTCCTGGGGTTCCGGCTGAGGTTGATCCAGCAGGTCTCCGCGCCGGCGTCGTCGTCCGTGGCGCTTTTCTTGCGCGCAACAAGAAGTACTTCTGAAAGATTTGTGTTTTCCGAGAAGTTCCAGCGACCCGGCTCATGGCTGACCACGACGTACTCAAGGGTGTAGCTTTCAGCCAGGAGTTGCCTCGTGGCTGCCCATGCAACGCCGGTGAGCATCGTCTTGGGGAGCACAAGCGCCAGCCTGCCACCAGGCTTCAGCGTCCAGGGCCTGTCGGCCACGGCTACGAACACGCTACCAAGCCCTGCTGTGGTGTTGGCCTTGGCCCTGCAGGTCCGAAGAAGCTTCGACAGTTTGCGCTGCATCGCCTTCCGTTCAGATGCGGGGCGTGAGCCGAAGAGGAGGTTACCGCCAACGCTTCGTGTGAACGGCGGGTTCATTGTTACGACGTCGAATCCGCCATCTGGCAGGCATACGGAACGGACCACCGAGCCCTTTGGCGCCACGTGAACCGCCTCGGGAACCGGACCGAACAGGTATCCCCCTACGGTCACGCAGGGCCCCTGCAAGAACTCGATGCTGCCAAGGCGCCCCTGGGGGCCTCCCAGGGGCAACAAGTATAGGCACATGTGCTGGAAGACGACCTCAGGTGAAAGGAGCGCGATGGTGGAGGCCGTCAGGTGGACAGCAGAGAGCAAGACGTCGTAACCCCAAACAACCTGCTCCACAAGCTTTCTGTGCAAGTCCGACAGCTGCGGGCTCAGCCCCTTGTCCGCTGATTTCAGAACATGGTTGTCGATGATGGCCTGGATGGCCGCCATGAGCAGTGTGCCAGTACCGCAAGCAAGGTCTGCTATGCGGAGACGGGCGACGTCCTCGGGGGACTCCCAGTTCACCCGCGGCCAGGCCTCTGGGGCAAGTGCTAGCTTCAGGAGAAGAGTCGCGGCGGGTACCGAGGTGTAGTACGTGCCAAGATACTTGGCCTCGGCCAAGAGCCTGTGATAGACGCGGCCCATGAGGTCATGTCTGAGGGCAGCCTGCCGGGCGAGGACCTTCTCCGCTGTTCGGAGCGCCTGGTCGAGCGCCTGCTCGACATGAGGAGCAGAGGGGAGAGCCTGGAGAAGCTTCACGCCGAGTTCGAAGATTGGGACGTAGTCGATTTCCCGGATGATGAAGTCCCAGTGGTCTATGAGCGCGGTACGGAGAGGGCTACGCGAGCGGAGCCGTGCCAGGGTTTGCACGCGCCTGTTGGTTCTTGAGAGCTGCTCCTGAAAAACCAGCGCGTTGATTATGGTGAGCCCGGCTACCCGGAGCGCGGCTTTCTTGGGGTCAGTCCGTGTCGGAGTCGGCATCTGGTTCCCCTACCTCCATCACCTCGGCTATACGTTCGGCGGCCGCCGGGTCTGGCGCGAGGGCCGCCTCGAACCTGGAGACAGCCTCGGCTACATCTGCTGCGGCCGCTGCCACGACGTCCTCGCCAGTCAGGCGTTCGTGTACTCGGCGCAGGTGGTCTGCGAGCTGGGCTGCGCCAGCCAGGGCAATCCAGCCGTCCCCAGCGGTGTCAGCCTCGGAGATGACGGACACCTGCAAAGTGGCGTGATCGAGGTGCTCCGAGAGGTCACTAAAGCTGGCAGTTCGCAGGTGTGGCGGATAAAGCACTGCAAGGACAACTTGTGCGATGCCGTGTTCGAGGCGCTGCCTGGCTTGACGAAGTGCCTCCTCCGCGGCGTGCGGTCCGTCGTTGACTTTGCCCTCGATAACGAGGCGTAGTCCGTAAAAGCTGACTACAACGTCTGGTACGTGCCTGGCGGCTCCGGCGTGTTGAATGATCTCAGGGAGGGCAACGAGGCCGTAGTGGTGCAGCAGTCTGGCGAGCTCAATGTTGAGGACTTCCTCGCGGAAGCCTGGGCCGATGTTCATGGAACTCCTCCGGACTCGCCGTGGTACGTGTTTCTGGGAATGGCCAAGTCGTGTGCGGCGGATGGAACGGGGTATGGATGTTGGATCCACCACCCATGCGCGACCGATTCGGAAACCCGCAAGCTTGCCCTGCCGAAGGAGATACCTGACCCATTGCGGGGTGGTCCCGAGGATGCGCGCTGCCTGCTGGGCCGAGACGAAGCCCCGCTTGGGGTGGCCAGCTCTTCGGCGCCTTGCCATCGCCTTTATCGTACCACAGTTCGCTTTCCTTTGGGAAAGCAGGGCTGTGCCCCAGAGGACCGGGGCGGAGGGCGTTCGGGGAACAAGGGTGGTCGGCTGTGACCTCCGTCAAGGAGGCTTCGCATTGCCAAGCCGCCCAAGAGGCGAACCCAGTCCTGCTCGCCCGGTCGCGAATGCGGCCCTGGACTACTCCCTGTCGGTACCGGTGATCCTCCAGGCGGCCCGTCGGGCCACGCCGCCCCGCCCAGCCAGCTCGCCCAGCGGTCTCTCCACCTACGCCCTGATCCCCGTGGTCACTGCCCTCTCTCGCAGGGCCCACAGGATGTTGCCCACCGTGGCGAGCGTCTTGCTGAGGGCTTCCTGCGCTCTCCAGTAAACGGCTCCCAGGCCACCCTCCGCGGCCGGGTCGCAATGGCCCCCGGCAGTGCCGCTCTCGGGCGCGGCCTCGGGGGCGCCGGGACGGCCAGGTGGACCTGCTGAGTGCGAGTGGCCACGGGTCCGCACAGCTCCAGAGCCCTCCGATGGCTCGCCACGGCGTCTTGGAGTTCGTGACGAGCCGGGCGAGCACCGCGTCTCCGAAGGACGGCTCGGGTGTGAAGGGGACCCCGGCAGGCCCCCGTGCCACCCGGGTCAGCAGGCCCTGGCGGCACCGGTGATCCGGCACTCTCCGGGAATACCCCCAGCGCCATGGCCTGAGCGAAGCCAACCCCGGGAGGGCCGCGGTGCGAGTGTGTCCCAGGCCTGGTTGATTTTGGCAGCGCTCCCATGGGTGCATCACGCTGTCCTCGGGCAGAGCCCTGCCCTGTGACTCTCCGCAAGGCAGCTCGTAGCTGGCGGAGAGCCCGGACATCCTCGCACCCGTCGTAGCCCGGCTTTGTCGGGAAGCGCCGCGGCTCATGGAGCGACGCTTCTGGTCGCCGCTGGGCCAGCGGGATACCCGGCTGATCCGCCGCTCTGCCCGGAACAGGACAACCCGCACACCCTGTCCAGACCCCGGGAAACCGGGGAGGACGTCCCCCTCTCCAGGCGGGTGCACGTGCCGTGCTCGGTGATCGACCGGGAGGCCCCTGGTAGAGTTAGTGCCGGGAGGTGGTCGCGTTGGATGGGCCGGGCAGGCCTGGCCGTGAAGGCAAGAAAGATCCGGTCTGCGGGTTCTGGGAGCCGCTGAGCCCGGATGTTCTGGCGCGCCTTCAGGACATCAGGCCCCTGGAGCGCGCGGAGAACCTGAGCGCCCCGATCTGGGAGTCCGACGAGGAACTCGAGCAGTTCCTGGCGGACGTGTACGCCGCCCGCCGGGCAGCCCGTTCGCACAATTCCTGAAGCCCCACGTTCCAAAACCGCCCCGGGCGGCGTTTGTCCGTACGGGAGGTGGAAGCCATGACCCGCATGCCCTGCCCGGACCCCCAGGAGACCGGGGAGGCCGTCCTTGGCCTGCCGGTGCGCCCGGAGGTCCTCCACCACCTGGAGGAGTGCCCCTCCTGCCAGCAGGAGGCCCTGATCCTGATCCGCTTCCTGGCCGCGCCGGATCCGGACCGGGGACCGCACTGAGCCCGGGGATGGATCACCGGGTCCCGGGCGGCAGTCAGCGCCAAGTGAATCAGCACCGCATGGGCGCCGGACTGCCGCTCCACGACGAACCCCGCGCGCTCCAAGGCCCGCACCAGGGTCTGTCCATCCAGGTCGCGGGGCAGTTTGGGGCTCAAGCAGTGATAGCGACTTCCTCGACCAGGGTGCCGTCCTGCGGTGCGGGGAGGCCTCTGGCCCTGAGGGACTCCAGGTACAGCCGGATGGCGCCCCGGGGCGTTCTCCAGGACCTCTTCCCGGGTGGCCGCGTACGTGATCATGGCCATCCTGTCCGGGGACGGGGGCTTGACGCCGGGGTGCCGTAAGTCTATTTTACTCCGAACGGGAGGACTCTAATGGTCATATCCGTCTCCGTCGCCGAATTGAAGGCACGCCTCTCCCACTATCTCCGGATGGTCCGGGCCGGCCGGGACGTCATCGTGACGGACCGAGGGGTCCCCGTGGCCCGCCTATGCCCGGTGGGTCCCGCCTTCCCGGACGCCCGGACGACGGCCCTCTGCCGGGCCGGCTTGGCGCGGCCGCCCCGGCGGGCCCTGCCGCCGGACTTCTGGGAGCGGCCGAGACCGGCCGACCCCGAGGGCCGGGCGCTGGCCGCCTTGCTGGAGGAACGGGTCGAGGAACGATGATGCGCTTCTGGGACGCTTCAGCCCTGATCCCGCTGTGCGTGGACCAACCGGCATCCCCGGCGGTGCGGGCCCTGCTCCAAGAGGACGCCGGAATGGTCGTCTGGTGGGGGTCGGTCGTGGAGTGCTGGTCGGCTCTGGCCCGCCTACGGCGGGAGGGGCGTCTGTCGGTGGAGGAGGAGGACCGGGCCCGGGGCGTCCTGGCCTTGTTGCAGGATGCCTGGGTGGAGATTCAGCCACAGGAGGGCGTCCGCGCCCTGGCGGGACGGCTCCTCAGGGTGCACCCATTACGGGCGGCTGACGCCCTTCAGCTGGCGGCCGCGCTGGTGTGGGCCGGTAGCCCGGCCGTCGGGGAGATGGTCGTGCTGGACCGCCGTCTTTGGGGGGCGGCCCGCCTGGAGGGGCTTCGGACCCTGCCCGACAACGACCGGTAACCCATGCGCCCGCCTGGGTCCGATGGGCCGAGGAACCTGGCCTCCTCGGCCCTCCTGCGGTCCTCGCGGGCGGGCGGGTTCCTCCAGAGCACTGCGGGCATGGGCGGCAGACGGCCGTGGAGCAGGTCCGCGACCTGCAGGCCCAGGGCGGTGCTGATCCTGACGAGCTCGTAGGCGTGGACCTCACGCTGGCCGCGCTCGATGTCCGAGACCGTCTGCAGGTGCTCGAAACCGGCTTCCCTGGCGAGGTCCTCCTGGCGCATTCCCAGGCGCCTTCTGGCCTCGCGGATCGTCTCCCCAAGCCGTTTCCGGAAACTCTCGCGGTCCGCCGGTACCTCCCACGAAGCGCCGTCGGCCCGATGGTACCTCCTGCGGGTCGCGTGAGCCAAGAAAATCTTGAACGCCCGGGTGACGGTCGCCGTGGATGGACAGGACTCCAACCCCCGCACCCGGGGCCGCCGTAACGTCACCGTCCCCCGGGCGTGGTCAGCTTGCGAGGCTTCCCGTACCCGTTCCGGTACCCCGGTAAGGCGTCCACCTCCCCCCGGCGCCGGTACCGGACCCGCCCCAACAGCTCCGTCACCTCCGCCTCCAGGGCCCACTGGACCAGCTCCTGCATCCGCCCCCGAAGCCAGGTGTGGAGCGTCTCCCAGGTAGGGATTGACAGCTGCTCCTGGTGTGTGCTGCGCTGGTGCATGACGGTGCCCTCTCATCCACGGGTGCTCCCCTCAGGCTCCATCCTGTCCCGCATCGGCCCAGAATGCCACATGCGCCGTCTGCCGGACACCGCGCCCTGACCGATTGACCTTTAGCCGCCGCATGCCCCTGCCTTCAGGCATGGGGACAAGGCGGCATACCGCACATGCTTGCGATATTCCTGCGGGCTATGTATAATTGGCTCGTGGGTCACCGTTTCGAAGGCTTCAAAACCAACCGCAACGTGGTCTACTCCTGCAAGTACCACGTGGTATGGTGCCCCAAGTACCGCCGCCCGGTCCTGGCAGGCGGGGTCGATGTGCGCCTCAAAGAGCTCATCCACACCATCGCGTCTGCACTCGGGGCCGAAGTCATCGAACTCGAGGTCATGCCCGACCACGTCCACCTGCTGGTGGAGGTGGACCCGCAGTTCGGGATCCACCGGCTGATCAAGCGCATCAAGGGCAAGACCAGCCGCGCCTTGCGTGAGGAGTTCCCCCACCTGCGGCGCCGTCTGCCCACCCTGTGGACCAACAGCTACTTCGTGGCCACCGTGGGAGGTGCCCCGCTTGAGGTCGTCAAACGGTACATCGAGTTCCAGCGCAAGGTCTAAGACACCGTCCTTCATCGTGGAGATCCCGCTGGTCGCCGGGCTCCGCGAACTCCGGACGGTCAACGTGCGCCTCGACTGCGCAGGCCGGTCCATCTACAACGCCTGCCTGGGCAGGGCTCTCAAAAGCGGGCGGCGCCTCCAGGAGTCCCGTGCCTTCCGGAAAATCCGCGAGATCAACCGGGAGATCCGGCTGCTTCTGAAGAAGCGCCAGCCGGAAGACCTGCCTCCGCAAGAGCGACTGCGACTGGAGGCCCTCCGGCAGGCCCGGAGGGAACTGTGGCAGAGAGCCGCTCAAGCCTCGGGGTTTACCTCCGCCACCCTGCAACGCTTCGCGGTCGTGGTCCGCAACCAGGCCTTCCGCGATCACCTGGACGTCCACACGGCCCAGAAGCTCGCCGTCCGGGCTTACCACGCCGTCAGGGAGCACATCCTGGGCAGGCGCGGTAAGCCCCGCTTCAAGGGGCCCAGGCAGCTGGACACCGTCGAGGGGAAGAGCAACCACGCCGGGATCCGCTGGAGGGAGGACCGGGTCGAGTGGTTCGGCCTCGTCTTTCCCGCCCGGGTCGACCGCGAGGACCCGGTGATCCAGCACGCCCTCTCCTCGCGGATCAAGTACGTGAGGCTGGTCCGCCGCAAAGGACGGCAGGACCGGCTCTATGCGCAGCTGGTGTGCGAGGGCAAACCGTTCCAAAAGCCGCAGAACACCCTGGGAGAGGGAGTGGTCGGAATCGACGGCGGTCCCTCCACACTCGCCCGGGTGTCCGACCGGGAGGCGAGGCTGGACAGGTTCTGCGCGCAGCTTCGGAGGAAGCGAAAGAACATTCGCTGCCTCCAGCGGAAGCTGGACCGGTCCCAAAGGGCAAACAACCCCCAGAACTACAACCCAGACGGCACGGTGAAGAAGGGGGCAAGGCGGTGGAAGAAGACGAAGACCTACGTCAAGACCCAGGTGGAGCTGGCGGAGCTGTACCGGAAGGAAGCTGCCCACAGGAGGTGCCTGGTCGGCCGGCTGGTCAACGAGACCCTCCGAATGGGCAACGTCTTCAAGTTCGAGAAGATCTCCTGGAAGGCCCTGCAGCGGGGGTACGGGAGGTCGGTGGGTCTCCGCGCACCCGGGATGTACTTCCGGGAGCTTTCCCGCAAGGCTGAAAGCGCCGGCGGGACGGTCGTGGGGTTTCCCACGCGGATCCCGGTCCTCGGCTCGCCGGACCTGAAGGTCGGGCTCTCCGGCTTCTGCCACCACTGCAGGGCCAGGGAGAAAAAGCCCCTGTCCTGCAGGTGGCATGTCTGTTCCTGCGGGGTCCACGTCCAGAGGGACCTCTACAGCGCCTACCTCGCGCGCTTCGTGGAGCGAGACGAGGACGGCAAGTTCTGGCTCGACGCGGGCTCTGCCGCGAGGCAGTGGCCGGGTGCGGAGCCGCTCCTGCAAGCGGCGTCGAGCCTGTACCCCAACCCCCGAGTGCCCGCTACAGGCGGGCAGCCTCGCAAGGGGACAGAGGGGGTCGCTGCGGAAGAGAAGATGAACGCCGCCGAGGCCCGGGATGCTGTAGCGCCGCCTTGCGGCGGTGGTGAGAGCCCGGGAGAGGCTGCGGGAATTCTTCTCAGAACCCCCGGGCTTTAGCCCTGGGGAGGCTCAGTGGTGGAGTCTCCCGAACCCTGCTTGGCCCGGAAAGTGGGCGGTAGAGCAACCGCGCGACCGCGAGCCGCATCATCTGCGCACATGTGTTCGAAGACCGCCC
>Ga0272447_1001238_pt1 | contig 16466 bp, 15 predicted proteins | sample YNPCB0133_FD_194589 | JGI IMG/M metagenome (GOLD analysis project Ga0272447, IMG submission 194589) | Hot spring microbial mat communities from Yellowstone National Park, WY, United States - YNP-CB-013-3 | ecosystem: Environmental > Aquatic > Thermal springs > Hot (42-90C) > Sediment | place... | reverse complement strand
AGAAAATAAAAATACATAGCAGACAAAATTATAATTTCTTTGATGACGAAGATTTTTTAAATACCCAAAATCTTTTTGCACAAAGTGGTAGTGGGTGTGGGTGTGGGTGTGGTGGTAAACATTACATGATGTGAAACTTGTAAAAAGAGATTAATGTGCCTTATTTTAAAAATAGAAATTATTGTTTTTTTAAAAATAATCGCCCCTCAGAATTTCTAAATTTGTTATAAGACTGGTTTAAAGGAACACTTAAATTTTTATTTAAGAATAAAACTTCATAATCATTAAAATCAAATAAAGGGAAAAAATTTTTATTTTTCTCTTTGAAATATATTTGATAGTTATTTGTTTTAAGGATAAAATACTAATTGAGTCTGTTTTTTTTATGTCCTGTAATTAAATATTTTATTTTGTTTTGTAAGATAAACTGATTTATTTTTTTACTCTTAAATTTTCGATTTTATTTTTTAGCTCAAATATATATTTTCGTTCAGAACTTATATTGTGATTGATTGTTACTATCTTAAACAAATATTTTTTCAATTAATTTTATAAATTTTATTGTTTCATTAAAATGGAAACCATGATTAAAGAAAATAACCTGAAAAGGAATTTTTTTAAAAACCATAAAAATTAAGTGGAGTAATAACGAAGAATCCTTACCTCCTGAAAAACTAACTATTGTTTCTCTCCATTTATTTTTATCAAAGAGTTTTATCAAATTGAGAGCTTTTTTTAATTTATATTCAATAGACTTTTCTAACATTAACATATTTATAACAACCTAACTATTTTTTTTTGTATTAAATCTTTAAAATGATGGTTAATAAAATCAATCTTAATTAATTTGAGTTCTTTTTTTGAAATCAGTTTACTTATTAAATAGTTATTTATATTCTCTATATTATTAAAAAAAATTATTCGCTTTTTTAGATCATCAATTTCTTCAAAATTATTTGTTTTGCTTTTCTTCAAATAAATAAACGTTGATATTTTTAAATTATAAAAAAGATTTAATCTATTCTTAAGTTTTCTATTTAAAAAGAAAAAATGATAATCAATAAAAATTGGAGCAGCAAAACAGTCGTCTTTTTTAAAGAATAACAAAGTTAGGTCATCAGATATTTTAGTGAAGTGATATTTTTTTTCTAGCAAATTTGAAAGGGTTGACTTACCTACATTGCTTTTCCCAAATATTATGATAGCTTGATTGTTTTTTTTACTAACGACGCATGCGGCATGGATCACCGAATAATTTCTAGGCAAATGTTCTTGATAAATAAACTTTATTAGATTAAACAAATCACTTAAGCCAATTAAGGAAAAAACAATGTATTTTTGTTTGTTTTTTTTAAAAAAAATTTGGTATAAATAATCATTTTTACTTTTTAAAAATGAATTTTTTTTCTGTTTTGGAAATATTATTACTTTTATTATTTTTTTGTAATTAATATTACAACTCTTTTTCCTCAGAAATTGAAAATTGTAATCTATTATATTTTTTAAATAAAAAAGATTTTCTTTATTATGATATTTATTTAGAGATTGAAATCTAAAATTTATTAGAAAAGGATAAACTAAATATGTTCCTAAATCTACTTCAAATTTATCTTTCATTTAATTTACCCAAAACAAAACCATAACATATAACTTCATTTTCGTTCTCAATGTCAATTATCTCTTCAAAAATACTATTATTAGCAAACCCTAAAGCACAACAACCTAAATTTAACATTTCTGATAATAAATAAATATTTTGCCCCACATGACCCGATTCAATTAGTGAGAAAACAGCCGCTAAATCACCATATTTAACTGCGCTTCTTTTAAAAAAAGAAGTTATTATAAGAATAACCCCAGGTTTTAAAAAATTAAAAAATTTTAAAAGAAACATTATTTTCTTGTATTTTTTTTCATCAAGAACCCACAAAAATTCCAATGAATGATTCAAAGGAAAATAGTGATATACTCCTTTATCTAAATCAGAATTTAAAGATATTAAATAACATTCAAGCGGATATAGGGCGCCAGCAGATGGATAGCACCGCTTATTTTTATCAAAAAAACCAAAAGAATATTTTAATAATGAACTAATCTCAATGAGGCTAATTTTCTTATTAGAAAATATTCTCTTGGATCTTCTTTTTTTTATTAATTGAATATAATAACTATCTAATTCTTTATTTGGTAAAAAAACCTCTGAAAATCTAGGATAGGTCTTAAATTTTGAAATTGGCTTGATATTTTTATTTAATAAAACATAATCGTTTGTATAATAATCAAGAGTATAGTCTGTCTTTTTTTTAAAATATTTAAATAAGAAATTAAGATAATTTTTCATACTTAAAATGTTGGTAATTTATCGATTTTTTTATCAACAATGTTTTTATAAATATAATCAGCATTATTATAATTATTGTCTAAGTATTTTTTTAACTTGTTAAAATTAAAAAATTTTTTTAAGTTTTCTTGATTTAAAAAAAAACAATTAAAATCTGGTACTATAACTTTTACAACAAAAAAATTTTTCTTACTTAAAGATTGATTAAAAATATAATAAAAATATTCTAAATTAATATTTTTTTTGTTTTTTTTAATTTCTTTTTTAAATTTAAGCGTATTATTTTTTATTTTGTCTATTTTTTCTAACAATTTTATACCATTATTTTTTTTAGCAAAAAAGAATGTGGAATCACTTATATTTTCTATCTTTTCCTTTTTAAAGATTTGAAAACGTTTATGACTGTTTTTAATAGAAATTCTTGAGTGGAATGCTTCTAAAAGAGCCCCAATAATAGTTTTATTTAAATCATTGCCACACTTATAACCAAAAGTCAAAAAAATATCGGAAAAATCATCTATAATAAATACTCCAACTACGTAAAGACCAAAATGGTTTTTAAATTGATAAACCTTGATCTTAAGTCTATATTGGTAAAAATAATCAATTAGATTTTTAACTTCTTTTGAAAATTTATTAATCTCAAAAATCCCTATATTAGATATAAAAGTATTAACTACACACTCCCTTTCAATAGCCTCATATAAAGCCCTATATAAAGCATCTTGTAAAGTAAAACCAAAAGATGATCCATTTGTGTTTGGTTCACAAACCAGTTTTTTTTCCTCATGTTTATCTAAAAAATTAAGAAATAGAAAAACGTATGGGATAAAAACTATCTCTAGATTACCATCAAACTTTTTAAAAAATCCTTTAACTAACGGGATATTTTCAATAAATTTGTTTTCTTTAAAAAATTCCTTAAAAGAATTCTTTGTCATTTGCTTTTGTTTTTTATTCAATTCAGAAAAATTTATTAATTCTCTTTTATCTAGTAAATACTGGAAGAATCTTTCAATTGCTTCAGCTTTTGATTTTAATTCAGAAATTTTCTGAAATTTATCAAAAGAAAAACCAATAGCATTATATTTTGGTAGATATAGATAATCAATTTTTTTAAGTTTATTTAAAAACATTTCTGAAAAAAAAATAGTGGCGCTCATAAATAATTTTGGTTCATCATTAAAGGGAACTTTCTTACTTATAAATTTATCAATCAGTTTAAAATCTTTTATAAATGAGTTAATAATTTGCAATTTTTTATAGATCTTCAAAGTCATTTTTTAATACTAATAAATAAACTTTTAGCAAAACATAAATATTATAACTAAATCCTCATTATTTTCATTATTAAAATTAAATACTAATATTAATTTTATTTAAGTAATAAAATATAATAAATTACTCTTTTTAATTTTTTTTAATTTCTTTAAAAATTTTCTTCTTTTAAATTTTAACCCCTTTTTTATCATTTTAAAAATCTCAGCCGCGGTTTAGTTTAAGGTGTAGAGTGCCGATTCCTCAGCATCAAAAATCACTATTTCTTTGTCTATTTTTTGAATAATTAGTCCTTTTTGGATTTGGTACATTAAAGAATTACAAATTTTTAATTTTTAATTTTAAAACTAATTTTAAAACGATAAAACTAATTTTAATTTAAAAAAAATAGTTTTAAAATTTAGAAATTAGTTTAAAAATTTAGAATTTAAAATTTAAAGTTTTGAATAATATTTAAACTATTTTTACACAATGTTGACACAACGTTTACACTATGTTTACACGTTTATACTACTTTTTACACTCCTTATTATCAATTTTAAAACAAAACCCAAAGATTTAATAACAATTTTTAAATCATACCAAAAACTTTTATTTTCAACATCCTTTAAATCTAACTCCATCCATTTTTTAAAATCATTATGAAAAGCACCGTAAGCTACCCAAGAGGAAAAAATACCAGGAAGGACCAAAAATCGCTTTTCATATTTTTTTGGAATTTTTTTGGCTTCATCTAAAGGAAGCGGTCTTGGGCCAACAAAACTCATCTGCCCTTTTACAATATTTATCAACTGCGGCAGTTCATCAATGCCAATTTTTGCTAAAAATCGACCTATTTTTGTAAACCGTGGATCATCATAAACTTTAAATACCGGCCCATCAGCTTGGTTTAGATGTTTTATTTTTTCTTTTAAATCCTCTGCGTTTTCTACCATCGTTCTTATTTTATAAATCCAAAACGGTTTTTTATTTTTTCCGGCCCGAAGTTGTTTAAAAAAAAACGGGCCTTGGGAGGTGAATTTTACTAAAATGTATAAAATTACGAATAAAGGAGAAAGAAAAATTAATAGAAATAGGGCTAATAAGCGTTCAAGAAAGTGTAAATATAGTGTAAACATAGTGTAAAAATAGTGTAAACGTTGTTTATTTTTGTTTTTTTCTTAGATACGTAATTAGATTACTTATTTTCGATGACAAACGGATGATTTTATTATTTAATTCGTCAAATTGATGTTTATCAATAAGTTCTAATATTAAAGCGATATAAACTTGAGTTCTTAACTCTCCAATAGATCCCTTAGCGATGTTTAAAAAGTGTTTAAATTCGTTATTATTATTTCTTTCAAACCCTTCTGCAATATTTGAAGGAATTGAAATGACTGATTTCTTAATCTGTTCGCTTAAAACAAAATCTCTTTTTAAATCTGTATTTTTAATAAGATTATAAACTAAAACTACCAACTCAATTGATTCCTTCCAAATTTCAAAATCTTCAACTTTAATCACTTTCATAAACCTATTTTAACCTTTACACAACTTTTACACAACGTTTATACTATGTTTAAACAATTTTTACACAACTTTTATAGTAAAATAAATCATACAATGAAAAAAACTTTAAAAAAAATCATTCACTTTCTAATCGACAACTACTTTCTCTCAATCTTTTTTGCCTGTATTGCCTTTGTTGCTTTAGTCTCAATTTATAAACTTTTTTTTGTTAAACCAACCTATGTTTATGTCAAAGTAAAGGTTGGTCAAGGTCTTTGGTGGGCTTCCACTCAAAAACCATCGATTTGGTTTGTAAAAAATTTCAAAAAAGGCGATCAAGAACTTGATTTAACTAGAAAACCAATTGCGCAGATTTTATCAGTCCGATATTATCCTTTTTGGGGGTCAAATCAATACGATGTCTATCTTATAATGAAATTAAAAGTCAAAAAAATGAGTTCGGGTAAATATAATTTTAAACGATCGGCGATTGGCGTTGGCGCCCCAGTTGATTTTGAATTTCCAAAGGTTCAGTTTTCGGGGACAATTACCGAGCTTTCTGAAAAATCAATTAAAGAAAGTTATCGAGAAAAAATAATCATCATCACCAAAAGAAACGCCAATCCTTGGGAATATGATTCAATAAAAATCGGTGATTTTTATTTTGATGGTCAAGAAAAAGTGGCGGAAGTCCTAGAAAAAAATGCCAGTAATACCCAAACTTTAGTCAGTGATACCTTAGGAAACTATCCGGATATTACTCCTGAACAAAGAAAATATATTTTTGTCAAACTCAAATTAAAAGGAAAAATCAAAGACAATCAATTTGTTTTTGGCGAAGAACAAATTATTACTCCAGGAAAAACCATTAACCTTGCCACCCAAAACTTTCAGTTTCAAGATTATTTGGTGGCAAAAGTTGATTAAAAAAACTCTTTCATAAATCGATCGCGAAGATAAGAAAAAACATAAGTAGTCCAAAATGACTTTTGATCACTTGTTTGACCAAAAGAAGTTAGGGAATAAGCAGCCAACCACGCTTGATAAGTTTCTTCTAACTCTTCTAAAATGTAAGGCCACCAAGTATGAAGATAACGTTTGAATTCATCTGGATTTATACCATAAGTCAATAATTCTTTTTCTTCATAAAATGAAAGATTGATTTTCTCTTCAATCCAAAGTCTAATTCTTTCAATTGGAGTACTGAAAATTATCCAATAGCGCATTCTTTGGGTAATCTCATCTTCCCAGTAATTCCAAGCTTCATCAACCATTCTTTTAATTTGATCAAATCTTTTCTGCTTAATAAATTGAGTTAATTTTGCCTTTTCTTTTTCTGGTAAATAAGAAAATATTTCATCATCAGAAGAAACTAAAGTATAAACTTCACCCGCCTCTTGTCGCCGGCCAACGCGGCCTAAAAGTTGGTCAAAACTTCTTCTATATTTAAAAGGAGTTAAGGAGATAAGAAGAAAACCTCCCTCCTCAATTATGGCTTTATCTGGTCTTAAATCCACTCCTCGACCAACCATTTTGACACAGATTAAAATCTTTCTTTTTTCTTCTTTTTTTGAAAGCCATTGATATAACTTAGCATCATCTTCTTCATTTTCTGCTGAAAGAGAATCAATTGCCACCGATTCTTCAAAAAATTTTTTAATTTCCTCTTTTAGTTCTTCTGCTTCTTTAGGGTTTTCCACTACAATCAAAGTATTTCTTGGTCTTTCGGTTTTTAAAATCTTAATCACCCTTTCTAGTTTACCTTCAAAACTCTCAAAAAACTCCATGGGATTTTCTTTTCTGTTAGTCTCAAAATGGGTGGGTATAACCGTTGTTTCCAATCCATAAACCTCTCTTATTCTTTTAGCAACCGATGTGGCTGTCCCAGTAAAACCAAAGATTTTGCTTCCTTGCTCAATGGCATTAACATAATAAGCTAAAATTGACATCCTATCTTTCTTTCCGACACTAATCGTTTCTGGTAACTGTTTAAGGCTTTTAGCATGTTTTATCAAAAGAAAAAGATGAGTTAAAAAATCGAATTGTTTGCCTCTTTCAGAATATCCAGTCTGCACCGATAAAGGAATAATTTTCATCTTTGAAGTTAGAAGGATGAAGGGAAATTGGTCCATTCTTTCTATCACACTGATTTCTTCTACTTTATAATCCACCCCCTCCTTCATCAAAAACGCATTAATTAATACCCCCTCAAAATGACTAAACCAAAAAAAAGATCGCCAGTCAGGAAAAATTTCTTTTAAAGCCTTTTTTTCTTGCTCTGACAATTCTTCATATATTACTTCGGTTTTTTCTTCAAAAAGAGCAATTAAATGATGCCACATATAATTTTTAAAAATTTCATCTTTCTTTTGCTCATCACTCATTTGTTTAAAATCTGGGTCTTCTTTCATTAGTCTTGATAAATGCTCAAAAATAGTTTTAATTCTTTGAAAAAAATCTTCTTTCTTCTCTATTTTTTCTTGAGTTACATCAAATAAATCGATTTTTTTTCCTCTAAAATTGAAACTAGTTAATTTTTCTTTTATTTCTTGTTCTCTTCTTTTTTCTTCTTCATCAACTTCTTCTAATTTTGGTGGGTTGTTTATTTGTTCTATTAGACTATTAATTATGGAAACTGTTTGTTCTTCTTTTTCTTCGGCAATAACAGCTGGGACAATCGCTTCTTCATTTAAAAGGGGATCAACCTCATCTAAAATCATTATTGGCGGTTTTTGACCATTTTTTTCCTCGGTTAAAAATTGATGCTGACGATGGTGAATAAAATCTGCCCAGTAACCAAAAACAATTGGTTTTTTTCGCGCATGTTTTTTATCTTGATACTCTTCTAAAATCCCAACTTTTTCTTCAATTCCCAATGCTTTTGCAAATTCTAAAAAATGATTATAAGCGTTTTCTAGAAGATAGGGATTGACCTCATAAACTTCTACCCGTTCGCCTTTTAAATATAAAAAAGCAATCAAAAGAGGAATCACAACACTACTTTTTCCTTCACCGGTGGACATCTGAAAAATCTCACCTTTTTTTTGGGGATTTTTATAGGCTTCAATGGCTCTTATTAATGCCAAAATTTGTTGATCAAAAAGTTCTTTGGAAAATGTGTCAGCAAATCTTTCCATTAAATACCCCAAAAGCTGCCAATCTTTTTCTTTAATTTCTTCGGTTAACCCTTCATGTTTTTGTTGACTAAAATCTCTTACTGTTTTTATTATCTCCCCCTCCTTTTTAGTTGGTAAAGATAAAACTTGCCAATATCGAGGATCTTCTTCTTTAAGAAAATGGCTCGATAAACGATTAAGAATCAACCGGTAACTGTCTTCCACTTGACATTTTTTGAAAAATATCTTATAATAATAATATTATTTAATTTAAATTATACACTAAAATGGCTCTTAACGAAGAATTAAATAAATATCCAGGATTAAAAGGGGGAAAGGCACCAAAAGAAAAAAAAATTCCCCCGCTGGCCCGTATTATAATAGGTGGTGGTTTAACTACTGGGGTTTTAGGTCTTTCTGGTTGCGGACCTTCTTCAACCGAAATAAGACCCACACCTACTCCAGAACCTGAGGCGCAACCGACTAATTTAGTTTTCACCCTTGCTAAAGAAAAACAAAATGATCCTGATTTTCAAAAATTAAATCAAGCAAATACTTCTTTCTTCCAAGAATTTAAAAACAGAAATCCTCAAAATCCTTGGCAGTTAGGTGAAACTGTTGCTTTAGGTGCTGGCAATGTTGATTATGCTTTAACGACAGTTTTTGGCCCAAATGGAGAACCAATTTTGGGAGTGGTTTCCTATCTTGATAAAGATGGTGGTAGGCTTCAGTCGGGTTTTGCCATTGATTTTGTTACTACTATACCATCAGATGATGGTGGAAGAACGTTTGGTGGAATTTATCCTTTAACACCAGAAATTTCTCAATTATTACTTGAAGGCAAAACAGTTACTATCGATCCAAAAAAAGACACTCAAGGACCAATTTTTGGTTTTGTTTTAAGACAAGGAAAAAATTGGACTGATTTTTATGCGGCAATGAATCAAGCTACAACCGAAGAACAAAGACAACGAGTTTTTTCTTCTTATGTTGATGAGATTTATTTACAAGAACCAGACGGAAAGACTCATCTTTTCTCAATTAGTAAATTATCACCATCTGAACAAACCCAATTGGTAAGTTATGCTCTTCCAACAGCTACCCCAGCCCCAGATACCATTGAATTAACCCCAAATCCAAAACCATCACTAACTCCAACAATCACACCAACCCCACAACCATCTCCAACGCCCGAACCAACCCCAATACCTACCATCGAAGTTAGCGGCCTTCAACTCCCCGACCCTCGCATCACTAATCCAGAACTTTTTGACCTGAAAAAAAAAGAAGCGCCAATTCCTCAGTTTGCCAATGCCCTAAAAAATGCGGGTATCGAACTCTCACCCGAACAAATCGCTCAAGGAATAACCTATATTTCAACTAAAGAAGATGGCACACCTTTAGTTGATAAAGATGGTAATCCTTTTGTTGTTGCCGTATACAACCTCGACCCATCCCTTTTCCCCCCGCAATACCGCGACCTTGCTGGACCTGTTCCTTTGATGATTGCTAAGAAGGGGGAGAATGGTGAGTGGAGGTGGAAAAAATTAGTCGAAAAAGATGTTTCTAGAATACCTATAGGTTCTGAAATAAAGCCTACCGCGGTACATAGGCAATTTATACCCCAGCACTTTAATGCTGTTAATTTAATGTATGATACTGAATGGATAAATATGGAGCCAACCCCTGGAAATATTTTGGATGAAAATCCTAAAAAGTGGGCATTTTTGAAAACAAATTTAGAAATTGCTGAACGCAATCAAATGTACACCTTAGCTGGTCCACTTTTTTATTCGGTAACTTATCCTGATTGGGTAAACAATTTAACTCCCCAACAGATGCGAGAAGCCATTCATAGAAGAACTGAATATTTGTTAACAAATTATCCTCAAATTGATTTTTGGATAGGATTAAATGAATATTTTCCAACAAGTTGGGGAATAAAACCCGACGTAATTCAAGATAAACTTGGATATTATGATTTTTTAGATCTTGTCTATCTAACAGCGCAAAATATTCTTGACCGAAATGACAACAACGCACTTTTGATTTACAACTATGACCACAATCACTCAATTAGCGGACATAAACTAAATTCTTCGAACTATCCAGAAACACTTAAACATATAAAACGTCTTAAAGCAATGGGTGTTAGAAATATCGCTGCTGGATTACAAATGCATATCAACGCAACCTACCCTCCAACCAAAGACGAGATAATAAAAGCAATGAAAAGCTACGGCGTTCCTGTAGTTATTACAGAGCTTGATGTGGATATTAGTGATTTTGCTACTAAAGATAGACTATTAAAACAGGCTCAAATTTATCGCACTATATTTGAAGCTGCTTTAGAATCAGATTCATGTAAAGGTATATTTATGTTCCAAATTGGAGACAGGTATTCATGGTTGGAAACGGATCTTGGAAAATCAAACGCAGACCCAACTCCTTATGATGATAACCTAAATCCAAAAATATCTGCATACGTTATAAGGGCTGTTCTATTTAATGATTTATTACGATTTTCTCAATAAAAAATAATCTTTATTTTTTATATTATTTTTTTGTAAATTAAAAATAATTCCTCTTAATCCCCATAATAAAAAATTGTAAGAAAAAGTGTTTGAAGGATTATATGCTCCAAATAGAAATAACAACCAAAAAGAAAAAATAAAACAGTTTAATAAAATATCTTTATTTTCTTTAATGGCTAAAAAATCATAAATTATAAAAAAAAATATTAAAAAAACAAAAAAAATTAAAGCATAAACTCCTGAAGAAGCAAGGATATTTAAAAAAATATTATGAGGATCATCTATTACAATAATTGATTTATTTAGATCTATTACAGAACTTATACTCTTACTCTGCAAAGAAAACGATAAATTATCATAAAAATTACCTAAACCAACTCCGTATAACCATTTTTTAGTTCCCATTTCATAAGCAGCTCGCCAAAAGTTAAAACGAGCATTAAAAGTAATACTTTTGTCTTCCTCAAAAATAAATGCAGATCCAAATATGTTGCTTTTCATGTAAAAACCATTTAATAATGGATTTTTTATTAAAAAGATAAAAAATAACAATATAATTAAAAACCATTTTTTTCTATCAAATAATAAAGGAAATAAAAGCAAAGAAATAAGCATAAGAACAAATTTACTTGTCCATCTAGAAAGGATTGAAAAGTAAATCGAAACTATAATTAAAAAAAAACCTATAAAATTATACATCTTACTTTTATTCATTTCATAAAAAATAAAAAAAATTAATAAAATAAATATTTCATTCATAATTTCAGTAAACAGTTTACCACGTGTAATTTGATAATTAATGAACTCCCAATTTTGATAAGGAATAATATTAACTGTGTAAGGAAAAATTAAATTTAAGAATTGGATTGTTAAATTAATAATAAAAGATAGATAAATTGTAAAGATAAATTTGTTAATTTCTATTTTTTCTTTAACGGAAATGGTGTAAAAATATAAAACAGAAATAATTATATTAAAAAAATTTTTTAAGTATGAAAAAATGTTAACTGCCCCTAAAATACTCAAAGAAATAAAGATAATATATCCGTTTATAATTAAAAAGATGTTACGCATTTTTATATTTTTATCAATTAACTGTCCTCTAAAAAATAAAATAATGAAATTAATAACAATTAATATTTTTGCAATATTATGGGTAGTAATAAAAAATTGTTTCGAAATAACTAAATTTGGAATAGCAACTAAAAAAAAGATAAAATAATTATTAAAAGACAGCAAAATATTAACATCTATAGATTTTGAAATTCTAAAAAATTTCATTTTTTTATGTTTTACCTTAATAAAAGAGTTATCTTAATAACAAAAAACATTGATGGTGGAATGACTACTTTTATAAAGCAAATAAAAAAAATTAAAAATTTTAATTTATTATTATTATCTTTTCAAAAAGGGTGTGTGGATAATAGAAAATTGGCATCTATAAATTATCTTAATAATTTTAATATAGATAATTTGAATTGTATCAAAAAAACAATAATTTTTATATTAAATATATTTAAATTAAGAAAAATTTTACAAAGAAATAAATTTTCGATCTTTATCTTAAACGATGTTTATTCTTTAATTATTTTTTTTATATCTGTAAGATTTTTGAATCTAAGCAATAATAATAAAATTTTTATTGTGCATACTAATTTGAAAAAAGAGATCGAAAATAAAAATATTTTATTAAAAACTTTGCTCTTATTGTTGTTAAAATCATTTATAAATAAATGTAATATCATTGTTTTTCCATCAAAAAAAAATAAACAAAACATAATTAAATATTTAAATATCTCGACACCAAAAATTATTCTTATTCCTCATGGAGCAAAAATGAAAAAAATAAAAAAATTAAATACGGCTAAAATTGTCTCTATAGGAAGTTTTAATAATCAAAAAGATTTTTTCACGGTAATAAAAGCTTTTGCTATTATAAAAGATAAATTTAAAAATGCGAAGCTGATGTTAATAGGAGATGGACCTTTAAAAAATAAAGTAAAAGGATATGCAAATAAATTGAAAGTTAGCTCTTCTATTTTCTTTCTTGGTTGGAAAAACAATGTTTTTCCTTATTTAAAAAATTCTGATATTTTTGTTTATTCTTCTCACTATGAAGGCTTTGGGTATGTAATACTAGAAGCCCTCTCTGTAGGAGTACCTGTTATTGCTACAAATACCCCATACGGTCCTTCAGAAATATTAGAAAATGGTAAGTATGGTATCCTTGTCCCTATTGGGGATTACCAAAAAATGGCTTCCGAAATAATAAGATTAATAAAGAATGAAAAACTAAGAAAAAAATATTCAAGATTGGGCTATCAAAGAGCAAAATATTTTAGTGAAGAAAAAATGCTTAAGAATTATAAAAATTTATTTTTAGAATTAATCTCAAAAAATTAAAGCAGCTAATTTATTTATCTTTATATAAACTCATTAATTTGAAAAAATGCGTCTCTTTTAAATACTGTTCTTCAATCTTTTGTAAATATTTATTTACTCCTTTTTTTAAAAGATGTTTTATTTTCCTTCTTAAATCCTCAAAATTTCTAAATTTATATTTAATTACTAAATTATTATTCTTTCCCATCTTTCTAAAATTCTCATTATCTGGTATAAAAACAGATGTATTTTGAAGAATTGACTCAAGATAAACATTAGGCAAAACCTCATACCATATTGAGGAAATAATCACCGCCTTTGCTTTTTGAATATATGAATAAATTTCTTCTCTTGGTAAATGACCTTTTACAATAATATTTTTATATCTCCTATATTCTTCTACTTTGCTTTTTAACGGCCCATCACCAATAACCACAATTTTTATTTTAGGTAATGTTTTAAAAACTTCTAAAAGCTGAATAATTCCTTTTTCTTCTGATAATCTACCAACAAATAAAAAATAATCTTTTTCCTTTAATTTCTTTTTTGTGGATTTTATATCAACAAAATAAGGAAGAAAAAAGGTTTTTTCTTTTGGGATTTTTAAGTGTTTAAGATAATAATCTTTTGTAAACTCTGATGGAAAAATAAATTTATCAATTAAATCAAAAGTTTTAATTATTTTATGATAAAAAAAAGCTAAAGAAAAAAATAAAGAAGCAATTCTTGATTGATGATAACAACCAAAAAATATCGCCCAAAAAGGAAATTTTTTATGTAAGCAAAGTTCACATATTTTTCCATTTCTAAATAAAAGTCCTTTTGGACACATAAAACGATAATTATGAATATGTTGAATAATAGGAATGTTAAATTTTTTAACCACACGATAAGCGGTGGCTCCAATTAAAGGATAAACATTATGAAAATGAGCTATATCTGGATTAAAATCTTTAATAATTTTTATCAACTCTTTTTCAACCCAAGGATTGTAAAACAAACCAATCGCCGCTTTAACTTTATCCCAAAATGTCCTTATATTTTTACTATCTTTAGAATACAAATAAACCTTATTACCTTTTTCTTCTAATAATTTTTTAAGCGAGGTAACATAACTATCTTCCCCTCCCCAATATTGATAAAAGTTGTGAATAAGAAGAATTTTCATTTTTTAAATTTTAAAATATTTTTCCAAAAATACCACAACATACTTCTAAAATGATACCAATTATAAATACTTAAAAAATTTTTATCGCTTTTAGCTTGATAATGATGAATCACTTTAGCTTTTGGAACATACCACACTTGCCAACCTTTTTTCCAAGCGCAAAAACATAAATCAATATCTTCAACATAAAGATAATAATTTTCATCAAAAAAACCAATCTCTTCAATGGCTTTGCGACGAATAAGCATACAAGCGCCTAAAACCCAATCAACGGGTTGGATTTTTTTATGATTAAGACCTGCCCCAAGATGATAAAGATTTAGTCTTGAATTAATCAAAAATCTTCTTATTGGCAATCTTCTTATTAAAAAAGTTTTGAAGTTAGGAAATCTTCTTGCTGAAAATTGAAGACTTCCATTAGGATAAACTAATTTTGGTCCACAAATGGCTACTTTTGACTGTTTTTCCATAAAAGAAACTAGATTCTCTAAAGCATTTTTTGTTATTTTTGTGTCTGGATTTACAACTAAAATATAATCACCTTTTGTCATTTTTATTCCATAGTTTAAGTTAGCCGAAAGTCCTTTTTCTTTTTTATTAACTAATATTTTTACTGGAAACTTTTTTGCTATTTTTTGACTTTCTTGATCTTTTGGATTATTAATGATAACTAAAACTTTAAAAGGTAATTTGATTGAAGAAAAAATTGAAGATAAACAATTATGAAGAAATTGACCGTGATTGTGGGAAACAATTAAAATATCAACTTTTTCCTTCATTCAGATTATTATAAAATAAATTTATGAAAACAGGATTTTTTTATCTTTTTAATTACAGTCCAAATTATCATCATCTCCCTTCTCTCCTTCCAAATTTAACAAAAACAAAAAAAACATTCTTGGAGAAAAAGCGGTGAATCCGATTAAAAAAGAAAATCTCATTTTTCCCAAAGAAGGCGAATTAAAATATTTTTACGAACCAAAACCAAATATCAAATACAACTGGCATGGGACTTTTTACTACATAAATAGTGATGGTCTTCATGAGTTAAAAGACTACTCGGTTGAAAAACCAAAAGATACTTTTCGAATTATCACTTTAGGTGATTTTTTTACTTTTGGTCTTTTGGTTTCTGATGAAGAAAACTGGCCGGCAGTTTTGGAAAAAATCGTTAACTCAAATATAATTTGCACCCCAACAAAAAAAATTGAAGTTATTAATTTAGGCGTTGAAGGTTATGATTTCGAATATGAAATTGCCCGTTTTAATAAAAGAGGAAAAAAATATAACCCGGATTTGGTAATTTTAATGAACGTTGATTTTTTACGCATCCGAGAACTTATGGGAAAAGAACAAGAAAAAATTTGGCCAACTATTACTCTTTTTCCTACCCCAAATGATGATCGCTATAAATATTTTTACTGGCGTTTAGTCTTTCAATCTTATCTTAATAAATACTCAAAAGATGAAATTATAAACTACCAAACTACTCTTCTTAAAAAATTTATCAATGAAAACCGGTTGCCAATTTTATTTGTTGATGTTCAAAATCAAAAGGAATTTAACCAAATTTTTTCCTCTTTAGCTGACAATCAAAGAGTATTTTTTAAAGAGATTATCTATACCAAAGAGATGAAATTACCAGATGATGGCCATCCAAACCCTTTTGGTCATAAAATCATCGCCCAAGAAATTCTTGCTTTTTTACTCAAAAACCACCTCATCCCCTGCCAATAACAAACTCTCCCAACATTAAATAATCCATTAATAGTCATTTTACTCAACTAAAAGCAAACACCACTTGACAAATAGTATTACTTTGTGTAAATGTCTTACCGGTTTTTCTTTTGGGATTTTTAGAATAAAAAGCATCTTGTAGAGACGTGATTAATCACGTCTCTACAGCTCTCCAAAAATCTAAAAATGTAAAATCCCCTTGATAAAAAAATATATTTCCTTTTTAATTCCAATAAAATTGAAGTTTATTAGAAGTTTATTTCTAAATAATATGAGATAAATCATTGCTACACCAACCTCCTCTCGACCGCTTCGGTCGAAAATTATTCACACCCCCTCCAAAAGTTTAGAAACTTTTATTCTTAATCCTCTTGCAATCTTTACAAGAACTTTAAACGAAGGGTTGGCTTTTCCGTTTT
>Ga0272447_1001236_pt1 | contig 16510 bp, 15 predicted proteins | sample YNPCB0133_FD_194589 | JGI IMG/M metagenome (GOLD analysis project Ga0272447, IMG submission 194589) | Hot spring microbial mat communities from Yellowstone National Park, WY, United States - YNP-CB-013-3 | ecosystem: Environmental > Aquatic > Thermal springs > Hot (42-90C) > Sediment | place... | reverse complement strand
CGGCGGCGTCTCCCACGGCGGCGCCTCCCCCGGCGGCGCGGCGACGGCGCCAACCGGCGCCGTCGCCCACCCCAGGACCGGGGCGGGCAGCGGGAAGCGCACCTGAATGACCGTTCCCCGTCCCGGTGCGCTTTCGACCGAAAGCGCGCCGTTCAGCCGCTGCGCCAGCCGCTCCATGTCGCGCAATCCGCGCCCCTGGGCGCGCCGGCGCGTCGCTTCCGGGTCGAATCCCGCACCGTTGTCGGCGACCGTCAGCGTCAGCGCCGTCGGGTCATACGTCAGGCGCACGCGCACCTCCGTCGCCCGCCCATGGCGGCGGGCATTGAGCAGCGCGTTATAGAGAATGATCTCGCACGCGTTTTGCACGTCATCCGGAATCGCGGCGCGCGGCGCGCCGACGCGCTCCGCCAGCGTGCGCACGCCGAGCGCGCGCATGCTCTTGCAGACCTCGACCAGGGTGCGTTCCAGATCAAGCGGCGTCACATAGACATCATCGTCCGCCGCAACCGCTGCGCCGCGTCGATGCAGCAACGCCACGACGCGATGCAGCCGGCGTGCGGCATGCTGCGCCTCATGCACCCATGCGCGCATCTGGTCGGGCGTCGGCGCCGCATGCGCCTGGGCGAGCAGCCGCTCGACCTCGACGATGGCGCTCTTGAGGTGCGCATGCTCCAGCATGCGCACTTCGTGCAGCACATCCTGGCGCGCCGCCATCGCCGCCTGCCGCGCCGCCTCCTGCACGGCGCGCGCGGCGCGGCGCCGCGCGCGGCGCCGCCCCCACGCCGCGCCCGTCAGCAGCGCCAGCAGCGCCGCCAGCGCCAGCAGCGCCGCGCCGGCGACCAGCGCATCCCCCATGGAGGAGATGACCACGCATGGCGTCATGCCGACTCCTCCTGGATCAACACCCGCTCCACCAGGTCCGGTCGACTCTGCTCATAGGCGCGCAGCCGCGCCAGCGCAAAGGCGCGCCGCTCCACCAGAACGGCGCGCCGGCGCTGCAGCGCCAGCAGGCGCCGGATTTCCTGCACGATCGCCACGCCGTCGGCATAGGCGGCGAGCGCCTCGTCATCCGCCGCTTCCACCGCCATCCGCACCGTCTCCTCCGCCACGCCGTCCGGTCCGACCAGGCAGCGCGGCGGCAGCCGGTCGGGCAAGGAGGACCAGCGGCGCGCCGGATCATGCGTCTGCTCTGCGCTCATCGCACCGCCTCCCCGACGCCGGGCGCCATCCCCGACGCCCCCAGCAGCGCCAGCGCCAGCAGCGCAACGACCGCCAGCAGCGCCAGCGCCAGCAGCAGCGCCATCCGGCGCCGGCCAGGCGGCGCCGCCGCCGCCGCCAGGTCCGGCGCCGTCAACGCGGCCGCCGCTTCGTGGCGCGGGACGCAGATCAACCACAGCACCGGATGCCGCACGCGCACCAGCCATGCCAGCAGCGTCGGCAGCCGGGCGAGGTCGGCGTCGGCGGCGGCAATCGTCGCATCCAGGGCGCGCACGTCGCGCACCGTCGCGGCAATCGCCGCCAACAGCTCGTCGTCCGGGTCCGGGGGCGTCGGCGGCGGCGCCGCCCGCCACGGCGGATACCCGTCCGGCGCTCGTCCGTTCATGGCATCCATGGCGTCCCTCCCGCGTCGCCCCCCGTCGGCGCCAGCGCGGTCAGCACCTGCAACCCGTCGGTCAGGACGTACAAAATGAACGGCAGCATCCCCAAACACAACGCCCCCGCCGTCACGCCGAGCAGCGCCCACTCGCGCCGCTGCAGCCGCGCCCGCCACTCCTCCAGCGCGGCGGCCGTCATCCGCTCGGCAATGAGCCGCAGCGCCGGCGCCGCCTGCCGTCGGTCATGGTCGGCGCTGCGCTCCAGCACCGTGATCGCCTCGGTCAGGTCGGCGACGCCATAGGGCGCCGTCTCCTCCCGCAGGCAGGCCCAGACGCTGCCCCGTCCCCGCCGGGCATGGACGTCCAGAGATGCAGCGATGACGCGCTGCATCTCGGCGACGGACGCGCGCGGACGCGCCAGGTAGAGGCGCAGCATCGTCACATCGCCCAGCGTCGCGTCGTCGAGATGCAGCGCCAGCGTCTCCAGCAGGTCCGGCGTCTGCCGCCGCAGCGCGCGCGCGCGCGCCTGCGCCGCGCGCGCCTCGCCCCCCGGCAGGTAGAGGCCAAAGAAGAGCAGCGCCAGCAGCGCCAGCCCGCCCCCCAGCAGCGGCGGCAGCACCCCCAGCGCCGCCGCCGCCGCCGGCGGCGTCGCCAGCGCCGCGCCGACCAGCAGCCCGACCGTGCGCGCCATGCGGCGCATGGTCCGTCCCAGGCGCACCCAGGTCAGCGGCGGCAGCGCCCATGCCAGGATCGCCCCGCCGCCGCTGAGCAGCCCGACCCCCCCGATCAGCAATGTCGTGCGCAGATCGTCCATCCCGCGCCTCCTCGCTCACCCGCGTCACCCGTCAGGACGCCGCACCAGCAGCATGGCGACCGCCGGCGGCGCCAGCAGCCATGCCAGAAACCACAGCGCCGCCGCGCCGCCCCATGGCGCCTGGAAGGCGCTGATGACCATCTCCGGCGCCCGCAGCGTCAGCCACAGCGCCGCCAGCGCCATCGCCCCGCTGATGATCCATGCTTCGCCGCGCACGCGCCCCATCGCCGCCACCGCGCTGCGATAGGCGCGCTCCCGGCGCTCCAGCGTCTCCGCCAGCCGCCGCAGGCGGGCGCCCGCCATGCTTTCCTGGCCGTGCTCGTACCACGCGGCCATCTGGTCCAGCACCGCCGCATGCGCGTCCAGCAGCGTCCGCGCCGCCAGCGCCCGCAACGCGCCGGCATGGTCGACATACCGCCAATTCCCGCCGCCCGGCGCCGGGCGGTTGACCTGCGCCGCCGCCCAGCGCCATTCGTCGCCCAACGGCCACGGCAGCGCGTCCGCCGTCGCCCGAAACGCCGGAAAGAGCGCCGCGGCGCCGGAACACTGCTGCGCCAGCATCGTCACCGCCAGCTGCAGCTGCCGCCGCATGCGGCGCCGGTAGATCGCCAGCGCCACGCGCTGCACGCCCCACTGCACCGCCGCCGCGCCGCCAAGCAGCGCCGCCAGCGCATGCAGCGGCGCCAGCGGCGCCGTGAGCGCCGCCAACAGCAGCGCCGCCGTGATCACCAGCGCACTCCGCAGCGCCGGCGCCAGCAGCCGCGGCGGCGCGTCCGCGGCGCGTTCCCCGCCCCGCCGCACCACATCCAGCGCCGCCAGGCCGACGACGATGGCCGCCGCCGCCAGCGTGTGCGCCGGCACGCTCCATGCCCCGTCCATCATCGCTTCGTCCATCATCCCTCCTCCTGCACATGCCGCCGGAATTGCCGCACGATCTGCGACCACGCGCCAACGTCCTGCGCCGAGTCGCAGTGGAACGGCAACGCCGAATCGTCCCGCCCGCCATCCCGCGCCTCCGGCGCGGGCGCCGCGCCATGCGCAGCGGGCGCGGCAAGCGCCCCCCCCTGGGGCGAGGCCGGTTCCGTTGCAAGCGTTGCGGCGCCGGGCGGTTCCGTTGCAGGCGTTGCGGCGCCGGGCGGTTCCGTTGCAGGCGTTGCGGCGCCGGGCGCTGGGGCGACGGCGCGGCGCGCCACCTGCGCAACCAACGCCGCCGTGTCGGGAAGATCCAGTCCTCCCGCCGCCGCCCCGCCGCCGTCCGGCGGCGGACGCTCCATGCCGCCGGTCTCCATCCCGCCTGCAGTCCCCGCCGCCGACGGCGGGGACGGGGGGGACGGGGGAGACGGAAGGAGCGGAGACGGCGCCGCCCCCAGGCGCGCTAACCGTTCCTGCTCCATCCCCAGCGCCGCCAGCTGGCGCTCCAGGAGCGCCCGATCCCCCGCGGCGGCGTCGTCCCGGCGCAACAACGCCTGCAGCAGCCCGATCCGCGCCTTGACCACCTCCAGCGCCGTCGCACGCGGCAGCGTGCGGGTGTCAAAGGCGCGCACCGCCTCCAGCGCACCGCGCAGATCGCGCTGCGTCGTCGCGCGCGTATAGGCGGTCGCCAGCGCCTGCGCCGCCGCCGCATCCGCCGCCTGCATGGCGTCCAGCCGGGTCGTCAGGTCGCGCCACACGCCATCGCGCGCCAGCGCCGCCTGCGTCGCCACATCGCCCTGCGCCGCCGCCGCGCGCAGCGCCTGCGCCGCGTCCGCATCCTGCTGCTCGAGCGCCTCCTGCAACCGCGCGCACAGCTGCTGCGCCTGCGCCTGCGCCTGCTGCGCCAGGTCGGGTGCGATCAGCAACGCCCGTTCGGTGAGCGTCCAGATCAGCGCATTGGCCGGGTCCAGCCGCACTGCGCGCGTCAGCGCCTCCACCGCCCGCGCCGCCTGACCGGGATGGTTCAGCGCCCCCTCCGCCTCCGCCAGCAGCCGGGCGACCTGCAGCGCCGCCGCGTCCGTGACCGCCCGCATGCGTCCGCCGCCGCCGTTCGCCGCCAGCAGCGCCGCCAGCTGCGGCGGGGTGCGGTCCGGGCCATCGACCCACGCCAGCCGGTCGCCGTCCATGCGGGCATGCACGCGCCAGCGCACGCCGCCGGGCGCGGCGGCGTCAACGTCGGACGTGATGAGCGGCGCCAACTGCACCTCGCCCGTTGCGCCATCCACGCCGGCGAGCGCCCACGCCCCCGCCAGCATGCGCCGCCCGACCCGCGCCGCATCGACCATCTGCACGACGAGGTGCACGCTTTCCCCGGCTGTCTGCAACGCCACATCGAACCGCCCGGCAAACGTGTTCCCCGGCGCATCCGTCGTCGCCAGCCGCGCCAGGCGGCGCATCCCGGCCTGCGGCGTGCGGGCGTGAATGGTGGTGAGCGTCGGACGACCGGCCTCGGCGATCTGCAGCACCGCGCTCGCCTCGGCGCCGCGCACCTCGGTCGGCGCCAGCACGTCCGGCGTCATGCGCAGCGCCTCGCGCATAATGAGGGTGTACCCGAACGCGATGGGCTGGTCCGCGTGCGCATGCACCTGCAGGCGCGTCACCAGCGGATGATCGAGCGTGAGCTCGTCGGTCGCGTCCTCCACCAGCACAATATGGCGGTCGGCGGGGACGGCGTGCAGCAGCGCCTCCAGCAGCGTCGTTTTGCCCGAATCCTGGGGACCGACGATGACGACCGAGGCGCCGGCGCCGATAAGCGCCGTCAGCAGCTCGGCGCACGGCGCGTCCAGCGCGCCCCGTTCCGCCAGATCGTGCAGCCGCCACCCGCGTCGCCGTCCGCGCCGCATCACCAGCAGCACATCCCCCTCCGGCAGCAGCGGCGGGCGGGTGGCATGCAGGCGCGTCTTGTAGGCCAGCGGCAACGTCACCGACGGATTGGCGGCGTCCCACACCACGCCCAGCAACTGCGCCAGCGCCTGCACGCGGCTCAGCGGCTCGGCGACGTCAGCGAACGCCCGCGCATGGACGATTTGTCCGCGCGCCGACTGCGCCATCACGGTGCAGCCGATGATCTTGACCTCGGTGACCTCGGGATCGTCGAGCAGCGGCTGCACCACGTCCCCCCATCCCAGCGACGCGCGATAGAGGCGCCGCAGCGTGTCCGGGTCGGCCATGGTGACGCCGGAGATGCGCCCGGCGGCAATCGCCGGGCGCAGCAGCGCCGCGAACGCCGGTTCGCGCACCTCCGGCGGCGCGGTCGGCTCCAGGGCGCGCACATCGCGCCCGTCCGCCCGCGCCTGCATGATGAGGTCCAGCACCTGCGCCACCTGCGTCGCATCAACGGACGTCGTCGCCTGCAACGCCTGCACCGTGCGCCGATAGGCGCCGGCGTCGACCGAACCGGCGCCGCCCCCCTGCGCCCAGGGGGGCGCGGCGGACGAACGACGCGTCGTCATGGCAGCGCCTCCTGCGGCGTCGCCGCCGCCCCCGTCCCCAGCAGCCGCCGCCACCACGGACGCGCCGGATGCGCCGCCGGCGCCGCGGTCGGAACGCGCCGCCATGCCAGCAGCCGGTCGACCGCCTGCTCCATCGCGCGACAATAGGCGCTGCGCGGCGCCACGTCGTAGACCGACAGGAAGGTCGTCGACTCGGCGACCGTGCTGATCAGCCGCGGATCCCGCGGCACGACGCCCAGGTCGACGACCGGGTAGAGCCGCAACAGGTCGGCGTGGACCTGGTAGATGTCCGCAATGCTGCCGCGCTCCGCCTCGACCCCCAGCAGCGCCGCCGACGACAGCAAGGACGCATTGCGGTCCGGCGCCGCCAGATCGCGCAAGATGCGCAGCATCTCCGCCGCCCCCTCGCGTTCCTTCCGTCCCGGTTGCGCCACCACCATCCCGACGCTCCCGTCCCGCAGCACATGCAGCGCGTAGGGACGCGCTTTGAGGTCGGGACCGGTATCCAGACAGACCACATCGTAGGGCAGCTGCCGCACCGCCGCCACCAGCGCCAGCATCGCCGGCATCGCCATGTCCGCAACCTCCGACAGCCCGCTGCCCGACGACAGCAGATCGATCCCCGACGGGTGCGGCGCAATGCGCCGCCGCACCGCGTCGAGCGAATAGGACGGGCCGGGATTCGGCTCGTCCTGCGGCAATGTGACAAACGGCTCAAACGACCCCGGCGGCGCTTTGAGCCACTTGGTCAGCGACCCGTTGGCGAAATCCGCGTCGATCAGCAGCGTCCGCAGACCGCGCCGCTGCAGCGCCAGCGCCAGATTGCCCAACTGCGTGGTTTTCCCGCACCCGCCCGCCGCCGAGAGCGGCATAATCCAGTGCTGCGCCGGGCGCGTCTCCAACTGCACCTGCGTCAACACCCACTGCACCGCCTGCGCGTCATCCGCCGGCGTGCTCCAGCGCGGCAACAGATACGCACTGCCGCGCCGCTCCTGCGCCGCGCCGATGAGCGCATCGCGGATATCCAACGGAAACGCGTCCTCGCGCAGAATCAGCAGCGGACGCGTCGGCGGGCGGCGCGTCCCCGCCAGGTAGATCAGCCGCCAGAGCGTATCCTGAATCGGCTCATCCCCGTCCGGGTCGAGCCGGTCGTCCAGAATCAGCACGTCCAGCGGGCGGGCGTCGTTCAGCCGCCACGCCACATCCGCCGCCGCGCTGACAATCGTCACCTGATGCCGCCCATCCTGCACGGCGCTGTCCAGCGCGCGCGCCAGCCCGGACAGGCGCGACCCGGCCACGATGTTCATACGTCCTCCTCCTCCAACATCGGCAACGCCCCCGCCGCCTCCAGCCGCGCCCACACCGCCGCCGACGGGTACGCCAGCCGCCGCAGCGTTCCGTCCATGCGCGCGTAGAGCGTTTCGCCCACGGGACGCTGCGCGCCGAACTGTCGTTGCAGCTCAATGATTTCGTCCACCGTGCGCCGTCCGTCGCGCTGCGCCAGCCCGACGACAATCGACGGACGGGCGTTGATCATGGCGTAGACCGTCTCCAGCCCGCCGCGCGCCTCCGGCGCCTGCGCCGCCTTGACGGCCAAGGTCTGCACCCCGTGCATGGCGTGATCGCCATGCACCGTCGTCAGCACCGGGAACCCGTTGCTGGCCGCCGCCAGCGCCGCATACGCCTCGCTGCCGCGCACCTCGCCGATGACGATCCGCTGCGGGTTCATCCGCAGCGCCAGGCGCAGCAGCCGGTGATACAGATCGGCGGCGTCCGGTCCGGTCGTCATGCGCACCACCCGCGCGGTCGGCAGCGCCAGTTCCGGCACATCCTCCAGCACGATCAGGCGCTGATCCGCCACGGCGCCGATCAACGCCTGCGCCAGGGTCGTCTTTCCGACCCCCGGCAGCCCGACCAGCAGCACGTCCAGATGGGCGCGCACGCAGCACGCCAGCAGTTCCGCCGCCGCCGGCGTCAGCATCTTCCGCGCCGTCAGCGTTTCCAGCGTCAACGCGCCGGGACGCAGCACGCGCATGGTGATGGCCGGCCCATGCGGACAGAGCGGCGGCGGCACGATCACAAACCGCACCCGACATGGCGGCCGCCCCGGTCGGGTGGCATCCGCCGTCCCCTCCACCGGCATGCCGGCGGCGCCATCCACCCCCGCGCGCCGCATGCACTGCGTCGCCAGCCAGCCGAGCCATGCCGGATGCCAGGTCTCGCCGATGCCGACTTCGATGGCATCGCCGCTGCGCCGAATCATGGTCTCGATGCCGGGACCGTTGAGGTGGATGTCGGTGATGCCCGGATCGTCCAGCAACCGGTCCGCCGGGCCAAAGGTCGGCATGCGCGCCCACGTCTCCGCCCCGGGAAACGCCCGGTCGCCATGCACCCGCAGCCAGGTCGATTCCGGCGGCAGCCGACCGTCCCACCCCCCGGCGCGCCAGATGGCGCGCAGGTCGTCCAGCAGCCCCGCGCTCCCGTCCGCCGCATCCACGACCGCCGCCGCCGCCGCTTGACCCGGCGACCGGGTCGGGAGGGGCGGCGGACGATGCGCGTCCGCCATGCGCGCCGACCGCGCCGCGCCGCCGTCCTCCTCCCCCGGCGGCGCCCGCCCCCCCTGCTGGAGCGGGTCCGCCGCGCCCGCGCCGTCCTCCGGCGGCGCGCGGAAGCGGGGATCGTCACGGGTGCGCCATGGCGGGGTCAGCAACGCCGTCATTGCGGCCCTCCGCGACGATCGTCGAGAGTCGGCCATGCATCCGGCGGCGCAGCAGGCGCGCGCAGACCCGCCGGCGCGGGCGCCGCCGCATCCGGCGGCGCGGCGGGCGTCTCTGGCGGCGCCGCATCCGGCGGCGACGGCGGCGCGGCGGGCGTCTCCGGCGGCGCCGCATGCGGCGGCGCCGGCGGCGCGGCGGGCGACGCCAGCGCCGCCGCCGCCGTCAGATCGCGCGGCCGCAGCGGTCCCAACGGCGCCTGCGGGTCGGCGGTCACTTCCCCGACAAACGGCACGTCCGCCGCCGCCAGCGCCCAGAGGAACCGGCTCTGCTCCGCCGTCACCTCAATCCGCACCGCATTCTTATCGACCTCCAGCACCGGCGCATTGCGCACCACGCGCACCGCCCGCGCCCCGCTGCCCGGCGCATCAAACGCGCCGACGGAAAAGGCGGGGTCGGCGCCGCGCTTGGCGTCCACCAGCGCCACCACATTGATCCGCCCGCCGGGGCGCGCCGCCCCGACCCCCTCCGGCGACAGCTCGAACACCACGCCGCGCAGCACCTGCGGCGCCGGGCGGTCCTTGTCCCAAAACACCTGCTCGTCCGGCGGCGTCGCCTGCACGTCCGCCGGCGTCACCAACTGCCCGCTGCGCAGCGGCGCGCGGGCGTACATCCCGATCAGCATGCGCGGGTCGGCGAACCCGCGCACCATCTCCGGCAAATTGCGCGGCGCGGTCGTCGTCGTCAGCATCGCCGCCGTGAGACGCGCGCCCGGCGCAATATCGCGCGTCGTCACCACCACCGGCTCGGTCAGACTCAGCGCCGCCGCGCTGAGCCAGGCCAGCGCCGCCGCCGCCAGCGCCAACAGCGCCATGCCGATGCCCAGCGCGCGCTGCCACGCGATGGCGCCGAACGCCCCCCGCAGCATGATCAGTCGCATACTCCCTCCTGTGCGCATCCCCTATGGCGCCGTTCCCTGCGGCGCCAGCACTGTGATCGTCACCGTCCCCCGATGCGTCGCCGCCAGCGGGTCGCTCTGCACCCCGTCGGGCGTGATCAGCCAATACGCATACGCCACGGTCACATCCAACGCCGCCGGCGCGCCGTCCTCCAGCGACCGCAGCCGCACCGTCCAGCCGTCGTCCGCCGCCGCCGGCGGCTGCTTGCTCCACAGCGTGCGCGTCGCCTGGTCCGCCGCATACGTGGCGTTCGCCGTCAGCAGCGGCGGACTCCCGTGGAACGTCCAGCGCTCCACCCGCCCCGCCACCGCGTAGGCGGCCGCCTCCGGCGGCAGGTCGGGCGGCAGCGCCAGCGTCAGGTCCGGACGCCATTCCATCCATGCGCCGTAGAGCCACATCGCGCGCGACGGCTCCGGCGCCCGGCAGGTGGTCTGCCACGCCGCGCCCCGGTCGGCATGCCGCATGTGCAGACACAGCCGCGCATCCGGTCCGCGCGGGGGCAGCCGCGGGTACCGCGCCACAAAGAACGCCGCCCCGTCCCAATCGCGCGCCAGCAGCGCCTCCCGCGTCGCCGTCCACGCACCAGCGAGCGGCGCGGCGGCATCCGCTGCGACGCCGCCCGGCGGACGCGCCGGAATCCGTGTCGGCAGATAGCGCCAGACGTCGTCCCATGGGGTCGTGTTCGGCGTCAGACGCAGGCGCAGCTGCACCCGCGCGTCCGGCGCCGGGGTCCCGCCCGCATCGATCACCAGCCGGTCGATATCGGCGCGCGTCACCATGAGCGTGAACCGCGCCTGATCGTCGGTCATGGTCTGTCCGAGCATGCGCGTCAGATCGCCGACCGTCGCCTCCAGCGTCACCGTGTGACGCTGCCGGTTCGCTGGCGTGGGATGATCGGGATCGGTCACATCCCACACCTGCCCGCCGATCAGGCGCCCCTCCGCGCCGATGATGGCCGCCGTATGCGCGGCATAGTGCTCATTGCACGCCTTGGCGTCGATCCCGACGATCACGCCGTACCGATGCCCCGGCGTCAGGCGCAGCCGCACCCCCAGGTCGGTCGCCGGCTCCAGCCACACGCGCCTGGCGACGAAGTTCGGCTGCACGCCGGGGACGAACTCCGGCGGCGGCGGCGCGCCGCCGCGCCAGAGGAGATGCTCCCAGCGCAGATAGTCCGCGTTCCATGCCGCAAACGTCTGCGGGCCGATGAGCCGCGCGCTCGCGTCGGGAAACGGCGTATACGTCGGCGCGCAGGCCGGGTCATCCCGACACGGCGCGGGAGGGCGACCGCGATCCGGCAGGGCATGCCACGCGCGACCGTCGAGGTACAGCGCGTCCAGCGCCGTGCCGTAGCCGATTCGCTCCTCCCGTCCATCCCCCGACCGCCACACCGGGGCGTAATCGCGTCCGGCATGGAGCCAGAACGGAAGCCGAACCGGCCCCGCTCCCCGCGGCCCCAGATCGATGATGCCGAAGGTGAGCGATGCCGCGCCGCCTTCCTCGTAGAAGGCGCCGTACAGACTGCCGCCGCCGTTAGTGCGCCGCACGGACCCCAGCGGCAGCACGATATCCACGTACTCCCCCCCGCTCAGGCGGAACGCGCGCGCCTGCACGAGCGGGTCGTCCAGCATCCAGCGCGTGTTCGCCAGCGCCGAGTCGGCATTGCCGTCCTGCAACAGGTAGGGCATCGGCTGCGGCGCCTCCCACATCGTCGGCGCGCCGCTCAGCACGGATGCGCCGGGCGCCGGGCGCACGATGATGGGAACCGGGCGCGGAAGGTGCGGGGTCTGCAGCCCCGTGCATGGCGGCGCCCACGCGCGGAAGGCGATCAGGAAGCGCAGCGTGCAGCCGCCCGGCGGCGCCGCAAACCGGACCTCGCGCCGTCCGACCGCCCCCACGCCGCATCCGTTCGCCGTCACGCCGCCCCAGCGCCCATGGGTCGTCCACGATTCGGGAACTTCCACCGCCGCATCCACCCACGCGCCGACCGGATACGTTCCGCCGCCGCGCGTCCGTAGCGGCGCGCCGCTCAGTCCCTCCGGCAGCTCGCCGACGATCATGGCCTCGACGCGCACGGTCGCCGTTCCGCCGCCGGACGGCGGCGGCGTCGGCGGCGGCGGCGTGCGGGTCGGATTCGTCGCCTCGCCGCAGCCGCCGTGCGGCGCAAACTGCCAGTGCGGATCCGTCGGACCGACCCACCCCCAGCTGCCGCCGACGGACCGCCATGTCCAGAAGGCGTAATGGCGCCATGCGCCGGCGCTCCATCCTTGCCCAATGCCGCGATAGGAGCATGGAACGCGCGCAACGAACGTCGGGTCGCCGCCATGCTCCGGCGCCGGTCCTGCGTTGCGGTCCGTCGATTCGCGGTGCAGGACATACTCGAACAACCCCGCAACCGGAATCGTCTCCGTGTGACACCAGCCATCGCCGCAGACGGGAACGACCCACCCGGAATCGCCCGCCCATGGCCAGTTTATATCGTTCGGTCCCGCACTCCAGGACGCCTGCGCGGGAGGGGGGAACGATGCAAGCGTGACCGCAAGCACAAGCGCCAGGGCCGCCAGACCGGTCGCGGGCGCGCGGCGAGTCGTCATGGGGCGCCCTCCTCGCGGACTCCAATCAGCGCAAACGACGCCGGGACGGAGGGCGCGTCGCCGCCATGCGGCGGGACGATCACCGCCAGCCCAATGCGGCGGGTTGCGGCGTCGGTCGGCGGCGCGCCGGCGGGCAGCGGCGCATCGCAGCCCATGGCGGCGACCTGCAGCATGGGCAGCGCGCCGATGATCACCTCGTGATAGCGCGCGGCGGCGGCGCGGGCGGCGGCATGCCCTCCCGTCTGCACCGTGCGCAGCAGCTCCTCTGCCGCCGCGTCCAGCGCCGGATCGCGGATGAGCAGCGGCACGCCGCGCCGGGCGCGGTCGCACTGCCAGGCGGCCATCATCGCGTCCCGCACCGCAGCGGCGTCGCCAACCGTGGACGGCGCATCCCCCGGCGGCGATCCGGCGGGGAGCGCCGGCGGCGGCGGAACGGCGGGGAGCGTCGGCGACGCCCCGACCGTCGGCGCCATGGGCGCCCGAACCGTCGGCAACGGCGCCGCCGTCGGCGCCGGATCGCCGCCGCCGCGGATGATCAGCGCCACCTGGCTCATGATCATCGCCATCAATCCCGCCAGCGCCAGCAGCGTCAGCGCCGCCGCCGCGCGCACGACCCAGCCGAACGGACCAAACGGCGTTTCCCTCATGGTCGTCCTCCCTGCGGCCAGGCCGCCGGACCGCGCGGGCGCGGCGCCGGCGGCGCGTCGGCATCCTCCTGCGCCGCCAGGTCGCGGGCGCCCGGAATGGTACACGCCAGACCGAACGCGAACGACCGTTCCTGCTGGTTGGTCGTCAGCGCCACAGCGGGCGGCAACGGGTCGTTGAAGAACGGCAGGCGGGAGATCACCGGGCCATCGTAGGCGACGCGCGCGATGACGTCCTCGTGGTACCCGCCGCTCGCGACGCACGCTGCGACATCCTCCGCCCGGGCAAACGGCAACGACGCCGCAATCGCCCGCGCCACGTCCAGCGCGTCGCCGCCGCGCGCCGCCGCCCACGCCGCCTGCGTCGCCGCATCGTCCAGCGCGGCATACACCGCCAGACGAATGAGCAGGCAGACGCCGCCGATGATCAGCGTCGTCAGCAGCGGCATGACGATGGCAAACTCAATCAGACTGGCGCCGGGACAGGTCCGGCGCATACACCTGAACGGTCGCAAACGCATACGTCCGCACCCTCCACAGCACGCTGCGCACGCGGAGGTCGCCGCGCACGCACATCGCCGGTCCGCCCAGCGCATCCATCCCGCACACCGTCTCCCCCGCCGCCGCCGCGCGCACCTCCGCCCGCGCCGCCGTCGCCTCCGGTGAATCAACCAGCCACGGCGCCAGCGGCTCCAGACGGATCGCCAGGGCGCGCCGGGCGGTCGCTTCGGCGCGGGCGGCGTCCAGCGCCGGCGTCGCTGCCGCCAGCGACTCCGGACGCACCGCGCGCAGCCCGACCAGCGCCGCATGCTCGGCCGCGTGCTGACCGAGGCGCACGGCGCGCCGCTGGGCCGCCAGATCGACGACGCCGACGGCGAGCGCAACCAGCAGTCCCAGCACGGCGGCAACCAGCGCCAGCGCCTGGCCCGGCGCCGCATGACGCGCATGCGCGCTCCGTGCGCACCGCAGAATCATGGCAGGCTCCCATCCGGCATAGCGACGAGTCGTCCGCCGACCGGCGCGGGCGCATGCGTGACGATGATGAACGCGATGAATGCGAGGATGAGCGCGATGATCAGGATGATCGCCCCGACGATGATCCGGCGCCGCCAGCGCCGCAGCCAGCGGCGCATGCGCGCGCGGCGCACGAACGGACGGAGCGAGGACGATGGCTCCTGCGAACCGGTCGGCATGGCTTGAGGGTACCATGCGGCGGCGGCGGGGGAAATCAACAGCTGCGCAGGATGCGCGTGACGCGCGTTGAGCGGCGCTCAGGGCATGGCGCGCACCTGGGCGTCCACCCAGTCGCGCAGGGCGGCGATATCGCCGCCGGCGCCGCAGGTGCGCTCGTAGATGCGCATGCGGGCGACGCGCACGCTCTGCGGGCGCAGCCGCACCGCGTGCGCAATGCCGTCGGACGTCACGCCGGCGAGGGTGGCGCGGGCGATGGCGATGTCGGTCGCTGACAAGCCCGCCGCCGCCAGCGCGGCATCCAGCCGCGGATCGGAGAACGCCCGTCCCTGCTGCACGGCCGTGACGGCAGCGTGCAGCAATGGCGCGGTGAACGGCAGCGCCAGCGCCGCGCCGGGCGGCGTCGCCGTCGCCAGACGCGGCGCCAGGACCGCGACGCGATGCGGCGCGACGGCGATGATGATCGGCGCCAGGCCATGCTGCTGCGCCAGGGGCATGGCCGCGTCCGCGCATGCATCGTCCGCCAGCAGCGCCGCCAGCCCGACCCGTCCGCGCAGGTGCAGCGCCAGCGTCGCCGCATTGGTCTCGCACAGCGGCGTGGCCATGCCGGCGCCCTGCGCCGCCTGCGCCAGCGCTGCCGCCATCATCGCCGACGACGCCAGAATCGCCAGCGCCGCCGTCGTGCGCCGCGCGCGCCGCAGGGCTTCCTCGTGGTCCACCGCGCGGGCGTGCAGGTACTCCCACACCGCCAGCGGGCGCGGCGGCGCGGGCGGCGCCGCATGCGCGGCGACCAGCGCCGCCAGCAGCGCGTCCGGGGCGAACGGCTTGATCACCGGCGGCGCGCAGCCGAGATCGGCCAGCACGCCGAGAAACTCCGGAAACGCCGTGCATGGCACGATCGGCAGGTCGGGAACCTGCCGCCGCAGCTGGATCGCGGTCAGCACCCCATCGTGCGGCATCTGCACGTCCAGCACGACGACATCCGGCATGGGCGCGCGCCGCCGCACCATGTCCAGCCCCGCCACCCCATCGGGCGCCGTCGCCACCGTCCAATCCGACGGCGCGACGCGCCGGAGCGCGTCCGCCGTCGCCGGATCGTCATCAATTACCAGAACCGTCGGCATGCCGTCCTCCTCCGCTCCTCAGCGGCGGCGCGGCGCATCCGCCGCACGCCAGGAATCAATCGCCCGCATCAGCGCCGTCAGCGTCGCATCCGCCGGGCACGGCGCCGCGCACGCCAGCGCCACGACCCCGGCCAACGTCAGCGGCGCATCCGCCGATTCCAGCGGCGCCGACGCCGCATACACCCAGTCGACCCACGCCGCCGCCGCGTCCCGATAGGTCGCATACGTCGCCGGCGCGCCATCCGGACGCAGCATGCCATGCACGTTGCGCCCGCCGACCGGCGGCGGCTGCACGGCGTCAGGGTCCATGGCCGCGACCGCCAGCGCCAGCGCCAACTCCACCGCCGGGTCGACGCCGGACGCCGCCAGCAGGTCGTAGACGTCGTCCGCCTCCGCCGCCATCGGATGGTTCGCCTCCGCCAACGCCGCGCGGTACGTCGCCGCCGTGATCGTCGGCGGATGGCGCAGACGATACGGAAACGCCGCATCCGGCGCGCCAACGCTGCGCAGCGGCGCCATGCGCGCCCCGATGACGCGCGTCAGGTCAGGGCGGCTCAGCAGCGCCAACGTCAGAATCGCCGCCGTCGCCGCCAGGAGCAGGGCGTCCCCCCATGACGGCCAGACGGTTCGCCGTCGCGCCGTCGTCCCGGACGACCGCCCGCCCGCGACGTCCGGTCGGACAGGCGCAGGGAGCGCGGGCGGGCGGGTGATGATGATGAAGACGGGCGCCGCGTCCGGCGCGGCGCCCGACGCCGTGCGGCGATGCTTATGATCCGTCATCATGACGCTCCTCGCCACGGGTGATCAGCGCATCCAGCGCCGCCCGGTCGTCCGCCGACAACGCCGCCCGCATCCGCCGATACAGCAGCGCGGCATCATTGCCCGCCGCGCGCAGCCGGTCGCCCAGGGTCGACGGCGGCACGCCACACTGTGCGGCCGCGCGGCGGACGCTGAATCCCCGAGTCAGCAGGTAGGCGGCATAGGCCAGGTGCAGATCGCGCGCCGCCGCCTTCGGTGCGGTGTGATCGGCAGCGCCGGGTCCGGCGACGGCGCGGGGCGCCGCATACACCACGCGCAACGCCGGGGGCGCCGCCCCCCCCGCGCCATTTCCATGCCATTCGGGAACCACGACGGCGCCGCCCGCCGCCGGCGCCGCATTGCTTTGCCATGCGGGCGCGGGCGGCGATAGCACGGGGGCGGGCGTGGATGCGGGCGCGGGCGGCGATAGCACGGGGGCGGGCGTGGATGCGGGCGCGGGCGCGGGCGCGGGCGCGGGCGCGGGCGCGGGCGCGGGCGCCGGCGCGGGCGCGGGCGCCGGCGCGGGCGCAGGAGCAGGCGCGGGCGCAGGAGCAGGCGCGGGCGCCGGCGCGGGCGGCGGCGCGGGCAAGGGCGCGGGCGCGAGCGCGGGCACGGGCGCCGGCGCCGGGTCAGACGCCGGGGCGGGCGCCGG
>Ga0272447_1001235_pt1 | contig 16519 bp, 14 predicted proteins | sample YNPCB0133_FD_194589 | JGI IMG/M metagenome (GOLD analysis project Ga0272447, IMG submission 194589) | Hot spring microbial mat communities from Yellowstone National Park, WY, United States - YNP-CB-013-3 | ecosystem: Environmental > Aquatic > Thermal springs > Hot (42-90C) > Sediment | place... | reverse complement strand
TAGTCCAAGCCGGTTTGCAAGGCCGTCAGGCTGCTTACGCATTATGGCGCCAGGCTGCGCTCTGGATCGCCTCCAGCTTTGCAGGCCTGGCCGGTACGCTCCAATTGATTCGATTGATTCAGAACGAGGAGGCACGTGAAGGGCTAACCGACCTGGGAGTCATTTTGCAATTTCTGATCCCTCTGACGACGCTCCTGATGGCCAGCACTGCAGTCGCTGCGGCTCATCTGTTCCACAACTTGCGGGGGTCGTTCCGTTATGTCGCCTGGGGAGGTGGGCTGGCGTTGGGCATCCCGCTGGGTCTGGTGTTCACGCCCGCCGATTGGTTCATCGACATCCCCAACACACCGGAGATGACCGTCGGTGACCTTCAGGCCCAGCGCATGTTCCTCAACCTGTTTTTCGGTCTTCAGTTCTACATGATGATCATGCCGTTGATCCTGTCCTTGCTCCCGGCGCTCACCCGGGGTTGCTGGAGGATCAAAATGTTCTATCCCGCTTCCACCGTGCCGGGATGGGGTATGATCGCTAGCATTCCCCTCTTTGTTCTGTTGACCTGGGCTACCCTTGTGTTCATCTATCACACCATCGGTAATGCCCTTCTTTTGGTAAGCTTGATTCTGTGGATCGGTGCTCCGCTGATGTATCTCACCCGATACCACCTCCTCGTGCGACCCTTGCTTCACCGTGAAGAGATGGACCAGCTCATCGGGGTGCAGCGCGTGGTCCTTCTCCTTACAGTCATCGGGTTGATCTTGCTGATCATCTACCTCTTCACGGCCAAAGTCGCTGTCGCTGATAAGCGATTGGTAGGCTTTGACAAGGAAACCTCTCTGGTGCAGGTGTGGAACATACAAATTCACGCCTTCTGGATGGAATATGTCGGCCGACTGCTCTTCTTTAGCGTACTCTTCGCGGATGTGGTACTGTTGGTACAGTACCACTATTGGTACCAGGAGCAGTTGTTCCGCAAGCGGCCCGAAGCACGGGACTTCGATCTGCAAATGCAGGCGTTGGCCCCGACCATGGGAATGAGCCCCCCTGCCGTGGCTGCGACACCTCCCGAAAACTCAGTCGCCTCTTCCACGCAGCTCAGTCAGGCACCTCGGGAGCCCATCGACTCCCAAGACTCTTCCGAACCACCGACGCTCAACGGTCCCTGATCCTCGAACGTGCTTCGCTTTCTTTCCCCCTCTCCCGACCACCCAACTCCCTCCCGATATGGATCATCGACTGCACAGGTAGAAGTTTCCCCTGGAGAGCTGGGTAGTAAGTCGTGCAGGAGAAGACGTGTCCGGATTAGACCTGTCCGGAACGGGACAGCGGGAGGGAAGGCCATTGTTGTCCTTTCCAGGCACCGGGAAGCTGACCCCGACGGGCATTTTGGGGCAAAGGACGGAGTAAACCGATCACCAGGGCGATTCCAGCCAGAGCGGTCAGACCAGCCAGCAGATAGCGGATCCACCGGCCCGCGTCAGTTGGAATCGTCACTTGCCACAGGCACACACCCGCCAGCAGGACACAGCTGATCGGCAGCAGGTAGAACAGGCAGGTCTCCATGACCTGGTCGATCCGCAAACGGGGTAATGTCCAGCGCAGCCACATCATGACGAGCACCAGTATCCAGCATTTGGTGGCAAACACCCCCACATTGAGCAGGTTGCCCCAGATTGGCCCCCAGGTCTCGGCAGGCTCAAAGGGAAGCAGGCCGCTGTGCCAGCCTCCCAGATACAGGTGGGCTGCCAGACCACTAACCGCGAACATGCTTCCATATTCTGCCAGAAAGAAGATCGACCAGCGAAAACCACTGTACTCGGTATGAAAGCCGGCTACCAATTCGCTCTCGGCTTCAGCCAGATCAAACGGTGCTCGCTTGCAACTGGCCGTAGCCGTGATGAAAAACACGAAAAATGCTATATAGGTGAAAGGATCGTGGAAGATATTCCACTCCCAAAATCCCCCCGTTTGTTGACGGGCGATGTGATGCAAGTTCAACGTTCCCGCCAGGCAGACAGGAATGACCACACACAACGAACGCGGAATTTCGTAACTGACCACCTGAGCGGCTTCACGCACACCGCCAAAGAGGGACCATTTGCTGCCGGAGGCATATCCGGCCAGGACTACGCCGAACACTTCACTGGAAAGTACCGCGAGCATGAAGAAGGCCGCCACCGACACTTCCCATCCCACCAATCCATAGCCAAAAGGTAAAGCCAAAAAGCCGGCGAAACTGGCACAGAAGGCTAGATAAGGTGCCAGACGGAATAGCCATCGATCGGCCCCTGCCGGAGCGTGGTCTTCCTTAGCCAGTAGCTTCAGAGCATCGGCTAGGGATTGCAATAATCCAAAAGGTCCGACCCGTGACGGTCCCAACCGATCCTGGATACGTCCGGAGACTTTCCGCTCCGCCCAGATCGCCAGGAAAGCCGATAGGCCAACAAAGCCGAATAGCAAAATCGCCGCAGTTACGCCAGCCGCCAGAAGATTCCACGGCCTGTCCAGATGCAACGACCAGAACTCCAGCACGGCACACCCCTTTTCCCGAACCCCACACTCCCTTGCTTCCTCTCGACAAACTGCCCCCTGCTCAGATATGTAGAAAATTTCGCGAAGATGGCATCTCAGCGGGAACCGGACATTCCGTCGGTTCACCCTGGCTACTGGGGAGGTGCTTGACATGGGGGATCAGCTGGGTGGTAGGAATATGCGATGTCTGGGCGTGGCTAGTCGGCGAGCGGCTCATGTACGACCGGTCGATCATCGTCGCCGTTATTCCTGGCGAGCTGTGAGCTTGGGAAGTTCACCCCCGGCCATCGACCCGCTCACGCGTGATCCCCCTTTAGCTCGATTGGAAGCCGTACTGCTGCTCGCAGACGAGCCGTTGAGTCTGCGTCGCCTCACGGAGGCGGCCTTGCTCCCCGACACCGCTACCACTCAAAGATTGCTCGCACGTTTGGAGCAATTCTACGATGCGGACCGGACGGCGTTTCAAATTGTAGAAGTGGCTGGCGGATATCAATTGCTGACGCGCCCCCAGTACCATCCCTGGCTTGCCCGCTTGCGACATACCGGCCGTGATGTGCACCTGAGCCCCGCTGCCTGGGAAACCCTCGCCCTGATCGCCTACAAACAGCCCATCACCCGGGCGGACATCGAGAAAATCCGCGGAACCCACACCGTCGAACCTTTACAAACGCTCCTGGAAAAGGGGCTGATCCAAGTCGTCGGACGACAGGACAGCCTCGGCCGCCCCCAGCTCTACGGCACAACCCGACGATTCCTCCAACTCTTCGGCCTCAAATCTCTTGAGGACCTTCCGCAACTACACACCTTGAAAAACCCCACACCTGGACACCCGGCCGACTCCGCAATGCCTGTTGAATCCCCATAACACAGCTTTACCAGGATCACCCAATCCGCGAAAAAAAGATGAAAAAGCGCCGACAATATCCTCAGTCTCGATGACAATCCACCTGTACATTCAGCCTCATGGCAGCAGGTCTGTACATGTGAAAGCAGCGGACCCGTGCATGGGGTCTCGAAGGCACCACACCTGTGCATGGATCGCCTCAACCGAATACCGATATAACTTGATACTCATATCCACGGAGTGAAGTGAGGGAAGTCCATGCATCGATCCACTTCCGCATTGATGACACGACGCGGGTTCTTGTCCAAAGCCACGGCCAGCAGCCTGGCCGTCTTGAGCAGTTGCGGACGGCGCGAGCCTGCGGCGGAGTTGCTGCATGTCTCCTACGACGCGACCCGAGAGCTGTACCGACGGATCAACCGGGCGTTCGCAGAACATCGTGAGGTGAATAACCAGCAACCTCTCCGCATCAAAATGTCCCATGGCGGCTCTGCTGCGCAGGCGCGGGCAGTGCTGGACGGCCTGCCGGCCCACATTGTCTCCCTGGCCGTGTGGCTCGACATCGACACTTTGGTGCGTCACGGCTTGATCGATCCCTCCTGGGAATCGCAATTTCCCCACCGTTCCCTCCCTTACATCTCCACCGTGGTTTTTGTGGTACGGCAGGGGAACCCCTGGAACATCCGGGACTGGCCGGATTTACTCCAGGACAAGCTCCGCATGGTCACGGCCAATCCCAAGACCAGCGGCGGCGCACGCCTGAATGTTCTGGCGGCATGGCTGAGTGTGACCGCACGGGGCGGAAGCTTTCAGGAAGCCCGGGAGTATTTGGGCCGCCTCCTGCGGAAAGTCCCTGTCCTGGATAGCGGGACCCGCGGCGCTGCCCTGACCTTCGCCCGCAAGGGGATCGGAGACGTCCTCCTCACTTGGGAAAACGAAGCCTTTTTGCTGCAACGCGAATTGCAGGGACAGATCGAAATCGTCCATCCCCCCCTGAGTGTACAAGCCGAACCGCACGTCGCCGTTGTTCACGTCCACGCCCGATCCCACGGCTGTGAAGAGGGAGCACGGGACTACATACGCTTCCTCTATTCACCAGTCGCACAAAATATCATTGCGGACCAATATCTTCGCCCTGTGGATCGGACTGAAGACGCACGGTTCCCTCCCATGCAACTTCTGCGTCCCACCGATCCCCAGCATCAACTCGGCAATTGGCATGATATCCAACAGCGGTTCTTCGCCGAAGGCGGACTGATCGACCAGATCTACGAGAATATGCGATAAACATTGATCCCACGGATCCACCCGTGCATAGCCGACCACATCATCGGAGTGCATGACGGATCATACCATCTGCATACCCGCTTTGCTCTGAAAAAAATCGGATTTTCTCTTTCCATCTCTGTGATTGTGGTATATATGATAGTAAAGACAGGATGAGGTGAACTCTTGGGAACTACCACTGTCGGGTAAGTTTCCCGGGTTGGGATGCCCTATCTGTGTTCTCTAACCCATAATCATTGAGGTGCAGTACCATGGCCAAGAAATCAGACAAGGCTGCAGAAGGTGGTGAGAAACGTTCGATCAGCCAGATGCAAATGGTGCGTCTGGCTATGCAAGCCAAGGGGCCGGATGCCAAACCCGCAGAATTGCAGGAGTATATCCGCAATGAATTTCACGTGGAGTTGCCCCCCAACCTGATCAGCAACTACAAGTCTCAGATCAAGCGTCAATCCGGTGGAGGTCGGCGTCAGCCGCAAATCGAGGACCTGGAAACCGTACGCAACCTCATCAAACGTCTGGGAGCCGATCAGGTCAAACGTCTGGTGGATGTCCTGGCCTGACCCCTCTTGGCTCTCCAACCTCTTCCCTTACACCACCGCTGGGACAATCCCTATCATAGTGGTGGTTCCGTCTCTGTATATCCTATCTCTGTGCCAGATGTGATCGGCATTCATACCCTCCCTCCCATTTCTGCTATCTGGTCAGTCACACTCACTTCCTCTCTGCCACCCTATCCGCTCTATCTGCATACCTCATACCCACACTCCATGCTATAATCCATTGCGTTCCCCTCCTGTGAACTCAGAGTACGCTTGCACCGGAATTACCAGCCGACTCTCGTTGGCGATTTCCAATAGCTGTTCCCATGTGTTTCACTGTCCCTAACCGATTGGGATTCCCATCCACTATTCAACTCTACCTTTGCCTCAATACCCATGATCTGCCACATATTCCCTGTCGTAAGGAAATATCATGCGTAACTTCTGCCCAACCAGCTATCGATCTCTATGGCCTTTTCGGTACACCTATGCTGCACACCCGTCGAACCTCTTGCACGTAGAAAATCTTCCTCTCGTGGCAGGGTATCACAACCTGAGAGGCAACCGCATCGCAATTGAGGAGTCAACGCTATCACAGCTTGAAAGGCAAGAGTACCACAGCCTGAAAGGCAAGAAATCGCAGGGCCGTCCCTTTGTCCGCACGTGGAGTCGGACGCATCCAGGTAGGAAAACCTCCCCGGGAGAACTCACCTCCATCCTGGGTTACCAGGCAGCTCATATCCAGGCTTGCCAGAGCATACCCAGGCGGGTCGGTTCCTGGGGAGGGTGACATCCGAAGGACGAGAGTGTAAAATAGGGACGCTAGCACAGCAGAGGCCAACCTGGTGAGGGTGAGTGGTGGAACAGGTAGACACAAGGGACTTAAAATCCCTTGCCCCACAAGGGCGTGCGGGTTCAAATCCCGCCTCACCCACTCAACAGGTGAGTCTTCGGGAGCGAGGCCCTCATGATTCCAAATCCCCCCAAATATAAGTTGCACGTATAAGTTGCACGCAACTGTCCATCTGCTTCTCTCCGCCTCTGTTACCTGACGGTACCATCCACTTCCATCCCCCCTGGAGATCACGTACCAACACCTCCTGACCGCAGCCCGTTCTGCCACGCTGTTAGCGTTGGTAGTGTTGGTTCGAGCTCCGTAGAGTCGGTACGAGTTGCTGCAGCTGAATGCGGAAGGGAAGTATCAGCAGGGTTACATCCCTTGGGAGCATGCCCATCACGAACCTATCCTGCACGTGATGTGGCAGATCTCCAGGCGTGGCAACAGGCAGGGAAATCAACGGATGACGAGCCTTTGGGTATGGCTCCAGGCAGGGAAAGGGACTGGTGTCTGCCCCTCAGGTTTGCCGGTCCGTATGGTTATCCGTATGGAAGGCGTAGTCATCCGATGAGAGAGTTGGCACGAAGAGTCGGAAGGGATGTAAGGAGTCGGAAGCATGGCTGAAGTGATTACCCCGCGTGCCGTGGATTATCCGCAATGGTATTTGGATGTGGTCAAGCAGGCGGGACTAGCGGACAATTCCGACGTGCGCGGGTGCATGGTCATCAAACCCAATGGGTATGCCATCTGGGAGAAGATGCAACGGGGTCTGGATCGTCTGTTCAAGGAGACCGGCCACGTCAATGCCTATTTCCCGCTGTTCATACCTCTGAGTTATCTGGCGCGGGAAGAGGAGATGGCTGAGGGATTCGCCAAGGAATGCGCGGTGGTCACCCACTATCGCTTGAAGGCGGAAAAGGGAGGGCGGTTGGAGATTGACCCGGAGGCCCGGCTAGAGGAGCCCCTGGTGGTCCGTCCCACTTCCGAAACGATCATCTGGAACACGTATAAGAAGTGGATTCAGAGTTATCGGGACCTGCCGCTGTTGATCAATCAATGGGCCAATGTCGTGCGGTGGGAGATGCGGACCCGCTTGTTCCTCCGGACAGCGGAGTTCTTGTGGCAGGAAGGACATACCGCCCATGCCACTGAAAAAGAAGCGGAGGAGGAAGCCCACCGCATGGTCCGGGTCTATCAGAAGTTTGCCGAGGAATACATGGCCATGCCCGTGTTAGTCGGACCGAAGACCGAGGGCCAGAAGTTCCCCGGGGCAATCTACACCCTGTGCATCGAAGCCATGATGCAGGACGGCAAGGCGTTGCAAGCCGGTACCAGTCACTTCCTGGGCCAGAACTTTGCCAAAGCCTTTGATGTAACGTTTACCAACGAGCAGAATCAGCAGGAGTATGCCTGGGCTACCAGCTGGGGTGTCAGCACGCGGCTGATCGGTGGCCTGATCATGACCCACTCGGACGATCATGGCCTGGTCGTACCTCCGCGTCTGGCACCGGTCCATGTGGTGATTTGCCCGTTGGGAAGGAATGAAGACGAACGACGGCCCTGCCGAGAAGCAGCGGAGCGTTTGGCACGGGCGTTGCGTGACCGGCCGCGGGACGAATTCTTCGGTTATGAACCGCTCACGGTTCACATCGACACCCTCTTCGACAAACAGATCGGCTATCGGGCAGCGGAATACGAAGTGCGAGGAGTACCCGTCCGAGTGGAAATCGGTCCTAAGGACATTGAGAAAGGAGCCTGTGTGCTGGCCCGCAGGGATCGCCCTGGCAAAGAGGGGAAACTGATGGGTGTTCCCCTCGATGGTGCCGCCGAGCAGATCGACCGTCTCTTACGAGACATCCAAAAGGCACTCTATGAACGTGCCCTACAGTACCGACAGGCCCGGACGGTGACCGCCCGTAGCCTGGCCGAATTCCGGGACTTGTTTCCGGTCCGCAACAGCGAACATGAAGAACTGCCTTGGGATGCCTTGAAGTTCGTTTATGCCCACTGGGACGGCACCCGGGAAACGGAGGACTGGGTCCAGAAAGAATTCAAGGCCACGATCCGCTGTTTACCGTTCGATGGACCGCAAGAACCTGGGCAGTGCATTTTCACGGGTAAACCTTCCGCCCGACCCGTCGTGTTCGCCCGTGCCTATTAGGTTCGGCTGGCACTGCGACTCAGCACGATCGGGTCGTATTGGAGCCAGTCAACTTTAGATTAAGAGCGCCGCCGCTTCGCAGAGGCGAAGGGCGGCGCAGCCACTTCCCGGGCGAGAACCTCAATAGCCGGCATCGACAGCGTGCGGAAGCGGATCGGCAGACATCGCCGAGCCGACCGACTTCGGCTGAGGCGGCTGAGCACCCGGCACGGGAGTGGACGGATACGGCTGGCTGGGCGTTGGAAGCACATAATCATTCGGGTGGAAGCCACAATCATGTTTCCCACCGATATGCTGACAACCGGCAGCCAGTACCCCGCCCAGACAAAGGCTTCCCAGCAGAATAAAGCTCCATTTCATGGATCGGCCCATCCATGGGATTTGTCGTAGAGTTCCCCCGTCTCGTCGGCGCCGAGCTAGCCGTCACCAGCGACACGGGGGAGGGTGAGACGCCGCAGTAGCTCACCTTCCCTGTGAACTACCGTTGGTTCAGGCTGAGGTCGGCTTCTGCCTTCCCCAACCTGACACCCTTCCTATCGGCAGAAAAGGGCCAGGGACTTCACCGTTTTGGCCTCTCGGGCACCACTGTCCTGAGTCACCCAGAGTTACTTCAGCTGACCTGTCTGGCACCGGTGCCCTGGCTTATCTAAGACAACACCAATTCGAGGTAAGCTGCGGCGGAGACCCTAGGTCAGCCGTAGTTGCGGTACCCGAGATGGCCAACAGCCCGCCAACGGCAGAGCAATCTGCTGAATCAGGAGTGGTCGGCCAACGGCAGAGCAATCCGCCGGCTGAGGAGCGGTCCACAGACCGCAGAGCGCAGCCCACCGACGGCTAGGCCGATGTCCGACTGCCTAGCCGGTGCCTCTGATGTGTCCGGTTCTGAGCCACCCCACATGCGTTTCGGAGGAAATCCTCGGCATGGAAGCGATCATCCTGGCAGCCGGTCAAGGAACCCGCTTGCGTCCCCATACTTTGACGACTCCGAAACCTTTGCTCCCGGTCCAGGGACGGCCGATTCTCGATTGGCTCCTGGCAGCTTTGCCTCCTGTGGAACGCGTGATCGTGGTTGTGCACCACCTGGCGGACCAGCTCGAGGAGTACTTGCGACAGCAGAAGCATATTCGCCATTGGGTGAGTGTCTATCAAGAGCGACCGCGTGGCACCGGCGATGCCTTGATGTGCTGCCGAAAGCTGGTTACCAGTGAACGTTGTCTGGTACTCAATGGGGACGACCTGATTCGCGCCGCGGACCTGGCCCGCCTGGCTGCGGTACCGCAAGGGTTGCTTGTGCATCCGGTCACTACGCCGCATCTGTTTGGCATCGTGTTCCGCCGGGCCGATGGCACCCTCGAGCGGATCGTGGAAAAACCGACGGATCTCCCGCCACCTCAGTGGGCCAACATCGGCGCCTATGTTTTCCCGCGGCAGGTGTTCGACTTGAAGCTGCCACTTTCTCCCCGCGGAGAGTACGAAATCACCGATGCCGTCGCCCAACTGGCCCGTCAGTCCCCCTTTTACGTCGTGGAAGCCCGGGGCTGGATTCCCATCGGCAATCCCGAGCAGTGGGCCGCCGCCGAGCAAGCGGACCTGACCCGTTGGCTCGCCCATGGCGATTGATTCGTCCGTACTCGATTTCCCGAAGAGTCTGGCCAAACAGCGCAAACCAAAACGCATCGACTGATGCAATGAATAGTCCAGAGAGTCACGCCGTCACGCTGCTGGTGTGCCAAGGGACTTGATGATGGTATCTTCATTCGCTCCTGTTGGTGTCCACCCGCGCCTGATGCTGGCACACTTACGACGACTGCGGCGCCCCACCGAACGTGGGACAAGGGGTCAAGGTTTCAAGCTGCTCATAGGTACGGCCATTGGTCGCGTGTTCTTGGTCGCGACATCGCAGAGCTAATTGGTACAACTGTTGACCGGATGGGGTAGGATACTGGGCTGTGACACAGGCACGGCATAATTGGTCCGCCGGCAGATCGATGCAGCGTGCGAGAGCATCCACCGGCAGATAGAGCAGGCTGTCCGCTCCCAACTCCCTCGCCATGGCTTCTTGCTCGGCTAACGTGGGTGTTCGGCCACTGAGGAACCGCGGCGCGAACAGCTCGCCCATCGTACTCATATCGATGCCGTAGAAGCATGGGGCAATGATGGGCGGACAGGCCACCCGCACGTGCACCTCCTTCGCTTCGCCCTGCTGCCGCAGATGGTGGAGTAAACTTTTGAGAGTCGTGCTGCGGACAATCGAGTCTTCCACCAACAAGATCCGCTTACCTGCAAGAACTTCGCGTAACGGGGTGAACTTCAAACGGACTTTGTCCGCACGATTATCCCCCTCAATGAAGGTTCGCCCCACATACCGATTGCGGATCAGCCCTTCCACCGAACGTAGCCCCAAGGCGAAGGCCATAGCATCGGCCGCAGCCTTACCCGTATCTGGAACCGGTACGACAATGGTATCCGCCGGGTCCAAGGGTACCCGCCCTAAAGCCTTTTCCTGCCGCGCCAACTCCTCACCCAAACGGGCACGCACCAGATAGACGCTGCGATCATCCAACGTGCTGGCCACATTGGCGAAATAGACCCACTCGAAAAAGCAGTGGGCAGAGCGGGACTTCGGCACATACCGATGCACGGACAGCCGCCCTTCCCGGATCAGGATCAATTCTCCCGGCTGTAAGAAACGGATGTTGCGGAAGCCAAGATTCTGCAACGCGACACTTTCACTGGCGGCGGCAAAAACTGGCCCATCCAAGGCGTAACAGAGCGGCCGGATACCTAACGGGTCTCGTAAGACCACCATCTCGCCCAAGGCGTTGAGGTAAACGATGTTGTAAGCGCCGTCGAATTTCTCCGCCAGACGGGTAAAAACCTCGACAAGGTCCGGCCGGCTATCGCCGCGCAACTCATGTGCCAGATAGTGGAGAATCACTTCCGTATCGTTATTGCGGGTCAGATGGTAATCGTGATTGGCCAGGAGTTGCCGGCGGAGTTCAGCGAAATTGGTCAACTGACCGTTGAAGGCAAAGGCAAACCACTTCCATTTGCATCCATGACGACGCTCAAACGGCTGAGCATAGCGGCGATCTGTTGCTCCACAGGTGGCATACCGGGTGTGACCAATAGCAGCCCGGCCTGCATACTCCTCCATGATGGAGGCATACTTGTGCGGATGGTTGAGCCGGAACACCTCGATGACCGTCCCTACATCCTTGTAGGTGTCCAGCAACTGCTCCCGCTGAGGATTGTAGGTGGTCATCCCTGCTGCCAGTTGTCCCCGATTCTGCAGATCCAGCAGCATCCGAGGCATCTGACGGGACAATTGATCGGGGTCACCCGGCCAGACCGACGACCGCTCGGCGTGACCCGGCAGATAATACAGCGCCGCCACGCCGCATGCATGCTGTAATTCGTCCATGACGCGTCGGCCCACATCTGGGATCAATTCATACCACCGTTAACATTGTATCGACACCCTCCCATCCCGACAGTGGAGATTTCCCCCTGCTGCGTCCTGGGAAAATCCACCGAATCGTTCCCGTTGTGATCAATCCCATCGGAATACCGAGTGTATGATCTACGCCCCTTCTCATCAATCACTCCTGTACTGCTAAAGGTGCGACCTTTGCCCAAAAGAATATTCATCACGGACAATCCGGATGGGGGGATCATTCGTCAGAGGCTTGACGGCTTGATTCTGCCACCAGTTGCCAACCGGAACCGGATAACGGCGGTTGAAAACCGGCATCACGGTAAGACCGATGCGGTCCTTTACACTCTGTTACAGAACCCCGGAGACCCATGCGATGTTTTCACCCAACGCCATGACCCTGCGACAACGCCGGGCGTGCCTGAACCAACGGTCCCGACGTATGGGCACAGCCGTGCTCATCCTGACAGCCTGTACCGGCCTAGGTCTCGCCGCCCAAAGAGAACAGCCACCAGAACAGCCACCCACAGATCGTCCCGTCTTCGAGTTTGTCAGTCCAAAAGTCGCATCTATTGAAGATAGGGCCGAGCAGCAGAAGTTGCCAGTACGTATGAGCATCAAGGGCGAAACGGAGTATATTCTGGATACCGGCGGTTTGACTCCCGCGGAATACAAGCAGAAGGTGGAAAAGGCTGCCGAGTCGGGACGACCTTTGCCAACTCCGGAAGTGGATCTGACCGTGGAAATCACCAACATCAGTAACAAGCCCGTGGAAATCTGGACCAGAGGCGATCCCGTGCGGCTGGTGCTCCAACTGGAAGGAGACGGAGCCTTGAATTTGACACCACCTTTGGCGTTCACGCGGGAGTTTCGTCTGCCCAAGGCCGAGACTCTCGCCCCCGGCAAATCGATTGTTTTCCGGCTGACAGAATTGACCAGCGGCTTCCGCGGTCGTTCCCATTTCGCGTACTGGACCAAGGCCGGCACCTACAAATTGACTTGTTCCTTCAGTACCGGTATTAAACCGGCCCCACTCGAGACCAAAGAGGATATGGACGGCTTCGGTCGTCTCATTTTATCGACTGAGCCACTCACAGTGACCGTAAAACTGAAGGAAGACAAGTGATCAAGTGTGTCGCCATCCCCCAGTATGTCGGACCAGCGGCACTCCACCGGCCCAGTGATGCGATCTGCGACATCGATCCATCCTTCGACGGCGATCAGATGCGCCTCAACATGGTTGATTCCCAGACCAGCCTCAACACGGTCGATTCCCAGACTAGCGTCCGCCTCGCTTCCACGATGGAAACATCACGGTGGGCGATGCGTAACCCCACCCTGATGCAACTCGCTAAGGCCGTCGGGAACTGAAACCTCGAGATTCGACTAAGTTTTAGACCAAGACCCGCCTAAGCTGGGGGTGGTTGGTCTATTATCCGGTTTGGTTCTCGATGGGCACAGTTTGCCCTTACATCCTTGTGCTCCCTGGAGTGGAATCACCAGCCGGGAACACTTTCCACCCGGGTCAGATAGCCACAACTCTCTAAGTAGCGGGCCACGCGCGTCGCTTCCAGGCGTGTGTCATACCGGCCATAAACTGTCCAGGGTGTCAACGGGGCAGGACGGAAGTAAACCACAAAGTCCCGTGCCAAACCGGGGCGGATTACGGGTGGTACGATGGGAGCCGGCACTACAGGACCGGCGGGGGGATACACCACCGGTCCGGGAACAACGGGCACCACCGGCAACACACGCGGGGGTCCAAAGGGCGAAACTGTAGGATGGACAATCACAGCAGGCGGATGTGCTGACGCCTCCCAGGCGGTCAGGGGCACAACGGCGGCAACAGTGAGAACAAGCGGCCAGCGGATCATGGGATGCTCCTCGGAGTAGGAAGGAGAGGGGGGGTGTGTCTTCTGTAGTCCGATTTCTGCCACTTTCACTTAAGTGAACGCTCCTCTGATGCCGAAATTGCGCTGCATGGGCTTTGGGACTTTCCCAGCGCGGCCCTACGAGCAACATCCCCCCGTTGCCGAGATGAGTCTAGATACAATAACCGCACATCGAGATGAGTCTAGATACAATAACCGCACATGATGTTCCCAGATAAACAGAAACACGGCGGGCCGCTGGGAACATCAACATCGTGACAGCGGTCTGACCAACAGGAGAGAATCTCTCGTCGAGAGAGGGATGGCAGGTTAGGGTTTTATGCACTCTCTCTATCCGTTACGATTTGAGCCAATTTTCAAAAGCATGCTCTGGGGTGGACGACGCCTGCCCGAACTGGTGCGGCAGAATGGGCCCACGGAGCAACCCATCGGCGAGGTCTGGCTACTCAGCGATGTGGACGCTAACCTGAGTGTGGTACGTAACGGCCCGTGGGCAGGGATAACCCTCCGGGAACTGCTGCAACGACAGGCCGAGCTTATCCTCGGTGTGCACCACCAACAGTGGCAAAAGTCCGGACAGTTCCCCCTGTTGCTCAAGTTCATCGACGCCCAGCGGGAATTATCCGTTCAGGTGCACCCTGATGACAAGCAAGCTGCCCGACTCGGCACCGGTCTGCAGGGCAAGACGGAAGCCTGGGTAGTTCTGGATCGGCATCCCGAGCGGAGCCGGATTTATGCGGGTTTGCGTCCCGGGGTGACGGAAGCCGTTTTCCGACAGGCTCTGGAGCAAGGATGTCTTGTGGAAACACTTCACCACTTCGTGCCCCAGATTGGGGACTGCCTCTTTCTCCCTGCGGGAACCGTTCATGCCTTGGGAGCGGAACTGCTCGTGTTTGAAATCCAGCAGACCAGCGACATTACGTATCGGCTTTATGATTGGGATCGTGTCGATCCCGTTACCGGTCAGCCCCGACCGCTGCACATCGCGGAGGGGTTGAGCTGCATCGACTGGTCGCGTGGCCCCTGTCATCCCGTCCAGCCCGCCGTCATCGTCCAGGGTGGCCTCCAGCGCGAAGGATTGATCCACTGTCGCTACTTCACTCTGGAGCGTTGGACTGTCTTCAGGACCACGACCGTGGACAGCCAGGCACGCTGCCGCATCCTCGTGGCCCTGAATGGAACAGGCGCTCTAGAATGGAACGGACAAACAGAACCTCTGCTAGCAGGCGATGTTCTACTAATCCCGGCTACCCTGGAAACCATCCGTCTGACCCCTGCCTCAGAGAGGCTCACCCTGCTGGCATGCGGCTTGGGCGAGGAATCAGCTGGTTGATCGAATCTCTCGATTGATCGAATCCCCCTATGCCCCTCAGGAACCGTGTATCCTTACAGGAGAACCGCCGGTTCATCGCTGGACTGAACGAGGGAATACTTCTTACGAACGACCCCGATCATCGTGTCTCTTGCGAGGGTACCGTGTTCCCCTGACCTTGAAGCAGCCGCCATCACGTCTTCGTAACGAATCTCCAGAGAAACTGCGAGGGACGAGAAGTGCTAAAATGCTTGGGGACGCAGCCTGGTCTTTATGCCCATCACACACTTCACATGGCCATGAACATCATCGATCTCAATGCAGATGTTGGGGAAGGTGCAGGAACGGACAGCGAACTGCTGTCGTTGATTACTTCGGCAACTGTTTGCTGCGGCCTGCACGCGGGAGGAGTGGAGGAAGCGGCCCGGACCATCATCGAGGCACTTCATCGGGGCGTGACTATCGGAGCTCATCCCGGTTATGCGGATCGCGAGCAGTTTGGGCGGCGAGAGCTCCCGGTCACAGTGGATGAAGTTCGGCACCTGGTGGCCTACCAGGTGGGAGCGTTGCAGGCTTTGGCCGAGTCTTTGGGTGGTCAGGTCTGCTACGTCAAGCTGCATGGGGCGTTGTATCACCAGGTGTGCCGGGAGCGGATGTTGGCCGAAGCGGTGGTACGTGCGTTGGAACGTTGGCAGTTGCCGATCGTCGGGTTGCCTGCCAGCCAACTGGAAGCCGCCTGTCAGGGTCGTCTCCCCTATATCCGCGAGGGTTTCCTGGACCGACGGTATCGTCCGGATGGAAGCCTCATCCCTCGCCACGAAGCTGGCGCACTGATCCTCGACCCCCAGGAAGCCGTCGCCCAAGCCGAACGCCTGGTCCGGGATTTCGGCATTCAGACGCTCTGTGTCCATGGGGACACCCCTCAAGCCGTCGCATTGATACGGGAGGTTCGGGAGGAATTGCTGCGCCAAGGGTATCTCCTCCGCTCCTTTGTCCGGGGGAACGGAGCAGTAAGAAGCGAGCGAGGAACATAAGGGAGCCAGCGGGGGGCCAGAGGGAATGGGTTTGCGTGTGGTAAGGGCAGGCGTATACAGCCTCGTGGTCGATGGAGGGCGGCGGCATATGCGTCGCTGGGGTATTCCACTGGGAGGAGCTGCCGATCGCGCAGCCTGGCAACTGGGGAACGCGCTGTTGGGCAATCCCGAGGATGCCGCTGCCTTGGAAATCACGCTGACCGGTCCTATCCTGGAAGCCACGTGCCCCGTTGCCTTGGCCTTGTGTGGTGCCCCTTTCGACGTCTGGGTGGACGAACAGGAATGGACCGTGGGGGTAACCCGGACTTTGTATCCGGGCCAGCGCTTGGTCATCGGCGGTGCCCAGCGTGGTGCTCGTCTGTATGTGTGTGTCGCCGGTGGTCTGCATACACCGATTCTCTTCGGCAGTCGTTCCATGGGGGAGCCGATCCGCCGGGGTCAGGTTCTGCCCTGTCGTCCCGCCACTGTATCCCGCCGGAAGCTGCCCGATGATCTGCTCGCGTCGCTAGTTCCTTCCACCACGCCGGTACTGTTGCGTGTGCTCGACGGCCCCCAACGCTCGCTGTTCCCGGATGAAATTTTCTTCCGTCAGACTTACACCGTCCTGCCGGCAAGCAATCGCATGGGGTTACGCTTGCGTGGCCCGG
>Ga0272447_1001233_pt1 | contig 16550 bp, 15 predicted proteins | sample YNPCB0133_FD_194589 | JGI IMG/M metagenome (GOLD analysis project Ga0272447, IMG submission 194589) | Hot spring microbial mat communities from Yellowstone National Park, WY, United States - YNP-CB-013-3 | ecosystem: Environmental > Aquatic > Thermal springs > Hot (42-90C) > Sediment | place... | reverse complement strand
GGGGCTCCCCTCCCTGGGCGCGGGCGGCCAACAGGTCGGCCACCAGGCCCGTCAGGAGGGCGGCAGCTACGAACCCGTAGTGGTCCCGGAGGCTGGCGAGGAGGAGGCCGTTGGCTCCGAACAACGCGGTCCACCCGCCCGCGGGAAGGCGCCCCGTCCGCCCCACCGCCACCAGCACGCCGCTGGCCACACACGCCTGCAGCAGCAGGCTCAGCAACCCCATGGCTTCACCGAAGTAGAACAGGCCGTACCGGTACGTCTGCAGTCCCGTGCGCAGGAACCCCACGGAGGGCCAGGGGTCCACGTAGGGGTGCGCAAACTGCGTGAGGAACGTCAGGGTGGACAGCACCACGAAGCCTCCCGCTACCCGGCTCCAGCCGCGGGTGGCGCTTACCAGCCACCAACCCAGATACAGTAGGCTGCCTGCCTGCAGCAGGGCTCCGGGCCCCACCAGACCCGGCAGGGACTCCAGGCGGACGAAAGCGGCACCGGGCGTCCGGGCGCCGGAGGAAACGGTGCTCAGCAGCCACCCCAAGAGCGCCACGCCGGCCGCCGCCGCCCGGCCCCGGCTCTCCTGCAGGGCATGGCTTCCCCTTCGGATCGCCCGCTGCTCCAAGAACGCTTGCGCCCCCACCCACACCACGGCCAACAGGTACGGCAGGTGCCACAGACTCAGGCCCGCGGGAAAGTGGGGCGGGCCGGGCCGGGAGGGAAACGTGCCCCACCACCCCACGTCCCGGACCAAGTGGTTGTGGGCCCACGCGTCCGCGTATAGGCTCAGCACCGCCAGGACCACCGCGACCTGGGGCCAAAGCGAGACGTTCCGCCGGGCGTGTACCTCCTGGAAGGCGGTGGACGCTTTCACCATGGTCAGTCCAGGCCCCACGAGGCCGCGTGCGAGGGGGACACTTCCACGATCACCGTCTGGGGTCCCCCGATGGCTGCCTCCTCCGGGTACTGGGGGCACTTGTGGTACAGCCACGCGCGGGCTCTGCGGAACTCCGGCCCACCCACCAGAACCCTGGCCCTACCCTGCAGGAGGACACCTGCGAGCCGTCCCCAGTACTCCGTGTACACGTTCACCACCACCGCCACCGGGGGTTGGTACGCAGGTACTGGACCTTCCGGCTGGTGGTCTCCGCGGCGAAGTACAGCTTACCTCCGCGCCAGACGTGGCACACGGGGAACACGTGGGGCCCGCCGCTGGCGTCCACGCCGGGGGTCTGTCCCGGAAAGCCGTACGCCAGAGAGGACCGGGGTGCCCAAAAATCGCTGCGCGATTTTTGGGGTGGTGTAGCCACCCCGCACACCCGTTCACGCTCCAGCCGGACCAGTTTTTTCGGCAGCCGCATCCCGCCTCGGATTTTCGTCGGGGGCACCGGGAACCCTGCGGCCTGTCCTAAACTGGAGCCCGTGAGGGCCTTCGTCACCGGTGCAACCGGGTTCGTGGGCGGGCACCTGGCCGAGGCCCTGGTGCGGGAGGGCTGGGAGGTCCGAGGTCTCGTGCGCCCAGGCAGGGATCCCTCCGCGTTGCCTGACGGGGTGGAGGTCCTGGTGGGTACCCTGGACCAGCCGGAGGTCCTACAGGCCGGCTGTCGCGGGTGCCAGGTGGTGTTCCACGTAGCCGCGGAGCTAGACGGGGCCGCCCCCCGGGAGCGCATCCTGGCTGTAAACGCAGCGGGCACGGAGAACGTCCTGCGGGCCGCGGCAGATTCCGGGGTCCAGCGGGTGGTGTTCACCAGCTCCGTGGCCGTCTACGGGGAGGCGGCCCCGGAGGGGGCTGACGAGGACACCCCCCGACGCCCCAGCCACGCCTATGGGGAGTCCAAGGTGCTGGCGGAAGACGCCTGCTTCCGGTACCACGCGCGGGAGCTCGTAGAGGCGGTGGTCCTCCGCCCGTGCTTCATCTACGGTCCTCGGGATCGCCACTTCACCCCCAACGCGGTGCGGGTGTTGCGCGGCGGCTGGTTCCCCATGGTGGCCGGCGGCCAGGCTCCCCTGGACCTCGTGCACGTGGAGGACGTGGTGCAGGCCCACCTTCTGGCCGCCCGCAGGCCGGAGGCGGCAGGGCGCGCGTACAACGTCACGGACGGGGCCCGCCGGACCGTCCGGGACCTGGTGCGGTTTGCGGCGAGGGCCCTGGGGGTCCGGGTGCGGGAGGTCCCCGTGCCCGTGTGGGCCATCGCCCCGGCGGCCGTCCTGCTGCGGGCGGCCGCGCGCCTGGCGGGGGCTCCGGGGGTAGAGATGCTGAGCCCAGGGAATCTTCGGGCCATGCTGGCACCCCACCACTTCAGCATCGCCCGGGCGCGGGCGGACCTCGGTTACCAGCCACGGCACCAGGTAGAGGCGACCTTGCCTGCGCTTCTCGCCGCCTACCGCTGATGCCCTGGGCGCGCTACCGGGGAGTCCTCCCGGAGTGGGAGCCCTGTGAGGCCGCGTGCGCGCGGCCTGCTCCCAGGACCGTGCGGGTGTTTCCTTCCCGGATCTCCCCCGAGGCTCTGGTCCGCCGGCTGGCGTCCCAGGGGTTCTGCCTTGAAGCTCTCCCCTATCCTCCCCACACCTACCGGGTGGTAGACGAGCCCTACCCCGTGGGCAAGACGGTCGAGCACTGGCTGGGTTACCTATACGTGCAGGAGTCCGTGATGGCCCTGGTGGCCCACGCGGTCCTGGAAGGCACCGAGGCCGGACTCGTGCTGGACCTGTGCGCGGCTCCGGGGGGCAAGACCACCCACCTGTCCGAGCTGTTGCCCTCCGGCACGGTGGTGGCCGCGGACACCAGCCAGCGCCGCCTTCGAGCTCTGGGTTCCAACCTGCAGCGCACCGCCCGTCTCAACGTGGCAAGCTTCCGGGCGGACGGCCGCAGTTTCCCCCTGGGGACTCCCTTCGACGCGGTCCTGGTGGACGCTCCGTGTTCCGCGGAGGGCAACGTGCGGGAGGACCCCCGGGTGCTGCGGGAGCTGTCCGAGGTTACCCGGCGCCGGCTCAGCCGGCTGCAGGAGGCGCTGCTCCGGCGTGCGATCCGGCTTGTTCGCCCGGGCGGAGTGGTGGTGTACGCCACCTGCACCTTCGCCCCGGAGGAGAACGAGGCGGTGGTGGACTGCGTCCTGCAGGACCACCCGGACCTGGAGGTGGAGCCCCTGTCCTTTTCGGTGCCCCACGCGGAGGGGCTGGTGGAGTTCGCGGGTCACCGGTACGACCGTCGCCTCCGGGCGGCGTGGCGGGTGTACCCGCACCACATGGACTCCGGCGGGCTGTTCGCCGTACGCCTGCGCCGGCAGGGGGCCTCCTCCGCGCACCGTCCGCCCCCTCCGCCCCTGCTCCACCCGGCCGCCAAGCTGCCCGAGGCTTCCGCGGTGCGCCGTCTGCAGCGCGCGCAAACCCTACTTCGGGACGAGCTGGGCGTAGACCCGCGGCACCTGGAAGGCCTTCGCTGGATGTGTGCCACCAGACACCTGTGGCTACACCGGTGCGGCGTCTGGCCCGCGGCCGCGTGGAAGCCCGGCCGGGCGTGGGAGCTGACCGGCTGCGGCCTCAGGGCCTTTGCCCGGTGGGGCCGGGGAGGGGAACGGCCCACCAGTTGGCTGGTCCAGTGGTTGAGCTGGCGCGTGCAGCGCCGGATGGACCTGGAGGCCGAGCAGTGGGACCGCCTCCTGTCCGGCCAAGTCCTGCCGGTTTCCTCGGAGGCTGGGTTCACCGCCCTGACCTTCGAAGGGGAGGTTTTGGGGGTGGGTTTGGTGCGGGAAGGCCGCCTCCGCCACCTGATCCCCGCGGACCGGGCGGCACAGCTCCGGGAGGCCCTGCGGCTGCGACAAGGCCGCTGAGCCCGTCGCCCCGCCGAGCCCATGGGGTTCCAGGGCTCCACGCCGCCTTCACGGCTGACTCCCTGCTGGCTCCTCCGGAGTGGGTGGCTCTGGTAGAAGGCCTCGTCCGGGCGCTGCAGACCATGCTCCGCAGCGCGCGGTGACTGGGATCTCTTGCCGGGGGTGCCCTGGCTGGGGGGCCAGGATTCGAACCTGGGTCGCCGGATCCAAAGTCCGGGGTCCTACCGCTAGACGACCCCCCAAGCCGCGCTCATTCTACCACCCCGCCTCCCCCTCCGGCTTGACCGCGGAGTAGCAGGCGCAGTCCCTGGGGAGGGGACTGAGGTTGGGGTGCACGGACCACCGGCGCAAGACCCCCTCGAACTGCATCCCGGCCTTCTCCAGCACGCGGGCGGAAGCCCGGTTGTCCACGTCCACCACCGCCCACACTCGATGGATCCCCGGCTGCGCCAGGGCCCAGGTGACTACCGCCTGTACCGCCTCCGTCATGTAGCCGCGGTTCCAGTAGCGCCGGGCGAGTACGTAGCCCAGCTCCAGCCGGTGGCCGTCCGACCGCAGCTCCACCATCCCGATGGGACGGTCCTCTCTCCTCCGGGCCACCACCCACCGGAACGTCCGGCCCCCCTCCCACTCCTCCAGGGCCCGCCGCACCAGCGCCCGGGTCTCCTCCACGGTGCGGTGGGGGAGCCAGGTCAGATACCGGACCACCTCCGCGTCCTGGGCGTACGCGTGGAAGATCGCCTCCGCGTCCTCCTCCCTCGGCCGCCGCAGGATCAGCCGCTCGGTGTGGAGCTGGTCTGGCGGCCGCCAGCCGCAGGAGGGCCTCACACCAAGGCGATGGCGTCGATCTCCACCAGGGCGTCACGGGGCAGCTTGGCCACCTGCACCGTCACCCGCGCGGGCCGCGCCTCCCGGAAGAAGAGGGTGTACTCCTCGTTCATGGCGTTGAAGTCGTTCAGATCCTTGAGATACACGGTGGTCCGGACCACCTTGTCCAGGGAGGAACCCGCGGCCTCCAGGATGGCCCGCAGGTTCTCCAGGGCCCGCCGCGTCTGCAGCCGCACGTCGCCCAGGACCAACTGGCCCGTGGTCGGGTCCAGGGCGATCTGGCCGGACACGAACACGAACCCGCCCGCCTTCACCGCCTGCGAGTACGGGCCGATGGCCCGGGGGGCCTCTTCCGTGAAGACGATCTCCTTGTCCGCCACCTCGCACCTCCCGTCAGTCGAGCTTCTTCCGGAACCGTACAATCGCGGCGCCGAACACCACAATCCCCAACGCCAACGCCAACAGGGCCAGGACCTGCGGCCACAGGTGCTCCAGGCCCCACGCCCTTGATGGAGATCCCCCGGATCGCCGTGACGTAGTACGTGAGGGGGATGGCCAGGCTCACGTACTGGAGGAAGGGCGGCAGGCTTTCCCGAGGGAACAGGAAGCTCGACAGCAGGATGCTGGGTAGAAGGATGGCCTGGGCCAGCTGGGCCGCCTGCAGGAAGGTCCGGGATACGGTGGAGATCAGGGTCCCCAAGCTCAGGGAGGAGACGAAAAAGGCACCACACCGGTGGGTTCCTGGTGCGGCCGGCGCAGGTTCCACCCCGCCCTGGCCACGGCCAGGGCCAGCAGGCTGAGCACGGTCAGACGCCGTCCCACCTCACCCCTCCAGGGGCAGGACGAAGCTGTGGATGGCGGGCGGCCGCAGGTAGCCCTGCTTGAGCCGATCCAGGGCTTGTAGGAAGGGCTGCACCGCGGCATCCTCCAAGCCTACCATCAGGACGTGGTTGGTCCCGGGCCAGATGGGCGTCCCCAGGCGCAGGCCCTTCCGGCCGAATCCGGTGGCGCCCTCCAACTTGGTCCAGCCCGGGAGCTCCACCTGCCGGAGCAACTCCATGACGGAGTCGTCCACCCCCGCCTCGTACACCACCACCACCAGCTTCACTTCCCCGCCTCCTCCACCACCTCCACGGCGCGGGCGGGAGCAGGCTGTCTCGCCCGGACCACCCACGCCCGCAGGTCGTCCAGGAGGGTGTACGTGACTGGGATCACCAACAGGGTCAGCAAGGTCGACCAAGCGACGCCGCCGATGACCGTCCACGCCAGGGAGGACCGCAGCTCCGACCCCTTCCCGAACTCCAAGGCCACGGGGACGCTCGCCAGGGTCACGGACAGCGCGGTCATGAGGACCGCCCGAAGCCGGGTCGGGCCCGCCCGCAGCACGGCTTCCGTGCGCCCGAGGCCGCGGGCGCGGAGGGTGTTGGTGTAGTCCACGAGGAGGATGGAGTTCTTCATCACGAGCGCCGTGAGGAGGATGAACCCGACGGCGCTCACGACGGACAGGCTCTTGCCCGTAGCCACCAGTGCCAGGATCCCCCCCACCCACGCCAAGGGCAGAGCCAGCATGATGGACAAGGGCGTGAAGGTACTCTCGAACAGGGCGGCCAGGACGATGTACACCAGCACCACCCCGAGTCCCAGGGCGAACACGAAGGTGGCGCCGGCCTCCGCGATCTGCTCCGCCTCGCCCCCGAACTCCAACGCCACGCCCGGGGGACGAAGGTCGGCCACGGCCCGCGCCGCGAGCTGGTTCACGTTCCCCGCGAAGGCCCCCGGCTGCAGGTTGGCGGACACCACCACCACCCGCTGCCGGTTGCGGCGGTCGATCTGGGTGGGCCCCGTGCCAGGCTGGACCCAGGCCACGTCCCGCAGGTACACAGGGCGCCCGCCCACCGTAGCCAGGAGGAGGTCGGGCAGGTCCAAGGGCCGTAGGGCTTGGCCGTCTCGCACCATGCGCACCCGGACGGGGATTTCCTCCCCGTCCAGGCGGAGCTTGGTGTCCGTGTTGCCCTCCACGGCGTTGCGCAAGGTGGTGGCGATGGCCGCGGTGGTGAAACCCAGCTGGGTGGCCCGGTCTCGGTCGATGCGTACCTGGAGCTCCGGCCGTCCCAGCCGCACGCTCACGTCCACGTCCCGGGTGCCCGGAACTGCCCGCAGGCGCTCTGCCACGCGCTCTGCGCTGGCGGTGAGCAGCGCCAAGTCGTCCCCCAACAGCCGGATCTCCACGGGCCGACCAGGGTCGGCGATCTGCGCGGTAGAGTACACCACCCGGGCTCCCGGGATCCGGGTCGCCTCGGGGTCGTTCTGCAGCTCCCGTAGGACCTCCAGGTCCCCGCGGTGGCGGTGCTCCCGCAACCGCACCAGGAGGCTGGCGTACTGCGGCCCCGTCTCCGCAAACTGGCCTGCGGTGCCCACGTTGGTGATCACGTCTTCCACCTCCGGCACCCGGCGCAGACGCGCCTCCACCCGGGAGGCCACCTCCGTGGTGCGGCTCAAGCTGCTTCCCGCGGGCAGCTCGATGCGCGCCGACAGCACTCCCTGGTCCACGGTGGGGACGAGCTCGAAGCCGAGCCGGCCCGCCAGGGGCAAGGCTACGGCCACGGAGAACACCCCCAGCAGCACCACCACACCCCGACGCCGCAGGCCCCACCGCAAGAGCGCCTCGTACCGGAGGCCCAGCCAGCCGTAGAAGCGGTCCGCGAGTACGAGCAGCCAGGCCGCCAGCCCCCGGGACTCCTCGTGGCCGGTGGGCTGCCGCAGCCACCGGGCGGCCAGCGTAGGGGTCAGGGTGAAGGCCGCGAACAGGCTGAAAACGGTCACCGTGGCCACGGTGAGGCCGAAGGGCCGCAGGAGCTGTCCGAAAATGCCTCCCGACAGGCCCAAGGGGACGAACACCACCACGTCCACCAGGGTCAGAGCCACGGACGCCAGGCCGATCTCGCTGCGGCCGTTGAGGGCAGCCTCCGCGGGAGGCTCGCCCCCCTCGAGGTGCCGGTGGATGTTTTCCAGCACCACGATGGAGTCGTCCACCACGATCCCGATGGCCAGGGAGAGACCCAGCAGGGTGAAGAAGTTCAGGGTGAAGCCCAAGGACGCGATCACCACGAAGGAGGCCAGCAGGGACGTGGGGATGGCCAGGAAGACGATGACGGTGTTCACCGCCTCGTGCAGGAACAGGAAGACGATGGCGGAGGCCAGCACTACCCCCAAGAGCAGGGCCAGGAATACGTCGTTCACGGCCTCCCGGGTGAAGGCGGAGGCGTCGTTGGCCACGGTGACGTGCAGGTCCGGGTACGTCTCCTGTACCCGCTTCAGCTCGCGCTTCACCGCGTCCGCCACCGCGATGGTGTTGGCGTCTGCGGCCTTCCGCACCAGGACGGTAACGCTCTCCTGGCCGTTGAGCCGGCTGAGCTGGGTACGGTCCGCCACCCCGTCCCGCACCCGGGCCACGTCCCCCACCCGCACCGACCCTCCTCCGGGCAGGGCCACCCGCAGGTCTTCCAGCTCCCCCACGCTGCGGAACTCTCCCAAGGCCCGCACCGACAGCTGCCGCCCTCCTTCCCGGAGGGAGCCTGCGGGCACGTTGAGGTTCTCCTGCAGCAAGGCCGCGGTGAACTGGGCCAAGCTCAAGCCGTAGGCCTGCAGGCGGTCTCGGTCCACCTCCACCTGGACCTCACGGAGCTGGCCTCCGATGACCTCCACGTTCGCCACCCCCGGCACCTGCTCCAGGCGGTTGCGCACGCGGTCGTCCACCAGGCTGCGGAGCTGCTGGGGCGACCGGGTGTCGCTGGTCAGGGACAGGGACAGGATGGGGAAGGCGGAGAAGTTGAACCGCTGGACCACCGGCGCCTGCACGTCCCGGGGCAGCTGGGCCCGGACCGCCTCCAGTTTCTCCCGGACCGCGCCCACCGCCGCGTCCAGGTTGGCGCCGAGGGCGAACTGGACCAGCACCAAGGACAGGGCTTCCTGGCTGCTGGCCTGGATCTCCCGGACTCCGGACACCGTGCCCACCGCGTCCTCGATGGGCTTGGTGACCGTGCTCTCCACCTCCTGGGGGCCTGCGCCCGGGTAAACCGTGACCACGGACACCACGGGGAACTCGATGTTGGGCAGCAGCTCCACGGGCATGCCCCACAACAAGCGCAGCCCGATCACGCCCAGGGCCACCCACGCCATGAGCACCAGCACGGGCCGTCGGATGGAAAGCCGGGTCAGCCACACGCCAAACCCCTCACCGTGCCACCGTCACCGCTTCCCCGTCCCGGAGCAAGCTCTGGCCGGCCACCACCACGGCTGTGCCCGGCGCCAGGCCCTGCACCTCCGCCCATCCCCCGGAGACGAGCCCCAGGGTCACGAACCGCCGCCGGGCCCTGCCGGAGTCCACCACGAACACGAAGGGCCGCAAGCCTTCGTACCCCACGGCCTGCTCGGGCACCGCGGGCACGTCCTGCCTGGACCGCACCAACAAGCGCCCGCGGGCGAACATCCCCGGCCTCAGGGCGCCCTGCGTGTTGGGGACCCGCACCTTGACCACGAAGCTGCGGGTCTGCGGGTCCGCGGCCGCAGACCAGACCTCCACCCGGCCCACGAACCCCCGACCGGGCAGGGCGTCCGCGGTCACCCGCACCTCCTGCCCCCTCTGCACCGCCCGGATCTGGGTCTCCGACACCACCAGGTGCACCCGCACCGTGGACACGTCCGCCACCGTGAGCAGGGGGATCCCGGGGGCAGCGTACTCACCGGGATCGATCCGCCGCTCCACCACCACCCCGTCCAAAAGAGCCCGTACCTCCGTGTGCTGCAGCTGCAACCGGGCCAGCCGTAGGGCCGCTTCGGCCTGACGCACCGCGGCTTCTGCCTGGGCCACGTCCTGCTGGCGGATCGCCACCTGCTGCGAGGCGGTCTGGGCCAAGCGCAAGTTCGCCTCCGCGACCCGCAACTGCTCCTGCGCCGCCTGCCACTGGGCCTGAGCTGCCTCCAGCTGCGCCCGCGCAGCCTCCGCCGCGGCCCGTGCCGCGTCGACCTGTTGGGCGGGGAGGGCTCCTTGGTTGAACAGCTGCTGGGCCCGCTGCAGGTCCGCCTCGGCCCGCGTCCGCTGGCTGGCTGCGGCCAGGACCTGCGCCTGCGCCGCCGCGGCCTGGGCCCGCGCCGCTTCCACCGCCGCCTGGGCCTGCGCCACCTGGTGCCGGGCGGTGTCCGAGGCCAGCTCCGTGGCAGACCTGGCCTGAGGCACCCGTGCCTTGGCCATCTCCAGGGCCGCCTCGGCCTGCGCCGCCTGCGCCAGCAGGTCGGAGGGGTCCAGGCGCACCAGTACCTGTCCACGGTACACCCGGCTGCCCTCGTCCACGGTCACCGACACCACCCGGCCAGGGATCTTCGCCACCACGTCCGCACTTGCCACCGCGTGTACGGTCCCCGCGGCCTCCAGGGTCTCCTGCAGGGTGCGGCGCTGAACCCTCTGCACTTCCACCGCCACCGGCTGCGGGGTGGCCGCGGGCTGGCTGGGCCCGGGAGCCGCGCAGCCTGCCGCCAGGACTGCCCAAGGCAACCACCACACCGGGCGCCGCATCACGAACCCTCCTTCCCTCACAGCGATCCTGCCGCCAGCAGCAGCTGCAGCCGCGCGAAGTTCTGGTTGAACCGGGCCGCGCCCAGCCCGACCTCCGCCTGCGCCAGCTGCGCCTGCGCGCTCACCAGCTCCAGGGACGTGCCCACCCCCGCCTCGAAGCGAACCCGGGCGATCCGCAAGGCCTCCCGGGCCTGCTCCACCGCGCGCTGTGCCGCCACGAGCTCCGGGGTGGCTTGCTGGAGGTTCCACCACGCCTGCCGGACCTCCAGCTCCACCCGCTGGCGGGTCTGGGATTCCAGGGCAGCGAGCTGCTCCAGCCGCAGCTCCGCCTCCCGAACCCGCTGCAACGTGATCCCCCCGTCGTGGAGGGACAGGGTCACCGCCAGGGTGACGGACCAGGAGCTGGCGAGGCTGGACGAGGGCCCGGACCAATCGTACTGGGCGGCCAGGGCCACGTTGGGTTTCCCGCCGCTGCGGGCCAGGTCGATGCTGGCCCGCGCCGCCTGGGCCCGCGCCCGCAGCTCCTCCAGCTCCGGCCGGTGCCGCAACGCCCGCTGGACCCAGTCCTCCAGGGCGCCCTCCACGGGACGCGGCTGCAGGGGGTCCGTGGGCTCGATGACGGTGTCCAGGGGCAGGGCGACCAAAGCCGCCAGGGCTGCCTGTGCGGTGCCCACCTGAGCCTGGGCCCTGGCCAGCCCCTGTTGGGCGCTAGCCAGGCTCACCTCCGCCTGCAGGACGTCGAAGGGGGCCGCGGCACCCGCCGCGAGCCTGGCCCGCGCCACCCGGACGGACTCTTCCGCGGCTGCCACCGCCCTGCGGGAGGCGGCCTCGTTCTCTCGGGCCAGGAGCAGCTGCAGGTAGGCCTGGTGGACCTGAAACACTAGCTGCTGCTTGCTGCGCTCCAGGACCGCCCGCGCCCCGCGCACGTTGGCCTCCGCCAGCGCCACCTGAGCCTCCAGCCGGCCGCCCGTGTACAGGGGGTACTGGGCCGACAGCCGGAGCAAGACCTGGTGAGCCTCGGGCGGCGGCAACTGCACCGTCACCGTGGGCGGGACGGGTGCGAAGGGATTGGGGAAGCTCAAGGTCTGTCCGGGCTGCTGGAGGTACGTGTAGGAGCCGGTGAGGTTCAGCTGCGGGCTGCGGGCCGCCTGCGCCTGGGCCCGCTGTGCTTGCGCCACCGCCACGTCCAAGGCCGCGGCCCGCAGGCCCGGGTTCTGCTGCAGCGCCAAAGCCGCCGCCTCCGCGAAGGACAGCCGGCGGGGTACAGGCTGCGCGGCGGCCGGAGCGTCCGCCCACAGCAGCACCAAGGCGAGAACGCCCGCGATGTGCCTCATGCGTCCCCTCCTGCCACCTGCGATGGCCGCTCCCGCGGCAGCAGCCCGTACAGGACGAACCGGGCCACCTCCCGGGCCACCCGTTCCACGGGGTAACGGGCGAACAAGGGCTTCGGGTCGTACCGGTCGAACAGCACGAGGCCCCGGAGCAGGGCGCTCAGGGCGCGCACCACCACCTCCGGGTCCAGCTCAGCCACCGCCCCCCGCCGGGCTGCCCGTTCCAGGATCCGCGTCACCTCCGCCAGGAACTGCCGCACCCGCCCCCGCACCTTGCGCCGGAACTCCAGGTCCACGTCCGCCCGGTGCATGACAAGGCGGAAGAAGGCACCGTGCCGCATGAGGGTGAGGAACTGGTCGTGGAAGACCGCGGCCAGCACGTCCTCCTCCGCGCCCGCGGGGGCCGCTTCTACCTGCCGCAGGGACGGCAGCACCCGGGACACCGCCACCGCCTCCCACGCGGCAAAGAGCAGATCCCGCTTGCTGCGGAAGTACAGGTACACGGTGCCCTCCGCCAGGCCCGCCCGGCGGGCGATGTCCCGCACCGTGGCTTCCCCGTACCCGCGGGCGGAGAACACCTCCAGGGCCGCCCAGGCGATCTGCTGACGCCGCTCTCGGGTCAGCGCCCTCCGGGCCTGCGCGGTGAGTCGGGGCATGCCGAATCTCTTCTCAGAGTGAATGAATGCTCGCTCAGTATAACTGTCGGGGGCCGGTCCCCGTCAAGGGCCTGGGCTCCCGGAGCCTGGTGGATGGAGAAGTCAGCGGATCGCCAGGACCTGGTCGCTGGGTCGCACCACGGGCTGCCCCCGCCGGTCCGTGCCCTCAAACACCAATAAGGCGAAGTACTCCTCCACCAGCTTGTGGCGGGGCTCCCGGGAGGCCACCAGGGCGGCCACACCCACTACCTCCGCGCGGAACTCCCGCATGAGGTCCACCACACCCCGGGCCGTCCCCCCGCCCCGCACGAAGTCGTCGATGAACAGCACCCGCTGTCCTTCCCGGACCGCCCGCAGGGGCAGGGTCATCTGCTGTAGCATGCGGGAGGAACCCGAGACGTAGTTCACCGTCACCGCGGGCCCCTCCGTGACACGCCCCGCCCGGCGGATGGTGATCATGGGCACGTGGAAGGCCCGCGCGGTCATGAAGGCGATGGGGATCCCCTTCACCTCCATAGCCAGGACCGCGTCCGGGCGGCGGTCCGCGAAGTACGTGGCGAAGGCTTCCCCCACCTCCTCCACCACGGAGGGGCTGGACAGCAGGTCGGAGGTGTACAGGAAGCCGCCCGGCAACACGCGACCCGGGATGGACAGCTTCGCCGCCAGCTCCTCCGCCAGCGTGCGGATGCGAGCGGGGTCCCGGTGGGGCACGAAACGCACCCCGCCGGCAGCCCCGCTCAGGGTCTCGATGCGGCCCAGCCCGAAGCGCTCGAACACGCGCCGCAGGCTCGCCACGTCCTCGCTCACGGTGCTCTTGGCCGCCCCCAGGGTCTCCACGAAGGTGCTCAGCCGGTGGACCCGGTACGGCTGCGCCTGCAGCGCGTGGGCGATGGCGATCATGCGCTCCCCCCGGCGCAGACGGTCTCCCCGGCTAGTGCCGGACCGCGTTCTCCGGCCGTACTCCCCCATGGACCCCGGTTCCTCGCCCCGGAACCCCATGCCGCCCGGTCCCCTCTTGTCCGAAGGGTTTCCGGGGAAGGCCCCGACCGAGCACCTCGCTCATCCCTGCCCGAGCGCCCGCTCCGCCACCGTTAGGTTCTCGGGTTTGTCCACGTCCACGTCCAGGGCCACCTCCGGGTCCGGGCACACCACCGCGGCGCCCCGCAGCCCCGTGAGTTCCCAGGCCCGCCGTTCCACGTCCGCCACCGAAAGCCTGCCCGTCAGGTGCTTCACCACGGTGCCTGCCCCCAACAGGGTGGCTAGCCGGGCGGGGTTCTTCCGAGCGTCCACCACCTGCTCCAACAACGGCCGCACCCGCTCCAGCACCCACGGCTTCAGGAGCAGGAGGCTACTGCCCGTGAAGGCGCCCTCCCGCACCCGCACGAAGGTCTTGCGGGCACCGGGGAACCGCGCCTCGAGGTCCTCTTGCCGGACGATTCCATAGTAAAAATCTGCGTCCCTGGCCGCGCACGCCTCCAGAAACCCAACCACCGCCCGGGAGGACAGCAGGGGCAGGTCCGCGGCACAGGCCAGTACCCACGCCGCGCCCTCCAGCGCCCGCAGGGCGGCCTCCACGTTGGCGAGCAGGTCTTCCCGGTCTTGGATCACCTCGTCGCACAGGCGGGCCACGGCTTCCGGTACTTCCAGGGGAGCCACCAGCACCAGCCGCCGCACCGGAGGGGCGGCCCGCAACGCCTCCACCACGCGCTGCACCAGAGGCTTGCCGCGCACCGTCAGGAAGGCCTTGTTGGCGACCCCCGGTGGCAGTCCCGGCTCCGGCCTGCCCCCGGCCAGGACCGCCGCGTCCACGGATTCAAACCGGGCCACCCCGGTCACCGCTCCAGCTCGGCGAAGGTACGGGTGAGCAAGACCACACCGTCTGCCTCCGCCTGCAGGGCTCCCTGAGCCGCGCGGGCTTCCGCCTCCCCGGCAAACAGGCCGTACACCGCGGGGCCGGTCCCGGTCATGCTGGCCCCCAGGGCCCCCGCCTCCAGCAGGCGGCGTTTGAGCTCTCCCACCCGGGGGTAATGCCCGCAGACCAAGGGCTCGAACACGTTGCAAAGCTCCCGCGCCACCGCCGCCACGTCCTCTGCCCGCAGGGCTTCCACGAGCCGCGCGGTGTTGGGCCTGCGCGGGACCTGCCCCAGGTCGAAGTGGGCGTAGGCCCAGGCCGTGGAGACCTCCGCCTCCGGACACGCCACCACCACCCACGTGGTGGGAAGCGTGGGCACGTAGCGGAGCCGCTCCCCACGCCCTGTGGCCAAAGCGGCCCCGCCCACCAGGAAGAAGGGCACGTCGGAGCCCACCTCCGCGGCGAGGTCCAAGAGCTGGCCGTGGTCCAACCGCAGCTTCCACATCTGCGCCAGCCCCAGGAGGGTCACCGCGGCGTCTGAGGAGCCTCCGCCCAGGCCCGAGGCGGGGGGGATGCGTTTGCGGATTTCGATCTCCACCCCGCGGTCCGTGCCCGCCACCTCCCGCAACAGCTGCGCGGTACGGAAGACCAGGTTCTGCTCGTCTGAGGGCACGCGGCGGTGGTCGCACACCACCCGGATCCCGCTCTCCGCCTCCCGGAGGACCACGGTGTCGTGCAGCTCCAGAGTGTGCAGGACCGTCTCCACCTCGTGGTAGCCGTCGGGCCGTCGGCCCAGGACGTCCAGGGTCAGGTTCACCTTGGCGTAGGCGTTCAGCCGCAGCTCCTTCAAGGCACACCACTCCTTCCCAGAAACGGAGGCGGCTTCCGGGTCCGCCGGACGCCGGAAGCCGCCCCGTGCCCACCGCCTGCCACCCGCGGCGGCTCGCTGGTCAAGCCCGTTCCTCCGTGGTGCCGCGCACCGCCCTTGGGTTTCCCCACGGGCCGCAACGATTCCTCCCGAACGGGTGCTCGTGCGGCTGCAGGTCGCGCTCTTTTGCGTTATGCTAGGAAGCCGTGCAGGGCACGCCCACGGTACCCCTGGTCCGGGCCCCCCGCAGGTCGCGCGCGGCGCGGCTCTTGCGGTGGGCGGTCCCCGCCCTGTTCGGGCTGTTCGCAGCTTTCCTCCTGACCTCCCTGAGCGCCGCCCTCGGCCGGACGGGGTGGGCCACCCGGGACGGCCGCATGGCCTTTCCCCTCGAGCTCCGGCAGCGGGTCAACGTGCTGATCATCGGGGTGGACGTGACCCTCAACACCCGGCGCCAGCCCGTGAACCTGGCGCGCGCAGACGCCCTGCTCCTGGCTAGCTTCGACCCCGCCACCCGGACGGCGAGCTTCCTGTCTGTCCCTCGGGACACCCGGGTTGCCGTCCCCGGCCACCGTGGGTGGTGGAAGATCAACGCCGCGTACGCCCTGGGCGGGCCTGCCCTCACCATCCGCACCGTGGAGCAACTCCTAGGGGTGCCCGTCCACCGCTACGTCAAGCTGGGCCCCCACTCCTTCGCCCGCGTGGTGGACGCGGTGGGAGGCGTGTGGGTGGACGTGGAGCGAGACCTGAAGTACGAGGACTGGTGGGCGGGCCTGCGCATCGACCTGAAGAAGGGCCGGCAACTGCTCTCGGGGGAACAGGCCATGGGCTACGCCCGCTACCGCCACGACCCGCTGGGAGACATCAGCCGCACCCAGCGGCAGCAAAAGGTGGTGCAGGCCCTGTTCCACCGCCTGAAGGAGCCCCCGACGTGGCTGCGGGCCCCCCAGATCCTCCGGGCCGTGCAGGAGAACACGGAGACCAACCTGACTCCCCACGAGGTAGCGACCCTGGGCTGGTTCCTGAGCCGCCTGCGGCGGGAACAGATCCGCACAGAGATCCTCCCCGGCCACCTCACACCCCTGTTCTGGGAGCCCGACCCAGCCCGGGTGCGGGCCCTGGTGCTGGAGTTCTTCTACGGCCTGGGAGTGGAGCAGGTGGCGCAGACCACGGTGGAGGTCCGCAACGCCAGCGGCGTGCCGGGCACCGGTCTGCAGGCGGCCCAGCGGCTTAGGCAGCTGGGGTTCCAGGTCCTGCGGGTAGAGGCGGAGCCGGAGGCACAGCCCTCCACCGCGGTGATCTCCACGCGGCAGGACAGGACCCTGGCCACGGCCGTGCGGGACATGCTCGGGGTGGGTGCCACCGCCAGCCGGACCATCCCGGGGGCGCAGGCAGACCTGGTGGTGCGGGTGGGGGCCGACTACGCCCGGCGCCTGCGCCTGCTCTCCGGAAGCCCCGCCCTTTCCCCCTAGTCCGAAGTTCCCGCCACGTTGAGGGCTGAAGGTGCCGCGATGTCAGGTTTCGGGGCCGTTCCCGGGCTGCAGGGTGTAGGCATGTATAGTTCGCATAGACTCTTGACAGAAATGGAGTGATGTGGCAGATTGAAGGCATGTACGTGGCCGTTA